>ULRJ01038391.1_pt1 | contig 71991 bp, 48 predicted proteins | sample 1955321 | NCBI WGS metagenome assembly ULRJ01 (sample SAMEA4835679, study PRJEB28245) | human gut metagenome | biome: gut microbiome; material: fecal sample | place: Denmark | collected 2008 | reverse complement strand
ACATTTTCGCTAATATTGCACTTGCCCTTGGACTCTACACTATTTATGCGGAATGCTAAAAATAAAAATATATTGGATTGTTTCTTAGATTATTTGTTATATCTTTGTAGTGTAAATAATTGCGCCATGAATAAGAAGGAGATAATAAATAAAATAATCAGTGTTGCCAAATCTGTTTTGCCAAATGGCAGCACACTCCTGCTATACGGTTCACGTGCCCGTGGCGACGAAAAGGCTGACTCTGACTGGGATCTCCTTATTCTTGTCGACAAGAATACTTTGGTGGAGTCGGACTACGATATGTTGTCGTTTCCGTTTACATTGCTTGGCTGGAATATCGGTCAGATAATCTCTCCGCAACTATATACAAGAAATGAATGGGAAAGTCTCTCATATCTGCCATTCTATAAAAATGTGGAACATGATAAAATCCAATTGACATGAAACTTACCGACTCTGAGAGAAATGCCGTTGTAAAACTACAATTGGATAAAGCTTACAACACATTCCAACAGATTGCATTATTGAAGGAGGCAGGATATTGGGATAATATTGCCAATAGATTATATTATGCCTTGTTCCATGCCGTTTGTGGACTATTAATTAATGACGGCTATAGCATAAGTTCACATAGGGGAGTAGTCGGCTTATTTGGTAAGCACTATATCTTGACAGGAATATTTTCAATTGATGACGGAAAGCATTATTCAAGACTACAAGGATTGAGGGAACGGAGTGATTATAATTGTGCATACACTGCTACGGAAGAGGAAATCAGTCCGAAAATCGAACCGACTAAAAAGCTGATTGATAAAATATACGCATATATTTATAAACCATAAAATGGCCGGCTGCCGGCAATAGTTCGAATCGTGACTTCATGACTTTTGGAGAGCCATTCCTGCCTGTATTCTATTTAAAGAGTATCGGTCAGTTGATGTAGCGGAACATGTTGCGGTAGTTGCGGGAGGAACCGAAGCAGGTGAATATGTCGCCGTCTTCCACTTTGAGGGTGAATCTTCCTATGTTGAGATTATAACCGGATTATAGCGCGGCTGCAAATTTTCTTATTCTTGCGAGTCTTTCGAGAAATGATTTATCTTGTTTTGCAGTCTGGATATTATAATCCATCTGTAGTCCGGTTAATATATGTGCCGGAATACCCAGTGCGGCTTCAATCAATAACGCCGTATTTGCCGTGATTGGTCGGCGGCAATTCAGTATATCATTTAGAATCTTATATGATATACCTATTTGCTCGGCCAATTTTTTTTGTTGTATACCACGATATTCAATTTCTTCTTTCAGCACTTCTCCCGGATGGGTAGGTTCGGATGCTTCAAGATTATTAGCTATCATTTCGGGATTTATTCCTGCAATGGAAATCATGATAATATCATTTATAATGATTTGACAATTCTAATATATTACAAATGGAAACAATGGGTTCAGATTCCTTGTTCGATACCGTAAATTCAATTCGATACTGATTGTTCACCCTTATCGAAGAAATCCCCGCTTTATCTCCTTTCAATACTTCATAGTTTAAAGAATTGAATATATATAGATCTTCAATATTTATAGCGCGTTTGAGCGTATTAATACGATTTTGATAGCGTTTGATTATCTCCGGTTGAAAACGGTGTTTCTTATCTCCTGTCCCTTTTTCATAGAGGTCACGCAAATAATCCTTGTCGAACGTTACTATCATTTTTCAAGGTGTTTCCGGTTACAAAGATACAATTATTCTAATAAAATCCCCTAAAAAAGTGGATAATTTAAAGAAGTTTCTGAATTTTAGTGGATATTATCCGGCGTCAGTTGATGTAGCGGAACATGTTGCGGTAGTTGCGGGAGGAACCGAAGCAGGTGAATATGTCGCCGTCTTCCACTTTGAGGGTGAAGTCCTTGATGTCGAGCAGACGCTGTGCCTGGTGGTCGATGCCGAGGATGTTGCTCTTGGTCACGGGACGGGTGGCGGCAATGAGTTTGAGGCCGAACGCACGGTCGATGGTGATTTCGCCGTAGACCATTCCCAGGAAATATTTCGGCGCCTTGAAGTTGAGCACGTAATAGTCTTTGTCTACGCAAAGGGCGTCGACATGCGTGCCGAGTTCCATCTCGTAGGAGAGGTCGTGGGCGGCGCGCTGTTCGGGTGTAAGTATGCGGTCGACTTTGAGCCCCTGCAATATCGACTCGTGGAGCTCGTCGATGGCACGGGCATAGATTTTTGTAGCGCCGATTTTTTTCAGCAGGGCCACTGTCTTTACCGATGCCCCGAAATTTTCGCCGATAGCCACTATAATCAGGTCGACATTCTTGAGCGGGAGAGCGTTGAGCGACTGCTCGTCGGTGGAGTCGATGATATAGGCGGTCGATATGTAGTCTTTGACGGTTTCGACTTTCTGGGCCGATATGTCGGCGCCGATTACTTCATGACCCATGTCGGTGAGGTCGATGGCGAGGTTGGTGCCGTAAATTCCGAGTCCGATTATAAGGTAGCGCATTGTTGTCGGGAATTAGATAGTAGTTTAGAAACGGTATATATCAGTTGATGATTACATTGTCGACGGGATATTTCACCGGAGCGTCCTTGCGGTTTCCGGTAAATCCTATAAGCATGGATATGATGCCGACGCGGCCGAGGAACATGGCCGTGCAGAGCAGTATCTTGGACATGTCGCTCAACTCCGGGGTGACACCGAGCGAACTTCCCACGGTGAACAGTGCCGAGGCCGCCTCGTAGAGCAGCGACCTGACGGGCAAAGCCGGTTCGAGCGCCACGAGCGCCATCGCATAGAACACGTAGGCGAGTATGGACAGCGTGACGACAACGCACGCACGCCTTACCGAATCGTGGGCCACCGTGCGGTTGTACACTACCACACGGTCCTTACCCATGACGGTCGACTTCAGTTCGAGCAGTATTACTGCCAGTGTGTTGACTTTTATACCGCCTGCAGTCGACTGTGACGCGCCTCCTATCCACATCAGCACCGCTATCATTATGATGGTGATATTGAGAAATCCTGCCGGATTTACCGACGAGAATCCCGAGCTTCGTGGCACGAACGAGTTGAACACCGACTGCACTATCTTGTCATACAGGCTCATCCCGGCCAGTGAATTGTCATATTCAAACAGGAAGAACAGCGCCGACGACACCGCGATGATGATGCACGTCGTGGTCATGACCAGCTTCGTGTTCATATCGTAGATATGTGCCGGTTCGCGGAATCTGCGCCCGCTGTGGAACATGCGGTTGTACACACGGCGTACGTGCAGGAAAAACGCCGTCTTGAAATTGACCAGTATCGGGAAACCGATACCGCCGGCGAATATCAGCACCGAGGCGATGAGGTAAATCGACTGGTTGGAGTAGAGGAGTGCAGGATTTGACAGGCCGCCTTCGATATTGGAGAATCCGGCGTTGCAGAATGCCGACAGCGAATGGAATCCTGAGAAGATGATTTCATCCTCGAGGCTCATGCCGAGAGTGCCGTGCACGCTCAGGAATATGGCCACCGCTCCGGCAAGTTCTATCGCGAGGGTGAATCCGAGTATGTAGAGCAGCGTCGAGAGCACCGAGTTGATGGTCTTCGAGTAAATCATGTCCTTGACCACCACCTGGGAGTACACCGAGTTGTTGCCCGTGAAAAACAGCGCGAAGAAGCTCGTGAAAGTCATTACCCCGAGTCCGCCTATCTGTATCATCAGCGCCAGCACGAGCAGCCCGAACGGCGTGAAGGTGGCCGACACGTCAATCGGTGTCAGTCCCGTGATGCATACCGCCGAGGTCGACACGAACAGGGAGTCTATATATTGTATTCCGCCGACGGTGCATTTCGGCATCATAAGTATGAATGACCCTATGGCAATGAAAAACAGGAAACTGGTGGCGAGCATCAGCGACGGATTTATCTTGCGGTCGAGCACCTTGTTTATCCCGTAGCTGAATTCCACCACAGCGTATGCTCCCACTATCGGATAGATGAACCATTTGTTGTAGAACAACTGTTCGAGAGCCGGTATCCAGGGATGGTCGGGATGCGGATAGAGCAGCGCCGGCAGTGTCAGCAGTATTGCCGAATCGACAATCCATTTCAGCACACGCGAGTCGCGCCGGTTTTCTCTCGGAGTCAGCACAAGTCCGCACAATACGCGTATTATGAACACTATCTGGCATATCCGTATCACATGATGCAGCTTGGCGGCTTCGGGGGCGCTGTGGTCAAAACCTACCGTTACCGCGCCTGCCACAATGCATACCACCGACGCTATGAACGCCAGTACGCCCATAAAACGGGATATAAAACGTATCGACGGCTGAAAATCGGTCACGAAACGGTTGTAACTGTATTTCCAGTCGCGCAATATCTGTTTTATCCCTCTATTGTGTGTCGACATCTGGTTGTATTGTATGCTGACGGCTCCGGATACAAGTTAAACCGCAAAATATATTTTGTGGTGCTTTTTTTAATCGGTACGGATTATTTTTTCTTCAGACTCACTCCGATGTTGATGCCCTCATACGAGTTGAGGAGGTCGGAGGCGGTCTTCAGCGTGGCGTTGCCCGACAGGGAGGCAATCGTCTCGGCGAGTTTTATCAGCTTTTTGGCGTCGAACGTGATGCATACGTTGGTGCCCTGACGCTCGGCGTATGCGTTGATGCTGCCTGCGGGTATCTTGCCGAGAGCCTTGATGTTGAATTTGAACGTGCTGTCGTCGAGCGGCTGTACGGTACCTCTTACGGTGAGGCGCGCTGTCTTGGCCACGAACGTGGAGTCGGTGCCGAATTCGATCGTCATGCCCGTGATACCCGCTTTGGCGTAGTAGGGCTTCAGTTTGTTGACAATCGCACCCGAGGCTGCCACGCCACCTGCCTTCTGCATCAGGTTGTCGCTCGTGAAACTGACTGCCGGTGCGTTATAGCTCCAGCTGCCTGTCAGGTCCTTGTATTCAATCTTTGTAGCTGTGAGAGTGTTGACTATTCCGCTGACAATGTCGGCGGCCTGGCTTCCTTCGCCCGAGGAGGCTCCCTTGAGTATATCCTTAAGGTCGAAAGCAGATGCGGCCGATATGCCGAGCAATGCCATAAGGCAGAAATAGCTTATGCGTTTTTTCATCTTTCTTTTTTTCTATTCTATTATAGTTATGATATGCTTGCCGCCGTCGGTTCCTTGCGGGGCTGTTCCACAATCTGCTTGTCGATGCAATGGTACACTCTGGCGGGAAACTCGTCGAGAAACCCGTGGTTGTGCGTAGCCATGATGACGGCTGTGCCCGAGGCCGCGATGGTGTGGAGCGAGTTGACAATCTGACGCGCCGTGTCGGGGTCGAGATTGCCGGTAGGCTCGTCGGCAAGTATGAGCCGCGGACGGTTGAGCAGCGCGCGTGCTATGACGATGCGCTGCTGTTCGCCACCCGAAAGTTCGTGAGGCATCTTGTACGATTTGTTGAGCATCCCCACCTCCTTGAGCACCTCCTCGATGCGCCTGTCTATCTCGTTGCGGTCCTTCCAGCCGGTGGCGCGGAGCACGAAATGGAGGTTGTCGTAGACGGTGCGGTCGGTGAGGAGCTGGAAATCCTGGAATACTATGCCGATCTGACGGCGCAGGTAGGGAATATCCTTGCGGCGTATCGTGCGCAGGTCGTAGTCGAAGGCGCGCGCCTCGCCGTTTTCAATCCCGATTTCGGCATAGATGGTCTTGAGCAACGAACTTTTGCCCGAGCCCACCTTGCCTATGAGGAACACAAACTGGCCCTCTTCAATCTCAAAACTGACCTTTTTGAGCACTACCAGCTCTTTTCGGAGTATCTCTACATTGTCGTACTTTACTATTGCTGCCATCTGTCTGCGTTCCGGTTATAGCGTATTGTTGTCAATTGCCCTGTTCGGAAAGGAATTTTATCCTTACCAGGCGTATCTCCTCCTCGGTGTATTCGTTGCCGAGCTCCTTGAACGCCGATTCGAGGTCGTCGCTCTCGCTCTCGCGGAAATATTCATAGATGTCCTCCTGGCGGTCGTCATCCATAATCTCGTTGAGGAAGTAGGATATGTTGATTTTTGTGCCCGAATATACAATCGCCTCCACTTCGTCGAGAAGCTCGTTGAACTCCAGCCCTTTGGAGTTGGCGAGCTCGTCGAGCGCTATTTTACGGTCGATGGCCTGTATGATGGAGATTTTCAGTTTGCTCTTGTTGGCCACGCTGCGCACGCGCAGGTCCTCGGGACGTTCGATCTCGTTTTCCTCCACGTGGGTCTTTATTACCTTTATGAAGCTCTCGCCGTAGCGTTTTGCCTTGCCGGCTCCCACGCCGGTGATATTCTGCAACTCCTCCATCGTGATGGGGTAGGTGGTGGCCATAGCCTCAAGCGACGGGTCCTGGAAGATGACGTAAGGGGGCAGGTCGTACTGTTTGGCTATCTTCTTGCGCAGGTCCTTGAGTATGGAGTAAAGCTCGGGGTCAACGGCACACGTGCCGCCGCTCTTTGCGGTCGGGCCTTCCTCGTCGTCCCCTCCGAATTCATTGTCCTCGACCACTTTGAATGAAGTGGGCTTGTGGATATATTTCTTACCCTTGGCGGTGACTTTGAGCACGCCGAAATTCTCGATCTCCCTGTCGAGATAACCGGCTATGACCGCCTGGCGTATGATTGCAGCGAGCATGCGCGGGTCGCTGCCCTGTTCGCATCCGAACACCTCGAGCTCGTCGTGCTGGTATGATTTTACATCGGCTGTCTCTTTTCCGAGGAGCACATCTATAATATATTCAGCTTTAAATTTTTCTTTAAGTGCGGTGACAGTTTCAATCACGGCACACAATTCTTCTTTTGCTTCCACTTGTTTTTTAGGATTTAAACAATTGTCACAATTACCGCAGTTGTCGCTCGTGAATTCTTCGCCGAAATAGTGCAGCAGCATCTTTCGCCGGCAAAGCGACGACTCGGCGTAGGCCGCTGTCTCTACAAGCAGCTGCTTGCCGATTTCCTGTTCGGACACCGGTTTTCCCTGCATGAATTTTTCCATTTTCTGCAGGTCCTTGGCCGAATAGAATGTTATGCAGCGTCCTTCGCCCCCGTCACGTCCGGCGCGTCCCGTCTCCTGATAGTAGCCTTCGAGGCTTTTCGGCATGTCATAGTGGATTACAAACCTTACGTCGGGTTTGTCGATTCCCATGCCGAACGCTATCGTGGCCACGATAACGTCGATGTCTTCCATCAGGAAGGCGTCCTGGTTGGCCGAGCGGGTGGCGGAGTCCATGCCTGCATGGTAGGGGAGCGCCTTTATGTCGTTGAGCACAAGCATTTCAGCGAGTTCTTCAACCTTTTTGCGGCTCAGGCAGTATATTATGCCCGAGTGACCCGGATTATTCTTGATATATTTGATGATTTCCCTGTCAATATTGCTTGTCTTTGACCTTACCTCGTAATAGAGGTTCTCGCGGTTGAACGACGATTTGAACACCAGCGAGTCGGCCATGCCGAGGTTTTTCTGTATGTCGTGCTGCACCTTGGGCGTGGCGGTAGCGGTGAGCGCTATCACCGGACGACGCGATATCTCGTTGATTATAGGGCGTATGCGCCGGTATTCGGGACGGAAATCGTGCCCCCATTCCGATATGCAGTGCGCCTCGTCGACCGCGTAAAACGATATGTCGACCGATTTGAGGAACTCTATGTTCTCCTCCTTGGTCAGTGACTCGGGCGCCACATACAGCAGTTTGGTAAGGCCCTCCTTGACGTCGGCTCTCACTTTCTCTATTGCCGTGCGGTTGAGCGACGAGTTGAGGAAGTGGGCTACACCCTCGGCCTCGCTGTAGTTGCGCATGGCATCGACCTGGTTTTTCATCAGGGCTATAAGCGGCGATATGACTATGGCGGTTCCGGGCATCAGCAGCGACGGCAGCTGATAGCATAGCGATTTGCCCCCTCCTGTCGGCATCAGCACGAAGACATCCTCGCCGTTCATCAGCGAAAGGATTATATCTTCTTGGTTACCCTTGAAGTGGTCAAAGCCGAAGTGACGTTTGAGCGCCTCGCTCAGTTGTTGTTTGCTCACCATGTTGTCATAATATTTTGCGTCCGGAGCCGTGCCGACACTGTCTGTGCCGGCCGTCTGCCGGGCGTTAAGGTTACTGATAGCTTAAATGTATATATCCTGTGAAAAATCTTTTGTTAAAGAGTTGTTGCGATATTGATAGAGGATGGAGAGGAGCGGTTGTCAGACTATGGTTTGGGAGAGGATTTCAAGATTGGTGGCGGCGAGTTTTCCGGCCACGTAGTCTTTGGTTACCTCCAGTGATTTCTTTTTCGTCGACGGTATCTCATACATGGCGTCAATCATCACGGTTTCGACTATGGAACGGAGTCCGCGGGCGCCGAGTTTGTATTCGACAGCCTTGTCGACCATGTAGTCGAGAGCTTCGTCGGTGAACGTCAGCTCCACGCCGTCCATGGCGAAAAGTTTCCTGTACTGGCGGGTGATGGCGTTGCTCGGCTCGGTGAGCACGCGGCGCAGGGCGTCGCGGTCGAGCGGGTCGAGGTGCGTCAGTATGGGCAGTCGGCCTATTATCTCGGGGATGAGGCCGAACGATTTCAAATCCTGCGGGGCGACGTATTCCAGATAGTTGTCGCGGTTGATGCGTTCCTTGGCCTTGTCGGTCGAGAATCCCACCGTGTGGGTGTTGAGCCTGTGGGCTATCTTCTGGTCGATGCCGTCGAATGCACCGCCGCATATGAAAAGTATGTTCTTGGTGTCGACAGGTATCATGCGTTGCTCCGGATGCTTGCGTCCTCCCTGCGGGGGTACGTTGACTATGGAGCCTTCGAGCAGCTTGAGCAGTCCCTGCTGCACGCCTTCGCCCGATACGTCGCGGGTGATTGACGGATTGTCGCCTTTGCGGGCTATCTTGTCGATTTCATCGATGAACACTATGCCGCGCTCGGCTTTCTCCACATCGTAGTCAGCTGCCTGGAGCAGACGCGTCAGGAGGCTTTCGATATCCTCGCCCACATATCCTGCCTGAGTGAGCACCGTGGCGTCAACGATGGTGAACGGCACGTCGAGCATCTTGGCTATCGTCTTGGCAAGCAGTGTTTTGCCTGTGCCGGTCGGACCCACCATGATGATGTTGCTCTTCTCGATGTCGACATCGTCGTCGGTAGGCTGGTTCAGTCGTTTGTAGTGGTTGTAGACGGCTACCGAAAGATATTTTTTCGCATCCTCCTGCCCGATGACATATTTGTCGAGAAATTCTTTGATTTCCTTTGGCTTGGGTATCCTGGCCTCTTTTTGGGGCGCCTTCTCCTTGGCGGCGTCGGTGCCTGCGGCCAGCTGCTTGAACTCCTCTATGTGGGAGTGGAGCATGTTGAGGCACTGGTCACAGATATACACATCCTGATAGACACCCGAGGGGAGGAGTATGTTGACCTCCTTCTCCGTGCGCCCGCAGAATGCGCATATATCCTGATTCTGTTTTTTCGCCATTGTCGTTTACTTGTCTTTTATGCGCACCAGAACGTCGTCAATCATGCCGTAATCCTTGGCCTCGTATGCTGTCATCCAGTAGTCGCGGTCGGAGTCGCGTTCGACTTTCTCAAACGGCTGTCCCGAATGGTCTGATATGATTGTGTAGAGTTCTTTTTTGAGTTTCTGGATTTCACGTGCGGTGATTTCGATGTCGGAAGCCTGTCCCTGTGCGCCGCCCATCGGCTGGTGTATCATCACGCGTGAATGCTTCAGCGCGAAACGCTTCCCTTTCTCGCCTGCCACGAGGAGCACTGCGGCCATCGAGGCAGCCATGCCGGTGCATATAGTCGATACGTCGCTCTTGATATACTGCATGGTGTCGTAGATGCCGAGACCTGCGTATACCGAGCCGCCGGGCGAGTTGATGTAGATTGACACATCCTTGCCGGGGTCGGCCGAGTCGAGATAAAGAAGCTGGGCCTGGATGACATTGGCTGTATAGTCGTTGACATCAGTGCCGAGGAATATGATGCGGTCCATCATCAGACGTGAGAACACGTCCATCTGCGCTACGTTGAGCTGGCGTTCCTCTATGATGGTGGGGGAAATGTAGCTTGCTGCTATGGATTGAGCTCCGCGGGATGTGGCAGAGACATATTGGTCGAGTGCCAACCCGTTCATCCCCAGATGTTTTACTGCGTAATTTCTGAAATCGTTATTCATAATCTTCAATTATATACCTTAGATTGATTTTTATAAAATATAAAAATTCTGAAGTCGTTGCTATTGTCAATCACTTCTTGCCAATATCAAAGATAATAAAAAAAAACAAAACGCACAAAAAAAATCATGATAATGGACGGGTATATAAATATTTTATTCAAAAAAGTGGATATAGTATAGCCCGGTTATATCCCTCCGCAGGTGTCGCCGAATACAATTATATCCGGCCGCGGTTTTTAACCGCGGCTACTACTATACTGATTGCCAGGCTGATATAATAGCCCCGGTTCTTAACTGCGGTCGGGGTTGGCTTTGCACCTGGTCGGCATGTATGGCATCATTTCCTGACGGCCATCTTTCCGTCAAGCTCCACTGACTCGCCGGGCACATGGAGGCAGAAGCTATCGGTATTGTCGGTCGTATAGTCCTCAAACTCGCATGCGGCCTTGTAGGCTCCCCAGAAGTGCATCGGGAAGAAATATTTTACCGCGATGTTCTCGAGGAACAGGCGTGCGCCGTCGGCATAGTCGACACCCAGACGCGGGTCGACGGGGAAGAACGCAATGTCAATCTTCGGCGCGTATTGTTCAAGTTTTTGGATTATATGTACGAAACTGTTGTATGCCTCCTTTACCTCCTCTACGGTCGACTCTTCGTTCCAGTGCCAGTAGTTGAGGTCGCCGGCATGGAATATCCTGCGTCCGTCGGGAAGTGTGACGAGGAAACTGACACCTGCGTCGGTCGAGCCGAATGCCCTTACATCGAGGCCGCCGAGCAATCCGGGCACCTCGTCGCCGGGACTTACCCATGCCACCGGCATGTCGTCATGCACGACTTTGGAGAAAATATCGTTGGAGAGCACATACTGCACCTCGCGGTCCTGGGCGAGAGTGAAGATGGCGGGATTGAAATGGTCGGGATGATGGTGCGATACGAAAAACACTACCGGAAGTTCCGGATTCTCACGTATCACTTTTACCAATGCGCCGGTCGGGTCGCGAAAATAGTCGAAAACTGCTACCGCTGTGGGAAGGACGAGAGCGAATCCGCTGTGGTCCAGATAGGTCACCTTAATCATAATACAGATATTTATATTCAACGTTAATATCCGGATTGCCGATGATTGAGGCGTCAGGCGGCATGCGTCGGAATGTTCCCCCTGTCCGTTAATCCGGAATTTCTATTGTCTCGCCGTCGACAGCCGGTCTGACATTGTCGGGAAGCCCCGGGGCTACCTTCGCATAAAGTCCCATATCATGGCTGATATGGGTCAGATAGGCTATTCTCGGTCTGACTATTCTAATAACGTCGAGCGCCTGCGATAGGTTCAGGTGCGAGATATGCTCGGCGGGACGGAGCGCGTTGATTACGAGAGTGTCTATGCCTGTGATGGCTGTGACGGTCTCTTCGGGAATTTCCTTGGCGTCGGTGATATATGCCAGATTGCCTGTTTTGAAGCCGACGATGTCTAAAAGGTAATGCTTCACGGGAAGCGGCAGTATGCTTATGCCTTTGACGGTGAAAGGTTTCATCGGCTCTATGACATGAGGATGAAGCACCGGGGCGCCGGGGTATGGGTGCTCGGCGAAGCAGTATGGTACCTTATGGCGCAAATCCTCGATGTCGGGAGCCTGCGCGTAGATGTCGAAACCGTCGGGATAGCAGTATGGCCGCAGGTCGTCGATGCCGCCTACGTGGTCATAGTGCGTGTGGGTGATGAGCAGAGCGTCGAGCGGCGGCGAACCGGCACCGAGTATCTGTTCCCTCAGGTCGGGACCCGCGTCGATGAGTATGTCGGTGTCGCCGGCGTGTACGATTGCCGATGCACGCAGGCGCCGGTCACGCGGGTCGTCGGAGCGGCATACCTCGCAGCCGCATCCTATCATCGGCACACCGGTCGATGTGCCTGTGCCGAGAAAAGTGAGTCGCATAGTTCGTTAGTGAATTTCGGCCAGCAGGCCGTCGATGAATATCAGGTAGGCGCCGTTGTCGCATGTCCAGCTCTCGAAGAAACTGCCGCCGTTGTGCCATTTTCTGATGTCGCGCGGCGCGCCGAGTGCCAGATGGCATTCTATGGTAGTCATGCCGGGCGCCACGCGCGAGTTTGCGATGTTTTCCCATACGCTGTCGGTTATCGCCGGGTAGCGCAGGCGCGGGTCGGACAACTCGAACAGCTTGTCGAAATTGCGTGTCGAGCTTCGGGCGTTGCCGACCGTCATGGCCACTGACGACGGGTTGCCGAGGTCGTCGGTGATGTCGACACGCAGGGGATAGTCTGCATTGCCGGGCGCCACGTCGCGTATGGTGACTCCGACGTAGCGGCGTCCGCGGGCCACAGGCGTAAGCTCACTGTCGACGCGCAGCGGGGATATGATGTAAAATTTCTTTCCGGCGAGAATGCGGCGTGCGTTGTCGGTCATGTCAAGGTCTACGCTCATGGGCAGTGTGACCGACGCCGATAGCGACGATGGGGGCACTCCGATTTTGTAGCGTAGCGTTTCGGCCGGTGCGTTGCCGTTCTCCTTATGGAATGTCAGCACGCTCACCGTATCGCCGATTATGGATATTTCATCGGTCAGGCTGTCGAACACAAGCACTTCGCCCGATGCAATCGCCGGCTCTTTCTCAAAGAGAAGCGACAGTTTCGGGTCGGTGATGAGAAAACGGCGTCCGCTTTCCCATTGCGTCACACTCGGAGGTGCGAGGCGCGCGGCAAAGTCGGCCTCTTCGTTGACCGGCGGCACCACACGGTCAACATCTTTGGCTGTAATACGCGGCGTGCTCTCTATCCCTGTGAAACAGCTTGTCAGGGACAGACAGCACGCCGGTATGATTATTAAGCGGGCAAATTTCACTCTGTCACGGGGTCGATGCCCAGATTATAGTAGATGAATGAATAGAGGTCGGTATATTCGTCGATGACCTTGCTTATCGGTTTGCCGGCTCCGTGACCCGCCTTGGAGTCGATGCGTATGAGCTTGGGCTTGTCGCCGGTGTCCGATGCCTGAAGCACTGCGGCGTATTTGAACGAGTGGGCCGGCACCACGCGGTCGTCATGGTCGGCCGTGGTGACGAGTATGGCCGGATAGGGCGTGCCGTCGTTCTTGATGTTGTGCATGGGGGAGTAGGAGCGCAGATAGGCTGCCATCTCGGGTGAGTCGGCCGATGTGCCGTAGTCCGACGCCCAGTTCCATCCGATGGTGAACAGATGGTAGCGGAGCATGTCCATGACCCCTACGCGGGGTATCGCCACCGCGAAAAGGTCGGGACGCATGTTGACGCATGCGCCTACGAGGAGGCCGCCGTTGCTTCCGCCTTCAATCACTATGCGCTCGGGCTTGGTGTAGCCCTCCTTTATGAGATATTCGGCAGCGGAGATGAAGTCGTCGAATACGTTTTTCTTCTGCATCTTCGTGCCGGCCTCGTGCCATCTGTCGCCGTATTCGGCGCCGCCGCGCAGGTTTGCCTCGGCATAGATGCCGCCGTTTTCAAGCCAGTTCAGCCGGTTGGTCGAGAAGCCCGGGCCGAGGGCGATATTGAAGCCGCCGTAGCCATAGAGGTATACGGGATTGGAGCCGTCACGCTTTATACCCTTTTTGTAGGTGAGATGCATGTGCACCTGCGTTCCATCGGCCGAAGGATAGAACACCTCTTCGGTGACATAGTCCTCGGGGTTGAAGCCGGCCACTTCCGCACGTTCGGTAAGCGTGCTCTCGCCTGTGGCCGTGTCATACTTGTAGTGGGCCCACGGCTGCAGGTAGTTGGTCACGTTATAGTATACCTCGTCGTGGTGGCGCGAGCTTGAGAATGCCGCGCTTGCAATCGACGGGAGCTTTATCTCGCGTATGAAATTGCCGTTGAGGTCATAGAGAGCCGGATGCGACGACGCGTCGCGCTGATAGTTGACTATCAGTTTGTCGCCTGCCATCTGCGCGCCTGCCATCACTGCGTCGCTTTCAGGTATGAGTTCACGCCAGTTTTCGCGTGAAGGATTGCTCACGGGAGCCGACATGAGGCGGTAGTTGGGCGCGTCGACCGATGTGGTGAAGTAGATGGTGTCGCCGATTACGTCGACAATCTCCACGATGTTATCCTGCGACGGCTCCATCACCTTCCACTCCGAAGCGGGGTCGTCGAGGTCTTTTACTTTGATTGACGAGCCGAAGCCCTGGCCGCCTGCCATCAGGAATATGTAATGGCTCTTGTCGGGCACATAGACCGAGTGGAAATAGAGCGGATGCTCTGTGTCTTCGTAAAACAGTTTGTCCTCCGACTGCGGAGTGCCCACCTTGTGGTAATATATGCGGTGGTTTTCGTTGGCATTGGAAAATTCCTTTCCTGCCTCGGGAGCCGGATATGCGCTGTAGAAAAATCCGTCGCCGTACCAGTCGGCGCCGGTGAATTTCGCCCATTCGATATGGTCGGGCAGCAGACTTCCGGTCTCGGTGTCGAGCAGGTAGATCTCGCTCCAGTCCGAGCCGCTGCGGCTGATGGTGTAGGCCGTGTATTTGCCGTCGGGCGACATGAACACCCCGGTCAGCGCCACTGTGCCGTCATCGCTGAGCTTGTTCGGGTCGAGGAATACTTCCGGCTTGCCGTCGATGGTGGCTTTGCGGTAAAGCACCGACTGGTTCTGCATTCCGGAATTCTCGTAGAAATAGTAACGGTTGTCGTCGGCTTTCCACGGCAGACCCGTCTTCTTGTAGTTCTGCACCGAAGCCAGCTTTTTGCGTAGCCTCTCGCGGAACGGTATCTTTGACATGTAGTCCTCGGTAAGCTTGCGCTCGGCCTCCACCCATCGGAGTGTCGCGGCCGCAGTGTCGTTTTCGAGCGGACGGTATGTGTCGGTAACTGTGGTGCCGAAATAGGTGTCGGTCGCCGGATCGGCCGGAGCTTCCGGATATTGCAGACGTCCGGCAGCATCGGCCGTTACGGCTGCTGTGAGTGCCATTGTCGTGAGGATGATTGACGGTTTATTCATTTGATTGCTGTAGGTGGAGATTATTGTTGAGGTTCTTCTATCTTATAGGGAGAGGAAGCGGGGTCGAAGAGGCCGCTGCGCAGATGCGTGTAGATACGGTAGCAGGCATAGGCGTCGAGTGCCGCGTAGCCCTGCTGCGCCTCGGTCAGCGTGTCGGCTTCCCAGTTGGTCAGGCGCTGCCCCTTCGATATGCGTTCGTTGAATATCACGGCATATACTTTCTGAAGGGAATTGTCGGCTATGTCGTAGGCCTTGACATATGTCTGCAGCTCGAGTATGTTTTCCGGCGTGAAAGTGTCGAGCGCCGACAGCGAGTGCAGGTCGTCCTTTATCGACAATCCCACTTTGAGCACCTTGTCGCTCTCCATCAGTTCCTTTATCTCGGGTGTCAGCCCCGTGTGGTTCAGACGTATCAGGAAACATTCGTCGGCTGTCGATAGTTGCAGAAGAGCCACCTTGTGAGGTTGTCCCTTGTGAAACGAAGGGCGCGTTTCGGTGTCAAATCCTATGATGGGCTGAGTCATCAGATATTTGATTGCTTTTCGACAGTCGAGCGGAGAATTAATCACTATGATACGACCTCCAAACACCGCCTGGGGCAATTCTGCTATCGCTTCCTTTGAAATTCCTAACATTATTTATTCTCTCCTTCTTTACTGCAAAAGTAAATAAAATTAAACAGCGCAGCAAAACATTAATGCTAAAAAACGCCAAAATGCTGTATTTCTACTTTTTGAAGAAAAATGAAGCACTATTTGATAATTTTAATTATCTTTGTAGGTCAAACCATGACAAAACTTATATCATAGGAGATGTGATTTAATCGTGTATTTACATTTTCCAACGTTTTCTTGGACTTATTATCATATTTAACAGACTGTAATCAAATGAAATATATAGGAGCTCACGTATCTACAGGCTCGGGAGTGGCACAGGCTCCGCTCAATGCCGCCGGCATTGGAGCGAAGGCTTTCGCGCTGTTCACCCGCAACCCGTCGAGATGGAAATCAAAGCCGATTACCGACAAGGAAGCTGCCCTCTTCAGGGAACGGTGCGCCACGCTCGGATATGCTCCGCAGCATATCCTGCCACACGACAGCTACCTTATCAACCTCGGCTCCCCCGACAAGGATAAGCTCGCACAGTCGCGCGAAGCGTTCCTCGACGAGTTCAACCGTTGCGCGCAGCTCGGGCTGACAATGCTCAATTTTCATCCCGGCTCCCATCTCAACCTCGTCGATGCCGATACCTGCATAGCCACCATCGCCGAATCCATCAACATGACCCTCGACGCTACCGAAGGCGTAAAGGCCGTCATCGAGTCGACCGCCGGCCAAGGCTCCAACCTCGGATACTCCTTCGAGCAGCTCAGGGCCATAATCGACCGCGTCGACGACAAGTCGCGCGTGGGCATCTGCGTCGACACATGCCATACTTTCGCAGCAGGCTACGACCTCTCCACCCCCGAAGGCTATGAAGCCACCTGGCAGGAGTTTGACCGCGTGATAGGCCTCGGCTACCTTTGTGCCATGCATATCAACGACTCCAAAAAGGGATTGCGCTCGCGTGTCGACCGCCATGCTCCGATAGGGCAGGGCGAAATCGGAGCCGCATTCTTCTCGATGCTCGTCAACGACCCCCGCATGGACAATATTCCCCTGATACTGGAGACCCCCGACGAAAGCCTCTGGCCGCAGGAAATAGCGTGGCTCTACTCCGAAATCAAATGAATCGCTGACCGCATAGTCTGATACCCTCTTACAGCATGCCGGTGAGAAACTAATCCTTAAATCATTAACGGGAACATTCTTACATCATCATCATCTGAAATAATCAAACAAAAAATAATCAAATAATCAATCATTCAATCGACATGAAAACCAAACCCGACTTAGGCTTTTGGAAGCTGTGGAATCTGAGCTTCGGATTTTTCGGAGTACAGATAGCCTACGCGCTCCAAAGCTCGCAGGTGAGCCGCATCTTCTCCACCATCGGAGCCGACCCTCACCAGCTGAGCTACTTCTGGATTCTGCCCCCTCTCATGGGATTTCTCGTGCAACCCATCATCGGTTCCGCTTCCGACCGCACCTGGAACCGCTTCGGACGCCGTCTGCCCTACCTTATCGTCGGCGCCGCAATCGCCATCATCGTGATGTGCTTCCTCCCCAATGCCGGCAGCCTCGGACTATCCGTCTCGGCAGCCATCACATTCGGGCTCTTCTGCCTCATGCTCCTCGACACGTCGATCAACATGGCCATGCAGCCGTTCAAGATGCTTGTCGGCGATATGGTCAACGAGAAGCAGAAAGGCCTTGCCTACTCCATACAGAGCTTCCTGTGCAACGCAGGCTCGTTCGTAGGCTATCTCGCACCTATCATCCTTGCGCTTTTCGTGAGCAACCAGGCTCCCGAAGGTGAGGTGCCCCCCACGGTGACATTCGCTTTCTATCTCGGTGCCCTCATCCTCCTGCTGTGCGTGCTCTACACCTTCGCCAAAGTCAAGGAGATGCCCCCGAAGTTGTATGCCGAATACAACGGTGTGCCCGAGGAGACAAATGAGAAAAAAGGCAATATGTTCACGCAGATGGCCGGTGCGCTCAAGACTGCGCCCGCCGTGTTCTGGACCATCGGTCTCGTGCAGTTCTTCTGCTGGAGCGGCTTCCTCTTCCTCTGGACATACTCCACCGATGCCATCGCCGGCCATGCTTTCGACTGTCCTGCCGAGCAGAAAGTGTCGGGCGTTGAAATCAACGGCACAACCTATTCCGACAAATATCTCTTTGCCGACGAACTGCTCGTAATCGATGACGGACGCCTCACCATCAACGGCGTGAACGTCAACGGCAACATCATTTATCCCGACAGCATCAAGAACGCAGCCGGCGAACTCGTCATCAAGGAAGGCCAGATACACTACAAGGACGGTGTCGCTCTCCTCAAGCCCGGCGACAGCTACGGCAACGCGGGCGATGTTCTCGTCATCGACGAGGTCGAGACCATCCTCACCGCTCCCGCCGCAACCGTAACCTCACTCTCGACCATCACCCCCGACCATAAGCTCACTACTGCACATATCGTCGTCAAGAAAGGCGACACCTACGAGAAGGAGCAGGTCAGCGAACTTCCCTCGGCTTCAGCCGCCCAAATCTCGCCCAAACACGCCACCGTGCTCAACGCCCAGTCCAAGCAGTATCAGGACGCCGGCGACTGGAACGGCGTGCTTTTCGCCGTTCAGGCCGTGTTTGCAGTAATATGGGCAGCCGTGCTTCCGCGATTTAAAAACCGCCGCTTCGCCTACTCCATCAGCCTTGTAATCGGTGCCGTAGGCTTCATTTCGGTTTACTTCTGCACCTCCAAGTGGGCGCTTACAGTGCCCTACGGACTCATGGGCTGCGGATGGGCCGCCATGCTTGCCATGCCGTTCACCATCCTCACCAACGCCCTCTCGGGCAAGAACATCGGCACATATCTCGGCCTGTTCAACTGCACCATTACCTTGCCGCAGATTATCGCCGCACTTCTCGGCGGTCTCATACTCGGCTTCTTCCCCCGTGCAGCCGCCGACACCGCTCAGGCCGGCGCACCGCAGACAGTGTTCATGATTGTCGTAGCCGGTATCCTCATGCTCCTCGGCGCCCTCGCCGTATGGAACATCAAGGAAATCTCCGCCGAAAAGCAGCGTGCCGCCGCCGAAGCCGCCAAGTAACTCCACATCTGATTTGTAGTTTCTCCGGAATATTTTCCGGTATTACATAACAAAAAATCACCCTCATCGCTCATTCTCGAAGAATTGATGAGGGTGATTTTTGTTTGTTAAATTAATTGCGCATCTCTACCATCTGACACGTCCGGCTTGATTTACTCCCCATTGCATATAATTGCATGTGGAAGCAGATATATCATATTGCAATGAGCGTGTTGCCTAACCCTGCAATCCGCATATGGTGGCAACTGGGCTTATTGTTGTCCAATAAAATGTGATTATATATAATATTGCATATGTATTGCCCGTTATCCGCGGTATAATTAAGCGGTATAATTAATATGATTTTTATGCATTTTAACCGACATGTACTGTAATTGTGTGCCAGCGATATAAATGCATGTAAAAACAGCCCGGCGTTAAACTTTTTATCAGTCCGTTAAACTTTTTATAAAACCCATTTTGTAATACGCTGATATATAATGAAATAAAAATCGTGGTGTTAAACTTTTTATTTTTTTGTAAACTTTATTTTACTTGACTATAATATGAAGGTATAAGTTTCCCGACGGATAATGATGGGAAATCCATTATTTATCCGGCATAGGCTGCTTCACGGTCACATGTAATCTTAACCAAAAGAGAAATGTGGTATACGAAATGTCCAACAGCGGTTATAATCGCTGACTTTCCTTGATGTCAGGTAAAGAGTATGAACAGTATCGGGGGGAACGGGCCGTCGACGGTCGATATGATTTTGGAGGTGTAGGTGTTGGGTCCGCCGTAGAGGTGCTTTCCGTCGAATGTGTAGAGTATCTTCGAGGAGTAGGTGTTGGCTCCGTCGTAGAGATGTTTGCCGTCCCATGTGTAGAGTATCTTTGATGTGTAGGCGTTGGCTCCGCTGTAGAGATGTTTGCCGTCCCAGGTATAGAGTATCTTTGATGTGTAGGCGTTGGGACCGGAGTAGAGGTGCTTTCCGTCCCATGTGTAGATTATCTTCGATGTGTATGTGTTCGGACCTGAGTAGAGATGCTTTCCGTCCCATGAATACATTACGTTGGAGGAGTAGGTGTTGGCTCCCGAATAGATTTTGGTGTGAGCCTGTAAGGCCGTAACGGTCAGCAGCAGAGCCATGAGCAGAAGCAGTCTTTTCATCCCGGTTGAGGTATTAAGGCATTAAGGTATGGACTCCAAAGATAACGAAAAAATGCCCGGAAATGAAATCATTTTTTCATCCATTTCCGGGCATTTCGTATGTAGACTGATTTATTTACCAGGTGAGCCGTCCGCATTGTAAGTCGCTCCGTTGACATAGTTCAGATCACAGCCTCCGGCCCTATCGCCGCCGTTGTTGCTGATGATTATCTGAGTCGGAACCTTTCCGGCCGGAGCTTCCCAGTAATATTTGCCATCCTTCACAGTCATCTTGTCGCCAGGCCAGTTGCCGCTTGCCGTGCAGTTCTCTGCATCATTCCACGCCCACACATACGGAGTCCAGTTCTGCGTGTTGTTGAAATAGATATACTGCTTCTCAGGGTCCGGACCCGGGTCGGGTTCTTCACCCTGCAAAGTGTAGGTAAAAGTCTGCACATTGCTTCCGCCCTCGTTCTCGACGTATGTCGACAGTGTCGTTGTTTCTGTAAAAGTCAGCGGCGACGAATACACCGTCGATGAAGCGTTCGCGGCGCCCGCTACGGAGTAGCGTATCGGGGTGCCGGCAGGGTTGACCGACAGTGTCACCGTAACGCTCTCGCTGAATGTCGATGAGCCCGGAGTGGCTGTCACCACAGGTTTTTGAGGAACGGGTGGAACGGGAGGTGTGGGCGTGTCGATTTCATCATCGGTAATCTGGCCGTAAGCCTCGACGAGCAGCACCGGCCCCGATGCCTGCATTGTCACCTTGCCGCCCGATACTGTGGCCGTAGTGGCAGTGTTGTAGCCGTCCATCACCTTGGCGCCGTCGGCGAAGAAACCGTTGACGCTGACGGTGCAATTTTGTCCGGCCGATGTGTTGAGCTTGATGACCACGGCGTTGTTGTAGGCCCCGTCGGTGAACTTACGCCCGTAGGTGTCACCGCCGAGGTCGGTCTGCGTGCCCGCACCGACAGCCGGGTTACGGCGGCGGAACTGGCCTATCTTCTGCCAATGCTTGTTGTCATCGTTGTCGACGGCGTTCCAGTTGAAATCGCTGCGTGTCGACATCGACGCGTCGGGGCAGCCGCTCATATAGCCGCGTGATGTCTCGTCGCCGTAGTATATCTGCGCGCCGCCGGGGCAGAGCAAAAACATTGTCGCAACCTTTTTCTGGTCGCCGGGACGATGGAGACCGGTATCGTGCGACGACACGTAGTTGAGCACCTGGCGTCCGTTCGAACCGTTGCAGTAGTTGGCATAATATTCCCAGTCGCTTGTGCTCGGCGTACGTCCCTGACTACCCTCCGAACTGTTGAAGGCGAAGTTGATCATCGAGTCGAAGCCGCCCGAAGTGAAGTATCCGGTATCGCCGTGGTCCCAGCCGAAAGCCTCGCCGGTCATCCAGAAATCCTCGGTCCACGATTTGGCGTATTCGTCCGCGCGTGAGCTTGCACGCCAGTTGTTGAGGGCGTTTTTGCATGCCTGTTTGAGCTGGTTCCAGCGGCTGAGTTCAACGTGCTTTGCCGTGTCGCAGCGGAAGCCGTCGATACCGAATTCCTCCACCCAGCCTGCCAGCCACGCTACCAGATAATCGGCCGGTGCCCCTTTGCCGTCAGCGCGCCATGCGTCGAGATTGGGAAGACGGTAGTCAAGATAATCGCCACTGTTTTCCTGCTCCCATTTCATTTTAAGGAACGGCGGGATATTTACCGACGACGTTCTCTCTGTCACAACATCCGGGAGGCCGGCAAGCGACATAGTGTAGTTGTCGCCACCCGCCGGCACGAAACCTGCGTCCGAAGCCCAGCTGCGGTCGCCGAATGCTCGCACCCATTCGCCCCACCAGTTGCCCCATTTGCCCTGCGTGTCGGCATTAAACGATACTTCATTGCTCTCCGACCACATCGTGTATTTGCCGTTCGATGGTATCCAGCCTACCGTAGGCGTGCCGTTGAAATTGCCGAAATCGTAGTCTACACAGTCATCGAGAGTACAGTAGCCGGTGTGGTTGAGCACGATGTCCATCACCACACGTATGCCGCGCTTGTGGGCTTCGGTCACGAATGTGCGGAACTCCTCCACTGTGCCCATGTTGCGGTCCATATAGGTCCAGTCAAGGGCATAGTAGCCGTGGAAAGCATAGTGGGGGAATGCATCGTCCTTGCCGCCGGTCCAGCCGTGCATCTGCTCGTAGGGAGCCGAAATCCAGATGGCATCCACGCCCAGACGGTTGAGATAGTCGAGTTTCTCGGTCAGACCCTTGATGTCGCCTCCGTGGAAGGTGGCGTAGTCAGGCACATTGCCCTGCGGGCGCTGGCGGTGGTATGACTTGTCGTTGGAAGTGTCGCCGTTGTAGAAACGGTCGGTCAGCACGAAGTATATCGTGGCGTTCTTCCAGCTGAAATGGCGTCCGCGGAGCACCTGCGGTGTCTTGATTTTTATAGTATAGGCTTGCGATGCGGTGCCCGACACGATATTGTATACTATGGTGTTTTCGCCTCCGTCGAGCGACGCCAGCGAGTGGTTGTCATACTCGCGTCCGTTGACAGTGATGGTGACGGTAGCGTCCGATGCCGTCGGAGCCGCCGACAGCGTCATCAGCGACGTGTCGTCAAGCTCGATGCTGTAACTTGTGGTATTGCGGTCGAAATTGACAAGATTCTGTCCGTCGACTTTTATCTCGAGCGCCGACAAGGTCGCGTCGCCCGAATTGACGGCCGCTCCGGTGGCAGTGAATGCCGTGCCGAGAAGCATCATCGCGACAGCCGCGCTGACCTTATGGCTTATATTTCTGATATTCATTTTGGAATTTCTGATATGGGATTACTTCTTAATTATCTTCTCTATGGCACGCGAGCCGTCGGAAAGGGTTACGTTAAGCATATATATGCCGCTGCCGAGGTGGCCGCATTCGATGGCTACGGTTGCCTCGTTGCCGCACTCCATGTCGATTACGCGGCGTCCCGACAGGCTGTAGACTGCTATGCCGGCAATTCCTTCGGTTGCCTCCACGTTGAGCAGATTGTCGACCGGATTGGGGTAAACCGAAAGAGCTGCACGGTCGGTGTCGACTATCTCGATGCCGGTCTGTCCATGATAGAAATCATCGGAGGCCGGATCCTTCTGGTTATTGAGGCCTGCGAGTACGGGATATGAGTGCGTTCCTTCGGTGCGCCATTCCCATACGTCCGCGAAATTCCAGCCGAGCAAATCGCTGTACGTCTGCTTCGACACGAGGTTGGCGTTGTGGTCGTCGGCATGGTGTCCGTAGGCGCTCCAGTCGGTTCCGGTCAGCGGCATCAGTTTCCAGCTTATTGTGTTGGATGCATTGTTGGCAGCATTGTTATTGCCTCCGAAGCGTGCTATATACATTCCGTCGGAAGTCGGCATGATGGATGCGTTTATCGCTGCCGACGCCGACACGGTGCCGTAGTTGGCGCCGATAAGTCCGCCCGCATAGTTGTAGGCGGTGATTTTACCTGAAGCATATGTGTTCTTTACCACACCCTTGTTCTTTCCGATAAGTCCGCCGGTAGCGTAGTCATTGGTGTTGGTGACGGCAGCTGTCGAGTAGCAGTCGCTCACGGTGGCCCCTACATTCTCGCCGATGAGTCCGCCGGCGCATATCGACGAGCCTGTCACGCTGCCCGAGCTGAAGCAGCGCTCCACTCGTCCCGACGCGGCGTAACCCACGAGCGCGCCCGTGAAAGTGGTGCCGCTGACGGTGGCATCGACCACTCCGACATTCGTGATGACGGCTCCCTCTATCGCGTTGAACACACCGGTCGACGTTCCGATGGCGCCATTGCTTACCGACGCGTTTTTCAGCGAGAACCCTTTGCCGTCGAAGTTGCCTTTGAACGGCGAACTTTTCGAACCGATTCCGCTGAACTCACCCACATTTATGTCGGCTCCCATTTCAAAATACACATCCTCCGCCCAGTCCATCGATGTCGTTGACAAAGCGATGATGTCTTCCGTGGTTTTAAGGATGAAAGGGGATTGTGCAGTGCCTTCGCCTCCAGAGTACGCGTTTTTGCGTCCCTGTATTACTTCGGCCATGCAGTCGGCCGTCTGACGTCCTGACGACGTGCGGGCTATGAATCCGAGTTTGGTGATAGTCTCGAGCTGGGCTTCGGTCAGGCCGTAGAACGACATCAGGTCGCTGACCTTTATCGTGTAGGTGCCCCCGCTTCCGGTCATTTTGAATTTCGCGTTGATGGCTCCCGCCCAGTCTGAGGCCGGATATTCCTCCGAGCCGGCGATAGCCCATGTGTAGCAATAGACCTCCCCGCCGAAATCCGATGTCTGTATGGTCACCTCGAAAGGTTTGGTCGAGACAATCGGTGACGGCGATGATGTCAGGCTTGCCTGGTCGCCGTCGGCATATACCGACAGCACTGCGGTAAACGCACTAAGCAGGCACAGTACTTTTCTTTTCATTAAAAAGATTGGTTAAATTAAACATTAAAATTACAAACGTGCCCGTAAAGCAAAGTTTTTGAAGCAGAATTCGGTTTAGCTTGACAAGGCATAGGTTAAGGTTTTGGCTAAAAATCTATTGTACAGCTGATTTTTCTCCCGATACCTGAAAAAATTCCCTCCAGATACAGAAAAAATAATGGAGTCAAACCTTATAATACTCCGATGATGAAAAAAATGATATAATCCGTTACAAAATTGGCAAATATTGCTGAAAAACTAAAATCTAAAAGTATGTTTTACAACATACATAGCCAAAAAGTAATGACGCGTAAGCGGAATAAAATATAAACATGTGAGCGGCCTTGAGCTCGCCCGATTATGAATTGTGAATTATGAATTAAAAGAAAGTCCGCCAAGCCATTTTAAGAACTTGGCGGACTTTCTTTTTTGTGTCATCCGCTTGCCGGGATAAGTTGTAAATACTTACTGTGTGGTTCCTCCCGGCATCACGGATTGGTTTTAGCCTGTTTCATTTTGTCAACGGACAATGACTTTTGTCACGGTATTGCCTACCTTTACAAGATATACGCCCGGTACCACGTTCACGCGGGTATCACCTGTGGCTGTTGCAATATTCTTGCCGTCAACTGATACAATATGCACTACCGCATCCGATGCCGCTGTGACAATGATTGTACGGCCTTCGACAACAATTGCGGCGCTTTCCGACATGATATTGTCGATACCCGATACCGAGAGCACGAGGGGCTCTGAAGCTTCCGATTCGCCGCGGTTGTAGAGGGCGGTCACATGATAGGTGTGGCTTCCGTTCTCGACATCATTGTGGGTGTAGCTGTTGGCCGATACCGGCTCAGCGTTAAGTTTGACGCCGTCGCAGTACACGTTGTAGCCGTTGAACTCAAGGCCTACGGTCGCATCGGCTGCAAGGTAAGATATGTCATCAAGCATCAGCATCATGCCATCATCGGATACGACACGGAATGCAAATCGTACGGCTCCTTCCGGAAGCTCGAATGAGAATCGACCCCAGCCGTCTGTGCGTATGACGCGGTAGTTGTATCCGGCGTTGTTGAATGACGTGAGCTGAATGAACTCATCCGGATCAACTGTGTCGGAAGTCGCATACCATACCTGAAGATATTCGCTGTAGTTTATTGACGCATTCTTGGCACAGAAGGAAACTGTCTGGGCAGTGCCTTTGAGGGCGGGTGATATTGCCCAGTCGTCCGATTCTATTACCTGTTTGGGATCTTCGCCACGGGTCCAGATTGAACCGATATATTGCTTGCCGCTTGCGGCGCGGTATTCTTTGGCATAGTCCGAGTTGGCGAGTGAGCTGTAAGTGCCGTCGATGATGATGAATGACTCGGGGTCAACGCCGGTGGTATGGTTGGGAATATCAAGAATGCCCAGTCCGCCCGAGGGAGCGCCGTCACGGTCGATAAATGTCCAGCCCGGATATTCCTTGGTGAATGCTTCAGCGTTTTCAAACGATTCTACGGTCGCATCGTATGGAAGGTCGGCATCGGTTATGGCATCCCACGTCAGGGTCACGGTACTTTCTGCCGTCGTACCGTTAAGGTTGCTGACAGTGGGGAGAGTGCTCTCTTCGCGCGTTACTTTTGCCCCCTTGGGTGTAGTATCGTTGCTGGAGTCGGCATCGGCTGAATATACTATGTGTGCAGTGTATTCCACCTCCTTGTCCTGGGCCATGTTGATGGCCTGCTCGAATTTCACGGCTATCGTGGCTCCGGCTTCGATGTTTTCAACCTGTTTTGTATCAACTACCGTACCGTTGGCAATCAGCTCGACGCTGAACGGACCTGCGGCAAGGCGCCCTACGTTTTCTATCGTAGCGGTTACATCGAACGGCTCGCCTGCGGTGACTGTCTCAGGTGCTGTCACTTCTACGGCATTGAGGTCGTAGTCCGGCATATCCATAAACTTCATATTGTCGATGAAGCAGTAGACGAGGCCATTGGAGTAATAACGTATGATGAGCTGTATGGCTTTGCCGGCATATTCGTCGAGGTTTACAACCTTTTTGGTCCAGAGATTGTGGGTGTCGTTGCTGTAGTCGATGGTCTCCACAATCTTCCTTTCGCCCTCGCATACGGCTATGATTTCAAGTTTTGTAAGGTCGGTTTCTGTAATCTTCCATGTGTAGAATGAAAATACAGGGTGGTTCGCTCCGGAAAGATCTATTTTGCCGAAGATGAAGTCGCCTATACCCTTGCCGGTGCCAAGTGTGGCGCTGCTGCCCACACGCTCGCCGTAGAAGAACTGGCCGTCACCGTCCTGGCTGGTCACGGAACTCATCTCGCCATCTTCCTTAAGCCCGAACTCGCAGCCGTCCCATGCATCGAGGCCGATGATGTATTTCTTTGCATCGTCTAAGCATGTCATTGTTACGGGAAGGGAATATGCGGGTCCGACGGCAACGAGCCCGGCTCCGGCATACTCATCCCCTTCAGCTTCTTTGTTGAGGGCCTGCACTCCAATTTGTATGAATGCCTGGGCCGCATCCTGGGGCTGTGCCTGGAATGTGAACGTGCGCTCGGTCACCGGCGTTTCTGTGAGCAGTTCCCACTGGCTGTCCTTAACGATATAGACATTGTAGCTTAGGTTGGGGGCGTAGAGGGGATTTCCGTCGATGTCGACAGTCGGAGCATCCCAGGTTATGGTGACTTCCCCGGGCTTTTGCGTATTTTCGACAACCTTCACCGATGTCGGGGCTTCTGGCGTGTTAGGCCCTACGAATACAGATGCCGTCGCGCTGCGGCCTGTTTCTCCCGCCATGTTGTGTGACACTATGGTATAGGTGTAACGCCCAGCTTGCGCTACGTTGTCTTTGTAAGTATGTGCGCTGCCGGCTGCTGCGGTGATTTCTCCTATGCTCTCACCGTCGCGCAGGAAGCTTAGTTTCATGTCGCCTGTGTAGGGAGCGCCGGTAACGGTTGTCGTAGGAGCCTTGAAGTTGAGGGTCACGTTAAGTTCGCCTGTAACGTCGGGTTCAAAGGTGATGTCGGTAGCCGCATCGGGCGCACCGGCTCCGAATGGCTCGGATATGCTGTACGACAGGAGGTAGAGATTCCATTGGTATGCGTCGCTGATAGCGTGGAAGCCAATGAAATATTCTCCCGAAGCGGCAGGCGCGATGGAAGCTGTCAGGCTGCTCGGAGTGCCTCCGAGTTCGGCAGGCTCTACAAGCGTCGTTGTCATGGCCTCCGCCGTAGCTGCGTTGCCTATCTTGATTTCAATCTTTTCGGGGTAGCCGTCGCTGTAAGCCCTGGCGAGTGCTTCAAAATCGTATGCTTTGCCGGCTTCGAGATAGATGGCCGGAGAGAAAATCCAGTCGTCGGCGTCACTGCTTTTGCTATAATCATAGATGGTGCCTTTGCTGGAGTTGAAAATCCATGTTTTGCCGTCTTTGTTGGCGTCAAGCACCGTATGCTGGCCGAATATCTCTTTATTTGACATATCCATCTCGACCGGAGCATTGTAATGGCCGAGGTATATGGTGTCTGACATTTTGGCGACAGACGATTTTGACCCGTATTTCACCACTACGCCGTAAGAATAGCCGGTGATTTCATCAGGTATGGTCACGTTGGTCGTCCATGTAGTATCCACCAGATCGTTTGCAACTACATCCCCCTTTGCGTCCACTACATCGTAGCGTATGTCGGCTGCATTAACATATCCGCCGTCCGACGATGTGGTAACAGCTTCCCAGGTAAGAGTTATCACGCCATCAGCGTATTTAATGTCTACCCCGGATGTGGCTGAGGGAGTGCCTTTGCCTACGTAGCATTCGGCTTTGCTTTGGTTAGACTCGCCGGCTTCGTTCGTGGCAACGGCAGTGAAAGTAGTGTTGCCGCTGACTGTAAGTTCTTTCGACGTTGTGACAGTGGCGCCCGCGGTGCTTGTACCGCTTGATACGACGCTGCTTCCGGCATAGATTTTATAACCCATTTCCTGTCCGGCCGCATCAGTCCCGTCATAGAGGGTCGAAGGCATTTTGACGGTGAAATTCACAGTCATAGAGCCTTCTTCACATGATACGGTGAGTTCGGGTGTCGCAGGTGCTTTGTCAGGCGCCTGGAAGGGTATATAGAGTCCGATAGCTTCGGCATTGTCGGTGAAAGTGGAGACTATGGCCGATTCTCCGGTGACAGGGTCTATTGCTACAAGACCGCCGCCTTGAGTGGCGGAATCGTTGGAAAACGAGAGTATGATATTGTTGTCTTTATCGTTATAGGCGGCTGAACTCATATAATAGAGATTGGGACAGCCGGTGGGCCCGACTAACGTAAGCTCGCCTGTTTCCTTTTTTACTTTGTAGAGTTCGCCGTCTGTGTCTATGCCGTATGCGTTGCCGAATTTGTCTATTGCTACGCCGCGGAAAGAGATGTCGAGGTCAGCGATTTTGACCACTTTTTTTGCCTTAATGTCCAGATAGCCCCAATGGCGGTAAGTTTCACCGTAGTAGTCACCGGAAAAACAGCCGTACACTTTGCCCGATTCAGGGTCGTAGGCTACATCGGTGGCTTTGATGGGTAAGTCATCGAATTCAATGACGCCGACCTGACTTTTTGTCTCGGTGTCGTACATGTAGAGGTCGTACCCCATCACCCATGAGCCGTATTTCAGCTCATACATGGAATATACGGTATGGTCGCCGTCAAAGAAGCTGTATAGAGGGCTGTTGCACTCGAATTGCATCTCGGTGACGGCATTGTCCGTCACCGGCAAACGGTATACACCGTATGGAGTGTTGCTCTGGGTCCAGCTGTCACTGTAAATCACGGTGCCGTAGACATTGAGGGTAGCCGATATCTGGCTTGATTTGGCCACTCTCAGCATTGGTGATACCGGGCCGGTCAGCGAAGTGGACAAAGACCGTGAAATGGCCGATTGTTCTACACTACCCATGCCGCGTGTCCTCAATGCTTGTAATCCGCTGCGGTCATCCTGCACGAGATTGCTACGGCTTACTTCCGGTCCGCAACCCCGCTGGAATCCTCTGTGTTGCCCCTGCGCGGAACTCGTCAGCGCTGACAGCGTGGTCATAATGCCGACGAACAGTAAAGATACTTTCTTCATTGTTTGAAATAGGATTTATTAATAATGGTATAACATTCCGCAATATTAAAAATTCCATAGAGGGATGAGACTTCAATATTGCTTTTCTTTCAAATGCAAATATATGACATTTTGGCGAAATTATACGCATATTGCAAGAAATTTGTTTGGTTTTTGTATAAAAATACTGCTTAAGCATGTAAATGCGTCCAAATGTTGTTTACTTAAGACCGTGGCGTCCGGAGGACGCCGATTTAGCAGTAACCGGGTACATCGGAGCATAGCGGAGATGTGCCCGGAAAAGATGCAGTGACTCCGGAGGCGCCCGAAGGCCGCCGATTTAATTATAACTCCTTGTCTGCCACCGAGACGGATGTGATGTAAATCGGCGGCCTCCGGGCGCCGTCACCGTGTATCGGCCTACCGGGCACACCGAAGCATAGCGAAGGTGTGCCCGGTTACTGCTAAATCGGTATCCTGTCGGATACCAGCCGATATTGACGCCTTAAGTAAACAGCACCGACCGTGCGTCCCTACCTTCGGAGTTGTGCATCGCCCTCCCCATCATGAATTATGCATTATGAATTATGAATTGAGAGAAAGTTCCTCTTTGATATACTCTGCTGTGGGTGATGATGTAGTGGCGATTTCCTCAGGCGTTCCCTGCGCGATGATTCTGCCGCCGTTCTTGCCTCCGCCCGGACCCATGTCGACTATGCGGTCGGCCACTTTGATGACATCGAGGTTGTGTTCTATCACGATGACGGTGTTACCTTTGTCGACCAGCCGGTTGAGCACCGCAAGGAGGGTCTTTATATCCTCGAAATGAAGCCCTGTGGTAGGTTCGTCGAGTATGAAAAGCGTCTTGCCGGTATCGCGTTTCGACAGCTCCGTGGCGAGCTTCACACGCTGGTTTTCGCCGCCCGACAGTGTCGACGACGGCTGCCCGAGCTTGATGTAGCCCAGACCGATATCCTGAAGCACCTTTATCTTATTGAGTATGTTCGGAATATTGGCGAAGAACTCCACCGCCTGATTGATGGTCATGTTGAGCACGTCGGCGATAGACTTCCCTTTGAAACGCACTTCAAGCGTCTCGCGGTTGTATCGGCGTCCGCCGCATACCTCACACGGCACCAGTACGTCGGGCAGAAAATTCATCTCGATGGTCTTGTACCCGTTGCCGGCGCAAGCCTCGCAGCGTCCCCCCTTGATGTTGAATGAGAAACGCCCCGGCTTATAACCGCGTATCTGCGCCTCAGGAAGACGCACGAACAGGTTGCGTATGTCGGTGAACACTCCCGTATAGGTGGCGGGATTGGAGCGCGGCGAGCGGCCTAACGGCGACTGGTCGACAGTCACAATCTTATCGATGTTTTCTATCCCCTCGATTGAAGCGTAGGGCAGCGGTTCCTGCAGCGACCGGTAGAAATGCTTCGACAGGATAGGCTGTAACGTGCCGTTGATGAGGGATGATTTTCCAGAGCCTGACACACCGCAGATGCATGTCAGCGTGCCTAACTCTATCGTGAGGTCGACATCGCGCAGGTTGTGGCCCGAAGCCCCGCGTACGGTCAGTGTCTTGCCGTTGCCCGGGCGGCGTGTAGCGGGCACGGCTATCGTGCGTTTGCCGTTGAGATAATCGGCGGTGATGGTGCCGCTTTCGAGCATCTTCCGGGGCGTACCCTCGAACACTACTTCGCCGCCGTGACGCCCCGCGCGCGGACCTATGTCGACCACATAGTCGGCCTCGAGCATCATCTCCTTGTCATGTTCCACGACTATCACCGAATTGGAAGCATCGCGCAGACGCTTGAGCGAATTGATTAATCGCCGATTGTCGCGCTGGTGCAGACCGATTGACGGTTCGTCGAGTATGTAAAGCACGTTGACAAGCTCCGACCCGAGCTGTGTAGCAAGCCTTATGCGCTGGCTCTCGCCGCCCGACAGTGTTGCCGAGGCGCGGTTGAGCGACAGATAGTCAAGTCCCACATCGACAAGAAAGCTCAGGCGCGTGCGTATCTCCTTGAGTATCTCCGTCGCTATGATACGCTGCGACGGGTTCAGATACTGCTCGGCGCCTTTGACCCACCGGAGCAGGTCGACAATGTCCATCCGGCTCAGATCGGCTATATTCTTCTCTCCGATAAAGAAATGCAGCGCCTCGCGGTTCAGGCGGTCGCCATGGCATTCGGGACATACCGTCTGCGTGTAGAACTGGCCGCTCCATTTTTTCGACTGCGAGTCGTCATCGTCGGCACTCAGTGTCTCGATATATTTCACAATACCCTCGTAGGCAAGGAAATAACTCGAGTATGGCGAACTGTGTTTGAGCTGAAGCCGCTCGGGCGTACCGTTGAGTATGTCGTTGACGGCCTCCTCGGGCAAATCCTTGACCGGGGTGTTGAGGTCGGCGCCATATTTTTCGCATATCGCCTCTATCTGCCAGAATACCACGCTGTTTTTCTGCTTGCCTAAGGGTGCTATCGCCCCTTTCGCTATCGAAAGACTGTCGTCGGGTATTATTTTCGCACGGTCCACGAGATTGACCGTACCGAGCCCCTTGCAGCACGGACATGCTCCCTGCGGGGAGTTGAACGAGAAATTGTGCGGAGCCGGCTCATGGTACGATATGCCGCTCACCGGGTCCATCAGCGACTGCGAGTAATGCCCTATGGCATTGTCGTCGATGTCGTATATCATCATCTGCTTGTCACCCTGGCGCAGGGCGTTGGCCACGGAGTCGCGCAGGCGCGAGTCATCCTTGTCGGCCACCTTCAGCTTGTCGATTACAATCTCGATGGAGTGGTTCTTGTATCGGTCGAGCTTCATGCCCGGCTCAATCTCGCGTATGTGTCCGTCGACACGCACTGTCACATACCCCTTTTTCTGCAGCTGCTCGAACAGGTCTTTGTAATGCCCCTTTCGGTTATGCACAACAGGAGCCAACAGCATAATCCTGCGGCCGGCATACCGTTCGAGTATCAGGCTTACAATCTTCTCCTCGCTGTACTTCACCATCGGCTCTCCCGATATATAGCTGCGCGCGGTTGCCACGCGGGCATAAAGCAGACGAAGGAAGTCGTATATCTCGGTCGTGGTGCCTATGGTGCTTCGCGGGTTGCGGTTGACCGTTTTCTGCTCGATGGCTATCACCGGGCTCAGACCGCTTATGTGGTCCACGTCGGGGCGCTCCAGATTACCTAAAAGATTACGTGCGTAGGCCGAAAAAGTCTCGATATAGCGCCGTTGTCCCTCAGCGAATATGGTGTCGAATGCCAGTGACGACTTGCCGCTGCCGCTCAGACCGGTAATCACGGTCAGCGCGTTGTGCGGTATCGTCACGTCGATATTCTTGAGATTGTTGACACGCGCGCCTATCACCTGCAGTGAGTCAAGCGGGCGTATTTCTGTCAGGCGCGTTGCCGTACTGTCAGCCGGCGTTTCAGTGTTTGCTATATCAGTCTTATCCTTCATACCTGTTGTCTGTCGCGGATAGCGTTATCTCATTTCACCCATGCGGGGTTGTATATCTCTTTTGAAGCAGTGGAGCGGTGGAGCGAGTCACGTTTGGGCACCCGCACGCGATACGTCTTGCCGGTCTTGTTGGGAAGCGTCTTGTCGCGTATCCACATGTTGGCGTCCTTGAGCTGGGCGTAGCTTATGCCATGCTTTTTCGCCCACGACGGCCAGTCCTCCACCGGCGTGTCCACCTCTACGATGTCGTATTCCATCGGGGTATAGAACTGGTCGGGTGTCAGCGCGAAGCCATAGGCACGCGGATTCTCCATAATCAGCTTCGTCGCTAAGATACGGAACATATAGCGCGTCGTCTCCTCGTTGAGATAGAGGTCCATCGCCGTAGTGGCCTGCTGCGCGTCAAGCTCCTTGGTGATTCGTGCCGGTCCGGCGTTGTAGGCTGCCGCCACCGACTCCCAGTCGCCATACTTCGCTTTCAGCGATTTGAGAAAACGGCATGCTGCCGCCGTAGCTTTCTCCACATCGTAGCGTTCGTCGACATACTCGTTGACCTCGAGTCCGTATTGCTTGGCGGTCGACGGTATGAACTGCCATATTCCGGCGGCTTTGGCCGGGGAGTAGGCGCGCGGATTGAGCGAGCTCTCTATGCACGCCAGGTAGATTATATCTTCGGGCACGCCGTTCTTTTTGAGTATGGGCAGTATCTCGGGAAAGTATCTGTTGGCACGCTTCAGCAGCAACAGCGTGTTGCCGTGCGTGTAGGATATTGCTGTAAGTTCGCGGTCGAGGCGTTCGTACAGGTCTATGCGGTCAAGGTCATACTCCGTGTCGGCGAATTTCGCCTTCTCCGGTATGCGGGGACTGCGCACGGGGCTGAGCACCGTCGATGCGTTTGATACCTGCTTGGCCGATGCCTCCGGGCCTGTCGGCGCCAAGCCGGCTGTCGCAACTAAAGCGAGGGTAACAAAAAGTGGTGATTTCATTGAATGATGTCCGTTTTATTCGTATTGGAAACTTGTCGATTGTTTTTCGGCCGGAGGGCGCCGCATGCCGCTGTATCCTCCGGACTCGGGCGCCTGCCGCCGTGCGGCGTGAACACGCCGCACCTGCCGCCGGAAGCGGTATATTATTCTGTAACGTTTTGTCCTTGCGATTGGTTGTAGCGTATTATGTTGATGTCGCCCGACAGGTCATATTTATGTCCGTCGGCACCGCGGGCTTTTATCACGTAATAGTATACTCCTGATGGTACGAGTTTGCCGTTGTATTTCCCGTCCCAGCCCTGCGAGGGGTGGTTGAGTGTGGTGATTTTCACGCCCCAGCGGTTGAATATATGGCATTCGAAGTCGACAATCGATTTGTAGCTTACTTTCCACTCGTCGTTGACACCCTCCGATGCTCCGGGTGAGAAGGCGTTGGGGCACACCAGTTTGCTTTCTCCTATCTGTATCTCGTAGACGGGGCTGAACCAATCGCATGTGCCGTCGACGTTGCTCGCCTGAAAGCGCATGTACCATGTGCCGTATTCGGTAAACGTATACTCTACTTCCGTCTGGTTGAACCGCAGCTCGTATGTGTCGAATTCGGGCGATGATGACAGTTGCCATTCGGTGAAACGGACAGCATCGGTCACAGCGGCCACGAATGTAATGTCCACGGGCGCCGACCCGCCGAGTCCGCCCGACTGGTCGTTCTGCTCGTTGTCATTGTCACGCTCCTCCTTTTCGGCGTATGTCATCGCCTCTACGGCATTGGTGATATAGGTACTGCTCTCGACTTGGTTTCCGAATCCCCACTCCTCGGCAAAACGGTCGCCGCTTACGGTGAATCGGGTGTCGCACAGCGGCTTGTCCACTCGTATCGTGGCTTTGAGCGCGTCAATATGCTCCTCTTTTGCCTCCTGAGTGTAGGCTTTTGTCTCCTCGTCATACACCAGAGTGCTGTAACTCAGTGTATATCCCCGGTCAAGCGTGCGGGGAGCACCGTTGATTGTATGATAACTTATCGCGTAATTACGTGTCGGGCTGAGTGGCGTAATATTCAGAAACAGTGACAGGCAGTCACTGTCCTCCTCATTAAACGACACCCCGGTGAATTCCATCCTGTATGCGTCATAATTGACTATCCAGAAATGATGCATGCGTCCGCCATCCTCGACCGTGATGCCGTATCCGTCGCCGTTGGCAAGCAGATACGATGATGAGTTGCCGTCAGTCGTCACATCAACCGGGTCAGCGTAGGCCGCGCCTGAATTGCCCCATTTACTCCATTCTGCGCCAACTGAAGGATACGATGCCGCCATCCCTGCCGTATTCTCAACCACATAAATCTTATCCAGACCGGTTGAAGCGTCGGCACTGACAGCTATCACCCTCCCGCCCGAAAACGACAGCTCGGCGCCCATCGCACTCCCCGTCGTCACGGCAATCAATGCGGCAACACATGCCGACCGCAGCAAATCATTGAAAATATTGTAATTATGCAAATACTTCATAGTATCGAAATATATAAAATAATTAATCTACGAAGTTACAAAATTTCCGCCTAATATCCAAATAAGAACTCTACCGCCAATTCGAATGATGCGTTAGCGTCACGACCGGTTAAATAAAATGCCGTGAAGCGACGTCGCTTCACGGCATTTTATTGTTGTTAGCTTTTGATTACTCTGCAGCGAGAATTGAGGGAGCCACGTAGGTGCGGGCTGCAAGTTCCTGGTTGAGCATGTACAGACCCATGCCGTCGTTGCCGATGAGAGTGAACTTGTCGATGAGTATCTGGGCATTTTCCTCCTCTTCAACCTGCTCGTTGACAAACCATGTCAGGCGGTCGCGGGTGGCATAGTCATGCTCCTCTTCGGCGATAGCATAGAGGTTGTTGATTAAAGCAGTGACTTTGCGCTCGTGGGCGAGCGTGTCCTTGAAGGCATCGAGGGGAGTGGCCCACTCGGTCTCGACGGCGGCGATAGGTTTGAGGATTACGCGGCCGCCGCGCTGGTTGATATAGTTCATGAATATCTCGGCATGTGCCTGCTCTTCCTTGAACTGGATTTTAAACCAGTTGGCTACGCCGGCCATTCCCGAATTCTCAAATTGCATACCCATTGACAGGTAGAGATATGCCGACCAAAGCTCGGCATTTATCTGCTCATTAAGAGCATCTTCCATTTTTTTGCTTAACATAATTGTGATATATTGTTTTAATTGTTGTGCCTTGTTGGAGCGACCGATGCAAAGATAATGTAAATTTCGGCTCATTGTACCGTCGCCGCTCGGTTTTTATCGTTTTTTTTGATGAGTGTGATTATTTTCTTAAGTATTTGTTATACCTTTATACCACAATTCAGCAATTGAAATGATATGAATTTTTTCAATCGGATAAAGATGCGTGCGATGCGCCTGTATGCCAGAGCTGCGGCCTTTTATCGCTATTGTCGCGACGGCGTATGGACCGACATGCGCTCCACCCCGTTTGTAAAGCTCGTAAAGACGCTCAATCTCTCCGTTCGCGCTTTTTTCAACGGCGACATACAGACAAAGGCATGTGCGCTGACCTACCGCACCATGCTGGCCGTAGTACCGGCGCTTGCCCTTATTCTGGCCATAGGGCGGGGATTCGGACTTCAGGAGGTACTTGAGGACGAACTGATTGAAAGTTTCGATTCGCAGCGCGAGGCGCTTGTCAAAGCCTTTGACTTTGTCGACAGCTATCTTAGCCAGTCATCCGAAGGCATTTTCCTCGGAGTAGGCATAGCGTTGCTGCTGTGGACGTTAATTTCAATATTAGGCTCGGTAGAGCATGCTTTCAATGATATTTGGGGCGTGAAAAACGGTCGTTCCATCTGGCGCAAGCTCACCGACTATCTCGCCATATTCCTGATACTCCCCGTGCTCATGTTGTGCGCGAGCGGTATAACTGTGTTCGTTACGACTAACCTGCAGCGCATTCTGCCGTTCGACTTTATGACACCGTTGATTAAATGGCTGCTCGATTTTGCGTCGCTCGTGTTTATCTGGCTGTTTTTCACCGGGGTCTACATGCTTATTCCCAATACTAAGGTGAAGTTCAAAAACGCTTTTGTCGCGGGTATTTTCGCCGGTACCGGATATATGGTGCTCCAGTGGCTGTTCATCACCGGACAGATATATGTGTCGAAATACAATGCCATCTACGGCAGTTTCGCCTTCCTCCCGTTGCTCCTTATCTGGCTGCAGCTCGTGTGGGTGATATGTCTTGCCGGCGGCGTTATATGCTACGCCTCGCAGAATATCTTCCAGTTCAATTTCAACAACGAGATAGCAAGGATTACTACGGCCTACCGCCTGAAGATATTCGTGGCGGTAATGACTGTCGCGGTCAGGGATTACCTCGCACGCCGCACTCCCCCGACCAAGGAGAATATCGTCGAACGTTACGGACTGCCATCGCGGTTAGTCGCTACATCGGCCAATTTCATGGTCGATGCCGGATTGCTCCTGCGTGTGGTAATTGATGAAAAAGATGAAGTCTACGGTTTTGTTCCCGCTGTCGATGCCGAACTCCTAACGGTAGGGGAGGTGATAAAACGTGTGCGGGGTTACGGCTCCTCTGGATTTATCCCAGATTTCGACCGTACGTTTGCCGGCGTGATAGAGGTGGTCGACAAAGCCGAGCTCGCCATGATTGACTCTATGAGCCACACCTACGTAAAAGATATTCCAATCACCGACTTTGTTACCGTAGAGGCAGACAAAGCGGCAACGTCTAAAACTAAATAATAAACTAATTATGAAACAACCAATCGCAACGACCAACGCACCCGGTGCAATAGGTCCCTACAGCCAGGCAATCGATGCCGGTCCCTTCGTATTCATCTCCGGACAAATTCCCGTCAATCCCGCCACAGGCGAAATTCCCCAAGGCATAGCACCCCAGACGGCTCAGTCGATAGCCAACATAAAGGCTATCCTTGCCGAAGCCGGCCTCACAATCGACAATGTTGTCAAGACCACCGTATTCCTTGCCGACATGAATGATTTCGGTGCCATGAACGCCGTATATGCCGACAACTTCACCGCTCCTTTCCCCGCACGTTCAGCCGTGGCAGTAAAGGAACTCCCCAAACAGGTGCTCGTCGAAATCGAAGTCATCGCCGCAAAGTAACATTATCGGTCAAAAGTCGCGATTCAATACTGTTTACTTAGCAGAGTTGATAGGGGCGGGGGCGTCTCGCCCCCGTGGTAACTTTCAGCGTATAAGAATAATATCACGAGGGCGAGACGCCCTCGCCCCGACCTGTGCCCCTTAAGTTACCTCCGATTTGCCAATGCCTCGGCCACGACGTAGGTACTTCCGCCGATAAACACTACTCCATCTTCCCCGGCGATATGACGCGCCTCCTCTACGGCACGCGGTACGTCGGGGATTATTGTCCCCTGCAATCCCTTTTCCGCGGCGCGCACGGCAAGCGTCCCGGCCTCCATCGCACGCGGTATCGATGCCTGCGTGAAGATATATCGCGCATCGCGCGGCATCATTTCAAGTATGTGTCCCACATCCTTGTCGTTGACAAATCCTATCACCATCACGAGGCGGTCGCCGTATCCGGCAAGGCGCGGGCCGAGATACTGCCATCCACCCTCGTTGTGCCCGGTATCGCATATTGTAAGCGGTCGGTCCCCGAGTCTGGACCAGCGTCCCGCAAGCCCTGTAAGCCCGGTGACGTGCGCGAACCCGTTGCGCACCGACTCATCGTCAATCGCTATTCCTGCATCGCGCAGCGCTTCGACCGCACAAAGTATGGTTGCGGCGTTCTCTACCTGACAGTCGCCCGACAGTTCCGCGGTGATTTCGCCTGCCGGTGTCCCCTTGTATATTATATTGTCGCCCGAAGGAACGGCTTCGTCAAACATCTTTTTCTCATCGGCGAACACAATCGGCGCCTCCATTTCCCGCGCTTTTTCGATGAATACATCCCTGACACCTTCGCCGCTTCCGTTGCCGATCACCACAGGAACGGCATGCTTGATTATGCCCGCTTTTTCCCGTGCAATCATCGCCACCGTATCGCCCAATTGCACCATATGGTCACGCGATATGTTGGTGATGACGCTGAGCACCGGAGCGATGATATTGGTTGTGTCGAGCCGTCCCCCCAATCCCGTCTCTATTACGGCTATATCGACATTGCGCCGGGCGAAAAAATCGAACGCCATGATGGTGGTAAGCTCGAAGAATGAAGGTGACACGCCGAGTCCCGCATTGCGGTAGCGTTCCACAAAGTCGATTACTTCCTGCTCCGAAATCATCTCGCCGTCCACACGCATTCGTTCCCTGAAATCAATCAGGTGCGGCGACGTGTACAGCCCCGTACGGTATCCCTGACTCTGGAGTATGGCAGCTAATGTATGGCATGTAGAGCCCTTGCCGTTGGTGCCCGCCACATGTATGGTAGGGTAGTGCCGGTGGGGATTTCCCCAGGCGTCGTCAAGCGCGCGGGCGGTGTCAAGCCCCGGTTTGTAGGCCGCCGCGCCGATACGTTCGAACTGCGGAGTGGCGTTGTACAGATATTTGAGAGTTTCCCGGTAGTCCATAACAGAAAGTGACTAATATAAAATCCATCCGGCTAAGCCGGCGAGGATTATGATGAATATTGGGTGCAGACGCGTCAGCATCACCATGCACAGCGCGGCCACGCATATTGAAATCGATTTTATCAGGTCGGCAGTCTCCGTCCCGAAGTTCTCGCCGTTCATAAGCAGCAGTGCCGCCGACGCGATAAGCCCTACGACCACGGGTCGCAATCCCATGAAAATGCCCTTGATGACACCGCTCTCATGGTGCCGCGTGATAAACCGGCTTGTCTTGGCCACGAGTATGAACGACGGCAATATCACCACCAATGTGCACAGCAGCGACCCTAACACTCCCCATACTGGCGTGTCAAATGCCGGATTGGCGTTGCCCGGCGCCACATAGCCTATGTAGGTGGCGGAGTTGATGCCGATAGGCCCCGGTGTCATCTGCGATATCGCCACGATGTCGGTGAACATCTGTTCGGTAATCCACCCCGGCGTAACTATCTCCTGTTCTATCAGCGACAGCATGGCATATCCGCCGCCAAATCCGAAAAGACCTATCTTCAGATAGCTCCACAGCAGTTGCAGGTATATCATTTCGCGCCTCCTTTCCTGTGAGTGCCCTCAATGGCATGAAGCCGCCGCAGCTGGTGGCGGTGCCACAGATAGCCACCTGCTCCGCCTAATATTATGAATAAAATCGGATTGGATACGACCGGCCATTTCGACCATATCAGCAAGGCCGTGACGACAGGTATGGCCACCGTTTTCCATCCTATATGCGCCGACTTCGCCGAGGTGATTACCGGAGCTATTATCAGCGCCACCACCGCCGGACGTATGCCTTTGAATATCGCATTGAGCGTCTCATTGTTCTTGATAAGGTCGGGGGTGAGGAATATGGCTATCGCTAAAATAATCATGAACGAGGGGAGTATCGTGCCGAGAGCGGCCGTGATGCTGCCGCGCGTGCCACGGAGTTTGTCGCCCACGGCCACCGATATGTTCACCGCGAGTATGCCCGGGAGCGACTGCGCCACTGCAAGCAGGTCGAGGAAGTCCTCTTTGGCAATCCAGCGGTGCTTGTCGACAATCTCTTTCTCTATGATGGAGATCATCGCCCAGCCGCCGCCGAATGTGAATGCACCTATCTTGAAAAACGTTATAAACAGCTGAAATAATATATTCATCGCATTTCAGAAATGAAATTTCCCGCAAAGTTAATACAAAAATGTAACAAATGTTCGGTTATTTACGTTATATATGAGAATCGCCGTAGCTTATGCGCTACGGCTGTTACTTATATTTTAATAACTTATATAAATAATTAAATTTTATCATGAATAGAAAAACAATTGCTTATATGGCACTGTCGGCAGTGTGCTTGTGTTGTTCGGTTTCAGCATCAGCCAAAAAAAATAATCGGGTCGATGATACACAGGCCGTACCGGGGGCAACAGCAGCCGCTGACAGACAGGATGATATTGTGTATTACCCTTCTACATTTGCCGATTCCCGTCTCAACGGCGAGTGGAATATTGATAATGTGAACGGACAGAAAGTAACCGGCGAGGAGCGCCCGTTTATTACTTTTGACCTCTCGCAGGGACGTATATACGGTAACAACGGCTGCAATATCGTCAATGCCAATGCAGTAACGGCCAAAGGCAACAAGCTGCAGTTCACAGGCATGATGTCGACTCAGAAATATTGTGCCAACGCCCCCTTCGAGCATCTCATCAACACTACTCTCGACCAGGTGCGCTCGTACAAGATTTCGCGCTACGGCCACGAATACTATCTCGACCTGTTCAACGACCGCGGCCACCTCATCATGGTACTCCGCAAGCACAATATGGACTTCCTCAACGGAGCATGGCGTGTCACTGCTATCAACGGAGAGGCCAACGCCAACGAGGGCATACAGTTTGTGTTTGATCTCCCCGAGAAAAAAATTCACGGCAATGCCGGCTGCAACATCGTCAACGGTGAAATATCAATTGACCCCGACGTCACAAACTCCGTGCAGTTTTCCAACATAGCCTCGACGCGAATGATGTGTCCCGATCTCGCTACCGAGACAGCTGTCCTCATTGCCCTTGAGGAAACGGAAAAAGCCTTTGCCAAGAGCGACGACACCGTCACCTTCGTCAACCATGCCGGAGCGCCCGTGCTCCAGCTCATCCGCATTGACCCCCGTACACTCACCGACGGCGAATAACAGCGAACGGATCTACTTACGACAAAAATATACATTCCGCGGTTAAAAACCGCGGCTACTAAGCTCAGCTGATTGGTTGTCAGTAAAATAGTAGTCGCGGTTTTTAACCGCGGAATGTATGGCGGAATATTTAACCGCGAAAATATATTATATCCACTGCTTCCAGCGGTCGCATGAAGTCTTTACGAATCTCCCCGTCGTCGTATCGCCATACCTTGCGACAACAGTCTTCAGATTACCCAATATATACTCCGCTTTAGCCTTAGCCTCATCGCTCTCCAGCATGGCAAGCGCCGCCTCTATTTCTCGGTTATATTCATCTTCAATTCTGTCGTATTCATCCGAAGTGTCATAGTTGTACAGAAATGAGTAGGCGTATTCGACATCGTCACTTTCATCATCAGAGTAATATGTCAGGTATGGGCGGAACAGTCCTACGCCTGTTCCCCTCCAGTATTGGGTAAGAGCCCAGTATTGTTCAAACGAATTTCGGCGTCCGATTGCATACATTATCCGTGCCAGTCCCCGGTCATCATTCGTCCGCCCATGATTGATGATATGTTGATATCCATTCATCTTGCGGGCAAATCGCAGTTTGGCTCCGGTCTGTGCCGGTTCGTCTGCATGCTTGTCGAGCCAGGGGCGAAGTCCGTCAAAAGGTGTGTCGTCATAACCCGCGTAAGAGAGATAGCATGCAAATGCATCTCCGGTCAGATAGTAAGAGACGTTCATTGTCTGCTGGTAGTCATCGCTTACCTGCGACAGATATTTTTCGGCGCGTGCATAATCCCCTTCGCGGAGTGCGAGAGTACCGATAAGTTCATTGTAATAGTCGCTGTCGGTGCGTATATTCTTGCGCAGATAGTCATACAAAGGTGTATGCTCCATCATTTTGGCATATACGGATGCCAATTCTTTCGATGTCAGGCTACCCATCATCTGAAAGGAAAGATTTGAGTAATCAATCGGGTTGGAAAATTTCTTGCTTTTGCGTATATCATTTATCGTCAAAGAAATACTCGGTGTACACCAATAAAGTCGCTCGTCAAAAAGATACACCGTGTACCGCTTCCATGATCCGTCGATATTATCGGCATAGGAGCAGAGCATGATAGCCGTAGTATAGTCCTTTTTACGCCATAATTCAGGTACAAGGTCGGCGTAGACGATATTCTGCAATCGTTTAACCCAGTCGTTGCTGTCGGGATTAAACGGGCCGATTTTTCTCTCCAGCCGCTTCAGGTCGCTCAGCAGCGACTGTGTATTTCCGGTTTTTGCATCAAGTTTCATCTTATAGGCATGTGCGAGGTCTTTCAGTTCGTCGCTTGAAAATTTTTGTCCCGATGCCTGATAAATCTGTTTCCGCGCCAGCGGAATGTTGCGGGTGTATTCTCCGTTATAATAAGCCTGAATGAAGTACCAGTCGCCCCTGTTTGTGACCGAGTTGCCTTTCAGAAGCTGACCGGCTATATCTGTCGTTTTTGCCATGAAAGCCGAGTCCGTGGCGCAATGCCGTATATAATCCATCAGTAGCGGGGTGTCCGGATTATATTTTGCCATGTATGCCATATTGTCACTGGCAGAGACTGATATGACATCGCCTGTGCGGGCAAAAATGGCGTTTGCCCGTTCGGTCTCGCCGAGCCTGCTCCAGCAGCCTGCCACATAGCGCTCGGCCATGCGTTTCATCAGATTGTCGTCGGATATCGATGCAAAGGCCGAGTCGTAGTATTCCACGCATCGCGCATATTGCCGTGAAGCGAACAGCGCCCTTATCCCCTGCAGTGCATATCGGTCATTAAAACGGGTACCGCGGTATGCCAGACATGTATTCAGAATATCGCCAAATTCGCCAGTCTCTTCGCTGTAAGAATATCCTTTTTCACTGTTATATCCCCTTTCTCTCGGATAATGCCACGGTGACAGTATCCTTCTCCATCGTTCCTCCATATCTTTGGCCGTGAGCAGCAGATCTATTATTTCCCTGTCGTTTGTTTCATTCAGATAAGTGTAAAACTGATTGCCGGTATCATTTGTCGTATTATACGATGTCTTGTCGAAAAACTGATTGCGTGAGTCGCGGTAAACGGCCTGCTCGATGTCGGAAAGCGGTATCCGCTCCGATGTGAGTGCCTGCCACAGACGCAGATTCTCCTCCCGTTCGAAATCCGGCAGGCCTTTTCCGGTACTATAAAGTTCGAAGAATGACGGCAGTGGTATCTTCGGATAATATGGCCCGCAGGCTATTGCTGCGGCTCCCCACAGTAAAATTATGGCACTAACGGCCTGTCGAATAGAGATTGTCGATTTCATCGGGAGTATATTTTGAAAGGTTCGTATTGTCAAGGTGATACAGTATGTTGGAGTGTTCGCGGCCGGCCAGCCGCTTTTCTATCATCTCTTTTACTTTTGCGATGTCGCCGTATGCCGAGTTCTCCCGGCGCACCATGTCGCCCGTGCGTATGATTGTCCGGTTATACGGTATATCCTTTTTCGCGACATACAGGTTGGGCTTGCGGCACGCGAATCGGGCGGTATCCGTAAGGTTCAGGCCGTTGGTCAGGCCTACGAATTTCCTGTCGCTGAAAAGCAGTTGCCATGAATAGGTAGGGTAGGCCACGTCGAGATGCAGCGGGTACGACGGCAGATGTTTCAGGTACGGCTCCACATCTTTGGCGTCGATAATCGAATTGCTTGCGTCAGGGTCATTGAAATTGCCGGTATTATACACCATCAGCACTCCGCAATCCACCGGCGGCGCCTCCCGCGCCAACTGATGCAGCCGTATCGTGGAGCTGAGCCGCCACTGCAGTCCGAATCTTCCGATATAGGCTTTCACCGAATCGCACAGGTTGAAAAACGACATTTCGGTCGACGGCGTCCAGTCGCAGTCGAGCTGCAGCTCCTCCACATTCGGCAATCCGTTGTACTCGCACATATTGCGCACGCGTGTCACGATATTTTTTGCCAGTGTTCCCTCCTCGCCCGACATCGCTTTCAGTCCGTCGAGGGTGATATATACCACCGGGACGAACTCTTTACCGCTCAGTGAATCCTCCAGCAGGTGATACTCGTCATCGCCTACTCTCACCGATGCGACCGGACAGGCCTTCTCCTCCGGTATTATCCCGTATGTATCTTCGGCCACATCAAACATGCGCAGATACACTCTCCCTACATCATGCCTTTTCAGAAAATCGATATCGGCGCTGTCGAGTTTAAGCACCGTTTTCCAATAATAAATGCCGTTCTTTTCCGCGTGGCACGCCTCAGGCACATTCCGCCGTCCGCACCCCGTGGCCGCCATAAGCGCCATCATGGCGATTGCAATGATAATCCGTTTCATTTGACTGAGAAAATTTGTTTCACAAATTTGCAAAATAAAAAACGCGTGGCAAACATTTTCGCCCCGCGTTGTATGAAATGATACCCTGAGTGTACGAAACGTGTCGTCTACCTCCACACTATGTAATTGATATTGTCTGGTGCATTTTCGTCAACCGGTGCTATAAAATGACGTCGGCCATCGCGGTGATTGTAAAATACGGTCGAATTTGCCCCCACAAGATATATCGCATTGCGCGCGCCCACATCAATCAGCGCCTGCGAGAAGTCATGGAATGAGAGTTTGTCAGCGCTCGCCACTACGCTTATTGTCCCGTCAATCTCGGCAAGCGCCTTGCGTTTAGCCTTTCCCTTAGGTTTGTTTTCGATAAGTTGTCCGGCTGCCACAAGCGGATATTGCCGGAAAAAATATCCTTCCGACTCCAGCGCCTGTTCAAGCATCGGTGTCGCATCGGCCACTCCTATGTTTACCTCCCCGTTGACTATCGAGCAGTATCCTGCCTTGGCCTCACCCTTGCTTAGCAGTTCGCCTTTCACTACGTATGCACCCGCTATCTCGCCGTTGTCACTGCGTATGTCGGCCGCCTGAGCTGCAAGTATGACCGTCGTGTCGTTGACCACATCATTTCCCACCTCCAGGGTTGGAACAGCATCGTGCGGTGTCAGTATTATGAGCCTCATGCCGCTGACCGTCGTATCCCTGCGCGAGGTGTATCGTTCGTTTGCCGGAGTAGAATCGTTTATATCGTCTTTCGCGATTTTATCTATGGCTTTGACTTCGGAACGTGGCCGAAACACCGCCCCGCGTTCAATCACAGGTGACGGCCCTGCAATATCTTCCGGCTCTGTTTCATTCGCATTCCCCGGTTTAAGCAAAGTCAGCAGTATGACTGCTACTGCTACCGCCGCGATAATTGTGATGGCGGCATACACATAGCGCATTCTCTTCCGTTTCCTGTCATTCCGGGGCGATTCGTCGCCGGTCGGGGATATGACCCTTATTTCGTCGTCGCCGATATCAAGTCGTTTGTTGCTCATAATGTCGCCTCCTTTTCCAATAAATCTTTCAATGCCTTCAGCGCTTCCTTCGAAGCCGAAACCTCGTGGCGGAACGTCCGGCCGTCCGACAGCACCAGTTTCTGCCGCTGCGGATTAACGTATGTGATGAAATCGCGGTTTACAATCAGGCTTTTGCCGATGCGTATGAACCGGTTGTCGCCCGCCGCTGCTCGTTCGGCGATACGCCTCTCCACCTGTCCCAGCTGCATAGTCAGCACATAGCTCCCCCTGTCCGCCATATTGATAGCGGAATAATTGCCGTCGGCGGTAAAATACACAACAGCATCCGCCGCCACGCTGACCATCTCCGTAGAGGTGCTGAATACAATCCGCTTTTCCATAAACTCTATTCCGAAACTCTGTCCCGCAAATATACAACTATAATTTCAGTCCGCAATTACTCCGTCATACCTAATCCTGCTTTCGACAAAGATTTCCCGTACTGCACTGCCTATACTCCTTATTCGTACTTTATTCTGAATCTGTCAAGTAAAGCCTTGAAAGAGTCCTGAGCTGTCAGGCACGTGTCCATAAGGTAACCTTTTATTGCCGGCCAGTTGCGCAGTCCGTTATAATAAAACATTTTAAGCTCATCGGTAATCAGCCCACTCTTTTACAGACAAATAATCCATCTATAGGCATGTTTATATATTGATTTACCCCGTAAAAATACTAAAACTTGCCGATACCGGCAAGTTTCGTCGCGTCAAAGGCATAATTTTGCCTCAATCCGAAATTACAGTGTATATTACAGTTCTCATTTAATATCGCTTTCCGCGGTTAAAAACCGCGACTACTATAACGCGCTATAAGTCAACCGCGTAGTAGCCGCGGTTTTTAACCGCGGACAACAAAGTCGGCAATTGTTATATTGTCATGCACTGTAATTTCGGCTTGAGCCATAATTTTATTATTCCTGCTTACTTATATGTATTGGCAGTAGCCTACCTTGCAAGGTTGAGGTTGAGGGATATGCCGTAGGAGGAGTTGGTGGTGGGGTAGGACGATGTCGTCACCAACGGCGTGTTGACCTGGTGGTCGAAGTATGCGCCGATGGTGAGGCGGCGGCTCAGGATATAGTTAGCCGTGAAATTGATGCCGAGCGTGCGGGTGCCCGATGTAGGCTGCGTGTAGGCGCTCTCGATGCGGCGTATGAGCGCCTGCGTGTTCTGGAGCGAGAACTCGGCGTTGAGCGTCAGGTCGTTCGATATGCCCGACTGCGAACCTTTCATCTTAAGCACCGTGTTGAATCCTATTATCTTGTATCCGGCGCCGAAAGTCAGCCCGCGTGTCGTGGCTTCAACCACCTGGCCGGCCGAAGTGTTGAGTGTCAGCGTGCGCTGGTCGCGGTACTCGGCGTTGAATGTCATCTCGTTGTTGAGCGTCACGGCCACACCGATAAGCGGCGCGAAACGCTCCGTGATGGCTACCGACGAAATGTTGTAGGGCGACGACGGTATCGGTTCGCCCGATGTCTCGTCGAGTATGAATCCGCGTTCGCCGTCGGCACCGACCCAGTTGAGGTACGATGAATAGTTGCCTACCGAATATGTGCACTGATAGGCGTGGCTCAGTGTCACCGACTTGAAGAATTTGCGCAGGTTGAAGAAATTGAGCAATCCGTCATACGTGATGCGCCAGTTGGGAAGCACGTGGGCAAACGACGGGAACGGGTCCGTGTAAATCTTGTCGGGCGACTTGCCTGAATACGCGGCCACAAATGCCGGAATGAGCACGTCGGGCGATGTTGCCGCCACCGTACCCACCGACGGGTCGTAAGGTGCGCCTGCATGCGGACTGTCGCTCATGAAGCCCGTGGTGGGGTAGTGCAGGTTGCGGTACTGTCCCTCCACGCGCTGGCGTACAATCGGGATGTAGCGCAGGAAATTGTTGAATGCCTCCGAGTTGTATCCGTCGTCGGCCTTCGACCCGCGCAGTGCCGTTGCAAGCGCCCAGTGCGTCTTAGTGTACGAGCCGGAGCGCGAAATCGGCATGTCGGCATACATGAACTGTATCTGGTTGGTACGTGAATCCGTGCGGTTGAAAGTCAGCTGTATCTTCAGGCTCTTTATCGGCTCGAGGCTTACCTCGATATTCATTTCGTTGGCGTTCGACCACAGTGCCGGCGACGTCTGTCCGATGTCGGTAAGCAGCCAGCCGCGCTCCTTGGCCTTGTCGATATAGCTTTCGTCGACGAATCCGAATGCGAAGTCAAGACCCGGCGACATCGGCCCGTAGGAATTGGACTGCCCGAATATGTTGCCTATCTCCGGACGGAACAGCGGTATTGACAGCGTCGATGTTTTCTTCCATCTTATCGAGATGCTGCGCGGCGACATCACGAAGCGGGTCGTATGGTCTGCTATCTGACGCCATACCGGCAGCTGCTCTTTGAGCAATTCGTCTATCACGAAATTGATGGTTGAGTCGGAGCGGGTGAGCACCTCTATGCTGTTGGCGTCGATTACACGCGTCTTGACCGGGAACTTGCGTCCGCTTTGCGTAGTAGCCGTCACTTTCACCTTCGTGGTGCGCAGATTGTGCTTGATGGTGAGGCTTGTGTCGGGGCGAAGGTTGTAGGTGCGCTCGAAATGTTTCGGCTCGCGCTTTTTCTGGTTGTTGCGTGCCGACGAGAAGCGCTTGTCCACATCCTTGATGTAGGGTATCTTCTTGTAGAGCGTCTCGAGGTTGAGGCGTCCGTCGATGCTCCACGACGACTGGTTGGCTATCGTGTTGCCTATGCTGATGTCGTCGATAGTGGCGCCGCGGTCCCAGCGGTAAGTAGAGTTGTAGGTGGTCGACGCATTGATGAAGTCGAGCACGGGGATGCGGTTGAAAGGCGCCTTGTACGATGCCGTGAACGACTGGTTGTAGCTCCACGGCGTACCCATCGACAGGATGCTTTGCCACACCGTGTCTTTCCACTCCTTGTACCGGTCGGGGAACAGCTTGCGGTTGACTGCGCCTGTGGTCTCCTCGATACGTGCCGACGTGTTCGACGTGAACGACAGGTTGATCGATTTGGTCAGATTCCATGTGAGGTTGAACTGTCGGTCCCAAAGGAAATTCTTGCTTACCGACACCGGAAGCTGGAACATCACGTCGGTCTCCGAGCGTGTCTGCTGCTCGTAGTAGTAGCGCGACATCGTGGTGAGGAACGATATCGAGGTCGGCAGATAGTTGAGCTCCCAGTCCTTGATGAACTTAAGGTTTTTGTTCTTGCTCTTTATCAGCGAACTGAAAGGCTTCAGCCCCCTTATCATCGGCGAATACGAATATTGCAGCGAGCCGCGGTAGTCGTTGGTGTTCTCGTATTCGGTGGTCGGGTCGACTTTCGACTGCTTGTTGAATGAAAAGTTGAACGTGAAGTTGGCGGGATCCCACGGCATCGGATTGTCATGCTGTATGTCAAACTTCAGTCCCGATACCGAGAAGTTCTGTACCGTCGTACGCTCTATGGCGAACGCGTTGATTGAGTCGCGCGCATGCTTGTCGGGCGCGTCGTCGAGAGCGTCCTTGAGCAGCACGTCCTGGTCGAGTGGATTGTATTTAGGCGATGTCTTCTCCTTGCTGACCGAATAGAATATCGGCGCCTTGAGTTTGGCGGCTTCCGGCAGGAACCGGCCGAGGTCGCCCTGCACGGCGAAATTATACTGTTCGTAGTCGTCCATGCGGCGTGAGTTGAGCGACTGGTCCACTCCGCCGAAACCGGCCGTCTCTATGTGTGCGCCGAAATTGAGTGTGGCGATGTCGCTCACGCCTAAGTTGACGTTGGCCTTTGCCGCCCAGCCGCCCTCCTGGTTGAAGTCGGTCACCTTAAGTTCGTTGACCCACACGATACCGTCTTTGCGCGTCGACGAGTTGTTGCGCACGCCCACGAGAAGCACCCTTATGTCGCTCAGCGACGGGTTGCCCATCACGGCTATGCGGTTGCGCTCGTTGTCGGGGTCGCGGCCGGTGTAGAGTGTGGCGTATCCCACATTGCTTCCCGCCTCGGCCTTTGCGCGGTTACGCTCCTTCTTGAGGTTGACGAACGCCTGCAGGTCGAGGTCGAGGAAATTTTCGCGCGGCCACACCTTGAAGCGGTCTGAGTTGAGGTCGTTGTTATATTTTCCAGCCGGAGTGAGTGTCAGCGGTATCTCGTACTCGTAGAAGTTGTTCTTGACATCGGTGCCGATGCGCACGATGAGGGCGAGGTCGCCGTCGCGCAGGTTGGTCACGTCGTCAATGAGGCTCTCGGCATGCACCCACATCTGCAGGCGCTTGTAGTTGCGCAGGTCATGCTGCGTGTTGCGGTATATGGCGCGTGCGTCGCCGGCGTCGAGGTCGGTAACCTTGAGCGATATCGACTGCTCGTTGAGCTGCGTTATCTGCGACTGGCCCGGGTCGACGGCTCGCGACACTCCCGGAGGAAGCACATAGTTGACCGGTTCTCTCGATGCGTTCTCCTCAATGTTCACCACCGATACGTCAAGTTCACCTTCGGCGGGGGTGTCGCCGCGGCTGTTGAGGTTGAAATCATAGTTGCGCCATTCGCCGCGCACGAGTTCGAGTGTGGCGAAACGCAGGTGGGTCGTGGCCTTGAAGCCGGTCATGAATATACGTGCGAAGCGTATCGACGAGAAGTCCTTGATTGTACCCACTATCTTCTCGTAGTCGCTCAAAGGTATCTTGAACTGGTACCACTCCACGGTGGCGTCCTGGCCGTCGCGTGTCGGCACGAGCGACACCTGTTTGTCCGTGATATAGTTCTTGCCTACGACAAGGTCCTCGGGGCGTATCGACACCTTGTACTGGAAGTAACGCTCATACTCGTTGAGGGTGTTGTCCTGGTTGATATCCTCAACGTCGGGCACTGCGCGCGACGACTGGTAGAGCGGTTCCGACACATCCTCGGGCGAGAGCGAGTTACCCTCCACGCCGTTGTATCGCTTGTAGCGTTCGAGCACCGACAGGCGTTCCTCGTCATAGTCATATCCGCGGAAGAAGTGGTAGTTGTCGCCGGCGGGGTCGTTGAAAGGCGAGAATTTGTCCTGTACCATACGCTCGTAGGCCGCGGGCGACAGGCGGTTCTGCAGTTCGCCGAGATAGTCTTTATACGACGGGAACTCGAACTCGTGGTCGTTTTTCAGCCCGTCGAGGCCGACGTCCTGTACCGCGCGCGAACCGGTGTTGTTGTCAAACGAGTATGTCTGCGAATTTTGCGTCGACACGTTACCCCACACCGTCTGCGTCAGGAACTGGTCGTTGCCGTCATAGGGTATGCCGTTCTCGTATGATTTCAGACCGTCCTTGAGTATATCTTCCGATATTTCGCCGAAGTTGATATAGAGGTCGCCACCCTCGAGGTTGGGATTCTCGGGGTCGAGGAACGGGTTCATCATCCAGAACTGCACGTACTCGATGTTCGACTGCTCGAAGTTGGTGTTGTCCATCTTGCGCATGATGCCGCCCCAGCGTTTCTCGGGGTTGAGCAAATAGCCCTCGGAGTCGATGTTGGTGGCGTCGAGGTTGTACGGGCCGCGTTCGTTGGGGTAGAACGACAGGTTGAGGGTCTGCACGATGTTTGACTCGCCGTAGCTCAGTTCGCGGCCGGGGAATATCTCGCGCGAGGTCACTTCGCGCACGTAGGGGTTTGACAGCTGCTTGAGGTCGGCCTTGATGTAGCCCGGACACAGCGACGAGTTGCGGTCGGTAAACATTCGGTCGATTGTGTACCAGTTGAGCAGCGCGCGGTTCTTGCCGTAGTCTGTGTTGTTGCTCAGACCGGCTTCGGGAAACAGCGCGTCGCCCGACGGGTCGTAGGGAGTCGAGGCGAGGAACCATGCGTAGGGCGAACGCAGGTCTATCCCCATCTGCGCGTCCTCGAAGTCGTCGATGTACGACGACCCTTTGTTCGACCCGCTTTTCTGCTGGTGCGGCACAAGCTGGGCGTACTCCGCCGTCAGGCTTATGCGCGAGGGTGCCGTGGCGTTGACTGTCGGTATCTTGTTGAGAAGGTTGGTGAGCCACATGAACTCGCTGTTGTAGGCCACGTTGACACCCCACATCGAGTTGTTGATGACCTCATTGCCTATGTTGACTTTCTCGGTAAGCGCCTTCTCCGAGAAGTGGAGCAGCGTGGCGCCTATGTTGAGGTTTTTGTTGAACTGGTACTGAAGGTCGAGTCCCAGGAGTGTCTTGCGCTGCATTGAGAACAGCGACTGGTTCTCGAGTGTCACCGATATGTTCTGTCCCGAGTCGATGATGCTCTGGTTGGTGATGGTCACGATACCCATCGAGTAGTCCACCGTATAGTCGGAGTTCTCGGTCAGTCTCACGCCGCCGGCAGTCACCACCACCGACCCGCGGGGCACGTTCATGGCGTTCAACCGTATCTGCGACCCCGACGATGCCTGGTATTCGCCGGTCATCACGAACTTGTTCTTGTCGGCGAACTGACGCGCCACCACAAGCGTAGAGTCGTACAGCTCCTTGTAGACATATTGCGACGCTATCGCCGGATTGCCTATCTTTTTCTCAAGGTGTTCGCCGAACGGCTCCACTACCGGGAATATGATTTTTCCCTGCGATGCCTGTATCGTGTAGCCCTCTATGAAGTCGAAAAATCCGTCGGGATTTGATTCCTGGTTGTTGTCGAGGCGGTCGAGGTTCATCACCTGCAGCAGCGACTGGTTGTTGAGACCTGCCACCGGCAGATAGTTGATGAGCGTTCCCGTCGTGTCGCTCAGATACTTGATGTTAAGGCGGAAATTGTTTTTCTGCACCTGGTATGCCCCGAGCGAATACACGTTTTTCATCATCAGTCGCCATATAGGCTGGCGAGTGTCGATGGTGGTCGACTTCAGCATCTTCACGTAGAGCGAGCTGTTGGTCGTGGTGATGTCCGACGAAAATTCGCCTACCTGGTATACGCGGCCGTTGTAGGTATATTCGAATGCCACGCCGAGCACCTCGTCGGAGTTGAGTGCCGAGCGGAGCGATATGTATCCGAGCGTGGTGTTGAGCGTGTACTCCGACGACGTGAGCAGTCGTGCGCTCTCCACCTTCTCATAGTCCTTGCCACCCTCTATGCCGTAGGCGCGCAGCGGTTCGAGCGCCTGCGTCACGGTGTTGATGTTGCGGGCGTCGGGATAGTCATTCTTGATTACGCTGAGCAGGTTGTTTGACGAGTTGGCCGGATTGGGCAGCGACGGGTCCGGTTGCCAGTAATTGCTGGTAAGGTAGTCCGACTCGCCGAGGTCGGCGAACGCCACGAGGTTGCGCGACTCATTGTAGTTGCCGCTCTTGTTGGTCACCCACACCTCGATACGCGTTATCTGCACGCCCGACATCACCATCGGAAGTCGTGCGGCGAACTTGTCGTAATTGTGGTAGAAATACTGCGAGAGGAAGAAGTGGCGGTTCTGGTCGTATTCGTCGGCGTTGAACTGGAATTTGGTCGTCTGCGCGCCACCTTTGGTGTTGACGGTCTTTGACTCCGAATTCTGCTGCGACACGAGTGCCGTGGCTGTCAGTTTGCCGAACTGCAGCGTGGTTTTCAATCCGAAAAGTGCCGTGCTTCCGCGTATGAGCGACGACCCCGTAGTCATCGACACGTTACCCGCCTCGATGCTCTTGACTATATCGTCCTCCTGACCTTCGTAGGCCAGTTTGAGGTTCTTTGAGTCGAAATCGAATGTAGCGTCGGTGTTGTAGGTCATGTTGAATTTCAGCCTGTCGCCCACCGAAGCCGCTATCGTGGCCTGTATCTTCTGATCGAAGTCGAAATATGTCTTGCGCCTCGATGTCACCGACAGCGACGGATTGTCGGTCTTGTTGGAGTTGATACCCATCTTCAGCTGTATCGAACCGGTGGTCTTGAGCTGCACGCCGCCCGGTCCGAATATCTTCTCCAGCGGTCCTAAGGCGAAATTCATGTCGAGGATGTTGAACGGCTCCTTGTCCTTCTGCTCGAATATCTCGCTGTTGCGCCGGCGGTAATATTCCTCCATCGACTTGCGCAGCTGCCAGTTGTTATACTGCTGCTCCGAGAGCATGAACGGTGTGGCAATCTCGTGGTCGCCCACTTTCGTGCGCACCACGTATATCCCTGTCGCCGGGTCAAATTCGGCCACGGTCTTGATATTCGACGGCGTAGAGAGGTCCATCGCCATCTCGTCCTCCATCAGATCCTCGTAGCGCTCCGGTACGGTCTGCTGCACCGGGAAAGGCATCATTATCGTATCGGCGGGATTTGACGGAACTGGCACCACCGTATATGGCAAAGCCGGCGCACTTACTCCCGTAGGGGAGATGCGCTGAGCCTTGACAGCTACGGCCGCCATAATCAACAGTACAGCCGCCAATAGTGCGGCTCTCTGTTTCTTATATTTTGAATTCCGTCTTTCCGATTGCCTCATTGGTCTGATAAACGACTACACCTTCCTTCCCCAACCACCAATCACCTATAAATCACATAAGTCACATGAATTACATAAATCACACAAATTCAGAATAATACATTATGAATTACATAAAAAATTCACATCTTCAACTCAATTATGAATTATGCATTATGAATTATGAATTACATAAGTGTCAGTGCCTTCTTTATGGCGGCCTCCACTTTCATTGACGGCTCGGCGTTGTAAATTTTTGTAAGCACCTTGTGAGCCGCCTGACGTGGAAAGCCGAGCATCACCATTGCAGCCAGAGCTTCGTCGAAGTCCGCGCTCGTGGCCGCCGGCTGTATTAATAACGTAGAGTCAGTCGGTTTTATTTTATCCTTGAGGTCTACAATTATTCTTTCGGCCGTTTTTGCCCCGATGCCCTTCACTCCTTTAAGCCGGCGCACGTCGCCCGACATGATGACCTGCTCAAGTTCAAGCGTTGGAATCGACGACAATATCATGCGTGCCGTGTTCGACCCGACGCCAGACACTCCGATAAGCAGTCGGAACAATACGCGTTCGCTTTCCTCGAGAAATCCGAAATACACCCATGCATCCTCGCGTATCACCTCGTGGATAAGCAGTTTTGCCTCCTCCTTCCCCTCGAGTGCCGTAAAGCAAGGCAGCGTTATATTGATGCCGTAGCCCACACCCCCTGTCTCGATGACGACGTAAGTAGGTGTAAGCTCCGTCACCTTTCCCTTGATATATTCAATCATATCTCTCTATTTATTTACGCGGGCGATAATCTGCTCGGCGTGCTCCTTGGTCTTTATCTGCTTCGGCAGGAATATGTCGGCGATGCGACCCTCCTCGTCTATCAGATATGTGGTGCGGAGCGTACCTATTGTCTTTCTGCCGCACATCGTTTTCTCGCCCCACGCGCCGAGCTGTTGCAGAAGAGTAGTGTCAGTATCGGCGATGAGAGGGAAATTGAGCTGATGCTTTTCGATGAATTTCTGATGCGAAGCGGCTGAATCCTTGCTGATGCCCACTATCTCATATCCCAAAGCACGCAGCTCGTCGCGATGGTCGCGCAGCGAGCATGCCTCGGCCGTGCAGCCCGAAGTATTGTCTTTGGGGTAAGTGTACAGAATGAATTTCTTTCCGGCGAAATCGGCCGTGCGTATCTCCTTGCCGTCCTGGTCTTTGCCAAGCACCTCCGGCAACTTGTCTCCTATTTCCATAATCTTTATCTTTTATATATTAATGTTGGTTGAAATCAAATTTCTTTTCCTTGGCAAAACACTGCTGTTGTTCAATATTTCTTGTCAGGTTAGTAGCCGCGGTTTTTAACTGCGGAATGTGTATTTATCATGTCAGTGAATAAATGGTCTCTTTCGGTCCCGCGAAATAAACTCTGTCGCCCGGCGCGAAAATGACCTTGTCGAGCCTTTCGGCAAAATGTCCGTCACGCTCCACCGCTATCACCATCGACGAATACTTGTCGGGGATGTCGGCGTCGATGATACTTGCCCCGCACAGCGGCGACATATCGCTGAGTTGCACGTCATATATGCCGAAACTTACAGCCGAGGTCGACGAAGCCGCCTCCCCTTCATCATTTTTCTCTATGACCGGAAGCAGGCGCTGTATCTGTTCGTCGGTGCCGATTATGCCTATCGTGTCGCCGGGAAAAATGCGGTCATTGCTGCGGGGCACAGGTATGAACTGCGAGCCGCGTGTTATGCTCGACACGCTGACTCCGTACTGCGACCGCAATCCCGAGTTGCACAGCCGTTCTCCCGATATGGGGCACTGGTTGCCCACTGTCATATATGCCAGATGCAGGTCAGATACCACGGAATTGTTTTTGCCCGAACGGCGCAATTCGCGCTCGTTAAGGTTGTTGATGAACCGGTTCTCTATGTCGCTTACTCGTTGTTTAGCTTTTCCGGAGAGGACAAACAGCGCGAGCACGATTAGTGCGATTCCGGTTGCAAACCCCGCCGTAAGCGAAAATATCGACGACAGTATGTTGACAATGAACGCCAGCACGAGTATCAGGCGGAATATGCGCATCACCACCCGTGGCACACGGTATCCCGCCGGTATCGACACATTGTCGGCCACACGCTTCGATGTCGGCAGCGACAGCGCAAGCAGGAACGGCGACATGGCTAAAATAGTCACTCCCGCGCCCACATATTTGTATCCATCCGGCATCACGCTCGCAAGCCACGGCATGAGGAAATTAAGCGACACCAGCGTGATGGCGATGAGCACTATCGAGTAGAGCATCATGCGCCATACGTAGCGTTTTATGAAAACTTTCCATATCGACTGGCGTTCAGCAGTGTCGGCCGAGTTGGCCTCTTTGCTGTATCTGTCGATGAGGAAATGCAGTCTGCGGGGCAGATGTCGTTTTACAATCTCATAGAACGGGTCGGCCATCTTTATGAAATACGGCGTAGTGAATGTGGTGAGTACCGACACGGCCACCACGATAGGGTAGATGCTCGGCTCGAGTACCCCTAAACTCATACCCAACGAGGCTATGATGAAGGAGAACTCGCCGATTTGTGTAAGAGAGAATCCCGTCTCTATCGCTACCTTGAGCGATTGCCCGGTCACAATCATGCCGAATGTCCCGAACACTATCATACCCACAATCACCACTGCCGACAGTATAAGTATCGGCCCGGCGTATTCCACGATGGTCGTGGGTTGTACCATCATGCCTACCGAGATGAAGAATACAGCGCCGAAAAGGTCTTTGACCGGCATTGTCACGCGCTCTATCCGCTCGGCATAGCTCGTTCCGGCAAGTATCGAGCCCATCACGAACGCGCCCAACGCGAGCGAGAATCCGCACGCCACCGAAAATACCGCCATACCTAAGCACAGCCCCATCGAAATGATGAGCAGAGTCTCGTTGTTGAGGAAACGGCGTGTCTTGTTGAGCATGGACGGGAGCACGAATACTCCTACCAAGAACCATATTATCAGGAAGAACACGAGTTTGCCGATACTGAGCAGCATCTCCGACCCCTCGACCGAATCATTGACCGCTATCGACGACAGGATTACCATCATCAATACCGCAAACAGATCCTCCACCACAAGTATGGCGAACACGAGCGCCGCAAATTTCTTCTGCTTAAGTCCCAGGTCGTTAAGCGCCTTTATGATGATGGTCGTCGACGACATCGAAAGCATTCCGCCCAGGAATATACTGTTGATATACGAGAATCCGAGCAGTGTGCCGATGGCAAACCCCGTGAACATCATTCCTATCACGATTATCAGGGCCGTCACCACCGCCGAGCCACCCGTATTCATCAGTTTCTTGAAATTGAATTCCAGACCGAGCGAGAACAGCAGCACGATGATGCCTATCTGCGCCCAGAACTCTATATTGGCCTCATTGGCCACCGATGGAAGCGGCTCGAAATTGGGGCTTGCTAAAAATCCGGCGACGATATATCCCAATACCACCGGCTGCTTGATCCATTTGAACAAAAGTGTCACAGCCGCTCCGAGTATCAGAATGAACGCCAGATCCGTGATAAGACTTTCAATATCCATAACTACATTCAATATCAATAACCACCCCAACCAATTCCATTCCCAATCAACCCCGATTAACCTCGATTACTCTCGATTACTCCTGCTAAATCCCGATTACTCCCGGTTACTCCCGCTCAATCCCCTTCAAATCCCCCAAAATTCAAAATTACTAATTACTCATTCCTAATTACTAATTGCTCAAATGCTTACCTGATTGGCAAGCGAAATGGAATGAGTGGGGTTGAGTGTTCGCAACTGCTCGAATATCTTGATATAGTCGGTTGATTCCTTGAACAGTACCACGAAATTCAGTCGCGTGGCCTCCTCGTCGTAGTCATATTCAAGATACATGTTGGTGATAGTCACTTTGTTTTTTCTGAGCACTTCGCGGTAAGCCTCGATGTCAGTCACGACACAGTTGATAAGCATGCGTATAATTCGTGACTCGGCTCCCATTGCCGTACGGTGCTCGACGCGCTCGAACCAGTGCAACACCACTAATATGAGCAGCGTGGCCGTGATTGACAACGTGTACATTCCTAACCCCACAGCCATGCCTATCGTAGCCACCATCCATATTCCGGCGGCTGTAGTCAGACCGCGTACCGAACCTTTCATCTGTATGATGGCTCCGGCGCCGAGAAAACCGACACCTGTCACCACCTGCGCGGCAATACGTCCCGGGTCGCCGTTCTTAAGACCCAAATATTCCTGCGGCACATAGATTGATATGAGCATGGCGAGCGTGGCGCCCATGCATATAAGCGCGAAAGTGCGTATGCCTGCCGACTGTCCTTTTAGCTTCCGTTCGAATCCGACGGCGCTCCCCAGCAGCAGACTCACGCACAGCTTGACTATTGCCGACGCGGTTGTCACCTCCGTAGAGGTTATTTCCCTGATGATGTCATCAAACATAATTATTTCTTCATCTCAAACTGACGCGAGGCCAGACGGAAATTGTCGCAGAACAGTTCTACCGTATAAGTGCCGGGATTGAGCGTCGAAGTGACATCCCAGTATATTTCCACGCCTCCAATCTCCTCGTTGGCATATTCGATGGTGCGGCGAGCGGTAGCCTGAAGTGTCGCGCCCTCGAAGCTGAACGAACCGCCTCCGGGCAGCAGGTCGCCTTCAGGTGTCGTGATACGCATGTAGATGGTCTTTTCTCCGGCCGGTGTGGAATTGTTCTGAGGTATGGTGAACGTCACGCAAAGACGTGTCGCCTTTGTGATATTCTTCTCGTTCTTCCCCTTCTTGTTGAGCGCACGCAGCGTCAGGCCGGTCACGTTGAGTTTCTCGGCGAGAGTCATGCGTTCGGTCAGATGCTCGTTTTTGCGCGTCATGTCCTGCACGCGGCTGTTGAGCTGCTGGTTCTGGTTCTTGATTGTCGTATTTTCCTCCTTGAGCTGGTCGTTCTCCGCCATCAGCTCGTTGATACGGGCGGTATAGTCGCGCAGTATCCCTTTGAGAGTGTTGATTTCGTCGGTGAGTTTCTTTATCTGTGCAGCGCTCTTGGTCTTTTCATTGTTAAGTTCCGTCATGAGCTTTTCAATCTGAGCGCGCGCAGCCTGATATTTCTCCACAATCGAGTCATTGGCGAGCAATATGGTCTGACCCTCCATCTGCTGGAAGTCATCGTCTATTTTCAACAGTTCGAGTTCGTTGATTTGCATCTGCTGGGCAAGAAGTTGCTGCTGCGTATCTTCAACCTGCTTCTTCGATTCTTCAAGTTCCTTGTTTTTCGACGACATCATCACAAAAAACAGGGCGAGTAACGCCAACAGCACAATCACCGCGCCGCCGATAATCATCATCCGGTTTCGCTTCTGCCGTTTAAGTTGTTGCTGCTGCATCTCCGACAACTGCCCCTCACGGTTAGGGTCAGGATTGACAGGTATATTGAAATTGTCCATATTGAAATTCCTTTTTAACGGATTATAACTCAGATAACATGTATTGTATTATAAAAAAGAAGGCCGGTGTATAACGCCTGTAATTCCTATAACTCCTATAAGCCCAATAAGTCCAATAAGCCATATAGGGACTATTGGCCCTATAACTCCTATAAGACTTATAAATCTTATAAGAATTATATATCCTACTCCCCGATTAATATCCTCGATAATTAACCGCTGGAAAATAAGATAATAGCGGGGGCGCAACGCCCCCGCCTTATTTTAAATGTTCTCGTTGCGTCCGTGGCAGTTCTTGAACTTCTTGCCCGACCCGCAGGGACACGGATCATTACGTCCTACCTTCGGCCCTGCCTTGACAGGCTCGGGACGCGATTTCTGCGCTTGCGATGCATTCACGCCGGCGCGTCTTTCTGCCTCGCCGGGCAGTTCATCCTTGGTAGCCTTCAGGTTGCTGTTGGGGTTGGTGCGTTCAGGCATCGCCTGACGCACTTCGGGCGCTTTGCGCTCCGGTGCCTGATTGGCGTTTTCACCCTCGCCTTCGGCGGGAGTCTCGCGCTTGGGTATGTAAATCTGGCCGCGGAGCAGCGATGACATAGCCTTGTTGTTGAGCACCGAAAGCATGCGTTCGAATATGTGGAACGACTCTACCTTGTAGATTACCAGCGGGTCTTTCTGCTCGTACGATGCGTTCTGTACCGACTGGCGCAGCTGGTCGAGTTCGCGCAGGTGCTCTTTCCACAGTTCGTCGATGCATATCAGCAGTATGGTCTTGTGCCATTCCTTCACTATCTGCTTGCAGTCGGTATCGTAAGCCTTGTTGATGTCGACGCGTATCTGGTACACACGCTTGCCGTCGGTGATGGGCACGATAATCAGGCCCTTGGCGTTGCGGTTCTCGACCCAGTCCTTGATGACGGGGGTTGCCATCTCGATGATGCGCTCGCTCTTGCGGTCAAGCGCCTGAGTGGCGGCGGCGTAGAGCGCGTTGATGGCGTCTTCGCGCTCCATGTTGCGGAACTCCTCTTCGGTGAACGGCGGTTCGATGGCAAGCACACGCATCAGCTCCAGACGCATATCCTCGTAGTAATCGGCCTCCGGATAGTTGTTGACGATGTTCTCGATGGTGTCGTAGAGCATGTTGGCGATGTCGATGCCTACACGTTCGCCGAGCAGCGCGTGGTGGCGGCGCGCGTAGATATACGTACGCTGCTTGTTCATCACGTCGTCATATTCGAGAAGACGTTTACGTATGCCGAAGTTGTTCTCTTCCACGCGTTTCTGCGCTTTCTCGATGGCGTTTGTCACCATCTTCGACTCTATCATCTCTCCGTCGTGCAGACCGAGACGGTCGAGCATCTTCATCACGCGGTCGGTGGCGAAGAGTCGCATCAGCTGGTCCTCGAACGATACGAAGAATACCGACGAACCCGGGTCGCCCTGACGTCCCGAACGTCCGCGCAGCTGACGGTCGACACGGCGCGACTCATGGCGCTCCGTACCGATGATTGCAAGTCCGCCGGCGGCTTTCACCGTTTCCGAGAGCTTGATGTCGGTACCGCGGCCTGCCATGTTGGTGGCGATGGTGACGGTGCCCGACTGGCCTGCGAGTGCCACGACCTGTGCCTCGCGCTGGTGCAGCTTGGCATTGAGCACCTGGCAGTCGATCTTGCGCAGGTCGAGCATGCGCTTGAGCAGCTCGGATATTTCTACCGAAGTCGTACCCACGAGTACCGGACGTCCGGCCTCGCGCAGTTTCACTATCTCTTCGATTACGGCTGCATATTTCTCTTTCTTGGTGCGGTATACGCGGTCGTTCATGTCGATACGCGCCACCGGACGGTTGGTCGGAATCGTCACCACATCGAGTTTGTAGATGTCCCACAATTCGCCGGCCTCGGTCTCGGCCGTACCGGTCATACCGGCCAGCTTGTGGTACATGCGGAAGTAGTTCTGCAGGGTGATGGTGGCGAACGTCTGTGTAGCGGCTTCCACCTTAACGCCCTCTTTTGCCTCGATGGCCTGGTGGAGTCCGTCGCTGTAGCGGCGTCCCTCCATGATACGGCCCGTCTGCTCGTCGACGATTTTGATTTTGCCCTCGTCGATTACATATTCCACATCCTTGTCAAACAGGGTATAGGCTTTGAGCAGCTGGTTGACGGTGTGCACGCGTTCCGATTTGACGGCATAGTCGTTCATCACCTCGTCCTTTCTCTCCTGACGCTGCTGCAGGTCGGCTATCTTTTCAAGTTCCGACAGCTGCGATGCGATGTCGGGGAGCACGAAGAACTGCGGGTCGTTGCTCTTGCCCGTGAGTTCGTCGATACCCTTGTCGGTAAGGTCGACCGAACGGTTCTTCTCGTCAATTACGAAATAGAGCGGTTCGGTAGCCTTGGGCATCTCGCGTGCGTTGTCCTGAAGATAATATGCCTCGGTGTCGAGAAGTATCTTTTTCATACCCTCCTGCGAGAGGAATTTGATGAGGGCGCCGTATTTGGGAAGTCCCTTGAATGCCCTGAACAGTGCGAGCGCACCCTCTTTCTGCACATTCTTGTCGGGTGATTTCAGCTTCTCTTTCGCGTCGGTGAGGAACTGGTTGACAAGACGGCGCTGTGCGAGTACCACTTTCTCCACGTTGGCCTTGAACATGTCAAACATCTGGTCGTCACCCTTCGGCACCGGACCTGAGATGATGAGCGGCGTACGCGCATCGTCGATAAGCACCGAGTCAACCTCGTCGACGATAGCGTAATAGTGCTTGCGCTGCACTAAGTCGCCGGGCGTCATGGCCATATTGTCGCGCAGGTAGTCGAAACCGAACTCGTTGTTCGTTCCGAATGTGATGTCGCAGTTGTAGGCCGCGCGGCGCTGCGGGGTGTTGGGCTGATGCTTGTCGATGCAGTCAACAGTCGAACCATGGAACATATAGAGCGGACCCATCCACTCCGAGTCACGTTTCGACAGGTAGTCGTTGACGGTCACCACATGGACGCCGCGGTGCGACAGCGAGCGCAGGAACACCGGAAGCGTGGCCACAAGCGTTTTACCCTCACCGGTAGCCATCTCGGCGATTTTACCCTGATGGAGTACGATACCGCCTATGAGCTGTACGTCGTAGTGTATCATGTCCCACGTGATGAGGTTGCCGCCGGCCATCCACTTGTTGCGCCATACGGCATTGCCGTCCTCGTCGATGCTTACAAAGTCATATCCTTTGGCGGCGAGTTCGCGGTCGAGCTGCGTGGCCTTCACGACGATGGTATCGTTGTGGGCGAAGCGGGCTGCCGTCTCGCGCATTACGGCGAACACTACCGGAAGATGCTCGTTGAGCTTGTCCTCCAGTGTGTCGATGATGTTTTTCTCATGTTTGTCAATCTCGTCCCAAAGGGGCTGGCGCTCGTCGAAAGGCAGGCTGTCAACCTGTTCTTTCGTTTGGGCTATGGTCTCTTCGTCGGCTTTGATTGCTGCGGCGATGTCGGCGCGCACAAGGTCGATGCGTTCACGCAGCTGGTCCACTGTCAGTGACTGCATCTCCGGTCCGAGAGCGTTGATTTTATCGACTATCGGCTGTATCTCCTTTAAGTCGCGCTGTGACTTGTTGCCAAAAAATTTACTTAAAATTGAAGTTAATGACATATGTTGTTTCTATTTTTTATCTGAATTAAAATTGCCCGGGCACTGCGCCCGTCCATCCCGAAAAAATCACCCTCTTAGACTAATTAGTCCTCTTAGTCCAATTAGACTATTATTAGGCCTGTTGGCCCTATTGGCCTTATTGGGCCTATAAGCCCTATCAGCTCCTGTCAGCTATCCCCCTAAAGCCTCACCGGAGCCAGTCTCGCCCCGTTGGGCGATCGTATCCGCAGCAGCCTTGCCACCGTAGGCGCCACTACGCGTGCGTCGACCGGAGTGTCGATCGTGCGTGCGTCCACATCGGGGTGCATTATGAATGCTGCCGACGACGACACCCTCACACGCTCTACGGTCTTGTTGGTTTCCGAATTGGCATTCTGTACTATCTTCCAGCCTGGCGCTATTGATATGATGATGTCGCCGGCCGTGTCTATGTCGAGATTGCGTGCGGGGGGAAACGGCGAATCGGCCGACCCGTTGGCAGCCACAGCCTGCTCTATCGTGACGGCATACGTCACGCCGCTCAGCCTCCGCATGAAGTCCGCGCTTTCGCGGCGTATCTCGTTGAGATCCTTTCCCCGCTGCTGTATAAGTTCGCGGTTGAGATATATCTGGTTGTTATAGTATCCTGTCACCCAGTCGCCGTTGCCGTAAAGCGACATCAGATTGACTTTAAGCAGCGACACGGCACGCTCGGGCGAAAATTCGCCTCCCGGTATGTTCCACCGCTCCTCGTCGCTCACCGACGCGTTCGATGCCGGAGTTCCGGCCACCCATATCAGCGTCTTGTCAAGCCCCGGCCCCTTAGCCTCTATCGTGGCGAACAGGCGCGCCAGGTCGCGGTCAAGACGCAGGTACGAGTCAAGAAGCTCTACCCGCGTATCGGGCTGACTGGAGTAGGTGTAGGGCTGCAGGGTGTAGTTCAGCTCAAGCATGTCGACCGGTTCGCGTTTCCCCATGCTTAGCGCTTTGAGGAAATCGATTGACACCGAAGTCACCTCGCTGTTGACCGGCGCCGACATCTTGTAGCGGGCGTAGCGCTCGGCATCGCCCCCTGCGAATGTATGGTTGAACGAATATATCTTCTTGTGCGACGGCAGCTCGCTGTATGCCCCGTCGGGCAGTGTCGGCGTCCAGCGTATGGTGTCGAGACGTGCCGCGAGCGGACGCATGTGGTTGAGTTGCTGTATCGTGGTGGGCAGCTCGGTATAATAGGTCGACGATGCCCATTTCCCCGTCTTGTCCGTAATCCAGCAGGCGGAGTTTCCGGCATGCCCTGCCATGATTATCGAGGTGGTGGCGTCGGGCGATATGGCGTGCACCATCCCGAGCCCCGATGTGTCTATGCGCAGTTCGTCGGCGAGTGTCGACACACGCAGCGCTTTCGGCGAGAATGTCTCGTCGGTGAAGTTGCCTATCGTCGACGTGTCAAGGAGCACCGGACGCCCTGTGCGGCTCGCTATGTCGTAGACCTCGCTTGCCGCTATGCCGTTGACTGCCGGGGCGGCCCCGGTCACGAGCACTGCCGTGGCGGCGGCATCGTCCAGCGGGCTTCCATACTCTATGTTGGTGAATGTCACCCCCTTGTCAAGCAACTTGTTGAAGCCCCCCGAGGTGAGATGTTCGCGAAGCTGGTATACCTTGTCAATCTCCAGTCCGTTGATTACAATGCCTACCACAAGTTTCGGCCGGCGGGGCAACGCAGTCTGCGCCGACAGCGGTAACACTGCCGACACTGCTACTAATGCTCCGACGAGTTTGATGGTCAGGCTTTTGTGCGGTCGAGACATTTTCTATTCAAATATATATAGCTGGCACAGCGAAGCATATCGCTGCACACCAGCGGGATAAACAACAGATTGGTCGACTGGTGAAACAGCGGTTGTCCGGCCAGCCATATTAAAACCAGTGCAAAGTTAATGATTTGGAAGTAAAAAACAATGCATTTACACTTTTTAAACCAAATAATTAATGGAATTATAAGGCACAGCGGGTCGGCCCACATCAGATTGATATTGGGCGACGTGGCCTCATGCTCCGAAACAAGTACCAAAAATGCTGCGATACAGCCTAATAGCCCTATTACGGCATAGAAACTCGCGTCGTACCATCGCGACACCCGTCTGCGCTTCACGTCGAGTACGGTGACAATGATGGCCGAGAGCGTTATGAGCGCGACAACCAACCATGCGGGAAAGCCCCCCTCCGACGGCGTGCCGATATTGGAATAGAGCAGGGTATATGTGCCCGAAGTGAGCGGACGCGTTGCTCCGTCGGCAGCTGTGATTTCTGATTTTGCCGCCATCTCGCTCAGAAATATCGGAGCGAAAGCACGCTCGCGCACCGTGGCCTCATGGTCGATGCCCGAACCTAACGCGAAGTCGATAAACAGCTGGTACGACGGAAATTCGGCGTGATACCTGCGCATCTCGTCGCGTATCGTCACCGCTTCCTCCGGCATGTCGGTCACTAATCGCGCGCCGTCACTTGCAAGCGCTTTCTCTATAATGGCGAGCGGACGTGTGGCGCAGTTGTCAAGCAGATAGTTGTAGCGGTATTCCCTGTTCTCAGGCTGCAGGTTGATGTTGATGAGCCTCATCGCCTCATCAGCCTCCTCGGCCGTGAGATTGAGCGGCTGCTCGGTGACGTAGCGCCCTTCATGCGCGTACTCGGCCAGGAACCGTGCCATGCTTGTCATGCCTATGGAGTAGTCGGTCTCCCCTTTGACAAAACGGTAGGCGAAATTCGGCGCGTTGAAATCGAACATGCCCCAGTTGACCACTATGTCCTCCCCCTCATCGGTCTGAATCCGCAATGCCGTGTGTCCCTCGAGCTGATACATCTCCTCGCCCGGTCCCACGGTAAGAAGCGATATGCGCGGCGCACCGGCCACGTATCCCGCAACAAGCACCACCGCAATAACGGCAAAAATATATCTTAAAAATCTCAATTTCACTGCAAAAATTTTGATATATAATTCTCAATCTGTAGGGACGCACGGTCTGTGCGTCCGCAACCCATACGGCACCTTTCGGTTTATCATCTGACTCACGAACTGTGCATCACTATACCATATAGCCTTTTAAATCGCAAATTTACACAAATTTTCGTATATTTGTACACTTTTTCATACATAACCATTCCCATAAACAAAATGAAAGAAGATTTGGTTGACGGCCGTTGCGCATGGTGCGCCGGCGACCGCGATTACATATCCTACCACGACAATGAATGGGGGCGTCTCGTCACTGACGACAACAAGCTCTTCGAACTTGTCATTCTCGAAGGTGCGCAGGCCGGCCTGACATGGCTCACAATACTCCGCCGCCGAGCCTTTTACCGCGAGGCATTCCATAATTTCGACCCGCACAAAGTGGCCGCGATGACTGACGATGATGTGGAACGTCTGATGCATTTCGACGGCATAATCCGCAACCGCCTGAAAATCAAATCAGCCATCACCAACGCCCGCTGTTTCCTATCCATAGTCGACACCTACGGCAGTTTTTACAACTATATCGTTTCATTCCTTCCCGACGGAAAGCCGATTGTCAATCATTTCGAAAAATTATCAGAACTGCCCGCTTCGACTCCGCTCTCCGACGCCATAGCGAAAGATATGAAACGCCGCGGCTTTAAATTCTTCGGCACTACAATCTGCTACGCTTTCCTACAAAGCGCCGGCTTCATCAACGACCACCTGACTACCTGCATCCACCCCCAATAATTTTTCTAAAAAGCTACAATGGCTATTATAGCTACCTTAGCTATAATAGCTACTTAATCCCCCCCAAAAAAACTCGCAATGCAACTCAACCCCCACAACAAACAGGAATTTCCGCCCATGCACTCCGCCGAGCATCTGCTCAACGGCGAGATGGCACGTCGCTTCGGATGCGGCCGCGCATTCAGCGCCCACATCGAACGTACGAAATCCAAACTCGACTATCATCTTGAAAAAGCGCTTACCGACACCGACCTCCGTTCCCTCGAAGCCTACGTCAACGATGCCGTCAAGGCCGATGTTCCCGTCACCGAAGAATACATCACGCAGGCCGAAGCCATGCAACGCTTCGACATGAGCCGCCTCCCCGACAACGCCTCCGACACGGTAAGAGTCATCCACATAGGCCACTACGACCAATGTCTCTGTGCCGGCACCCACGTAGCCCGTACTTCTGAAATAGGGAACTTCCGCATTACATCCTCCCGCTGGCAGGACGGCGTCCAGCGCATAGTATTCCGCCTCGACCTCCCTTAAGACGTTACAGTTCCCGGTTCTTACCTGTGAGATACCCGAATACGTCGCGCTGTATCCTCGACGGGAACATCACATTCACGCCGACATACATCCCCGCTGCCATAACCCCCTGCGATACAAGCAACATCAAATCCCCCATACCGGTAAACGTAAGCGCCCAAACCGTCGCGCCGATTGCCGTCGACGATATTAAATAGGGCAGTATGTCACGTATATAGCTCCACGCGCTGATTCTGGTAATCCGGGCCGTCACAATCAGTGTAGCCACCCACGTGATGGCCGAAGCCGCCACCTGGCCCCACAGCAGTATCGTAAGCCCGTACACCGCATTGTCATACGTGGCCAGCGATATATACGGCAATGCCAGCACAATGCCGACCACTGCCGCCGAGTCGCGCAGCACCTCGAGCCAAAATATCGCCCGCGAATGCCCCAATGACAGTATATAGTTGTTGTACAGCGTATTGATTACAGTGAAAATGCCCCTTATCAGCAGCAGCTGGAACAATATGATTGAAGCATCCCATTTGGTGCCGAACAGCACATGAAACATCGGCGTGGCAAGCACTATCAGGAATATCATGCAGGGAAACAGCAGATAGGCCGTGAAACGGTTCATCTTTGTTACCACGCGCCTGAATCGCACCTCGTCGTCCTGCACCTCCGACAGCGCCGGCAGGAATGATGACGACAGCACCTGCGTCATCGACGCTATCCCCAGTTTGCTCCACTTGTCGGCCTGCGTATAGTAACCGAGCTGCACGAGTCCCACCCGGTTGCCTATGAAAAACGAATATATATTCTGGAAAGTGACATACAGAAACGTCGTCATCATCATATTGCCGCCGATTTTAAAAAAGGAGCGCAATGCCTTCCACGACATCGACATCTGCGGCCACCAGCGGCAGTAAATCCACAGCGACAGGCTCTTTACGCCCTGCAAGGCGATTGTCTGCCACACGATAGCCCACGCGCCGTATCCGCTCACGGCAAGCCATATCCCGACCACGCCCCCGGCTATCAGCCCGAGGGTATTGGTGATGGCTATCGGCCTGAAATTCATCTGCTTCATCAGGCGGTTGGTCTGCACTATCGCCGTGGCATTGACGATGAACGACAGGAACATCACGCGGCTGAGCGGTATCAGCCGCTCGTCGCCCTGAAACATATCGGCTATCAGCGGCGCGCCCAACCAAAGTATTACATATAATATGCCGGCAATCAGCAGGTTGAACCAGAATACCGAACTGTAGTCCGTCTCCGTAGGGCGTTTGCGCTGTATCAGCGCGTACGAAAAACCGCTGTCTACCATCATCAGCGCGTACGACTGGAATATCGTCAGCGCTCCTATCAGACCGAATGCCTCGCGCGAAAGCTCACGTGCCAGTATGATGCCTGTCACGGCATATAGCAGCTGTGAGGATACGCGGTCGATAATATTCCATTTTATCGACTTGGCGGTAAGATGTTTCAGCGATGGCTGCGACATTGGCGTCACTGCATTACATTACTGAATGCTTTATCCCTACGCCGCGGCTTTTGATAGTGGGGGGAGCCTGCCTGTAGAGCACGCTTCCGCTTCCGGCACCCATTACGGTGATTGCCTCCGACGGTGAGCATCCTATATGCCCCGTGCCTACCACTGTTGCCTTGATTTTGACGGCCTCGAGGCGGTCGGCGAGTATAGTGCCGGTGCCAACGAGATGCAGTTTGGCTTCGGTGCATCGTCCCTCGATGGTAAGCTGTCCGTTGCCCGAATGGATTGATGCCTCTACGGTCGAAGCCTCCACACCCGGTACCGACAGGCGTCCGTTGCCTATGAGCACGGCCTTGAATTTGTCGGCCGCCGGCAGATTGTATACTTTCACCAGCGAGTCACCGCTGTTTACAACTTTCTCGAGCGATGACGAGTAGACCCGTATGCGCGGCATCTTCTCTCCCGCGGGATAGTCAGTGTCGGTCTGCACCGACAGCTTGCCGCGGCCGTTGTTGTCGAAAAGCACCCATCCCGACTGTGCGTCGGTGGCGGTGAACACCGCATATCCTGCCGAGTCGGGATTGCAATAATAGTCTACGGCTATGTCATTGTCTACGCGTAGCTCCTTGAAGTCGTTGACTTTCAGCTCATAGCGTTGTGTCGATTGTCCCATCCCGATTATCGGGGCTGCAAGTGTGAGTAATGTGATAAAAATGTGCTTCATACTGAGTGAGTTGAGTTTGACGAAAGTAACTGCTCTATTCTGTCGATAATGTCCATCAGTTCGTCGGGAGTGTCGGCGCGGAGCATCGCTATGCGCGTCTCCCTGAAATTTGGTATCCCTTTGAACAGGGGCGACGCCGCAAGATGGCGCCTGATATGGAGTATGCCGCGGTAGGAGTCGATGCGCTCGATGCTTTCCGTAATCTGTCGGCGCAGTATCCTGAACTTCTGTTCAAGCGACAGGGGTGTATATTCCCCTTTTTCAAGATACTCCCTGATGTCGTGGAACACCCACGGCGCACCTATCGACGCACGTCCCACCATGATGCCGTCGACGCCCGAACGCTCGAAAGCCGTCCGCGCCAGTTCCGGCGTGGTGATGTCGCCGTTGCCTATCACCGGAATCTTGAGCCGCTGATTGGCTTTTACCGCCGCTATCATATCCCAGTCGGCCGTGCCGCTGTAGAGTTGCGAACGAGTGCGGCCGTGCACCGTCAGCGCCTGTATGCCGCAGTCCTGCAGCTGCTCCGCGAGGTCGACTATTATTTTTGACTCATGGTCCCACCCAAGTCGTGTCTTGACAGTGACCGGTATATCCATTGCGTCGACCACGGCACGCGTTATCTCAAGCATCTTGGGAATGTCGCGCAGCATTCCGGCGCCGGCACCTTTGCCCGCTACCTTTTTCACCGGGCAACCGAAATTGATGTCGATAATCTCCGGATTGGCCTGACGCGCTATCTGCGCCGCCTCCACCATCGGCCCGACTTCGCGGCCGTATATCTGTATTGCGGCCGGACGTTCCTTCGGATTGATTTCCAGTTTGCGTGTAGTAGCAGAGATATTGCGTACAAGAGCGTCGGCCGACACAAATTCCGTATAGACCATATCTGCCCCCAGTTCGCGGCATATAGTGCGGAACGACGTATCCGTGACATCCTCCATCGGCGCCAGCATCACCGGCCTCTCTCCCAAATCGATATTACCTATCTTCATACTCTTTCTACGCGCAATTCTTCATAATCCTACGCGATAATCCCACACGTAATTATTCATATCACCCGCAAATTTACACAATTTTCCCCACTCCACGAAATCCACCCATATCCAAATCTCCCCAAAAATTCTCCCAAAAGTAATCTGTAGAGTCCAAGGGCAAGTGCAATATTAGCGAAAATGTTTGAAAAATTCGACAGTCGGGGTTGAGAAATTTAGTTTCTCCCGTGGTCGTCTATTTAATTTGGTCTGTACTTTCCTGACGAATTGTGGTGTAACATTGTCGAAGTCAGTACCTTTGGGGATATACTGCCGAATGAGTTTGTTTGTGTATTCCACCAGTCCCTTCTGCCATGAGCAATATGAATCGGCAAAATACACGACAACGCCTTTGAGCCCTTGGGTTATCTCCTGATGTGCTGCGAACTCGCCTCCATTGTCAGTTGTGATGGTCAGTACGCCTGTAAGCCGATAGGCATACAGCAGCCTGATTACGGCTTTGGCTATCTCTTTTGCGTTCTTTCCATGAGGCAGCTTTTCGATGATGCAGTATGAGGTATTCCTTTCAGCGAGAACTAAAATGGCTCCGTAGCCGTCCTTGCCGATAATGAGATCCATCTCCCAGTCGCCGAAGCGGGAGCCGTCGGCTTCTTTGGGCCTGTCATGGATACTGGTGCGGTTCGGGATATTAGTAGCCTTGGTCGGTTTGCGCTCTTTTTTCGACTTTTTGTTATACTTCCCTTTGTGTCTGGTATTGGCAAGCAGCTCGCCGCTTTTGTCAGCATGTATGTGATTGTAGATAGTCTGTTTAGAGATGCGTATCCCTTCCTTGGCCAGGG
>ULRJ01004922.1_pt1 | contig 75861 bp, 63 predicted proteins | sample 1955321 | NCBI WGS metagenome assembly ULRJ01 (sample SAMEA4835679, study PRJEB28245) | human gut metagenome | biome: gut microbiome; material: fecal sample | place: Denmark | collected 2008 | reverse complement strand
TGGGGATTTTCCCCGTCGAATTTCCCACAACAACAGCAGATGGATTTGAAAGTTTTCGGCTTTTACATTATTTGGCGTTTATTAAGGGGGAGGTTTTTTCTCATCTGCATAAGGCCGGTTGATAAAATATAAAACCGTAAATAATACGCTTTGAACTTTATATGGTGAGTATTGTTTTCTTCAAACCTGAACTTTTTAACGAATAAGCATATGAAAATACAGACTGGACGAGGAACAATTCCTCTTATTACTTTAATTGCCATTTGGTCTATTTCGGCATTGACCTCACTGCCGGGGCTGGCTGTCTCGCCGATATTGGGTGATCTGACGAAGATATTTCCAAAAGCTACGGATTTGGATATACAGATGTTGACCTCGCTGCCGTCACTACTTATTATTCCTTTTATATTATTGGGTGGTAAGCTGACGGAAAAAGTTGATTATGTCCGTATCCTGAAGATTGGACTCTGGCTTTTTGCGGCAAGCGGCATTTTATATCTGATTTCCAATAAAATGTGGCAATTGATTGTGGTAAGCGCTTTGCTTGGTATCGGTTCCGGACTTATTATCCCTTTATCTACCGGATTGGTCTCCCGCTATTTTGTGGGAACTTATCGTGTGAAGCAATTCGGATTAAGTTCTGCCATTACCAATTTCACACTGGTGATAGCCACTGCCGTGACCGGTTATCTTGCAGAAGTCAGTTGGCATTTACCATTTTTGGTTTATCTCCTTCCTTTAGTTTCTATCCTGCTGGTCGGGCATTTAAAGACGAACCAGCCGGGGACGGATACGGTTGATAGTGGCGGTTCAACGTCGGGACAGCCTACCGTAGATACCGGAAAGAGCAAGTATGGCATCCATCTCAAACACTTGGTACAGTTGATGCTTTTTTATGGAGTGACAACTTACATTGTGCTGGCTGTTATTTTCAATTTACCATTTCTGATGGAGAAACATCATTTTTCCAGTGGTAACTCAGGGCTGATGATTTCGCTTTTCTTTCTGGCGATTATGGCGCCTGGATTTGGGCTGGATAAGATTGCAGGCGTATTGAAAGAGCGGACAAAAGCATATAGCTTGTTGGCAATGGCTTTGGGGTTATTGTTGATTTGGATAGCTCCGATAGAGTGGCTGATTGTTCCGGGGTGTATTCTTGTCGGTTTGGGATATGGTGTCATCCAGCCCATGCTTTATGATAAGACCACCCATGTTGCATTGCCGGAAAAGACAACTTTGGCATTGGCATTTGTAATGATGATGAATTATCTCGCCATTCTGCTTTATCCTTTTATGGTCGATTTTTTCCAGTGGATATTCCACACCCAGTCTCAGGAATTTCCTTTTATCTTTAATCTCCTGATTACGGTAGTAACCTTTTTCTGGGCTTACCTGCGGCGTACTACCTTTTTGTTTAATGATCAACTGAAATAAAAAAATGAAGAATAAGAAACTGGAGGCCAATCTGAGCATGGCTGTCTCGAAAATTTTTAGCGGTTTGAATATGAATGCCTTGAAGTTCCTTCTGCCTTTGTGGATGAGTCCGCTGACAGGGGCAACACTTCGTTGCACATTTGCAGCAGTCGCTTTTTGGGTAATCGGATGGTTCATGCCACCGGAAAAATCAACGGGCAGGGACAAATGTTTACTCTTTTTGTTAGGGGCTTTGGGACTTTATGGCTTTATGTTTCTTTATTTGGCGGGGTTGAGCAAAACAACCCCTGTCTCCAGTTCCATATTCACCAGTCTTCAACCTATCTGGGTATTTCTTTTTATGATCTTCTTTTATAAAGAGAAAGCGACGGCAAAGAAGATAATCGGTATCTCTATCGGACTGGTCGGTGCGTTGGTCTGCATCTTGACGCAACAGAGTGATGATTTGGCATCCGATGCCTTCACCGGAAATATGCTTTGTCTGGCTAGTTCCGTAGTCTATGCTGTCTATCTGATTTTGAGCCAGCGTATTCTCACGGCTATCGGGGCGATAACTATGTTGCGGTACACATTTTCCGGTGCGGCCGTATCCGCTATTATCGTGTCGCTGATTACAGGTTTCGATGCTGCTGTGTTCTCTGTACCGTTTCACTGGATGCCTTTCCTGGTTCTGATGTTTGTCCTGATTTTCCCGACTACCATAAGTTATATGTTGCTTCCCGTCGGTCTGAAGTATCTGAAGACAACAGTGGTGGCCATTTATGGTTATTTGATTCTGATTGTGGCAACCATCGCTTCTCTTATTTTAGGGCAGGACCGTTTCAGTTGGATGCAGACGTTTGCTATCATTTTTATTTGCATCGGGGTATATTTGGTGGAAGTTGCCGAGAACAAGGGGAATAAAAGTCCCTCAGTGTGAAACAAAAAAAGAGCGTCCTTCACAGAACGCTCCCGTTTATTTCATCATCATGTTTTATAGAGAGGAGTTGATTGCTTGCGCTATGGACTTGAATTCTTCATCCGACAGCTTCAGCTTCGGATTCGAGAACAACATATCCGATTCCTTCTGAATAGGAATCAAATGGATGTGCGCATGAGGAACTTCCAGTCCGATAACAGCTTCGCCTACTTTCCGGCAAGGGAAAGCTTTTTCGATGGCACGGGCTACTTTTTTTGCAAATACATGCATTGCAGCCAGATCTTCATTGCTCAAATCGAAAATGTAGTCTACTTCCTGTTTGGGCACCACCAGCGTATGTCCCTTTACCAGCGGGTTGATATCGAGAAATGCAAAAAACTTGTCGTTTTCCGCCACCTTGTAGCAGGGGATTTCGCCTGCGATGATTCTACTGAATATTGTTGCCATAACTTTTTGGGATAAAATAAGGCAAGTCTTATACGAAGACCTGCCTTAACGTTAAATGGATATGTTTACTACTTCCAATGCAATCTTACCCTGTGGAACGGTAATTTCTGCTATTTCACCTACCTTCTTGCCAAGCAGACCTTGTGCAATCGGGGTGTTGACGGAAATCTTTCCTTCTTTCAGGTTAGCTTCGCTTTCAGAAACGATGGTATAAATCATTTTCATTCCATTCTTTACATTCTTCAGCTCCACTTTATTTAAAATCTGTACGGAATCAGTTTTGAGTTTGGACTCATCAATGATTTTTGCGTCAGCGATCACTGTTTTCAGTTTGTTGATACGCATTTCCAACATACCTTGCGCCTCTTTGGCTGCATCGTATTCTGCATTTTCCGACAGGTCTCCTTTATCTCTGGCTTCGGCTATTGCCGCAGAGATCTTCGGGCGTTCCACTGTTTCCAGTTCTTTAAGTTCCGCCATTAGTTTCTTGTAACCTTCTTCTGACATATAAGCCATGATGTTTTCCTCCTTTAATTGTTTTAAATGGTCATATAAACAAAAAAGAATTCCAACATGGCACATGTTGGAACCCTCTTTTCATTATTTCTTTGCAAAGATAGCCTTTTAAGAGATACGTGTCAAGCGAAAAATGATGCTATGTAACATATTTAAAAGAAATATGCTAAATTATAACAACTTAGAGCAATGACTTGACAGCCGCTTCCAAGTCTTTGATATCTTCACCGCGAAGTTTCAATTCGTTGTTGCGGTTTATCAAAAAGACAGATGGAACCTGGCGGACATTATATACGGCTACGTTCGTAGAGTATACTCCGTTTCCATCGCGTACACATACCCACGGTAGGTTGTCTGCCGATGTTTTCCAGTAGTGTTCGTCCGCATCGAGAGATACCTGGTAGATTTCCAGTCCTTGTGAAGCGTATGTATTATATAGTTCGCGAAGCATCAGGTTGTGAGGTGCTCCGGCGGGCGACTGGAAAACGGAAAAGTCGAGCAATACGACTTTGCCTTTCAGGTCGGTCAGTTTGCGTACATTCCCTTTCACGTCGCGCAGGGCGATATCGATGATTCCGGTTTCTACAATTTTATCCTGTGGAATTTCCAGTGCTTTCGCTTGTGGCTGGCGTGTATTCTTCATTCCCTTGATTACAATATTATAAAGATTTTTGGAACGTACGGCATCGGGGAATGCATTGTTGAGGCTCGTGGCAACGGCTGCGAAGCACTTCACGTCATCTTTATTGTTCAATGGGTCGAATATCAGATAATTGTTGAGCTTTTGGAATAAAGCAAAGTAAGCTGCCGCCGTGTTGGGTGCGGCAAAAATATAGTTTACTTTTACATCTTCCTTATAGTTGTTGAGCAGTGTCGCCAAGCTGTCCTCAAAGACATCGTGACCTATCTTGTTGCTGCGCAGTGCAGCCAGTAAATCGTCCACTTCTTTCTGAAGCCGGATTTGTTTCAGTGTCAATTCTTTTATCTTGTTGCTGTTTTCCGAACCTTCCACAGTGTAAGTAGTGGAGAAATCTACATACGGTGCCTTAATCAGGATTGTTTCGATGGAGTCTACAGAAAAGTTGATGACTTTGTCGTCTACCCGCAAGCGATAAAATTCGGGTGATTCGGGACGGGGTTGCTTGAAGCTGAATGTACCTTCCCCTTTCAGTTTTATCGAATCGAGCGGAATAATACCTTCCAGACCGGAAGCTTCGAGATAAAGCATTTTACCGTCGGCTCCTGATACATCCCCGTTCACCTGGAATTCAGGGCCGGAACTACAAGCTGTAATAGTAAGTGCGGCGAGCGCTGCAAAAGTAACCTTTTTCATATAGTGTGTGTTATTAACGAGATGCAAATATACTTCTTTTCGAGATTAGTCAAAGCATTTTGTTGTGTTCTTCATCCTATTTTTGAAAAAAAATCAGTTCGTAACTAACTTTTTACCTCATTTCCACCCGATTACAACGATAAATGTATATCTTTGCAGGAATTTTGAAAGAAAAAGTATAGATAAAACAATTTTTATGATTAACCCAATTGTTAAGACAATCGAGTTGGCAGATGGAAGAACCATCACGCTCGAGACGGGAAAGTTGGCAAAACAGGCAGACGGTTCTGTAATGCTACGCATGGGAAATACCATGTTATTAGCTACTGTTTGTGCCGCTAAAGATGCAGTTCCCGGAACTGATTTCATGCCTTTACAGGTAGAGTACAAAGAAAAATTTGCGGCATTCGGCCGTTTTCCTGGTGGTTTCACCAAGAGAGAGGGTAGAGCTTCCGATTATGAGATTCTGACTTGCCGTCTCGTTGACCGTGCTCTCCGTCCTTTATTCCCTGATAATTATCATGCAGAGGTATATGTAAACATCATCCTCTTCTCGGCTGATGGTGTAGATATGCCGGACGCATTGGCAGGACTTGCAGCTTCAGCAGCACTTGCCGTTTCAGATATCCCCTTCAACGGACCTATTTCTGAAGTACGTGTAGCACGTATCGACGGGCAGTTCGTTATCAATCCTACTTTTGCACAACTGGAAAAAGCTGATATGGATCTTATGGTTGCCGCTACTTATGAAAATATCATGATGGTAGAAGGTGAAATGCAGGAAGTATCCGAAGCTGAATTGCTGGAAGCAATGAAAGTAGCTCACGAAGCTATCAAGATTCATTGCAAGGCTCAGATGGAGTTGACGGAAGAAGTCGGCAAAACAGTGAAACGTGAATATAACCACGAAGTGAACGATGATGAACTTCGTAAGGCTGTTCGTGAAGCATGTTATGACAAGGCATATGCCGTTGCCGCTTCAGGAAACAACAACAAGCATGAGCGTTTTGAAGCTTTCGAGGCTATCCGTGAAGAATTCAAGGCTCAGTTCTCTGAAGAAGAGTTGGAAGAAAAGGCTGCGCTGATTGACCGTTACTACCATGATGTGGAAAAAGAAGCAATGCGCCGTTCTATTCTTGATGAAGGTAAGCGTCTCGACGGTCGTAAGACTACTGAAATCCGTCCTATCTGGTGTGAAGTCAGTCCTTTGCCCGGTCCTCACGGATCTGCTATCTTTACTCGTGGTGAGACTCAGTCACTGACTTCTGTTACACTGGGTACCAAACTCGACGAGAAGATTATCGACGATGTTCTGGAACACGGAAAAGAACGTTTCCTGTTACATTATAACTTCCCTCCTTTCTCTACAGGTGAAGCGAAAGCACAGCGTGGTGTAGGTCGTCGTGAAATCGGTCACGGTCACTTGGCTTGGCGTGCTTTGAAAGGACAGATTCCTGCTGATTATCCGTATGTAGTGCGTGTAGTTTCTGATATTCTTGAGTCTAACGGTTCTTCTTCTATGGCTACCGTATGTGCCGGAACATTGGCATTGATGGATGCAGGTGTGAAGATAAAGAAACCCGTATCAGGTATCGCCATGGGATTGATTAAGAATCCGGGCGAAGAGAAATATGCTGTATTGTCTGATATCCTCGGTGACGAGGACCACCTCGGAGATATGGACTTCAAAGTAACCGGAACAAAAGACGGTATTACTGCTACTCAGATGGATATCAAGGTAGATGGTCTGTCCTACGAAATCCTGGAACGTGCTTTGAACCAGGCTAAAGAGGGACGTATGCACATCCTCAATAAAATCACAGAAACAATCGCTGAACCGCGTGCTGACTTGAAAGAACATGCTCCTCGTATCGAAACGATGACAATTCCAAAAGAATTCATCGGAGCAGTAATCGGTCCTGGTGGAAAGATTATCCAAGGTATGCAGGAAGAAACAGGTGCTGTGATTACTATCGAAGAAATTGACGGTATGGGTCGCATCGAAGTTTCCGGAACAAACAAGAAGTGTATTGATGATGCAATGCGCATGATTAAGGCAATCGTTGCTGTTCCTGAAGTGGGTGAAGTGTACAAAGGTAAAGTTCGTTCTATCATGCCTTACGGTGCGTTTATCGAATTCTTGCCGGGTAAGGACGGTTTGCTGCACATTTCCGAAATTGACTGGAAACGTCTTGAAACTGTTGAAGAAGCCGGAATTAAAGAAGGTGACGAAATCGATGTAAAATTGATTGATATTGATCCGAAAACTGGTAAATTCAAACTTTCCAGAAAAGTTTTGTTGCCAAGACCGGAGAAAAAGTAAAAAAGTGATAGCTTTTATATGACAAAGGATAGTCCGAAAACTAAGTTTCCGGACTATTTTTTTTGTCTGAAATTTTGCTTTTATGGAAAACTTTCTGTTCTTTTGTATAAAAGAAAGAAAACACCAACCTTTAAAGCTAATGCGTGATGCACAAAACGAGTAATATCTCTTCTGTTCAACTTTTTTCTGAATTCTTTCATGAGAATCAGGAGAAGTTTTTGTCATTCGCCTATTCATACATCCGTGATAAGCAGGAGGCAGAAGACATATTGATGGAATCTATGATAACTTTGTGGGAAAACCGAGATAAATGGGAAGAAGATTCTAATTTGCACGCGTTGCTGTTGACGATCATAAAAAATAAGGCGCTGAACTATCTGGCACATCTGCAAGTCCGTCTTCGTGCCGAAGAAGAAATAAACACGCACAGGCAGCGTGAACTGGATCTTCGTATCTCTACATTGGAGGATTGTGAGCCGGATACTATTTTCAATGCGGAAATACAGCACATTGTGCAAAAGGCCTTGAAGCGGATGCCGGAACAGAGCCGGAAGATTTTTATGTTGAGCCGTTATCAAAATACTCCTAATAAAATAATCGCCGAACAGCTTGGGATTTCTCTTAAAAGCGTGGAGTTTCATATCACTAAAGCACTGAAAATTCTGCGTACCGAACTGAAAGATTATCTTATTTCTATTCTTTTATAAAAAAAGTCGCATTTTTCGTTAGGGTTGTCCAGGGTTGGCCTGTTTTATATATAGAAGGGGAGAAAAAGGCCTCTTATAAGTATTAACAGGAAAAAGACAATTCATATGACCCAAGAGTTATTACATAAATATTTTAAGGGCAACGCTACTGTTGAGGAAGAAAAGCGTATTCTTAACTGGGTGGACGAGTCCGAGGAAAACCGGAAGGCATTGCAGAAAGAACGTATGCTGTTTGATATTGCCCTTTTTACCGATACCAAAACCAACAGGAAGAGAGAGAAGGCGGCAATGGGCACTCGCATTTTACCTATGTTAAGGTGGAGTGCCCGCATAGCTGCTGTCATAGTAGTGGCAATCAGTTGCGGATTCCTGTTCAAGGAATACCATTACGGTAAGACAGCGCATCTGCAAACAGTGGCGGTTCCTGCCGGTCAACGGGCGCAGATCACTTTGGCAGACGGTACGAGAGTATGGTTGAACGCACAGTCCACATTAAGTTATTCCCATGATTTCGGACGTAATGAGAGGGATGTGGAGTTGGACGGAGAAGCCTACTTTGAAGTGGCGAAGAACAAAGAGATACCATTTAATGTAAACACGGAGACGAATCAGGTGAGAGTGGTAGGAACACATTTTAATGTATGCGCTTACCGGGGAAGCAATGAATTTACGACTACTTTGCTTGAAGGTATTGTCGATATCTACGCAAATGGCGGCGAACGTCCGCTCACTCGTCTGGGAGTGAATGAAGTTTTTATTTCCCGTGACGGAAAGTTCAGAAAGGAACGGTTTACAGATTTTGATTATCTCCGCTGGAAAGACGGGCTATACTGTTTCGATGATACTCCCTTTAATCTGTTGCTCGGCAAACTGGAAAAATATTATAAGGTGAAGATCATCGTGAATAATCCGAAAGTGCTGAATTATCGTTGCACGGGTAAGTTCAAGGATCAGGATGGTGTGGAACACGTACTTAAAGTGATTCAGAAAGATCATCCGTTCACTTATTCCATGAGTGCCGAAAAAGACAGCATCTTTATAGAATAAGAAATGAGCTCACATTAAATACATACCTTAGATTAGTACTAACCCTTAAAAGCATAAGAATTATGAATAACAGTCAATAACCCCGTTATCTGAAAAGAGAATCGGAAAGTACCCCCATACTTTCCGATTCGAAACAGTCAAAAATCGACCTTAATCAATTTATTAACTTAACACGTTGCAAAGATATGAGAAAAATTTCTTTGAAAGGGCTTTTTTGCCCAAAAAGTTTAGAATCTAAGCAAATAATACTGACTATGAAGATCACTTTATTCCTTCTTCTGTTCGTAACATTTCAAGCTTATTGTGAGAATGGATACTCTCAGAGTGCAAAAATCAGCATTCCCCGCTCGACGCTGAAAGTAAGTGAGTTACTCTCCAAGATAGAGTCACAGACCGATTACTTGTTCGTTTACAACAAACAAACAGTTGATGTAAAGCGGGTAGTTGATGTAGTTGCCGATAATCAGCCGGTAACTGAGATACTCGACCGCGCCTTCAAAGGTACGGGTGTCCATTATGTAATGGAAGGTAATAATATTGTGTTGACCAAGACTGCAGAGAATAGTGCATCCACACAACAACAAAAAATAATAACCGTAAAAGGTGTCGTGACTGATGCGAGAGGTGAAGTGATTATTGGTGCCAGCGTTGTAGAAAAAGGTACGACGAACGGGACGATTACCGATTTGGACGGTAACTTTACACTCAAACTTCCCAGTGACGCTGTTATCAACGTTTCCTATGTAGGTTATCAACCGCAGAGCATCCCTGTCAACGGGCAGACGAATTTCAAGATAAAGATGGAAGAAGAAGCGATGGCTTTGGAGCAGGTGGTGGTTACCGCTATGGGTATCAAGAAGAAAGAAGCTTCTCTGACTTATTCTACCCAACAAGTGGGAGGTGATGAACTTACCCGTGCTAAAGATCCGAATATGATTAATGCATTGGCCGGTAAAACCGCTGGTGTACAGATTACTAAAAGTTCTTCCGGACTTGGCGGTTCTGCAAAGGTTTCTATTCGCGGTAGCCGTTCTGTTAGTGGAAACAATCAGCCTCTTTATGTGATTGATGGTGTCCCGATGCTGAATGGTAGTAATGAACAGGCGTCAACGGCAATCGGTGGTACGGCGGATGCAGGTAACCGTGACGGTGGTGATGGTATCTCTAACCTGAACCCGGATGATATAGAAAGCATGAGTATTTTGAAAGGTGCTTCCGCTGCCGCTCTTTATGGTTCTCAAGCTGCCAATGGAGTTATCCTTATCACAACGAAGAAGGGTAAAGCGGGTATGCAGAAAGTAACATTCTCATCCAACCTGACTGTTGACCATGCAATTTGTTTGCCGGAATTTCAGAACAGTTATGCTATGGATCCTACTAACAAAAACGGATGGGGGGAAAAGAAAGCATTGAAAGACTACGATAATGCAGGTGACTTCTTCCAGAATGGAGTGACGGCTATTAACTCAGTATCGTTTATGACCGGTAGTGATAAGATGCAGACTTATTTTTCTTACGCCAATACAACTGCCAAAGGTATTGTTGAAAAGAATAAGATGCAGAAGCATAACCTCAACTTCCGTGAGACAGCCAATTTCTTCAATGATTATCTGAAACTGGACGCTAATGTGAACCTGATGACGCAAACAATCAAGAACCGTCCTACTTCCGGTGGTTATTATATGAATCCGTTGGTTGGATTATATGGCTTCCCCAGAGGTGAAGATATCTCCGAATATAAAACTGAGTTTGAACAATTTGATGCAAAGCGTAATATGAATGTTCAGAACTGGTATACTTCTTATCAGGACATGGAACAGAATCCTTACTGGATTACGAACCGTATCAATAGCAATGATAAACGTACGCGTGTAATCGCTTCATTGACAGCCAGCGTGAAAATTATGGATTGGTTGAATATTCAGGCTCGCGGTACAGCCGATTATACGCACGACCAGTATCAGCAGAAAATGTATGCTTCTACGGCTCCGGCTCTTTCGGGACAGAATGGACGCTATATTGACTTGAATCATACCGAGACTCTGTATTATGGTGATGTTATGGCAATGTTCAATAAAACATGGGACGATTTCTCATTGAATGGAGCAGTTGGTGCCAGTATCAACAGTACCAATGTGAATTCTTTGAGACTGGATTCTAAAACAGCTTCCCTTTATTATCCGAATGTCTTTACAGTATCCAATATCAAGATGACCCAAGCTGCTTATATTGAAGAACTGATTAATCAACGAAGAGAATTGCAATCTATATTCGCTACGGCACAACTTGGATGGAAAGAGAGCCTTTACCTGGACGTAACTGCCCGTAACGACTGGTCGTCTACATTGGCCTTTACCGACCATAAGAGTTTCTTCTATCCTTCTGTCGGCCTTTCCTGGATTTTGAATAAGACTTTGAAGCTTCCTGAATGGATTTCATTTGGTAAAATCAGGGGCTCATGGTCAAAAGTAGGTAACGACCTTCCTTTGTTCGTCAGTAATTCCATTCCCGGAAGTAACGATATTATTGGTGCCGGCGGCGCCATCGTTTCTTATGCAAGCGCACCTTTTAGCGATTTGAAGCCGGAGATGAGTACCTCTTATGAAGTGGGTACGGAATGGAAATTCTTCAATTATCGGTTGGAGTTTGATTTTACTTACTATCGTACGAATACTAAAAATCAATTGTTTACCTTACCTTCTTCAGCAGGTGCGGAATATAAGTCCTATTTGGTGAATGCCGGTAATATTCAGAATGAAGGTGTCGAATTGACTTTAGGTGCTACGCCGGTGATGAATGATGCTTTCCGTTGGAAAACTCAATTTAACTTCTCAACCAATAAAAATAAGATTGTCGAATTGCATCCCGACTTGAAAACATTTGTTTATGGTGATGAAAGCTTTTCTTCTTCCTATTCCATGCGTTTGGTACAGGGCGGTTCGTTTGGTGACATCTATGGCAAGGCTTTCGAGCGTGATGATAACGGTCAGATAGTATATACTACGGATAAAGACGGTGATAAAGTGCCGAATGTGATTGGTGGCGGTAACACAGAAAAGGTTGGTAATTGTAATCCGGACTTTATGTTGGGTTGGAGTAATACCTTCACTTACAAAGGTTTCTCACTCTATTTCTTGATTGACGGACGTTTTGGCGGTGATGTATTGTCACAGACACAGGCAGAACTCGACCAGAGAGGTGTCAGCCTGAATACAGGTGATGCCCGGAATGCCGGAGCAGTTAATCTGGAAGGCACTTCTGTAAATCCGAGGAAATTCTATACGGCAGTCAGCGGTCGTGACGGATGTACGGAATATTATATGTATGACGCAACTAACATCCGCTTGCGCGAACTTTCATTGGGATACTCTTTCCCGCAATCTTTGCTTGCAAAAGCCGGTGGGGTATTCAAAGAAGTGCAGTTGTCCTTTGTAGCGCGCAACTTGTTCTTTATTTCGAAGAAAGCTCCGTTTGATCCGGATGCAGTATTATCAACAGGCAACGATAATCAGGGTATTGACGTGTTTGGTATGCCGACTACCCGTAGTTTAGGTTTCAATGTTAAGTTTACATTCTAAAATGAGGAGGTTTTATATTATGAAGAATAATATCACATATATAGCTAGTTTACTATTAGGCGGCATGATCGGATTTTCGTCTTGTACAGACTCTTTCGAATCATACAATACCAATGAAGCCGGATTTAATAACGAATCCAAAAAGCAGGATTTTAATTATTACACGATTCCTTTGAGCATTGTACAGCAAGGTGTTTATTTTAATTATGATTGGGGAAGTGGCAAAAACTGGACTTTTCAGACCATGCAGAACCTTAGCTCGGACTTGTTCGCCGGATATGTTCATGATTTCAATCCTTTCAATGACGGCAAGAATAATAGTACCTATTACATGATGGACGGATGGAACGGTTCTTCATGGGACAATACTTATGGATATATCATGCCTGAAGTGCAGAAATCCGAGCAGATAAATGAAAATATTAACTGGGGCTTTTATGGCATAACTAAAATATTGAAAGTAGAGTTGATGCATCGCATATCCGACCTTTACGGACCGATTGTCTATACCCAGTTCGGCTCTAAAACCGGTTCAAAACCTGATACCCAACAAGAGGCTTATACAGCGTTCTTCAAAGATTTGGATGAAGGCATTGACAAGATACGTAAGTTTGTGGCTGATAACCCGGGTATGGAAAACTTTACCAGCTTCGATGTCTTTATGCCTGAAGGAAAGAAGAACTATGCCCAGTGGATTAAGTTTGCCAATTCTCTTCGTCTGCGTCTGGCTGTACGTCTGTCAGTCGTAGCTCCTAAGACTGCTGCCGCTGAGATTGAGAAAGCAATGAATCCGGATGCAGGTGGATTGTTGGAAGCTAATAATGACATTGTTGCTGTTTCCACTGCATTGGGCTTTACAAATCCGTTTGGAGAAATCAACAAAGGATGGGGTGAAGTATTTTTGAATGCCAATCTGGAATCTTACATGAAAGGTTATGAGGATCCTCGTTTGGAGAAATATTTTGAAAAGGCGGAAGGGATAAAAGATGAAACGAGTGTTATAGCCTATGCTGGGACTTATAAGGGAATCCGTCCGGGAACCGGTTTTAGCCATAAGAACTATGCCAAACATTCCAAAAGTACCATCTCGCAAACAACGAGTGCAGTGCTGATGACTCCTGCCGAAATATGGTTTCTTCGTGCTGAGGCCGCTTTGAGGGAATTTACAACAGAAGATCCGAAAGATTGTTATGAAAAAGGCGTGAGAGCTTCTTTTGCCCAATGGGGAGCTGATGGAGCGGATAAGTTTCTGGCAAGTGATAATGTGCCTGCGGATTATAAAGATGCGTTCAATGCGGAATATAATGTGAAGGCTGCCGGTACGATTACGCCGAAATGGGATGAAGGAGCAGAGCCTGCTGTGAAGTTGGAACGTATCATCACTCAGAAATGGCTGGCAATGTTTCCTGAAGGTTGTGAGGCATGGACAGAGCAACGTCGCACCGGATTTCCTAAGTTATTTGAAGTGATGGTGAATCAAAGTGGCGGTACGGTAGATTCGAAAATCGGTCCTCGCCGTTTGAACTTCTTTGTAAGTATTAAGACCACTAATCCGGAACAGTATCAGCAATTGCTGGATGCTTTGGGTGGAGCAGACAATTGCGGTACACGTCTTTGGTGGGATACCGGCCGGAATTTTTAAGAGTTGAAAATAGTTTATAATTATAGGTATAACTTTTTTGATCCAAACATGTTTTCTCCGTGTATTAGGAAATGAAGGGAGAAAGATTGCGGGGGAGCGAAGTCGAGGGGGCTTCGCTCCCTTTTTTCTGTAATATTCAAGGTGAGCTGTGGATATGGCTACTTTTTTATCATTTCATATTTTAATGGGTATTATTAATAGTGATATGATTAGAATTGTACTAATTTATTGGTGGATTTAAAGAGAAATGACAATTTTATTTGTATATATACTTCTTTTTTTTAACTTTAAGGCGATATGATATATGTTGTTTATAAAATTAATGCCATGAAGAAATATTTTGTAAAACAAGTTTTTCTTATCTTTATGCTTAGTTGCTTTGTTAGCTGTACTAACGATGAGGTTTTGTATGATGTCTCTAAAGCGAATGTTATTAAGGATGATATCGAAAGTCTAAAAAAGGTAACTACTAGTTTTCGGGTGAAACAGGTCGATGCTATTTTAAAAGAATATCAGTTGGACGGTATTGTGAATTATCAGACTATTATTCCTGAGGAAAAACTTACTTTTGATGAAGAAAATAGCTTACGTATATATTGTGAGTCAGTGAAGAAATATATGGATATATCTATATTTGGACATGGTAATATTGACTATCAGTATGAGGCTGATGAACGTGGGGGGATGTGGATTGGAAGAAGAACTTCATCAGCCCCATGGATGACTGAATTTTTATGTGCTGTGTCTTGGACGATTAATGGTAGTGCACTTAGTGATGTTATTACTGCATTTACTCCTAATCTTCAAAATACTTGGTATACACCTGATGAAGTTACTAGAGATTGGTCCGAGCCTTACCCAATACAATGGAGAGAATCCGGTTTTCTTTATGATAGTGCTGGCATTTTTATTGCTGTTGTGTATATAGGTGGTCAGTTCGCAGAAAAATCTACTTCTGGACCAACTGGAGAAGCTATTTGCAATATAGATATTATAGGTTTGGGAGGATAATTTATGCCTTACAATAGACCTTTGTGTTGTATACAGTTAATTATGAAAAGGGAAATTGGGGTAAAGTTAGGGGTGTATCTTGGAGGAGATAAAAAGGTTAGTTCGTTTTTTGAATATTTAAAGGAGTTATAGCTTATTGGGAAAAAAGAACGTATCAAAAGACGGTGTCTACTTCCTTTTGGTACGTTCCTTTGAAATAAAGAACTGGTTAGGGTATTTATATATAGGACTAAGGATTTATTTTTTAGTTAGATGTTGAGTGAATATTTCTTCTGATTTATAGTCTTCTGCGATCTGTTTTATCCGTTCATTGGTTTGGTTTAATATCTCATACAATTCTGTTTCATCAAAGCAATCTCCCAGTTCTATGGCAGGTGTCAGAAAATCAGGTCTGTTATCTCCTTCTTTCTCATGGATTATAATTACGATTTTTCCTTCTTGATTCGTGGAAAACAAAATGCCGTGTTTTCGGATTAACTCAATAAATTCTTTTACGAACTTATATTCTTTTCTTGTTAATATTCTTTCCATGGTTTTCTGTTTGTATGTTGTTTGCTGCAAAGTTCGTGTTTTTTTCTATAATCAGGCTGTTTGGAAGTATTCATTTTATTACTTTTGACCGGTAGTAATATTCCTTTTATCCATATTATCACATCTATTCGTTTTTTTCGTATATTTGCTTCGAGCGAAACTTTTCATTTGTATATTTGTTGGATTTTAAAAAGAAAGAAAATAAAAATGGAAACAGAAGAATTGACTATTGGGAGAGTCCATCACGGACGCAATATACGTCGTACCCGTATTGAAAAGAATATGAACCAGGAAGGTTTAAGTGAATTGGTACACCTTTCACAACCTGCTGTCTCTAAATATGAGAAGATGAGAGTGATTGATGATGAAATGTTGCAGCGTTTTGCACGGGCATTGAATGTGCCTTTTGATTATCTTAAGACTTTAGAAGAGGATGCACAGACGGTGGTGTTTGAGAATAATACGGTAAATAATAACGATCAAGGTTCAGGAGGAGCAAATATTAATATTGGTACTGTGAAATCCTATACAGAAGATAGTGACAGTAGCAGCGATAATCGAGTTAACAATTTCAACCCTATCGACAAAATCACCGAACTCTATGAACGTCTTTTAAAAGAAAAGGATGAAAAGTATGCAGCTTTAGAACGTCGTTTGCAGCATATTGAGCAAAGTTTGCAGAAATAAGTTGAAATATAATCTCCCGATATTCTACCTAGGGAATTAAAAAGTGAAAAATTGCTGTCATCTGTCACATGTTTGTGCTTAAATATTTGATTGTGAGTGAGTAATGATGTGATAGCGGTGTGTGACAGCACGGTGATGGCATTTTTGCTGTCACACCTCTTCTTCTCTTTCTTTTAAAAGCAAGTTCCAGGTTAGTCCTTTATCTGAAACTTTAGTTTCATCGGTAAGAAACTAGAGTTTCATAACTAAAGAAACAAAAGTTTCAAGTAACTGGAACTTTAGTTTCAAGCAGGTGAAACTTTGGTTTCAAACCTTTGAAACTAGAGTTTCGAGCCTTGAAACCAATAGTTTAAAGGCATGAAATGAATGTTCCCCTTATGGCTGAAAATATGAAGTTATGCAGGTTATGACTTTCAAGAAAGAGAAAAGAGAGGGAAGAAAGAAAAGGGAGACAAATGGTGACAGAACTTTTGCTGTCACAGTGCTGTCACGTACTGCTGTCACATCATTACTCGTTTACAATCAAATGTTTAGGAACGAATAAGTGACAGGTGACAGCAATTTTTCACTTTGTAATCCCCTAGTAGAGTGTTAGGAGATTATATTTCGTCTTATTTTTGCACAGTGACATTTCAACTTTCTTTCCCTTTCTTTGTTCTTTCTGCGGGAATGAGTTACTTTTGTACTATCCCACAATGGGTATGGGGACTAAAGAAAGGAACAATTATGGAAGAAGTAAAAAGAATCCCTTATGGTGTTTCCAACTTTGTGGAAGTGGTGGAGCAGACCCAATATTATGTAGATAAAACGATGTATCTGCCTTTGTTGGAAGAGCAACCCAGCAATTTGTTCTTTATCCGTCCCCGCCGTTTCGGCAAGAGCATCTTTCTGAGTATGCTTCGGGCTTATTATGACATCGTTCAAAAAGAAAAGTTCGAAAAACGCTTCGGCAATCTATGGATAGGTAGTCGTCCTACACAGTTGCAAGGGACTTTCCAAATACTTTATCTTGATTTTTCCAGAGTGGGCGGGCTTGATAGGACACTTGCCCAGAATTTTGATGATTATTGCTGCGGTGGACTGGATGATTTTGCTTCTATCTATGAACCTTATTATTATCCCGGCTTTGAAGAGGAAATGAAAGCCCAATACGGCACTACCAACAAAATTAACTTTCTGGATCGCAAGGCACGTAATAACGGGTCCAAGCTTTATCTGATTGTGGATGAATACGATAATTTCACTAATGTGGTGCTGAACGAGCAAGGCGACAATGTCTATCATGCCCTGACCCATGCCAGTGGCTTTTACCGCGAAATATTCAAGAAGTTCAAAGGTATGTTTGATCGTATCTTCATGACTGGCGTCAGTCCCGTGATACTGGATGACTTGACTAGCGGATTCAATATCGGTTGGAATATCAGTACCGATCATCAGTTTAACATGATGCTGGGATTCAGCGAGACTGATGTACGCGAGATGATCCGGTATTATAAGGATGCCGGACAGTTACCGGGCAATACGGATATAAATGCGATGATAGAGGAAATGCGCCCGTGGTATGACAATTATTGTTTTGCCGAAGAAAGTTTGGAGCGCGATCCGAAGATGTTCAATTGTGACATGGTGTTCTATTATCTGCGTCATTATATGACTTTGGGCAAATCTCCCAAAGAAATGATTGACCCCAATACCCGCACGGACTACAACAAAATGAAGAAACTCATCCGGCTGGATAAGTTGGACGGTAACCGTAAGGGCGTACTGCGCAAAATCACAGAAGAGGGGCAGATTGTCACCACGTTAGTGACTACCTTCCCCGCTACCGATATAACCAAGCCGGAGATTTTCCCCAGTTTGCTTTTCTATTATGGCATGCTCACCATTACCGCCACCTACGGGAAGCGTATGGTGCTAAGTATTCCCAATAATAATGTGCGTAAGCAATATTATGAATTCCTGCTGGAAGAGTATCAGGACAGAGAACATATCAATTTGAATGATTTGGCAGACTTGTTTGATGAGATGGCTTACGAAGGTCATTGGCGTGAAACGATGGAATTTATCGCTCATGCCTACAAGGAAAATTCTTCCGTGCGAAGTGCCATCGAAGGCGAGCGCAATCTGCAAGGCTTTTTTACTGCCTACTTGAGTACGAATGCCTATTACCTGATAGCTCCGGAAGTGGAATTGAACCACGGTTATTGCGACTTATTCCTGATGCCCGACTTGGTGCGTTATGATGTGAAGCATAGCTATATTATTGAACTGAAATACCTCTCCGCCAAGGACTCGGAAGAGAAAGCCGAAGCCCAGTGGCAAGAAGCCGTAGAGCAGATAAAAGGGTATGCTGTCGGTCCTAGGGTACGCCAGATGGTGCACGACACTGAGTTACATTGCATCGTGATGCAGTTTCGCGGATGGGAGTTGGAACGGATGGAAGAAGTTTGACATAATCAATAACATTGGGGGGAAGAGTAGGCGGTTAACTTATTCTTGTGCAAAAGGTCATGTTACTTGTAGACCTGTATAGGCAACTCTCCTTTCAATGCTCCTATCGCATTAAACGCCAATGACTCCATTTCGTTTTCCCCGGGATAGATATGGATAGGAGCCAGAAATGAGATGCGTTTTTTGAGTCGGGAAATAACATAATCTGAATAAGCGATTCCCCCGGTCAGAAGGATGGCATCTATTTTCCCGCATAGGACGGTAGCAGCGCCACCGATGGCTTTTGCTACATTATAAATCATGGCATCCAATATCAGTTCCGCTTTTTTATCCCCTTCTTCTATGGATTTGATAATAGCGGGTACGTCCGTAGTCCCCAGATGTGCAGTCAGACCGGCACGACCGGAAATACGTTTCTTTAATTCCTCTTTCGTGTGCTGTCCGCTGAAACAAAGGTCGATGAGTTGACCTGCCGGAAGCGTTCCGGCACGTTCCGGTGAGAAAGGGCCTTCACCGTCCAACGCATTGTTCGCGTCGATAGCCCGTCCGTGATGGTGGACAGCTATTGAAATGCCGCCGCCCAAATGACAGATAATCAAATCAAGGTCCTCATACTTTGTTCCCTGCTCTTTGGCAAAACGCCGGGCTATTGCCTTTTGATTCAATGCATGCCAGATGGTGATTTTCGGCATAAGCGGAGAGCCTGTGATACGGGCTATATCTTCCAGTTCGTCTACGACTCCCGGGTCGGCAATGAAAGCAGGGCAATTGGGAAGAGAGGAGGCCAGTTCTTTGGCTATCAAACCGCCGAGGTTGCAGGCATGCGTGCGCATGGCATGCAATGTGTCCCGTTCCATAGCTTCATTCACTTCATATACGCCGCCGGGAATGGGCTTTACCAACCCGCCACGTCCGATGACAGCATCAAAAGCAAAAGGAATACCGTTGGATTCTAATTCCTGAAGTACCAGATCCTTTCGGAACTCAAACTGATCTATCACCTGCGGATAAACGGATAATTCTTCTACCGTATGCTTGATATTGCTGACCAACAGAGGTGTTTCGTTTTCATATACAGCAATTTTTGTAGAGGTGGAACCGGGATTGATGACCAGAATCTTCATAGAGTTTTGATGTTTGAATTATGAATTATGAATTATTACCTTGATTAAGCACTTGTTTTCTGCATTCGCAATCTCCTGAAACTTGCAGGCATGCCATCGCTATACTGTAATATTTGGACAGTCCCGAATCACTGCGGGACGGAAGGACGACGGGGCAAATCGGTCCTTGCAGCAATCCTGCCATTTCTGCATTGGCAAACAGGGAAACAGATTTGTAGAATGCATTTCCTGATTCTATATTAGGGAATATAAGTACATCTGCCTGTCCGTTGATAGGAGATACAATGCCTTTTATATCACCGCTGGCCTGCTCGCAGGACGTACGTACATCCAAAGGGCCGTCGATAATGACGTTTCCGAATTCTCCGGCTTCGGCCAGTTCCACGATATTCACATAATCGAGTGAATGAGGGAACTTGGCGCTTACTTTCTCCGTACAGTGAATCAATGCCACACGCGGCTGTTCAATGCCGAAATGCCGGCAGGTACAAATGGCATACCATATCATTTCTATACGTTGTTGCAAGGTAGGGCGTGGGATAACTGCGGCATCCGAGAAGAAAAGCAGTTTATGGTAAGTCGGTATTTCCATCACAGCCAGATGCGTGAGGATTTTCCCTTTCGGAAGCAGTCCTTTTTCTTTATCCAGTATGGCGTGCAGTAGATTGTCCGTATTGATGATTCCTTTCATTAAAATATCCGCTCCGCCGTCACGGACGATGCGCACGGCTTCGCGTGCCGCTTCGTCCGGATCTTCTATATGAATGCTTTTCACATATTCCGGATATTGCTTGAGTGCAGGATATTTTTCGAGGATAGCCGAATCTCCAATCATCAGAAACTCCGCAATCCCTTCTTCCAAAGCACGCGTAATGGCATACTCCGTATTAGGATCATTGGCACAAACCACTGCAATTCGTTTTCTTTGGTTCAGTTTCTTGAGGTGGTTTGTGAGTTGGGCAAAATTTAGAATAGGTTCCATAACGTTAGATTTTTAGCAAATATCAGAAAAATGATTGAAAAAATAAGGATTATAACCCGAAAAAATACATCTGTTGTGTAACATTTTGCTATATTTTATTTGTTTTGCCTGCCGGATGCGTATGGAATCGTTTTTTGATGTATTTTTGCATACATAAATCCCCCGATTAATAAAAGTGGCATGAAACAGTTTGAAAACCTATTATTTGTTAGCTTGATTCTTCTTTGTTGGTTGCTTGCATCCTGCAAAACATCTAAAACTCCTTCCGGATGGTCTTTAGTGTGGGAAGAGAACTTCAGCCGGAAAAAGAGTTTCGATTCGAAGGTATGGAGCAAGATTCCACGCGGGAAATCCGACTGGAATAATTATATGACCGACTTTGATTCTTGTTATTCTATGCGTAAGGGCAAACTGGTATTGAGAGGTATTGTCAATCATACACAGCTTAACGACACTGCTCCCTATTTAACCGGCGGGGTCTATACGAAAGGTAAAAAAGCCTTCGATAACGGGCGTATCGAGATTTGTGCCAAACTTAATGCCGCTAAGGGGGCATGGCCTGCCATCTGGATGCTCCCTGAAAAAGCAGCCTGGCCGGCGGGTGGAGAGATTGACATTATGGAGCGTCTGAATTACGATTCCATTGCCTATCAGACGGTACATTCTCATTATACCTATACGTTGGGTATCAAAGAGACTCCCAAGTCACATTCCACAGGAGTGATTTGTCCGGAACGGTACAATGTTTTTGCGGTAGAGATGTCTCCGGACAGTCTTTCATTTTATGTCAATGATGTACATACATTTACTTATCCCCGCATACAGACCGAGGAAGAAGGACAGTTCCCTTTCAATCAACCTTTTTACCTGCTGATTGATATGCAGTTGGGTGGGGCATGGGTAGGGGCTGTCGAACCTGCCGACCTGCCGGTGGAGATGGAAGTGGACTGGGTACGTTTTTATCAACGAAAGTCAACAAAATAGAACATAACATATGGATATTCAATTTCCCCCCTTTTTGCAGAAGGGTGATAAGGTAGTCATAGTGTCGCCTTCCAGTAAGATAGACAAGCTGTTTCTGAAAGGTGCCGGGAAACGGTTAGAGTCATGGGGGCTGAAAGTTGCCGTAGGAAAGCATGCCGGCGGCTCTTCCGGGAGATATGCCGGAACAATCAAACAACGTCTTAAAGATTTGCAGGATGCAATGGACGATCCGAATGTGAAAGCCATCCTTTGCAGCCGTGGAGGATACGGAGCCGTACATTTGATTGATAAGATTGATTTCACGGCTTTCTATGAGCATCCGAAATGGCTGCTTGGATTCAGTGACATCACGGCACTGCACAATCTGTTTCAGAAGAACGGATATGCATCTCTGCATTCATTGATGGCACGCCATCTTACGGTGGAGCCGGAAAATGATCCGTGTACCTCGTACTTAAAGGATATTCTGTTCGGAAATCTGTCTTCTTATACTTGTGAAAAGCATAAACTGAACAGACAGGGGAGTACACAAGGTGTCTTGCGTGGCGGAAATATGGCGGTGGCTTACGGCTTGCGGGGGACTCCTTACGATATTCCGGCGGAAGGTACGGTGCTGTTTATAGAAGATGTCAGCGAGCGGCCTCATGCCATTGAGCGTATGATGTATAACTTGAAGCTGGGTGGTGTGCTTGAGAAATTGTCCGGGCTTATTGTCGGACAGTTTACTGAATATGAGGAAGACCGTTCGTTGGGTAAGGAACTGTATGCAGCTTTGGCGGATTTGGTGAAAGAGTATGATTACCCCGTTTGTTTTAATTTTCCGGTGGGGCATGTCACTCACAATTTGCCGCTTGTCAATGGAGCAAAAGTGGAGCTCACGGTCGGAAAGAAAAATGTCGAATTAAAGTTTATTTGTTAATAATCTATTCCATCTGAACAATGCTGTGATGAAAATGACTAATTTTGAGACTTTAATAGAAAAGAGAACGATGAAAAAGAAACCTATGATAATATTGACAAGTGCCTTTTTGTTATTATCGGCTTTCTCCTGCGGAGGTGGCAACAAGGCAAATAGTACAAATGAACAAAGCGAAAAGATAGCGGTGAACGTGCCGCAGTTTGATGCCGACAGCGCTTATCTGTATGTAAAGAGTCAGGTGGATTTCGGACCTCGTGTGCCTAATACGAAGGGGCACGTAGCCTGTGGAAATTATCTGGTTAAGCAGTTGAAAGATTTCGGTGCGCAGGTGACCGACCAGTATGCTGATTTGATAGCTTATGACGGGACTTTGCTGAAAGCGCGGAACATCATCGGTTCTTATAAGCCGGAAAGCAAAAAGAGAATTGCCTTGTTTGCGCATTGGGATACACGTCCCTGGGCTGACAACGATCCTGATGAAAAGAACCATAAGACTCCTATTCTGGGAGCGAATGACGGAGCGAGCGGAGTGGGGACCTTGTTGGAAATAGCCCGTCTGGTTAATCAACAGCAACCGGAACTGGGTATTGACATTATTTTCCTGGATGCGGAAGATTATGGAGCGCACGATCAGAATAATGAAGAATCATGGTGTCTGGGAGCGCAATATTGGGCGCGTAATCCTCATGTGCAGGGATATAATGCCCGTTTCGGTATACTGCTCGATATGGTGGGCGGCAAAAATACCGTTTTCCTGAAAGAATCATATTCCGAGAGATTCGCACCGGATATCAATAAGAAAGTGTGGAAAGCTGCCAAGAAGCTGGGATACGGCAGTATGTTTATTGATGAAGACGGTGGCGGAGTGACGGATGATCACTTGTTTATCAACCGCTTGGCGCGTATCAAAACGATTGATATTATAGCTTCTGATCCCGAAGGTGGATTTACTCCTACTTGGCATACGCTTACGGATAATATGGAGCATATTGATAAAAGCACATTGAAAGCAGTCGGGCAGACTGTACTGGAAGTAATCTATAACGAGAAATAATATAAATAATATGTCAATTAATGAATTGCAGGACGAAGTTATTGCAGAATTCAGTGACTTCGATGATTGGATGGACCGTTACCAACTACTTATTGACTTGGGAAATGAGCAGGAACCGCTTGAGGAAAAATATAAGACGGATCAGAATCTGATTGAGGGATGCCAAAGTAGGGTATGGCTTCAGGCGGATGATGTAGACGGCAAGATTGTTTTTAAGGCGGAAAGTGACGCGTTGATTGTAAAAGGTATTATCGCTTTGCTGATTAAAGTGTTGTCAGGGCATACGCCTGATGAAATATTGAATGCCGACCTTTATTTTATTGATAAAATCGGATTGAAGGAGCATCTGTCGCCTACACGCAGCAACGGTTTGCTGTCGATGGTGAAACAAATACGAATGTACGCATTGGCGTTCAAAGCAAAAGAGGGGAAGTGAAAACTTCCCTTTTTTATTGCTGCCTTTCTATTCTTGCTTTTTGGAAGTCAGGTAGCGCATAGCCAGGATACTTCCGATAAGTAAGAGAACCGCTCCTGATAAAACAATCAGATAGGGTGTGCCGCTTATCAGGTCATCCATATTCTCTGCTTCGGGATATTTGATATTGAGATAGACGGAAAGGGAATTGTTCAGTATATGCATGAGGATACAGGGAATCAGACTGCCGGTCTTATAATACGTCCACGCCAGCAGGATACCAATCAGAAATGCCGGAAGTATTTGGGCGGGATTAATGTGGAAGACACCGAACAGGAGTGCGGAGATGAGAATTGCCTTCGCCGGATTGTACTGTTGCAGCAAGGCTTTGGTGATGGCTCCGCGGAACAATAGCTCTTCGAGCACGGGACCTACGATAGCTATCGCAAGAATACCGCCCCAACCGGATTGAAGAATATCGAAAGACTGCTCCATGATATTGGGGATCCAGTCCAGCAGACTCATAAGTGCGGATACCAGAAAGCCGCCGGTGAGGATAGCCAATGCGCTGCCAATCAGATAAGGGGCTGAAACTGGCGACCATGCAGACTTTTGTGTACTGATATAGCCTGCTTTCCAGAGATAGATACCCATCATGACCTGCCCGGCCAGTTGTGCCGGAATCATGATTGTCTGCGTTAGGACAGCTTTATCCAGATTTCCGGTAGTGACCAATAAATAGATGGTACAGGGAATCATAATCAGAATAGGAGCGACTATCTGCGCGATGAGAAGGTCGATTAGTACTAATTTGATGGCTGTCTTCATAAGGGTGTCGTGCTTTATTTAGTGGTAAAGAAACTGCATATAAACATAGCTAACATAGATATGGCTATTACCACCAGCGAGATACTCATAAATGTCTTTTGCATAAGAAACTATTTTTTAAGTTGTTATTATTCATTTTGCTCTTTCTGGAGGGAGTAGCCGGCACCTTTGTCAAGAAGGATGGCTTCTGTCTCTTCAGCGTCTTTGTGAAGTTGCACGATTAACTCGTCAATGCTGGAATATTTCAGTTCGGGACGAGTCCGTTTTACAAAAGTAAGCCGGATAAACTTGTCGTATATGTTGGAGTGGAAGTGAAGGATGTTCACTTCAATCGTCCGGTTAGGCCCGTTGCCAATCGTCGGGCGGATGCCTATATTCAACATACCCATATACGTTTTTCCGTCGAATGTCACCCACACGGCATAAACACCGTCTGCCGGAACGAGCTTGTCCGGGTTGTCAATGCTTAAGTTAGCGGTCGGGAAGCCGATTTTCCTACCCACCTGATAGCCGCCTACAACCGTTCCGTCCAAGAAATATTCGTATCCCAGACAGCGGGCTGCCAAGTCTACATCTCCTTTATGGAGCAGTTTGCGGATTAGGGAAGAGCTGACTGTTGTATGCTCTCCGTCCTTCATTTCTATATTGCTGGCATAGGCTTTTGCCTGAATAACTTCTATGCCGATTTCTTCTCCATAACGTACATAGTCCTCGAACCCTTCGCTGCGGTTGTGTCCGAAGCGGTGATCGTAGCCGATGACCAGGCATTTTACCTGAAAGCGTTCTTTGAGTATCTGAGTCATAAACTCGCGTGCCGTTAGTCGGGAAATATCCGGGGTAAAGTCGAGCATCAGGCAGTAGTCTACTCCAATGTCGGACAGTAAGCTGATTTTTTCTTCCGGTGTGGTCAGAAGCTCCGGGCGATAGTCGGCGTTCATCACTTTGCGGGGATGAATGGGGAAAGTAACCAGTGCAGAACGTAAACCTTTGGCTGCGGCTGTCTCTTTCACTTGGTGGATGAGATAGCGGTGTCCCGCATGAACTCCGTCAAAGAAGCCGATGGTAGCTACACAGGGTTCCGGGATAAGGGTCGATATGTCACGTATAATCTGCATCTCCACGGGTTTTTATTTGTTTTTGAAAAGATGGCTCCAGTCTTCGCCGGCTTTTGCGGTATAAGTGAAAATACCCAGTTCGCGGGCTGCTTGACAATTTATCTCAGAGTCATCGATGAAGAGTGTTTCTTGCGGTTCGATGCCTGCATCTTCGATGACAGCTTTAAAAATTTCCGGTTCCGGTTTTACCATGTGCATCTCATAAGAGAGATACGTTTTTTCAAAATAATCTTCTACTTTGAAGGTGCGGTATGGAAATAAATTCTGGCAGGTGTAGTTCCAATGGAGTTCATTGGTGTTGCTGAGCAGGTAGACAACGTACTTAGTGCGTAATTCCAGCAGCAAGTCGAGCTTGTAGGCGGGAATGTCTACCAGGAAACTATTCCAGGCTGCATCTATTTGTCGGTCACTTGCTGCTTTGCCCATCATATTCCGAATTTCATCCCGAAATTCGGCGGCAGTGATCAGACCTTTTTCCTGCTGCATGAATATTCCATGCAGTTGCTGGATGTTCAATCGCTCTTCTACGTCTGTGAACCCTAATTTCTTAAAGCTCTCCATGCAACGTTGGCGGTCGAGATTGATAAGCACACCGCCCAAATCAATAAGAAGGTTTTTAATTCCTTTACTTTTCATTTCTACTCTTTTTGTGAATAATACGTTGTGCAAGGCGAACAAGTTCTCCAACCCATAACACCGTGGACGAAACGCCTATAATCAGAAGCCAGGTTTGCCAGTCGAGTGGTGTCGTACGGAATACAGCTCCACCGAACTGTACAATCAGGAATTGTCCGACTAGAATAGCCAGTACGATCAATTCCATTCCATATGATTTGGAAAGTCCTTTGAATGCCGAGTCGGTGGTTCCGAATACGCGGGCATTGAAGAGATTCCAGAATTGTAACATGACAAAGAAAGTGAAGAAGACGGTGAGGTTGTGTATATCCATACCTTGCGGGCTGTGGTCGAAATAATAAATCATTCCGAGCAGTACGATAAGGAAAACAGAGCCTACACCTATTATATTGGACCGCATTGCCTTGCTGATGATAAAATCAGTACTGCGACGGGGTTTTTCAAGCATCACGGTTTCACTGGGCGGGATGGAAGCCAAAGCTAGGGCGGCAAAGGTATCCATAATCAGGTTTACCCATAACATCTGCGTGACCGTCAGCGGAAGTTCCGTACCGATGACGGAGCCCAGCAGAACGATAAGCAGCGCGACGAAATTAATCGTCAACTGGAAAACGATGAAACGCTGGATATTCTTATAAAGTGAACGTCCCCACATGACGGCGGTTCCGATACTGTTGAACGAGTCGTCGAGCAAGGTGATGTCGCTGGCTTCTTTGGCTACGGAAGTTCCTGTTCCCATCGACAGGCCGACTTGTGCATGATTCAAAGCCGGTGCGTCGTTTGTACCGTCCCCGGTTACGGCTACTACCGCTCCCTTTTGCTGGAGTAATTGTACCAGGCGTTGTTTGTCTGTCGGGCGGGCGCGTGACATGATTTTAAGATCCATTACCCGGTCTAATGCTTCTTCGTCACTCAATTCGGCGAATGCCACTCCGGTGATGCGGTTCCGCTCCGTATCCGTCTCCGGATCCCAAAGACCTATCTGACGGGCAATCTCCGTGGCAGTTCCCGGCGTGTCACCGGTGACAATCTTAATGCCGATGCCCGCCGACTGGCATTTGGCAACGGCAGCAGGCACATCCGGACGAATCGGGTCGGAAATGGCCACGACGCCTAAGAAGTTCAAATCATTGGCTGATACCAACTCCGTACAGTCGTCCGGTTCGTTCTCTCCGACAATCTTGAAAGCAAATCCAAGTGTACGCATCGCCATATTCTGATAATTCAGCAATTGCGCTTCTATCGTCGAACGGTATTCCACGGCATCTATCCGTTTCCCGTCCAGTACAACTTCCTTACATTTGCCGAGAACAATTTCCGGTGCTCCTTTGATATAGAGTATTTTCTTTCCGATTAATGGCGATTCTACAAGTGTCGCCATGAATTTCCGTTCGGTAGAGAACGTTAACTGGTCGAGGATATGTGCATTCTCACGAAGAGCCAGATAATCTCTTCCCTGGCTGTTCAGCCATAATAACAAAGCTACTTCGGTAGGATTTCCTACTCCTTTCGGCTTTTCACCGGCAGCCGATTCTTCAAGAAAAGCGGTTGAATTGGTGCTGATACCTTCTGCGATAAGCGTGCTGATATCGTCGTCGGACAGGTTGCTGCCGTTCTTTATACCATAGAAGTTGGGCTCGTGCACCTGCATCAGGTTTTGTGTCAGTGTACCGGTCTTGTCCGTACAAATCACAGTGATAGCACCCATCGTTTCGCAAGCGTGCATCTTCCGTACCAAGTTGTTGGTAGAGAGCATACGGCGCATATTCAGCGCCAGGCTGAGAGTAACGCTCATGGGCAAGCCTTCGGGCACGGCTACTACGATCAGAGTAACTGCCATCATAAAGTATTTGAGTGTCTTCTCGAAAACCGGTAACCATCCATGCCACCCGTTTAATGTGCTAAAGTCAAAGGCGAGCAGTACATCTTTCACAAAGAAGATGAGGAAGGCAAGACCTGCAACGGTAAAACCGATTTTCCCGATCAGGTTGGCTAGCTTTGTCAATTGTATGTTCAGCGGAGTCGGTTCCAGATTATCTTCCGTACTTTGGCGGGCTACTTTCCCGATTTCGGTAGCGTCTCCCACATGCAGTACACGCATGGTTCCGTGTCCGTCGACTACCGTAGTGCCGCGCATCACCAAATTGGAAGCATACGTTGCTTCTTCGTCAAAATCCGCTTCTATGGTTGTTTTGTTGATAACAGGTTCTCCTGTCAGATTAGATTCGTTCACCTGCAAAGAAATTGCTTCCAGCAACTCTCCGTCCGCAGGAATTTCCTCACCGGTTTCCAAAATGACTATATCCCCTACCACTATGTCTTTACGGGGAACTTCCTGTACACGTCCGTTGCGGATTACTTTTACCAATGTCTCTTCGTTGACTGCATTCAGCAAATCGAACTTCTTGCTGGCGTCATATTCGAAGAAGAAACCTATACCAGTGGCCAGCAGGATAGCGGCAATGATTCCGATTGTCTCGGCATATTCATTCTCGATGATGGAGATGATTAACGAAAATGCGGCTGCCACTAACAGTACGCGTACAACCGGATCCTCAAATTTTTCAAGATAGAGCTTCCAAAGGGAAGGACGCTTGGGAGGCGTTAACAGGTTAATGCCATTTTTTTCCCTGCTTTGCAGGACTTCATTATCAGTAAGTCCTATATGATAAAAATCATCTTTATTTGTACTCATGCAGATACATGCGTTTAGTTTGGGCTACAAAAGTACAACATAATATTGTGATTAAATGTTTAATTAAAAAAAAATATGAAGTTGGATTTGTTACTGTGGCTTACCACACGTCCGGTAGGGGATAGTGAACCAGAAAGTGGAGCCTTCGCCTTCTACGGAGTCCGCCCCGATCTGTCCGTCCAGTTTGGTTACGATGGTTTGGGAGATGGAAAGTCCCAGTCCCGTTCCCTTTTTGTCTTTGTTCAACTTCACGAAGCGTCCGAATACGTCCGGCAGTTTATCTGCCGGAATACCTGCACCGGTATCCTTTACATAAAAATAAAGTTCGGTGTCTCTGGGCTCATATCCGAGACGCACCGTACCTTCAGTCGTGAATTTTATCGCATTGGTGGTAAAGTTGGAAATCACCTGGGCCACGCGGTTACGGTCGGTCTGGATGAGGCAGGAAGAACACGATGGTTCTGCGATAATTTTAATCATCCCGCCGGCATCGTTCACCCGCATCTGGAAAAGCTGCTGTAAATCCGAAAGTAACAGATTGATATCTACCGTAGTATATACAAATTCCAAAGTCCCTGCTTCAATCTTTGACATATCGAGGATGTCGTTGACCAGTTGCAGTAAGAGGTCGGCATTCATCTTTATGATTTCCTGATATTGGGCTTTCTCCTCTTCTGTATTTGCGCTGCCCATTATTTCCGCAAATCCGGTGATGGCGTTGAGAGGCGTACGTATCTCATGGCTCATATTAGCCAGGAATGCAGACTTGGAAACATCGGCATTTTCCGCTTTTTCTTTGGCGTGTATTAATTCCTCTTCCGCTTTTTTCAGCCGGGTGATGTCGTGGACGGTGAGTACCATATTCTCTTTTTCATCCAGAAGAAAGTACGAACCGGAGATGACAGCATTGCATTCTACCGTCTCGCTTTCGGCAGTAGCTATGCTAAGTGTGGCTTCGAGGTCTGTGAAACTTCTTCTTTGTTCGAAAGCCTGTCGTATGGCAGCACGTATCGGGCAGGAGCCGCAAAAACTGTGTGTGCCGCAGCCACCTTCGGCAGCCAGTGCATTACGGCATTGCAGCAGGTCGCCCACTCTTTTTTCTTCCGTTCCTTTCGGGGTTCCGGTTTTCTGATAGTAGTTGGTTTTCAGTACTTTGAAATCGTTGTCTATTAGCAGGATAAAAGCATGCACATTTTTTAGGACAGAACCGGCGATACGATTAGTACGTTCCAATTTCCTGGATTCCCGGAATAATCGTTGTTGCATTCGGAGATATTTTCTGCGCTCCCATAAAAAGCAGAGTAGTAGAATGGCGCATAAAACTATTAATGTTGATAATAATGCTATTAGCATACTTGTATACTGTTGTTTTAGCTTGATGAATATGCTTACAAAGATAGTTTTTTCTTTCATTATAAAAGAAGTGTTGAACAAATATCTTGCTATTTGTGTTATATTAATTAGAAAACCAATTAAAAATACGAACGTTATGAAGAAGTACATTTGCACGGTCTGTGAATATATTTACGACCCCGAACAAGGAGATCCGGAAAGCGGAATTGAACCAGGAACTGCGTTTGAAGACATTCCTGATGATTGGACTTGTCCACTTTGTGGAGTCGGAAAAGAAGATTTCGAACCGTACGAAGGATAAAACAGAGAGGGAGAGAATTTATTAAGTGGAAATGACCGGATGCCATATGTGCCCGGTCATTTTTATTTTTATGCCCGAAAATTATTCTGCTGATTATAAATGTAATATCTTTGCCCACAAAAACCAAAATCATGTATAAGAACAAGACAACTGCCGCTATCTGCTCAAATTTTCTTTTATATCCTGTTATCTTTCTTTTGATGATATTCAGCCTTTTGATGGCTGGTTGTAGTGATGATGAAAACGAAGAGGAACCACCTGCTCCGGATACGCCGGATTATAGTACGATAATAGTCAAAGATATACGGAATATACCTGATAATTTTATATTCGACCGGGTTGAAGTGAAAGTGACGGGCGCTGACTGGCAAGTGATCGAGACTCTTTCATTCCCTTATGAAAACGGACAGATTATTATGGACTTGCCCACTGTCTTTTCTCCGGAAGTGTTACAGAAAGTGGACCGCCGGGGAGGTGATATGGGAGGATACTGGACGGGAACTTCAAATGACGGCGATGCCCTTGTAGCTACATTGGGCGATTTCTTTGTTTTTAAAGGTGATAAGAGAGTGGGGCGAATAGCTTTATCCAATTGGACAGGCAAGGGTTCTTCCGCAGGAAAAGCAATGATTGGCTATCAGTTTGCCGACCGTCCTTTTTCGTTGACAGGCAGTGACAAATCTTATAATTATAGTGATTGCTCTTTCGTTAGCGGATGGAATATGTTTGCTAATATCAATCCGGTGTCGGAAAACGGTACGGCAAAAGTCCTTCGAACCACTGTTGTGCCGGAAGCTACTTTGTTTTGGCGGCTGGCGGAATCGTATGTGTATGAGTAAAAAATATAATGGATAAATAAAGAAAGGAGAACCGGACAGTAAATATGTATCAGCCGGTTCTCCTTTCTTATCTCTTGCTATTTGTCTTATCAGGAAGCCTTCTTTTCTTTCACATCACTGCTGGCTTCTACCACATTTACTATATAGTCGCCCAGTTTCTCACATTCGGCGATAATATCCATATAGTAAACGCCCATTTGATAATCATATTCCTTGTTGTTCACATCCAGGATATTCTGATTCTTCAATTGGTTGCGGTAATTATTGATTTCGTTTTCAATATTGAAAGACTTGTTGATGTCGATGCTCTGATGTTCCGGTTTCTCTACTACCATAATCATCTGTGCAAGAGCATCGTTCGTCAGCTTCATCATGAAGTGAATATGCTCGTATTGTTTTTCGGTGAAGTCTTGGTTGGTCTGGCGTTTCCGGTTGATGGTACGTGCCAGGTTGTAACAACTGTCTCCGATGCTTTCAATCTCCGTCACTTCACGCAGCATGGCGCGTATCTGCAGCTTACTTTCAGAACTCAAACGGCCTTCGGATACCTGGTTCAGATAATTGGCTATTTCCAGTTCCATGTTGTCGCTGATATTCTCATATTTCTCTATCCGGCTGAACACTTTATTGAAGTCATCATCTTTTTCGGTATGCAGCAAGTCCTGCACCATGCCGAACATACGGTGGGTACGTTCTGCGAAAAGATGAATCTCCTTGCGTGCCTGAAGAATGGAAAGTTCCGCCGTAGAAAGCATACCACCGGTGATAAACCGCAGTCTCGGTTCTTCGTCCTCTTCTTTCGGATGGATTAAAGCACATACGGTACGTTCGATTAACTTCACAGCCCATATCAGGACACATACGTTACAGATATTGAAGATAGAGTGGAAGGCGGACAGCTTATAAGAGATGGTAACTTCGGGATTGCTGCTTTGGAAGAAAGTGTCTACTACCCAGTTGACCAGTTGCATGAAAGGGTGGAAAATAATCAGTACCCAGATAACGCCGAACACATTAAAAACAAAATGCGCCAATGCTGCCCGTTTAGCCTGTGTGTTGGCTGTTAATGCGGCAAGATTGGCGGTGATTGTAGTTCCTATGTTTTCTCCCAGTACGAGGGCTGCTCCCAGTTCCAGACTGATCCATCCGTTGGCACACATAATCAGTGTAATTGCCATCGTGGCGGCGGAGGCCTGTACAATCATGGTCAGTATCGTACCGATGAACAGGAACAGGAGAATGGAGAAGAATCCCATATCCGTGTAGTTCTGTACAAAGGCGAGCATTTCCGGATTGGCATTCAGGTCGGGCGCATTTGCCTTCAGGTAAGAAAGCCCCATAAAGAGGAAGGAGAAGCCGAAAATGAATTCACCGACGGACTTGCGGTTGCTTTTTCCCGAGAAGATAAGCGGAAGGGCGACGGCGAGCAGAGGAAGGGCAAAGGCGGCCATGTCAACCTTAAATCCGAAAATTGAGATAATCCAGGCAGTGACCGTAGTACCGATATTGGCACCCATAATGACACTGATGGATTCGGCAAGAGTGAGTAACCCGGCATTAACGAAACTCACGACCATTACCGTCGTTGCCGAAGAAGATTGGATAAGGGCTGTGATTAACACACCTGTTAAAACACCCGTTACCCTGTTGGTAGTCATTGCCGTCAAGATACTTCGTAGTCTGTCACCCGCGACCTTTTGCAAGCCCTCGCTCATTATCTTCATTCCGTACAGGAAGAGGCCTAATGAACCTATGAGCTTTAAAAAATCATAAAAAGAATATTCCATCTATAATATTTTTAATGGTTATTTGTTCTCAGTCTGATTATAAGTATATTAGTCCCAAATTATTCACCTTTTAACGAACTCGATGAAACAGATGTTACAAATATGTTGCAAAAATAACAATATTTCTAAAGAATTCCCTATCGGAAGCTCACTTTTGGATATTTATTACGGTTTTAATCTTAATTTTCCTTATCAAGTGGTTAGCGCTAAGGTCAATAACCGCTCTGAGGGACTTAATTTTAGAGTGTATAATAATAAGGATATAGAGTTTCTGGACGTGCGGGACCAGTCCGGAATGCGTACTTATGTCCGCTCACTCTGTTTTGTATTGTTCAAGGCTGTCACAGAGTTGTTTCCCGAAGGCAAGCTGTTTGTAGAACACCCCGTGTCGAAAGGCTATTTCTGTAATCTGCGTATCGGGCGTCCCATTGAACTGGAAGATGTGAGACGCATCAAGCAGCGGATGCAGGATATTATTGCGGAGAATATACCTTATCACCGTATCGAATGTCATACGGCGGAAGCGGTACGCGTTTTCAGCGAGCGGGGGATGGATGACAAAGTGCGGCTGCTCGAAACTTCCGGCTCCCTCTATACCTATTACTATACGTTGGGCGATACGGTCGATTATTATTATGGTAATCTGCTGCCCAGTACCGGCTATATTAAATTGTTCGACATCGTGAAATATTACGATGGGCTACTTCTTCGGATTCCGAGCCGCGAGAATCCAGAAGTATTGGAAGATGTTGTGAAGCAGGAGAAGATGCTGGACGTCTTTAAGGAATATCTGAACTGGAGTTATATCATGGGACTCAACAACGCAGGGGATTTCAACCTGGTTTGTGAGGAAGGGCACGCCACAGACCTGATTAATGTGGCCGAAGCCTTACAGGAGAAAAAGATAGCCCAGATTGCCGATACTATTTTCCACCGGGGAGAGAACGGCAACCGTGTGAAACTTGTATTGATTGCCGGGCCGTCGTCTTCTGGAAAGACGACTTTCAGCAAGCGTCTCTCTATCCAGTTGATGACAAACGGTTTGAAACCCTATCCCATCTCTCTGGATAATTATTTCGTGGACCGAGAAGACACTCCTCTGGATGAAAACGGAAACTACGATTATGAATCGCTTTACGCACTCGACCTGGATTTGTTCAACCGGCAATTGCAAGCCCTGCTTCGTGGCGAGGAGGTGGAACTTCCCCGTTTCAACTTCTCCCTCGGCAAGAAAGAGTATAAAGGAGACAAACTGAAAATAGAGGATAACACGATTTTAATCCTGGAAGGTATTCATGCGCTGAATCCCGAACTGACTCCCCACATACCGGCTGAACGCAAGTTCAAGATTTACGTGTCTGCACTGACTACCATTTCCCTGGACGACCATAACTGGATTCCGACAACCGACAACCGTCTGTTGCGCCGTATTATCCGTGACTTCAATTATCGTGGATATTCCGCCCGCGAAACCATTTCACGCTGGCCTAGTGTACGTGCCGGTGAAGACAAGTGGATATTCCCTTATCAGGAAAATGCCGATGTCATGTTCAATTCGGCATTACTCTTTGAGTTTGCCGTTCTTCGTCTGCATGCGGAGCCTATTTTGATGGGAGTGCCGCGCAACTGTCCCGAATATTGTGAAGCCTACCGGTTGCTGAAATTCATTAAATATTTTGTTCCAGTACAAGATAAGGAAATTCCGCCGACTTCCCTGCTTCGCGAGTTTTTGGGTGGAAGCAGCTTTAAATATTAAGTAGAACTATAATATAATAAGAATACATTTGTCCTTGTGTTTTCTGCAATGAGAACACAAGGATTTTTTATGCTGTAAAACTGCAAAAAAGATACAAAATAGATGATAATTAGATTCTATTTTCAAAAAAATAGCGCCTGAACGTTCTATTAGACTTTAAAACATTGAACCTTTGGTTATCTATTCTGTTATGAATAAACATACAACGAAAAAGAGAGAGAATATGATTTGTTACAATAATCTTTTAGCAAAATGGTTCTTAGGAAAAGGGAAGAATAAGAGTCATTACTTTATGTTCGGTGGTTTTTTCTTTACCCGATATAAGTATTTGGAAGTGTGGGAAGATATGGAACTGCGGATTCATGCAAGGCAGTTTTGGGAGTGTTTCCTTTTGACGCTGTTGCCAGCCTTAGTTTTGTCATTAGTGTTTTCATGGTGGTGGATGATACTCCCCTTCATGACATATCATTTGTTTTACTGGCTGGAAAAGTCATTCCGCCCTCATTCGGTTTTCGATTGGGAAGCGATAGAAAATTGTGGTGACACGCTTTATATCAGAAAAAGAAAATCGTATGCGTGGATGAAGTGGTATGGGAAAAAGACTCTGCCTTTGTCTGATTGGGACGATTAAAAACAAGTAAAACGATTGAAGCGATAAAGTTCTGCCACTGATTATACAGGTATGTGTTGTATAATCAGTGGCAGAATTTTATTTCCGGCAGAAAACTTTTATCTCAAAGCTTCTACTTCTTCCGGTGTCAGAGGAATCTTCTTGCCCAGTCTGCGAGCGCCTGTTTCTGTAATCAGATAATCTTCCTCGTTACGGATACCACCGAAATCCTTGTAGGTTTCCACTACGTCATAGTTGATGAAATCAGCGAATTTCTTTTCCGCTTTCCACATATCAATCAGTTCGGGAATAAAGTAAATACCCGGTTCTACAGTATGTACAAATCCCGGTTCCAACGGAATGGCGAGACGCTGTGATTTACGACCGAACTGTGTACTCTTCGGCTGACCGTTGTATCCTACCCATATCTCTCCCAGATTTTCCATATCGTGTACATCCAGCCCCATCATATGACCTAATCCGTGCGGATAGAACAGGGCATGAGCACCTTCGCGGACAGCATCCTCTGCATTTCCTTTCATCAGTCCGAGCGCCTTCATGCCTTCTACCATCACACGGGCGGACAATTCGTAGACTTCCATATAAGGAATTCCCGGACGGAGAGCTTTCACCGATTCGAGATGCATTGCATTTTGAATTTCGTACACTTCACGCTGGCGGGTCGTGAACTTCTTGTCGGCAGGAATCGTAGACGACATATCGCCTGCATATCCTGATTCAACTTCCGCACCGGCATCAATCAAGAACAAATCACCCGGTTTCACAAGATTACCGTGATAATGGTTGTGCAGCGTCTGACCGTTGATGGTGGCAATTGTGGCAAAAGAGAGTTGGCAGTTGTTGGATTCCGCTACCCGGTTCATTTCCGCTACCACCTCATATTCGTACATACCCGGACGAAGTACTTTCATCGCTGTGATATGCATATCGGCAGTCACGTCGCAAGCCTTTTCTATCTCTACGATTTCCTCTGCGGATTTATAGTTACGTTGTGCTATGACGGCGCGGATGAAAGGTATGGAGCCCTCCTGGCGTGCAGGCGGTATCCCCAGCCAGTCCATCAGTTTCAATTTGTGCTCAGGACGGTAAGGGGGCAGATAATGAATCGCTTTCCCTTTTTGTACGCATTTGTGAAGATAACTTACAATCTCGGCAGACGGCATTAAATTAGCCACACCCACACGTTCGCACTTATCGCGCAATGTCGGTTGTGACCCCATCCATACGATAGCGTCAATAGACAGTTCATCACCAAAAATGATTTCCTTGTCTTCATCAATATCTATGATTGCCGAAAGTCCGGCACATGAAAGCCCGAAATAATAGAGGAAGGTAGAATCCTGCCGGTAACGGAACGTGTTATCCTCGTAATTCAGTCCGCACTCGTCATTTCCAAGAAATAACAATACTCCAGAGCCTATATTCTTTTTCAGCAGGGCTCTCCGCTGCATATACGTTTCTTTGGCAAACATATGGTCCTAATTTTTAAGTTCGTGCAACAAAGATAACGAATTTTGTGTTATAGGATTAAAAATAATCCCCTTAATCTGTGTAATCTCTCGTTAAAAAGTTACTTTTGTAGCGAGAAATAGTAGAAAGCAAAAACGAATATGGCACAAGGTTCCTGTCAAATACAATCTCAGGCGCAACAGCAAGTACAGACGCTCTCGCCCCAGCAGATTCTGGTCGTGAAATTGTTGGAACTTCCCGCAGTGGAGCTGGAAGACCGTATCCATGCCGAACTGCTTGAAAATCCGGCACTTGAAGAAGGCAAAGAAGAAAGTGCATCCGATGAATATGCCGACACCGACAGTGTGGAAGACGGCATGGAGAATGATGCTAACGACTATGATTCTTTAAGTGACTATCTCACCGAAGACGATATTCCCGATTATAAACTGCAGGAGAATAACCGCTCGAAAGACGATCAGGCGGAAAATATTCCATTCTCCGACACCACCTCTTTTTATGAAATCCTGAAAGAGCAACTTCGTGAACGGAATTTGACAGAACACCAATGCGAACTGGTGGAATACCTGATCGGTTCGTTGGATGATGACGGGCTGCTCCGCAAATCACTGGAAAGCATCTGTGACGAACTGGCTATTTATGCCGGCATAGAATCGACAGAGGAAGAACTCGAAGAGGCATTGCTCATCTTGCAGGACTTTGATCCGGCAGGTATCGGTGCCCGCAGTCTTCAGGAATGTCTGCTGATACAGATTTGCCGGAAGAAAGACGAAGAAAAAACGTCCGGTTCTATACTCGACCTCGAAGAACGTGTGATTCGTGACTGCTATGAAGAGTTCACACGTAAGCACTGGGAAAAGATAATAAAGAAACTGGATATTGACGAAGAGACATTCAAAGAGGTTATCAGTGAAATTACCAAATTGAATCCGCGTCCGGGTGCTTCGTTGGGAGAAGCTATCGGCAGGAACCTTCAGCAGATTGTTCCCGATTTCATCGTAGAAACATATGATGACGGAACGATTAATATAAGCCTCAATAACCGCAATGTCCCCGAACTCCGCATGAGCCGGGACTTTACGGAAATGGTGGAAGAACATACCAGAAATAAGGCCAACCAGTCTAAAGAATCTAAGGAAGCGATGATGTTCCTGAAACAGAAAATGGACGCGGCACAAGGATTCATCGATGCCATCAAACAGCGTCAGAACACATTGATGACTACTATGCAGGCAATCGTTGACTTGCAACGCCCTTTCTTCCTCGAAGGAGACGAATCGCTGTTGAAACCGATGATTCTCAAAGATGTGGCCGAACGTACGGGACTGGATATATCAACCATCTCCCGTGTCAGCAACAGTAAATATGTGCAGACGAATTTCGGAATCTATCAGCTTAAATTCTTTTTTGTCGACGGATATACAACGGAAGACGGAGAAGAAATGTCTGTCCGCGAGATTCGCAAGATTCTGAAAGAATGTATCGACAGCGAAGACAAGAAGAAACCGCTGACCGATGATGAACTGGCAGACATTCTGAAAGAAAAAGGATATCCTATTGCCCGCCGGACGGTAGCGAAATATCGCCAACAGTTGAATATTCCCGTGGCACGGCTAAGGAAATAATGACCGGTCGGGGGCTAAGAGATATATAATTTGTAATTAGTAATCAGTAATTAAAAGAAGAGTGGACAGAGAAAGAGAGCATATCATAGCGGATAAGACAATGTTGCAAGTGGCGCGAGTCACTTCGATGGTGTTTACCCCATTTTCTATCCCGTTTTTATCATTCCTGGTGTTATTCCTGTTTTCTTATCTTCGTATCATGCCGATGCAGTATAAGTTGATAGTGTTGGGAATAGTCTACTGTTTCACCATACTGACACCCACCATTACGATTTTCCTGTTTCGCAAGATCAATGGATTTGACCGTCAGGAGCTGGGCGAACGTAAGAAACGCTATATACCTATTCTATTGACCATCATCTCATATGTGTTCTGTTGGCTGATGATGCGCAAACTGAATATCCCCTGGTATATGACAGGCATCATTCTTACCTCTTTGGTCGTGTCCGTCATCTGTATCGGAGTAAATCTGAAATGGAAACTGAGCGAACATATGGCCGGTATGGGTGGCGTGATTGGCGGACTGGTATCTTTCAGCGCGTTGTTCGGTTATAATCCGGTAGTGTGGCTATGCCTGTTCATATTGATAGCCGGCATACTCGGTTCTGCGCGGATTATCCTGGGGCATCATACGCTGGGTGAGGTGCTTTCCGGTTTTGCAGTCGGACTGATATGTGCCCTTTTGGTGCTTCATCCGGTGATGAACCTGTTATTTCGAGTATTTTTATTTTAAAACAGTATAAATCCTAAAAACTAATTATTATGAACTTTCCACAGAATTTGAAGTACACAAGCGAACACGAATGGATTCGCATTGAAGGAGACATTGCTTATGTTGGTATCACAGACTATGCTCAGGAACAACTGGGTGATATTGTGTTCGTAGACATACCCACTGTTGGTGAAACGTTGGAAGCCGGTGAGACATTCGGAACCATCGAAGTAGTGAAAACCATTTCCGACCTTTTCCTGCCGGTAGCCGGTGAAGTGATGGAACAAAATGAAGCACTGGAAGAAAATCCGGAGCTGGTGAACAAAGATCCTTATGGCGAGGGCTGGCTGATTAAAATGAAACCGGCAGACCTGAAAGCTGTTGAAGACCTTTTGAACGCTGAGGCTTATAAAGCTGTGGTAAACGGATAATTCGTACCGCACTTTAAATTGTAAATCGTAAATCGTAAAATAGTAAATCAAAATGACTCCAATTGTAAGTATCATCATGGGCAGTACGTCCGACCTTCCTGTCATGGAGAAGGCTGCACAACTGCTGAATGATATGCATGTACCGTTCGAAATGAACGCGCTTTCTGCTCACCGCACGCCTGAGGCTGTGGAGGAGTTTGCCAAGAATGCCCGCAACCGCGGCATTAAAGTGATTATCGCTGCTGCCGGAATGGCTGCCGCCCTTCCCGGTGTAATAGCGGCCAACACTACACTTCCTGTTATCGGAGTGCCCGTAAAAGGCTCCGTGCTTGATGGCGTAGATGCTCTTTACTCTATCATCCAGATGCCTCCGGGCATTCCTGTTGCTACCGTTGCCATAAACGGAGCGATGAATGCGGCTATCTTGGCCATCCAGATGCTTGCATTGAGTGACGAGAAGCTGGCGGAAGCTTTTGCAGCTTACAAGGAAGGACTGAAAAAGAAAATCGTAAAAGCAAACGAAGAACTGAAAGAAGTCAAGTTTGAATATAAAACGAACTAATGGATCTATTCAATTATTTTCGAAGAGAAACCACAGAAGTGAATATTGGGGCTGTACCGTTGGGCGGCCCCAATTCTATTCGTATCCAGTCGATGACAAATACGTCTACGCAGGATACGCAGGCTTGTGTGGAACAGGCAAAGCGTATTGTTGACGCAGGTGGCGAATATGTCCGTCTGACAACGCAAGGCATCAGGGAAGCGGAAAACCTGATGAATATCAACATCGGTTTGCGCAGTCAGGGATATATGGTTCCGTTGGTTGCCGACGTGCATTTCAATCCGAAGGTTGCCGATGTGGCGGCTCAATATGCGGAGAAGGTGCGTATCAATCCGGGGAATTATGTAGATGCTGCGCGTACTTTTAAGAAACTGGAATATACAGACGAGGAGTACGCTCAGGAGATACGTAAGATTCACGACCGGTTTGTTCCTTTCCTGAATATCTGCAAGGAGAACCACACGGCTATCCGTATCGGAGTGAACCACGGGTCTCTGTCCGACCGCATCATGTCTCGCTATGGTGATACGCCTGCGGGGATGGTGGAATCCTGCATGGAATTTCTCCGTATCTGTGTTGAAGAGAACTTCACCGACGTGGTGATTTCCATCAAAGCGTCCAATACGGTCGTGATGGTGAAAACCGTCCGTCTGTTGGTGGACGTAATGGAAAAAGAAGGCATGGCTTTCCCACTGCATCTCGGAGTGACGGAAGCCGGAGACGGAGAAGACGGACGTATCAAGTCTGCTCTCGGCATCGGTGCGTTGTTGAGTGACGGATTGGGGGATACCATCCGTGTATCTTTGAGCGAAGCGCCCGAAGCGGAAATCCCCGTAGCCCGCAAACTGGTGGATTACATTCTGTTGAGGCAGAACCATCCTTATATTCCGGGACTGGAAGCACCTGATTTCAATTACCTGTCGCCTGAACGCCGGAAGACGCAGGCTGTTCGCAATATTGGTGGAGAACACGTGCCTGTGGTCATTGCCGACCGTATGGATGGAAAGACGGAAGTCAATCCTCAATTTACCCCGGATTATATCTATGCCGGACGTGCTCTGCCCGAACAACGCGAAGCAGGCGTGGAATATATCCTCGATGCAGACGTATGGCAAGGGGAAGCCGGCACTTGGCCTGCTTATAACCATGTGCAATTACCGCTGATGGGCGGGTGTAACGCAGAACTCAAATTCCTGTTTATGCCTTATATGGCACAGACGGACGAAGTAATTGCTTGCCTGAAGCAACATCCTGAAGTAGTGGTCGTTTCCCAAAGCAATCACCCGAACCGTTTGGGCGAACACCGTGCATTGGTGCATCAACTGGCAACGGAAGGTTTGCAAAACCCGGTTGTTTTCTTCCAACATTATGCAGAAGATAATGCAGAGGATTTGCAGATAAAATCTGCCGCCGATATGGGCGCATTGATTTTTGACGGACTTTGCGATGGTATATTCCTGTTCAATCAAGGTAATCTAAGCCATGCGGTAGTCGACGCCACTGCTTTCGGAATCCTGCAAGCCGGACGCACCCGTACTTCCAAAACAGAATATATCTCTTGTCCCGGTTGTGGTCGTACGCTTTACGATTTGGAGAAGACAATTGCCCGTATCAAGGCAGCTACCTCACACCTGACAGGACTGAAAATCGGTATCATGGGCTGTATCGTGAATGGTCCCGGTGAAATGGCGGACGCAGACTACGGTTATGTCGGTGCCGGACGGGGTAAAATCAGTCTTTATAAAGGCAAGGTATGTGTAGAAAAGAATATTCCTGAAGAAGAAGCAGTGGAAAGATTGCTAGAGTTTATACGGAATGACAGGGAAGAAAATTCTTAGTCATATGTAAAACCTCATAATCAGTTGTTTCCTTTCAGCAACGGCAGTTACTGTAACCGCTGTTGCTGAAAGGAATGGTTTTATATGAAAATACTTCGCATGCCTTCTCTTTTTCGCTAATAACGTGTAACTGCTCTCCTATAAGAAAAAATAAAATCATTTCTCATATTCTCATAGAAAAGTATATTCGCTTGATTACTAGCTTTATGTATTATGAGAATAAAATTGTTTACATGCATTTCTCATGATTTATAGCTATAAAATGCTTTTAAAGAAGGTGTTTCTCATACTTTATTTCGCATTTCTCATGCTGCATATTATGCTTGTCTTTGTATCGAGAAACTAATATGTAGAAGGCAATATAACCATAGTTTGTATGTTAAGTCGGTAGATAAGATATCTTTCACAACAGACATTATTGTGTTTTCCTGCCTTTATCCGTATTATTCCACTCCAGTGAACAGACCGTTGCACTAGAGTGGATAGATATGTGCACTCTAGTGCACGAATCTGTTCACTAGAGTGCAACGATAGAGATGTCTTATTGAAAATCTATTGATTGTAGTAGTATAATCTTTGATTATCAGTTGGTTATGGTGAAGATGAACGGTGGCTTTGCTGTAGTTTATTAAGTGTTGATGATTAGACTATGAGAATACTATTTTTGATGTATGAGAAATGCATTGATTTAAGCATGTTTTTTTGATAAAACCATGAGAAATACATGTAAATAATTTTATTCTCATAATATATGATGCTAGTAATCAGATGAATATACTTTTCTATGAGAATATGAGAAATGATTTTGCGAAATCGTTTTAGTAGCAGTGTGGATAATATAACAAAATCCGTTTTATTTATCAGAACGACATAGGGAATAATTGATGCGATGGAAAAAGTGAAAATAACTGCTGCAGATATTATTTATAAGTTTTGCAGTGTATATCTGCAACAGTATTTTAGTTTATCTATTGCCGAATGGTAATCTGAAACGTCTCTGTACATTTTGTCCTCCCGCAAGCTCTCCTGCAAATGCTTGATTGAAGAATTGAGTGATTATTTATTTTATTAATTAAAAACAAATTAAAATTATGGCACAAGTAAATGATGGTCTTACATATGGATTAGACCAGTTTAAGTTTGGTGAAAAAGTATTGGGTTACATTAGTGAAGAAGGCCTGGCGTGGGGCGGAGATAAACCTGAAAAGGTGAAAATCAATGCCGCTCAGGTGAAAGGTGGTCCGGTGAAAGTGATTACCAAAAACAATGGTACGAACGTAATTACTTTCAAGCTTATCCAGCTTGACGGTGCGCATTGCAAGGACGTGATGGGAGGTACTGTTGCTGCTGACGGTACATATACTCCACCGGCAACGGTAGAAGATTTGGTTGGCGTTGCGGACATCAAGTGTGCAAGCGGTCATACTATCCGTGTCTTCAATGGTAGCCTTTCTGCTAAGCTTTCCGGTAATATCAACGGTAGCGAGGTGTTGGCTATCGAGTGCGAATTGGAAGTGCTGGCCCCTGCTGACGGTGGTGCCGGTTACGCCATTTATCCGCCGGCAGTAACTCCTGCATAAGGATTGGTTTTATAAGAAGACCGGAGCTGATATGTCAATCTCTTTAATCAGCTCCGGTCTTTTTTTTACTTGGAATCCTTCTCCGTATCCGGGAATCTTGTACTTGCGTTGAGACAATTGTAAAAAGTCTTCTCAGAGATACGATAGATAGGATAAATGAATTTTCTAAAAATCTCTCTGTTGGTCAAACCTTCTTTTGAGTGCTCGTCGTAAATTCGATTTACATCTATCACTCTCTTTTTATAACTGTTTCCTATAAATTCATACTTCATATATTTATTGAATAATGGTTAGTTCGTGTGTTGTCCCCTACCTAATCCTTAATCACAAAAGTATGAATAAATAACTGGATTATCATCATAAAGCTAAAAATAATTGTTATGGAAGTCATATTTCAGCTTCATAGAATGTGCACGAGCAGAAGGTCTAAACTCGATGTTTCGATATGCTATTATCGACAGTGAAATAGCAATAACTGTCAAGACGAGTTTGGTGTATAAATCTATTTTCATCATAATTGGTTATTTTTTTTAGGTGATTCAATGATAGTCTCGTTATTCTCTTCCGCCAAATTTTAATGAGGGAAAATCCTATTCTACAGGAAATTAACTAATTTCCTGTATGGCTTTTCCTAAAAATATAGATAAGAATAATAGTGATGTTTTTTATCTATTGATTTTTCTTGAATATAAGGAATTATTTCTGAATCTTTCTTTATCTTTGTGCTATCTATAACAAAACAATTTATTAACTAAAATAGCAACCAATATGAAAAACTATTTATTCTTGGCGATGGCTGTTGTCGCAATGATGTTTTCTTCTTGTAAAAACGACGATGATGAAAATAAGAACTTAAATCAGACGGTTTGGATAAACGGGTATGAACTTGGTTTTCATCAGGGAGATAAAGTGCTCGCTTCTATTACCTTTCTTTTCTTTCCGGAAAATTCAGGCAAAGAATATGTGACGGGTAATAATAAAGTATCTGTTGAATCAGAATATGCTTATGGTTGCCTTCAAGAGGAGGAAACTTATAAGATGTTACAGGAAAACAATCAAATGAAGCTTGATGATGGTACAATCGTTAATGCAATTTATAAGTTTAAAACTTCCATTATTTCGGGCAAGACTTTAGAAGTGGATGTTCCTGTTGGTCGTTATTTCGTGGTAGCGTATGACGATGCTTCTGAAGCTAAATATAGAAATAAGTATACATGTAAATACTATGATGTCTATAGTCGTTATAATCCCATAACATTGACAGTTGTGATGCCTGGTGATTTGACTCAGTGTGGATGTATTCCTTGGCTGAATTGGGAAGATAATCCTTATGAATTTTAAAGTAGTATAAAATGAAGATTATCTCTATTTATTTAAAAGTATTATTCCTATTTATCGGATTGTTTTTTAATTCAGGAATAGTAACGGCGCAACTTAATATAATAAAGGTTGGGGAACAAACAGAGAAAAAGGATAGTATTATTCCTTATGATAGCTTGACTAATATAACAAAAAGTAATTTTAAAAGTCAAATAGGGCAAACATGGTACTATTATGGGACAAAAAAGGATCGTGAAAAAGGAATAGGAGACGATTTCTATACTAAAATTAGGAAAAAGAAGGATACGGATTATTTTGAAGAAGTTTATAATTCTGTTTATAAAGAGGTTATGAAGAGAGGATATAAAGGTACTGATTTGGACTCCGTAGCTAATAGATATTATTATGTTAATAGAATATTAGAGAGTGAAAAGTCGTTATTCGATGATGAAGTACAGATTTATATTTTTGAACTTATAATGAAAGATGCTCCTTATGAGAAATTATACTATCGTTATAGGAAGGGAAATCCTCTTTCATTTATTAATGTTGGCTATTTTGAGAAACTGAAAGAAAGATATATTGGGAAATCATTGTATGTTTTTCAAACTTATTCAACTTTTAGGAATTTAAAAACAGATGAAAAAGTTGTTGTTCCTAAAGGTACTAAATTTGTTTGTAAGGATATTGCTATCAGAGAAGATTGGCTTCCGTTTATTGTATTGCTGGAACATCCTGTTTATAAAGAATTGTATGAAGTTGTAAATGATAAGGAAATTGATGATATCTATGGTCTTGAGACTGAACAACAGTATCAGACTCGACTTAAAAAAGAAGCTGTACTTGTTCGTAAGTATGGGCGAACTAATGCAGATTTGATTATTAAAAATCAGATACGCATAGGGTGGACTAAAGCTATGTGTCTTGAGGCTTGGGGAGAACCGGAATCAGTTAATGTAACTAAGGGTAGCTATGGTAATCATGAACAATGGGTATATCATCAAGGTAGCAGCTATTTATATTTCGAAAATGGGATTTTGAGAACGATTCAAGATTATTAGAATATGGTTTCTTATATTTAGATAAGAAAGAAGTAAATATCTATCGCAGAGATTAACAGGTGGGGTATTGCCGCCAGAACGCCCTTAAAAAAGAATTGGTAACACTATTGCTAAAAAGCAGATTATTTGTTTCATGGCTGAGGGTTTGTTTACCTTTGTTTAATAACAACAAAACAATTTATTAACTAAAAAATAACCAATATGAAAAACTATTTATTTTTGGCGATAGCTGTTATCGCAATTGCTTTTTCCTCTTGTAAGAATGATGATGACAAAGATGCATTGTCTGGCACAACTTGGGTATGTAATGAGGACGTTTCGGGTTTCGACGAATGCTCTCGTACTATACAATTTCATACGAATGGAGAATGCTCGGTGGAATTGGTAGAAAAACTGCATGGAGAAGATGAAAGTCGTTTTACGGCTAATGGAAAATATGAGTATGCTGCTCCATCTGTTTCAATAACTTGGTTCGATGGATATAAAGAGAATGGAACAATTGAAGGTACTAAAATGACTTTAGTTGATGAAGATGGATATTCTGAGATTTTTGTAAAGCAGTAAACCTATCAGTAATGAATAGCAAGTGTGAGTTTTTTATAGCAAAACTGGTATTGTTCATGCTATTGTTTGTTTTTAATAATGTAGCAATAGCACAAATATCGAAGATAAAAACGATTCAGGAAGAGACTCCTGAACAAGAAGTTGTTGCTCCTTATGATAGTTTAAAGAATATTTGTTGGGAGAACTTTCGTAGTCAGGTGGGACAGACTTTGTATTTGAATGATGATGCTGATTATAAAAAAACAGGGGTGTATTTAGGTATTACTACAATGCCTAAGTTTGAGTATTTTGCATTAGTACTTAAGAATAAGAATATGAGGTATTTGCCTGACTCTATAGTGTATAAGTTTACGGTGGGAGAAGGGCAATGTGGCTCAGCTTATGAATCTGTTGTAGGTAAATACTATTATGTGAACCGTCTGATTGAAGATCCAAAGAATAGTCCTAAGAAATCCGGTTTAAATTATTCTTATGAACTTATCATGAAAGATGCTCCTTATGATACTGTATATTATGATTTTAGTTCTTTAGTTAAGTTTTTCGAAACTTTTATTAATACTGGATATATCGAAAAACTGAAACAGAAATATGTTGGTAAGGACCTAATCATTAATAAAGATGATGCCAGTTTGCCCAAAATTGGTACAGGGAAATATGAGGATATTCCTAAGGGGACGCATCTAAAGTGTACAGACATAAGTATTGAGGATGGGAATCGGTATTACATTTTGCTGTTATTACATCACGATAAGTATGGTGACTTTTATGTAAATCTTACTCTTGAAATAGGATTAGAAGAATTGGATACTCCTGAAATGTATAAAGTTCGCTTACAAAAGGAAGCAACTTTGGCTCGAAAATATGGTAAGGTTAATGCAGATCTCATAATAAGGAATCAAGTACGTACCGGATGGAGCAAGGCTATGTGTCGTGAATCTTGGGGTGCTCCAAAATCAGTAAATGTAATGTCTGGTGCGGATGGAACAACAGAACAATGGGTATACTCCTCAAGTTGTTATTTATACTTTAAGAATGGAGTTCTGACTACTATTCAATACTAGTTGATAAATTATTCTTTATTGATAATAAGTCTGTAACGCTTACATATATATATGTAGGCGTTACAGACTTATTTGTGTTATAGGTTTTCCTATGGTATGTTTGTGTTGCTTTAATTGAATAAATGATGTAATATTAAACAATATCAAGTACATGGGAACAATCGATTTAGAAAACATTATGAATAGTAATACCTTGCAAAATATACAAGGCACTACTGATAAAGTTAATGATTTGAGTTCATCAGTCATTAACCTGAATGAAGAGATCCAAAAATTAGAGAACAGTTTGCTTTCAATGCAGAAAGTTTTTGAGCGGGCAATGAGTGCAAAAATAGACCAAACGGAAAATCTAGCAATGATAATTGTACTACGTTCTGAAATTGGAAATTTGAAAAGTGAGTTGGCAGGCTTGACTGCTCAATTGGCGGCAGTAAAGAGTAATGCAGATATTTCGTCTTCAGTATCTCCTGATGATGGTAAACTCTCAAATTTGAAAGCGGTAAGAGAGGATTTGAAATTGATGAGTTCTGGAATGAATGTAGCTATTAATACGGCATCTCTGTTGGGGATAGAGCAGTCTCGACTGACGCAAATTCAAACTAAGCTACAAACAATGATTTCAATTACCAATTCTTTACAGCAGATAGCAAATGTCTTGAATGGCGCAGGAGTCGCTAATACTCTTCTTTTGTCACGAGCAAAACAGGTACTTACTGCGGCAAATATGGCACTTGCCACTTCTTTGGGCATTTCGACAGTTGCTGCACAAGCATTGATGGCTACATTAACTTTAGGACTTTCTGTTGTCATTACGGGGTTAGTTCTGCTATGGGATAATTACACGACTTCGCAAGCCGAAGCTGCTAAGGCAAATGAAGCATTCAGAAGTAAAGTCGCAGATATGTCTGCTTCTACAGTTGCGAATTTCCATAAAATGAGTGGTGAATATGAAGCTCTGGGAGAATCTCTGGAAGATAAACAAAAATATATTGATGAGAATCAAGAGGCTTTCAAACAATTGGGGGTATCTATAACGAGTGTAGCTGATGCCGAAAATCTTTTTAATAGTCAAAAAGATGCTTTTATAGAAAGTATTGAATTGAGAGCTAAAGCGGTAGCAGCTATGGAATTGGCTTCGGAAAAGTATAAAGCATCTATGATTGCAATGATGGAGGCTGAAAGTATGCCTGATAAGAAGACTGTATTTGTTTCACAAGGAATGTTTGGACCGGCTATGTCTTATGAGGTAGACAATTCTGATAAAAGTAAAGCTATAGAAAAAGCTAAAGCACAAGAAGGAGAGGGCACGAAGTATATAACCCAAAGTCTCGCTTTTTCTAATCAAAGTGCGGAAACACTGAAAAAAGCAGATATTAAGGCGGCTGATACAGTAGTGAAAGGATCAATAGAAGCTATTGAAGCAAGTATAAAAAGAAAAAAGGAAGCTTTATCAAAGGTCACAAGTAGGGGGGAATATAATAAACTGATGGCTCAGATAAATGCGGAACAATCTAAACTAGATAAAATAACTGGCGCTAATATCCGTACAGTTACACCGGAAGAACAAACTTCATTTATAGAACAACTCGGACAGGCGGAACTTAAAGCAAGAAGAAAAATAACAGCAATGACTATTGCTGCTATTGGGGATGAAGCTAAAAAAGAAAGAGAGCAGGAGGAATTAAATCATCAATTGGAGTTGGATAGGATTGATAGAGAAGAGAATGATCGTATTCAGGCGATTAAAGAGGCGAGGAAAAAAGGTATTAAGGTAGATAAAACTGTCGAGGACATAGTTAAAAATCAGGCTAATGAACAACGTGCTATAGAGAATAAAAGAACGAAAGAGCAACAAAATAGTATTAATGAAAATGAAAAACAACGCATACGAGATTTGCAGGACGAAATAAACTCTCACTCTGCATCAGCTTTAGAAAAACGTCTAAAAGAAATAGATAAAACCTATGATGAATTGGTTAAAAGAGCAAATAAAGATCCGGAAATGATTGAATCCATCAATAAGAACAGGGAAGCTGATAAAGATATAGAAAGGAACCGTTCTAAATTAGATGTGCTGGATAATGCGGAGCAAATAGAACTCCAGCGTCAAGAAATAGCAACTCAAGGCTTGGCGATGGATGAGTATGTAGAGCAGCAGCGTAATGATATTATGTTGAAATATGCAAAAGAACGATTGGCTATTTTGTCCACAATGAATGATGAACAGAGCCTGCAGGAAAAAGAACAATTGGAAACTACTATTATTGGTCTTGAGAAGCAAGGTAAAAAGCCTAAGTCTATAAAAGGAATATTAGACGAGAAGACGATGAACTCATTAGTGAAGCATTATCAAAAACTTGGGAATAGCGAAGAGGAAGCTAAAGAGAAAGCTGCGGATTTTGCTACTACTTTTCAAGGACGGATGCAGACTGCAAGCGAGGTTGTCGGCTCTTTGAAAGGGGCGTTTGGTGGACTGGATGAAGGGTTGGATATGGCTTTGGATACTGTTGGCAGTATTGCGGATGGGTTTGCTAATGGGGGACTCGTGGGTGGTATTGCGGCTGCAGCTGAACAAGTAATATCTGTAACTGCCGGATTGATAGGAGCGAAAAAAGAGATGGATGCCGGAATGGTAGCTCGTTATGGTGTCTGGATGGAGGCAATGGATGATTTGATAGATAAACAGATCGGCTTATTGGACAAGTTGGGAGGTAATAACTTCGGAAGTAATATAAGGAAGACCGCAGAAGATATCGGTAAACAGATTGCTGCTAGCCGTACAATGCTGGGAGAAGCTGGTTCTGCAGGCTCTTCGGTCGGTAGTCATTCATATGGTTATCGTTTGAATCGTACACTCAAAGACTATAAATCAGAATTGAGACAAATAGGAATAAATACTACCACTTGGTGGGAGATGAGCGATGACCAGTTAGTAAAGCTGCGAGAGATTCCAACTCTTTGGGCGCATATCCCAAGTCAGATGAGAGAGTATATAGAAGCTATGGCTGAGAGTAAAGAAAAACTGGCAGAATTTAATCAAGAAGTACAAGATACTGTATTGGGATTTTCTTTCTCAGATATAACTGGTATGATTGTAGATTCCTTCACAGATCCTTCAATTGATAATGCGTTGGATAAGCTATCACAAAATATAGACGGAGCTATTGGGGATATTATTAAAAAGACATTGGCTCGGAATATGTTGACGGAAGAGATGAATAAACTTGTGAGTAAATTATTCCAGTCCATGGATAAAGGAAATTATAATTATTCTCTTGATTCTAAGGCTGCGTCTGATTTTAAGAAACGTGTGATGGAATTAGGCCAACAATACAATACTGCATGGGAAACAATGAAAGAAAGCTTCTCTGAAGCCGGTATCGACTTGGAAGGAAAAGAGAAAGAAGAAAATTCCGAGCAGTCCGGTCGCTCCGGTTCCTTCACCACCATGTCTCAGGAGCAAGGAACAAAACTCGAAGGATTATTCACTTCTGTTCAGGATCATGTGAGCAGTATAGATACTACTGTTTTTGACATCAGCCGTTCTATGTACGAAGCATCGGACTCATTGGTTGCTATCGTGCGCAATACAGGCTATTGCTACCATTTGGAACAGATGGCGGCAGATATATCAGAATTGAAACGTGATGGAATTAAAATGAAATAATTATGGAAAAGATTTTAGAGGGATTATTGCTTATCAATAATCAGGATGTGTATCTACAGTATGGAGCTTTCCTTACAGAGGACAAGCAAGGTGATTATAGTAACTACTCGGCATTACTCAAGCCGCCTTCCATGAAGGATTATCCTGCCGTCGTTTATCGTGAACGGGATGGTGAAGAATTGCCGGAAGTATTGCCTCAACCGAGATTCGAGGCTCGGGATGTGACTTTGTATTTTGCTATCGTAGCGGAGACAACGCAGAATTGGTTGGAGCGTTATACCGGTTTTGTCAATCTTCTCAAAAGTGGATGGCTTCAAATACGATTGCCGGAAATTGATAAGACTTACCGGATGTATTATAAGGAATGTAGCAGTTATGACCAACTGACTTTCCTCGAAAAGGATGGCTTGTATGCTGCACGTTTTAAAGTTAAGCTGCGGGAACCGGTTCCGAGTGTATAATAATTGAAAAAAATGAAATGACTTATGGAGTTAAATATTTATGATGGAGAAGGTATTTTGAAATTTACCGCTCCTGCCTCTTCTTCCTGTACTTGGAGCCATGAACTGATGTCTGAAAACAGTCTCTCTGTCAGCTTTACGTCTCCCGAATTATTGACTTTTTCGGTAAATGACTATGTAGAAGTCGCGGGCATCCGTTTTACTATTCGTAGTGAGTATCGACCGCAGCAGAATAGTACGTTGGAGTACAGTTACAGTATGCATTTCTACGGACCGGAGCATGATGCGGAACGGGTGAAGATGTTGAACCTGACAGACGGGCAGTTTGAATCCCAGTTCTCATTGGATAATAATGCGGCGGCCCATTTGCAGAAAGTGGTGGATAATCTGAACCGTATCGATGGCTCTGATACATGGAAAGTGGGTGAAGTTGTTGACAACGGCAAACGAAACATTGAATACAGCAACGTGAATTGTTGGGATGCTCTTGGCATGATTGCCGAGACTTTTGAAACGGAATGGTGGATAGACGGACATCACGTAAACTTGACCCGTTGTGAACGTGGAGATGCAGTAAGCCTTGGCTACGGACAAGGACTGACTAAGATGGCGCTTGCTGAAAATAGCAATGATGTGAAATTCTTTACCCGGTTGATTCCTTTGGGCAGTACCCGCAATATCGACCGGAGTAAATATGGCTTTTCCCGGTTACAACTTCCCGGGCGGCAAAAGTATGTAGAACAAAATATTCATTATGGATTATATGAACAGGTGGAGGAAGCTGCTTTCTCCGAAATTTACCCCAAGCGTGTCGGCAAAGTGTCTGACGTCCGCCATGCTGAGAAGAAGAATGAGAATGGATCGTATACAGTTTATTACTTCAAGGATAAGGAATTGAATTTCAATCCGAATGATTATGAACTTCCCGGTTTGGTGAAACATGTCAGTTTTCTGAGTGGTGAATTGAACGGGCGTGATTTTGAAGTGAACTATAATAGTAGTACGCGTGAATTTGAGATTATCACGACGTTTCCTGACGAGAGGACACAGATTCCGGGCGGTCATATAATTCCTGCGTCTGGTGATGAATACATCCTGTGGAATATCAGCATGCCCGATGAGTATTATACGCAGGCTGAAAAGGAATATGAAGCCGCCGTGCGTGATTATCTGCAAAAGGGAAGTGTCGATACGATTATTTATCGTTGTGACATGGATTATATTTACGTGGATGCCAATCAGGTACCCCTCGTTCCGGGGCAACGTGTCCGATTGTTGAGTAACGAGTATTTCGGTGAAACGGGATACAAGGATACACGTATAACGAGAATCTCACGTAAGCTCGATAATTTGTCCGGCGCTACTATCGAATGTACGAATAAGGTAGGGAAGGGTTGGAAGAAAAGCATTGATACAGGGCTGAATGATTTGAAGTATGTAGTGGCCGAAAACTTCAAACAGGCTATTGTTGAAGTGTTGAAAACTTGGGATACAAAGACTCCGACCAATTATGATGTGTTTTCATCTTTGCGTTCCCGGAAAGAAATTGATGAACGTGCCATCAGCAAGCTGCGTCCGGATGAAAGCAATTATTTTCTTAAACTCTTAGGCGGGTTACTTATAGAACAAGGGCTTTCGGTAACGGGAGGATTGACAACCGATACGCTTACCGCAACGGAAGTCACTACTCAAATCATGCATATTCTTGATAAACTGGTAGGTAAGGAAGCTTCATTCTCCGGTGCTGTTTCTTCCTATGATTATGCTGAAAAGTTTTTGGGATGGCTGATTTCTCCTTCTGGTGATGCGGAATTTGATAATGTGCGTGTTCGTGGCTTTCTGGAATCGGACGAGTTGCGATATAACCGGGTCGAAGTGGTCAGTGGGGAACGTTGGAATGCTTCGGGAGGTGGCATTATCGCTTCTGTGGATGAAGAGAACTGCCGGATTCGGCTGAAACTTGAGCCGGGGGAGGTTGCCTCGGTGGCAGCAGATGATATTTGCAAGGCTACCTTTAATGATGCGACAGGTTTTCAGACGGTTTATTTCCGGGTTACGGAGATAGTGGATGAGGCTACATTTGCTTATGTGCTTCGTGACGGAACGACGCATCATCCGTGTGCATTGATGCATTTTGTCTGTTATGGCAATTTTACGAATCTTTCCAGACAGTGCTCATGTTATGAGACACAAAGTTATAAACGTTATTTGTCGGGAGTCAATAACTGGGAGATTACAAAAGATTGCATTGTGATGCAGTTGGGAGATTTGTCGAATCTGAAACTGTTTGGTATCAATATGGAAGGACATAGTGCCTATCTGCGTAATGTGTATCTGACAGGGACAATCAGGCAATTATCTTCTGATGGTGTGACAGAAACGCCGGTTCCTTGTTTTAAAGGTGAATATGTGTTAGGAAGTTCCTACTATTATTATGATGAGGTGGTGTATAACGGAAGTACATGGCTTTGTATTTCTGAGAATCCGACGGAACAGGAACCGGCGGAAGATGCTGCTGACTGGAAACTGCTTGTAAGGAAAGGTATAGACGGTAAGGATGGGAGCCTGCTTCGCCCCCGTGGAATATGGCAAACTGGAGTTGATTATGTAAATGATGCCATGTATCGGGATACGGTAATTTATGATGGCAACAGTTATGTTTGTAAGGTTTCCCATACCTCGGGTGCTGTTTTTGATTCTTCGCAATGGAGTAATTTTAATGAATTTGTCAATGTGGCTACTCAGGTCATGCTTGCGGAAAATGCTTCTATTGATGTGTTGGGCTCTTCTTCTATATTTGTAGGTGATCAGAATAAGACACAAGGCTGGGAGATGACAAAAGGAGCGATTAAGCATAATGTGAGTGGGCTGGAACTGACAGCAGACGGGCGGCTGGTAGATCCGGACGGATTGGAATTCTCGGTGGGCGGTATTGAAAATGCACTTCAAGACACTATGAAGGGAGGTGAGAATTTAGTTCCTAATAGTGATTATGCCGAACAGGAAGAAGTACACCCGGGATGGGATGAGAGTCTTAATGGTACTGTTTCTGCGGTAGGATGGGGTGATTATGATGCAAGTGTCGCTAATCCGGAGAAAGGGTATCATGCACATTTGAATACGACACGATTTGATTTTCCGGTTTTTGAGCTTAGGACACGTTATCGGAAACCTGTGAATGTAGAATATGTGAATATGGATAGTTATGGAGTATGGACTATAGATGGGGCTTATCGCAAATCTCCTGTCATAACTCATAATCAGGTTACTCGTGAGAAGGTCTTGTTTTATACAAATGCTGTAAATACTGTGGTGAACTTTGAAATTAAGGCTAGTTCCGAATCTAATTATGACTGGCTTTTTGTTGGAAAAGTGGATGATGCAAATGCTTCATATTCTAATTATCAGGATCGAGTATCGGGAACTGGAACAAACACAAAGACGGTTTCAATTACGGTTCCTACAGCAGGACAACATTTTGTAATAGTGGGTTATAGAAAAGATAGTTCGAATAATACCGGAAGTGATTGTGGTTGGTATCGTTTGCTTTCGGGTTATGCTCAGGAAATATATTCAGACCGTTCCGTATATACTTCGGTCAATATTCCTCGCTATATTGCAGAGATGGGTGTGGATGACGAGTATCAACTTGGTTTTGATGTTTATGCTGATACTGCGAATTTAACAGTATCTTATGAAATTGAAGCTAATGGTGGTCAGAAAACATTCCTTACTAAGGAATTGAATAGTTGGCAGACTATATCCCAAACCTTTAAAGTTCGGAATATTTCATCTGTTCCTACTTTTAAGGTAACAGCTTTGGGAGGTGTAGGCGGAACAGGATATATTCGAAATGTATCAATCAAAAAGTTAGGAGTGTTTGCTAAAGAATTATTGAAAACCGGTATTGATATCTCTAATCGTAAAATAGTGTTGACGGCTGATAAAACTCTTGTCCGAAGTAATTCGGGAGTTGAGATAGCTATGTTCAAGGAGGTAAATGGGGTACCGATGATTGACGCTAAGAATTTGTATACGGAGAACTTGGAGGTAAAAACTGGCGCGAAAATAGGAGGATTCAAAATAGAAGGAAGTAAACTGACTTCTGTGGATTCAACAGGAGCTATCGAGATTGGTACTGATAGTGGTTCTCGCTTTTTTAGAATAAATGAATACGGATTGCGTAATGAAAGTGAGGCAATCTTACAAATCAGAAATGATAAAGGAGCTGCTATCAGTGTCAGTGGTAGTAATGGTAAAGTTGTGGTTAGCGTAAATGGTAACGGAGCAAAATCAGCTATAGAGTCTTATGGTTCACATATATTTGGTCAACGTGCCGGTGAAACTTGGAACGCTCCTGGAGTATTATGGGCAGGAAGAATTAATGCTGGTGGTTGGGTGGAAAGCTCATGGGGAACTGGTGCAGGGAGTGTGTCCGCCCAGAGAAATGATAGAGGAGAATATCAGATAAATCACAATATTGGACATACTGAATATTTTGTTATGATAACGTGTACTCCATATGCAACTGATAACTCTGCATGGCTGTTTGGTATGATTAGAGAAAGATATAGTGGGCATTTTACATTGATGACGGTAGATGCAACCCGAGGAAATAAAGATATGGCTTTTGAAGTGGCAATAATAGGTAGAAACAAATTTTAATCAATATCCTACAATGAAAGTAAACTTTAAAAATATTCAAGTAAAAGATATCGAAGGAAATAACAGTACCGTCGATATTGCAAAAATGTTAGGTAACGCGATTTATCAGAAAACGGCTGATTTGGGTGAATTAGAACTTGCTCGAGAAATTTATAAAAATGGGGAAGTTGAATTAACACAGGAGCAAGTGGAATGTATTAAGAGTTATGTGAAGACAGGCTTTGTTGCATTTGTCCAAGAAGCCGTTATAGCTATGTTGGAATAGCTGGTAATGTTTGTTATTGGGGGCTGGCAGATTATGTCAGCCTTTTCTTTTATTTGATGACTATTATTATTGTGTTATGTAAGTCTTTTTATTGTAGAGAAATTACTTATTTTCCATAATATATTAAATTTGTTTATTATATTTGCAGTACATGATTTCTAAACAATAATTAAATTATTTATTCTTATGAAAAAAGTTTTGTTATTTTTCGCTTTAGTGGCGATGAGTGTAGTGAGTGTCAACGCGCAAGATAACCTGAAATGGGGTGTGATGGCAGGTATGAATGTCAGCAAATACACTATTACCGGTTTTGACAACAGGATAGGTTTTCATGCAGGTGTAAAAGCTGAATTGGGGTTGTCTCAGGAAGCGAGCGGGGCATATATGGATTTTGCAGCGTTACTGACATTAAAAGGTGCGAAGATTGATGGTGGTTCAATTGCAAGTATTAAATTTAATCCGTATTATTTGGAGGTCCCGGTACATGTTGGTTATAAATATGCAGTAAATGATGACTTTGCATTATTTGGTAGTGTGGGCCCCTACATTGCTGTCGGCTTGTTTGGAAAGGCAAAAGCAAAAGTTGACGGTAATATTGCCGATTTAGGAGAGTTGGGTACTAACTCTGCATCCGAAAATATATTTGGCGATGATGGGTTAAAGCGATTCGATTTCGGTCTTGGCTTGAAAGCAGGTGTTGAGTTCAGTAAGAAGTATCAAGTTGCTATAAGTTATGACTTCGGTTTGGTTGAAGTAGCAAAAGATTTGGGAATGAAGAACAGAAATCTGATGTTGTCATTGGGCTATATGTTCTAAAAATAGATAGTAGATATTCTTTTTGCAACTTTGTTGCACGAATCATTCACTACCTTTGTAGCAACTAAAAGATGAAAGATATGGGACATTGTAGTTGCTGTGCACATGGATGTGCATCTGAAAAGGAAGTTGAAGTTAAGAATTCTATATTTCAAGAATACTGGAAGGCAGGGCTTTCATTTATATTGCTGATAAGTGGTATTATAATGAATGCCCTAGGTTCCTCTTTTTTTCATAAAGAGTATGTAGCTTTAATCTGGTATATTGTAGCTTATCTTCCGGTCGGACTTCCTGTTATGAAAGAAGCGTGGGAGAGCATGAAAGAGAAAGACTACTTCAGTGAGTTTACTCTAATGATTGTTGCCACAATCGGAGCTTTCTATATTGGCGAGTATCCGGAAGGGGTAGCCGTGATGCTGTTCTATACAATCGGCGAACTATTTCAAGACAAGGCGGTTGATAAAGCAAAACGCAATATCGGCGCTTTATTGGATGTAAGGCCGGAGAAGGCTTTGGTGCTTAGAGATAACAATCTGATTACGGAAAGTCCGAAGAATGTAAAAGTCGGTGAGATTATAGAGATAAAGTCGGGTGAGAGAGTTCCTTTGGATGGAGTGATGCTCAACGAAGTTGCTGCTTTTAATACGGCGGCATTGACAGGTGAAAGTGTTCCACGTAATATTCGCAAAGGCGAAGAAGTACTTGCCGGTATGATTGTGACCGATAAAGTGATTCGAATCAAGGTGACAAGACCATTCGATAAGAGTGCGCTTGCCCGGATATTGGAACTTGTCCAAAATGCTTCGGAACGAAAAGCTCCGGCAGAATTGTTTATCCGTAAATTTGCACGTATCTATACACCTATTGTCATAGGACTGGCGATATTGATAGTTATCCTTCCGTTTGTTTATTCATTCATTGACACTCAGTTTGCATTTGTGTTTAATGACTGGCTGTACAGGGCTTTAGTCTTTCTGGTGATTTCGTGCCCTTGTGCTTTGGTAGTAAGTATCCCGTTGGGATATTTTGGAGGTATCGGAGCAGCTTCCCGATTGGGAATCTTATTCAAAGGCGGCAATTATCTGGATGCAATCACTAAAATCAATACGGTTGTATTCGATAAGACAGGAACTCTGACTAAAGGAACTTTTGAGGTACAGGAGTGTAAATCCGCATCCGGTATTTCAGAAAAGGAATTGATTAAGCTGGTTGCTTCGGTAGAGAGCGACAGCACTCATCCGATTGCTAAAGCCATAGTGAACCATGCAAAGCTGCAAAATGTAGAACTGCTGCCTGTCACCGATACTAAAGAATTTGCCGGCTTCGGTTTGGAAGCGATGATTGACGGGACTCCGGTACTGGTCGGAAACTGTCGTTTGTTATCCAAATTCAATATTGAATATCCGGCGGAATTATTGCAGGTGACTGATACGATTGTGGTCGGCGCCATCGGAACAGATTATGCCGGTTATTTGTTATTAGCGGATACATTGAAAGAGGATGCAAAGAAAGCTATTGATGACTTAAAAGCATTGCATATTAAAAACATTCAGATATTATCCGGTGATAAACAAAGTATTGTTACTAACTTTGCGGAAAAGCTGGGCATAACCGATGCTTATGGAGATTTGTTGCCGGAAGGTAAAGTGCGGCATCTGGAAGAACTGCGGCAGGACAGGACGAATCAGATTGCATTCGTCGGTGACGGAATGAATGATGCACCGGTACTTGCACTGAGCCATGTCGGCATTGCCATGGGAGGATTGGGCAGCGATGCGGCAATCGAAACTGCAGATGTCGTGATACAGACTGACCAGCCTTCTAAAGTGGCCGAAGCCATCAAGGTAGGAAAACTGACGCGCAGGATTATCTGGCAGAATGTCTCGCTGGCATTCGGAGTAAAACTGCTCGTACTGATATTGGGGGCCGGTGGAATCGCTACCCTTTGGGAAGCAGTTTTTGCAGATGTAGGTGTTGCGCTGCTTGCCATTATGAATGCTGTACGAATACAGAAAATGATAAAATAAGAGATTATGGAAGAGAATATTTATTTGGATAAGTTGGCGCGAAGGGACATCAAGCCAACGGCAATAAGGCTTCTCATACTAAAGAATATGATGGAAGTTGAACGTGCAGTTTCACTGCTCGATTTGGAGACTTTGCTGGATACGGTTGATAAGTCGACTATATCCCGGACAATAGCCCTCTTCCTGTCTCATCATCTGATACATAGCATAGACGATGGAAGCGGTTCGTTGAAATACGCCGTTTGCGATAATTCCTGTAATTGTGTGGTGCAGGACTTGCATTCACATTTCTATTGTGAGAAATGCCACAAGACATTTTGCCTGGAAGGTACGCATATTCCTGTCATTGATTTGCCGAAAGGGTTTGCTTTGCATAGCATTAACTATGTGTTGAAGGGCATTTGCCCGGAATGTTCTTCTCGTTCAGAACTAAACTCTTAGGATAAAAAAATAAGCCGGAACTCCGATAAAGAATATCGTCGAGTTCCGGCTTTCTACTAATATTGTATGTTTACTTGATGTTAGGATTCAGCGTATGCCAGTCCTTGATAGCGGGGATAATTCCCATTTCGATCACTTCGTCACGAAGTTTGCACAGATGTTCGTAGCTCTTTTCCAGTTCTTCCTGTTCGGCAGGAGTTCCGGCTACTTCTTTATAAGTAACTCCGTCTTTAGTAATTGACGTTTCCATTGCCATCATGATATGGTCGAATTTACCGTTGGAAACATAAGTTCCTGCAGGCCAGCGGAAAGGTTGTCCGCCCATAGCGGCAGCGATCATTTCAATAGAAAGATAAGCCGGGCTTTGGAAAGAAGAACGTCCGCGAAGGTCGATGATGTGCTTTCCACCCTGGATGACACGTACTTTCAGAGCTTCCCATTCGGTTAGCGGGAGACGGGTAGTACCGATGAAATCAGTCAGTGGTTCTCCTTTTACTTTGGTTGTAGAAGCGAATACAGCCATTTGTTCGCCATGTCCGCCGTAGGTACGGCAGTTCTGAATGTCGGAAGCGGGGATATGGAAATATCTCACTAATTCGTTTTGCAGACGGGTACTGTCCAGTGCAGCCAATGTAGAAACTTGTGAAGGTTTCAAACCTGAATATAATAAGGTTATCAGACCAGTGATGTCCGCCGGATTAAAGATGACAACGATATGTTTTACATTCGGGCAATATTGACGGACATCCTTACCGAACTGAGCGGCAATTTCTGCATTTCCTTTCAGCAAATCTTCGCGCGTCATACCTGCTTTGCGGGCTGCTCCACCGGAAGATACGATGTATGATGCTCCGGTCAATGCTTCCTTGATGTCGGAAGTATAAGTAAGGTTGACGCCTTCAAAGCCGCAGTGATACAGTTCTTCGGCTACTCCTTCCAAAGCAGGGGCGAATGGGTCATACAGACAAATATTCGGAGTGAGTTTCATCATCATGGCAGTTTGTGCCATATTGGAGCCGATCATTCCGGCAGCTCCTACAATCGTAAGTTTCTCGTTGGTTAAGAATTCCATAAAGCTTAATATATTTAAAGGTGAATAATTTTATCTTTCTTTTTGCCGCTACAAAGATAACATTTTACAGCCTTGATTGTTCATAGCAAATAGTTTTATCCGATAACGAAAAGTTATAGTAACTTGATAGAGAGTTCTGTTGAAAATAGACTATCTTTGTATTTAATAAGAGTAATAAAACAGAGTAGATTAAAAATATGAACATTGAATTAGGAAAATATAATCAGCTTGAAGTTGTGAAGGAAGTGGACTTCGGGGTATATCTTGACGGTGGCGAAGATGGTGAGATTCTGTTGCCAACCCGCTATGTGCCCGAAGATTGTAAGATAGGGGATATTCTGAACGTGTTTCTTTATTTGGATATGGATGAGAGGCTGATTGCAACGACGCTGACTCCGTTCGTGCAGGTCGGTCAGTTTGCCTGTCTTGAGGTGTCCTGGGTGAATCAATACGGGGCTTTTCTGAATTGGGGACTGATGAAGGATTTGTTTGTCCCGTTCAGAGAACAGAAGATGAAGATGCAGGTGGGACGTAAGTACGTGGTTCATGCGCATTTGGATGAAGAAAGTTACCGTATTGTGGCTTCGGCAAAGGTGGAACGTTATCTGTCGAAAGAGCAACCGGAGTATGCTTCGGGTGATGAGGTGGATATCCTTATCTGGCAGAAAACGGATCTGGGCTTTAAAGCTATTATAGATAATAAGTATAGCGGCTTGCTGTATGAGAATGAAATATTCACTTCGCTGGAGACAGGGATGGAGATGAAAGCTTTTGTGAAGCAAGTGCGTGAAGATGGCAAGGTGGACTTGATTCTTCAGAAACCGGGTTTTGAGAAGATTGATGATTTTGCGAAAACATTGCTGGACTATATCAAGGAACAGGGGGGACGAATCAATCTGAACGATAAAAGTCCTGCCGAAGATATTTATGATACGTTTGGTGTGAGCAAGAAAACTTTCAAGAAAGGGGTGGGCGATTTGTACAAGAAACGTCTGGTTGTCTTGCATGAGGACGGCATTACTCTGGCGGAATCCTAAACACAATAGGGAAATCCCTACATACGAATAGAGAGAATCATTGGGGTGGGGAGTTTCCTCACCCTATTTTTGTGGTATCAGATTAGAGATATTAATAATAAAAAACTAAATAAGCTATGCGTAGGATAATAATAACTTTCTGTATTCTGTTCGCTGCTCTTTCCTTAAAGGCACAATCCCTTAGCGGAATCCGCATTGACGGTGGAAATACCCCGATTCTTGTTTACTTTGGCGGCAATCAGATGTGTCTGCCGACCACTACTTGCTTCGTTGCCAACCTTAGATCAGGATATTATACCGTTGAAGTGTATGCTACCCGCTTTACCCGTCCGGGAGAACGAGTATGGAAAGGGGAGAGGTTGTATAATGAACGTATTTATTTTGATGGAAACGGTGTAAAAGAGATAATGGTGGATGACCGCAACGGGATTCGCCCGGACAACAGACCCGGACGTCCCGGACAGGGAGGACATCGCCCGGATTATGGTCATTATGACAGGGTGATGGACAACCGGCTTTTCCAGACGTTTCTCAATAATGTGAAGAAAGAGCCTTTCAAGGATGACCGCATAGCGTTGATAAATACAGCTTTGGCAAGTTCGGATTTCACTTCCGGCCAATGTCTCCAACTGACGAAACTTTATACTTTTGATGATGACCGGATGGAGATAATGAAGATGATGTATCCCCGGATTGTTGATAAAGAGGCCTTCTTCACAGTAATTTCTACGCTGACATTCTCTTCGAATAAGGATAAGATGAATGAGTTTGTGCGGAACTACGGAAGACGCTGATATTTGCTAACTAGTTAAAACTATATCGTTATGAAAAAGATACACGCTGTTTTGTTTTTGTCGCTGATTCTTTTGTGCAGTGCTTGCTTCACGTCCAGTAATATGTCCGGTAAAATGTTGATGAGCATTCAGCAGGGAATGACACCGCTCGAGGTTCGTAATGTGTTTGGGTCAGAACCCGACTTTCGCCGTTTCGACGGAAATTCGGAAGAATGGGAGTATCGCCGTTATTCAACAAGTGCCAATGCCGGCTGGTCTATTGTGCTGATTCAGTTCACAGACGGACGGGTATCGGGAATGGATTCTTTTAAAGACAGAAGCATGGAGATGAATGCTACTACGGTAGTGACCCCTTCGCCAACGGCTGTTACTACTGTCGGAGCTTTTCCGAACCGTTATCCGGTGGAAGAGATTCGCGTAATGTCCGACTCGGAGTTTGAAAAGTTCCATGACAAGTTGAAGTTTACAATAATGGGTGATGAACAGAAAAAAATGATTGAGAGGATGTTGCAAAAGCATGATGTCACTTCTGCTCAATGTGTGGAAATGGTGAAGGAGATCTCTTATACTCCCGACCAGGTGGAGATGATGAAGAAGATGTATCCGTATGTAAGGGATAGACAGAATTTTAACAAGGTGATTAATATCTTATTCTCTGATACCTATAAAGATGAAGTGCGTAAGTTTATCAAGGAGTATCATCAGAATAATAAATGATAGGAGATTGAATTATGAAACGAATACTGTTTTTACTCTTTGCTGTCGGTCTGAGTGCCAGTATGACCGTGATGGCTGGAATGAGCACCGGCAAAGTGCGTAAGGAGACACGTTTCCTTACAGATAAGATGGCATATGAATTGAGTCTGAGTACTCAGCAATATAATGACGCGTATGAGATTAATTACGACTTTATTTATTCTGTCCGTAATATAATGGATTATGTGGCACGTGGCTATGAATGGGCGTTAGACGATTATTATGAAGCATTGGATATTCGTAATGATGACCTTCGCTGGGTATTGAGTGATGTGCAATACCGCCGGTTTATGGGAGCCGATTATTTCTATCGGCCGATATACGTAACCGGAGGAAGATGGAGTTTCCGCGTTTATGTCAATTATCCGAACCGTAACTTGTTCTACTTCGGTGTACCATCTCATTATCGTACATATTGTGGAGCGCATTACCGCCCGTATATTCATCATACGAGTTATTATAGGGGCAGGTATACTGATTTCCACCATTATTCTACTCCGCATCGAGTGAGGGATCAAAGAGTATATCACTCTTATCGCCGTTCGGATTTTGGCTCGGTTCATTTCCGTCCGAATTCTTCTACCCGTCCGCATAATGCGCCGACTCGTCCGGGAGTGGCTGTACGTCCGGGAAATTCTACCAGACCGTCCAATCCGTCCGGAAATAGAAGACCGAACAAGGACGTTGTGCCTGATAGAAACAACAACAGAGGGGAAGGTAGTTCCAATCGTCGTCCGGAAACGAACTCCGGCTCATCAAATTCCGGTCGTAGACCGGCAAGTGGTAACTCGGCTACTTCCGGTTCTAATCGTGAAAGCGGACGTACAAACAGCAGCTCGACTGTCAGTTCAAGCAGGCGAAGTGAAAGTAGCTCCTCTGGCAGAAATAACAGTTCCGAAAGAAACAACAGATCTTCCAGCCGGAGAAACAATAGCAGTTCAAGCCGTAGTAGCGGCAACTCCAGTTCAAACCGCAGCAGTTCCGGTTCTAGCCGGGACAGTAACGCTGGCTCTACCCGAAGCAGCAGTTCCAGCCGAAGCAACAGTTCTACTCGAAACAACGGTTCCAGCCGGAGTAATGTTTCCAGCGGACAAACAGAAAGACGTTCTTCTTCAGGAAGTACGAGAAGTAATAGCAGTAGCTCTTCCCGTTCGTCCGAAAGAAGTAATGGTTCAAGAAGATAACCTATTCCTTTATTATTAATATCATTATCATTACTCCTCAGCGGTAGGAGAACTAGACTCCGGTTTCTCGCCGGCTAGACTATTCCGGGCGTTGCCCGTAACTTGGGTATCGGGGCGGATTGTATCCGCCCCGATTTCACGCTCTATTATTTATCCCGCTTTTATTTTAACGAGCTTTTATTTTACGAGTGATAAGTAGTCTCCATAACCCTCTTCTTTCATCTTCTCTTTCGGAATAAAACGAAGTGAGGCACTGTTGATGCAATAACGGAGTCCGTCCTTTTCTTTCGGCCCGTCAGTGAATACATGTCCCAAATGGGCATCACCGCTTTTGCTGCGAACTTCTGTACGAACCATTCCATACGTAGTATCTTTCTTCTCTGCAATCAGCTCTTTCTGAATAGGTTTGGAGAAACTAGGCCATCCACAGCCGGAATCAAATTTATCGGTAGAAACAAACAAGGGTTCTCCTGTAGTGACATCTACATAAATGCCGGGGCGATGTTCATCCCAATACTCATTCCGGAAAGCCGGCTCCGTTGCGTTCTTCTGTGTCACTGCATACTGTTCTGCCGACAATTTTTTCCGTAGAGTCGCATCATCCGGTTTTTGATAACTTTTTGTTTGGGGAGCATTGGCTTTCCGTGCCATTTCAAATAAAGCAGGATTGATATGACAATACCCGTTCGGATTCTTATCCAGGTAATCCTGATGATAGTTTTCTGCCGGATAGAAATTGGCTAACGGCTTTACTTCTATTGCAATGGGAGTTTTATATTGGTTTGCCAAAGTCTGAATAGCCTGATTGATAACAGGAACATCATCCTTATTTGTATAGTAAATCCCTGTCCTATATTGCGTACCACGATCATTCCCTTGTTGGTTAAGGCTGGTAGGATCTATCGTTTTAAAGTAGAGCTCAAGAAGTAAACTTAAATCTATTGTTTCAGGGTCATAGACCACTTTCACTGTTTCGGCTGCATTCGTTTCTCCCGAACATACCTGTTGGTATGTCGGATTAGTGATAATACTATTGGCATATCCCACTTGAGTGCTTTCTACCCCTCTGATTTGTTTCAGGAAATGTTCTGTTCCCCAGAAGCATCCTCCTGCGAGATAAATTTCTGCTGCGATAATAAAATGTTTCATATCCGTTGGTTCTTTTTATAGTAACGGATGAACCGACGGATATGTTTTAAGAGTTGTGCAGGATTTAGAATGAATAGGTAGTAAACTTTCTATTTCTCTGTTCTTACATGAATAATAAGCGCTTTTTCAGCAGTTCAATGATTTGTGTCCGTAATTTTCCGGGTTGGATCGGTTTGGAAGTATATCCGTCAAAGCCACCATTCAGAATGCGTTGTTCATCTTCTGCGTAAGCGAAGGCGGTAATTGCTATAACAGGAGTTTCGGGAGACAACTCATGTATCTTTTTTGTTGCTTCGTATCCGTTCATTTTAGGCATATTGATATCCATCAGTACAATATGCGGATTATGCTCTTTAAACAGTTGCACGGCTTCCTCGCCATCCCATGCGTGGATTAATGTATATTCTTTTTTGAGTACGGATTCAAATAATTTATAATTACTGTCATTATCTTCTGCAATCAGTATGCTGAGCTTTTCCTTACTGTCTACGTGACGATAAGCTTCGTGTTCCTTGATGTTTAGCGATACTTTTTCAGTAGGGATATAAGGCAATGTAAACCAGAAAGTCGTTCCTTCTCCCTCTTTGGAAGTTACTCCTATCTGTCCGCCCATGTTTTCAACGATAGTCTGGCAGATTGATAATCCTAGTCCTGTGCCTTGTACAAAATTGTTGAGTTTGACAAAACGTCCGAAAATATTTCCCAGTTGTTCTTCCGGAATTCCGCTACCTGTGTCTGTTACATAAAAATGCAGGAAATCATCGTTATCTTGCAGATGGTATCCGAATTGGATACTACCTTTCTCTGTGAACTTCATCGCATTGTTGATTAGGTTGCTGACTACTTGTGTCAGCCGGTTTTTGTCTGTACTGATACTGCATTCCGGCATTTCCCGGTTATATATAATCCGGACATTCTGATTTTTATTCCTCATTCCGGCCGAGTCTTCCAGATTGAAGAACAATTCGTTAACATCCACATTGCTATATACAAATTCCAATGTGCCGGCTTCAATCTTAGAAAGATCAAGAATGTCACTAATCAGTTGGAGAAGTAGATTATTGTTGTCCTCGATAATGTGTATATATTCCTGTTTCTCTTCTTCGTCTTCCTCTTCTGTCGAAGCCAGAATGCCTGAGAAACCGACTATGGCATTCAGCGGAGTGCGAATCTCATGACTCATATTTGCCAGGAAGGCAGATTTCAGCTTATTGGATTCTTCCGCTTTCTCCTTGGCTCTAATCAAAGCTTCCTCCATCTCTTTTCTTTGAGTGATGACTAATGAAGAACCTACAAGCGTCTTAGGTTTGCCGTTTTCATCTCTGTCATCTACTGTAGCTTGTACTTCCACCCATTCATAATGCAATGAATTTCCTTTTTTAGGAACAATCCGGAATTCTTCCTTAAGTTTTGAAACCTCTCCATTGATGAGCCGCTGATAAGCTGCCGTTATTCGTTCCTTGTCTTCTTTGCAGATATTGGAAAAATAGGAAGTGTCGGAAACCGACAAATGCTGTTCGCCGACTATTCCCTGTTCCTGGATGACTTCAACAGGGCGATTGACATCACATAAGATTGTGTTTTTTTCCAAGTCCCATTTCCAGGGAGTGATATCGGCTACATCAAGTGCAGCGGATAATTTATGATTGGTGGAGTGGAGTATTTGCTGGGTTACTACCAGTTCTGTGTTGTCTACGCAAAAGACATCAATAAAGCCTTTCTGTTTGGAAGGGGTGATGATAACAGTCAGATAGGTTTGTTTTTCTTCAACATAATATTGGAAAGTAAGTTCCCTCTTGTTATTAAGCGAATTGTACATGTTGATAAGTTGTATATTATCGGACTTGCTGAGTTCGCTTTGCTTCTTTCCTATTATTTTGCCTTTAGGTATGATGTACTTTTCGAAAATCGGATTTACTTCGCGATAGATGAAATCTATAATATGTCCTTCCGCATCGTAAATCAGTTCTTCCTTGGCATATAAAATAGGCATGTTTTCTATTAAGCTGCTGTAATTCATCATCGCATCCAGACGTTTACCCCGTTCGGTGGCGATTTTTCTAACCCACATCAGATATAAGATACCTGAAAGCATAATAAAACAAATAATGATAATATAGTGCCAGTTTTGCTCAAAGAATGTTGGTGGCTTCATGCTGAAGACCGTATCGGACGGACAGCGGCTTATCTGTAGTCCGGAATTTTGTAAATCGATATAATTGATGTATGGGCAGGGTGCCCTCATTTCTATAAATCGGGTTTTCCCGATTTGTGGCTTCGCCAGTACTTGTTGAACCGTTTTTATAATATAGTTTTTTATGACATTATTCGGCCAGAAACATCCTCCAATCAATCCGTTTGTTTCCAGGGCATTGTTGTGCAGTGTGAAGATGGGAGCTTTAGAGTAGTTGCTTAATAGCCTGGATATATTGGAGGTAAGAATGGCATTACCTTGTTGCTGCTCTTTTTTAAACCAGGAAAGAAACAACACCCCGGTTTGGGAGTCGAACATTTTTAAAGAATCAATCAGGGCATCATTCGTAATATCGCCTGCAATCAGGTGTTCAATCTTGACGGTGGGGTATTCGGTGTGTATCAGTTCATTGACTTCTTCCCGGTATTGCGCACTGATACAACGCCTGTCCGAAAGGAATACTAACTTCTTCATGTGTGGAATAAGCGTATCCATCAATTTCACCGTTTCTTTGATGTAGAAAGGGGTGTAAAGGACAGTCAGAGGTATGCTGCCCTGATAGTCTGCCAGTGATTTTCTATCCTCTTCGGGAATAACCCTCTTTTTTAAATATATGCTGTCGTCACCTGTATATTTCCTTTCTGCACAAAGGATAACCGGTATATTTTTCCAATGCTTCTCGATGTCCTTGTTTAGTAATACCCATGACGAATTTCCTAATAAGACAATTAGTTTGGGAGGAGTATTGCCATATCTTTGAAATAGATTCTCCTTGTATTCTTGCAAGGCTTCCTCATCGTTGATGATAAGCATATTCATATGTTCCGTATGGATATCTACATGGCTTTTCGCTGTGCTGTATTCTTTGTATATCGGATCTATGAAGTCGTTGCTCCATAATGACATCTCTGTATAAGAGTTGATAATTAGAATACAATCGGATGATAAATCGTTCTGTTGGGTTTGGACGGCATAACAGAGGGAATGAAACATTCCCGTTATAGAAAGGAGTAATATTAATACTTTCTTGAAATATGATACCTTCATTTGTAAGTTTGTTTTGATTGCTCTTTATTTTGTTCAAATTTGCCGAAAGATAAGGCTTATTATTCAATAAACAGTAAATAAAAGAGAAATAATGTAGAGATTAAATATTATTTCCCAAAATGGATGTCTTGCTTTGCGTGGGGGATTAATAAAGAGACTGCACCATGTTGTGTCTGTTTTTTAAGACACGGATGGTGCAGTCTCTCATTTATTGTGTAGAGATTTTATTCTATAATCTGTCCTTTATAGAAATCCAGGATTTTAGTGCAGAACAAATAATCGTATTTAGCTTGTAGTCTGTCTGAAAGTGCTTTAGTCAGATTCAGTTTTGATTCATTGTATTCCACAAAAGTGGCCTTGCCGTTATTGAACTTTTCACTCATGAGACGGAAAGATTCTTCATTGGCTTTCACTGCAACTTCACTGGAATTATATTTGCTTTCTGCCGCTAAAGCATTGTACCAGGATTGTTGAATCTCCTTGTAGAGCGTTTTTTTAGCATTGTCCAATTGCAGTGTAAGATTGTTTTGCTGTAAACGGGCTGTCCGTACCTTATTGCGTGTGGAAAAACGGTTGAAGAGTGGAACACTAAGATTGAATCCTACATATTTATTCAGGTTGTTTTTCATCTGACTGCCGAATCCCCCTTCTGATTTTCCGTTAACTGTATAGTAATTACTTCCCAAACCGGCGCTAAAAGATAACTGTGGGTAGAAGTTACTTTGCGCAAGACGGATGCTGTTGATACTACCTTGTAACTTGTATTCTGCCGATTTTATACTTGGCTTGTAGGCAAGTGCCTGCGTATAAATATCATCCGGCGGAGTTAGAGGAGTAAATTCCAGTTCTTCTTTGGGATTTTCAAGTACAAAACCTTCCGGTGTCGGTAATTCCAAGAGTTGACTGAGGTCAAGTAATGATAATTTGTATTTATTATCGGACTGTACAGCGGTCATTTCATCTTGTGCTACACGGGCTTGCGCTTCAGCCACTTCGGACGGAGATGCTTTGCCTACTCCGAAAAGTCCTTGAATACGCTTCAGTTGGTCTTTGCTCAAATTTACTTGATTATGGGCAACTTTGCTTAATTCAAAATTGAACAATACTTGCAAATAAGCAGAAGTGACATTTATGGCAATATCCTCTTTGGCTTTGTTGAGGTCTTCAATAGCCGCTTTCAAATCCAGTTTAGCAAGCGAGTATTGATTAGACAACTGCAAACCAGTAAATATAGGGACGTTTGTGCCTAAACTAAGGCTCGTATTAGCACTGTTAATATTGCTATATGAGTTATCTACCGGAGAAGCTGTACGTCCCCAGCTCCAGTTCTGACTGGCACTACCACTCAAATTAGGGAGACGTGCCCACTTGGTTGTATGCACATCTATCTTACTTATTTCAGTATTGTTGGCGGACTTGCGAATCTCTATATTATGCTCAATGGCATAGTCAATACATTGTCGCAGTGTCCATGCTTGCGACGAGTTGTTGTCCTGCGCCTGAATGGAAATTATTCCTATTCCTGAGAGCAGAAGTACTGATATGGTTCTACGGATTGTTTTCATTGAAGTCTATTATTTGTCTTTTTTCTCAGCACCACGTATTTTATCTTGTGCAGTTACCCCTTTCTTTATTTCTATCTTGATACCGTCGCTCATCCCTGCGGTCACTTGAGTACGTTGGAACTTCTGTTGAGGTACGGAATCCGTCATAAGATATACAAAAGTAGAATCCCCGCTAAATTCGACAGTGCTTTCGGGCACTGCCAATACCTGATTGGCACGTTGCAACACGATTTCTGCATTGGCGGAGTATCCGGAACGGATTTGTACGGAATCGGGAACGGAAATGGCAGCTTTGATTTCGAACTGGTTGGCTCCGTTGGTTTCCACTCCTTTGGGAGATATATATTCCAGGATTGCGTTGAAAGTCAAATTCTGCAAAGCACCGATTGTCAGTTTCAACGACATACCTTCATGGATGCGCCCCACTTCCGTTTCATCAATATTGCCACGGAAAATGAGATCGTTCATGTTGGCTACTGTGGCAATGGTTGTTCCATCGTTGAAGGTATTGCTCATGATAACGGAGTTACCGGCTTTTACCGGTACGTCCAGAATCAATCCGTCAATAGTGGAACGGATCATGGTGCTACTGAATGAAGCACTGTTTTTGGTAATGCCTTCTTTTACGATTTCGAGATTATCTTTTGCGGTCTGTCTCTCTTCACGCGCCTGTTTGACGGCAACTTCGCTTTTCTCATATTCTTCCCGGCTGATTAGCTGGTCTTCATATAACTTCTTGACGCGGGCAAAATCAGTTTCAGCCTGTGCCGCATTAATCTCTGCCAGGCGGACGCGGCTTTCAGCCGAGTTCAGTTGCCCGAGTTCGGGGATAACCTTAACTTTGGCTATCACTTCACCTTTCTTTACGCTTTGTCCTGCTTCTTTGTACAATTCGTCTATGATGCCGGAAATCTGCGGTTTGATTAAGATTTCATCTCTTGGTTCCACCTTCCCGGTAGCTACTGTAGTTTTTTGCAAGTCAGTTATTTCCGCCTTCACCGTTTCATAAACAATGACCTTGGGCTGGGATTTCTGATAAAGGAATACGAACGTTCCAATAAGGATTATGGCAATGATTACCAATAATGCGATTTTCAGATACTTTTTCATCTTGGATATATGTGTTTAATTTTTAATTCTTCGTTCTCAACTCTTCATTCTCAACTTCTACTCGTCGCGGATGGCTTCAATCGGTCTGATAGCCATAGCCCGGTAAGCGGGTGCCAGTCCTGCCAACATTCCTAATGCAATCAACAAGGCACAAGTACCGATTGCCAGTCCGAAGCTGACTTGGAAATGAGTATCTCCACCACCTGAATTTGCTGCCATTTCCACTAGTTGCAGTATCATGACGGCAAAGGAGATTCCGCACATCCCCGCAATGGTTGTCAATACCATACTTTCTGACAGGATTTGTTGCATGATGTCTTTCGGACGTGCCCCGATTGCCCGACGGATACCGATTTCGGTGGTGCGTTCTTTCACGGTTACCATCATGATATTAGACACACCGATGGCACCGGCCAGCAGAGTTCCCAAGCCGACCATCCAGACTAATATATTAATGCCGGTAAATAAATTATCAACCATTGAAAACATAGCTTCTGCATTCAGGTACATAAGCGCCTGTTTGTCATTGGGAGCGATATAATGTGCGGCTTTGATAATCTCTTCCATTTTCGGTTGCAGGTCAGACACTTTGACTCCACGCTTTGCGGTAAAACAGATAACATCAATTCGTCCGCCCAGGTTGTACGTTTGTTGCATGGTGGTGAAGGGCAGGGTGACAGCTTCCGAAGCCCGTCCCTGTATGTTCATGTCTCCTTCGGAAGAAGACATACCGATTATCTGATAATAAATACCGTCTACGCGTATGTATTTCCCGCACGGGTCTTCTCCTGCTTTGAAAAGACTTTCATAAACCCGTTTCCCGATAACACACACTTTGCGCGCTTCCTTTATATCTACATCATTGATAAATCTGCCATAAGCCATTTCCTGTGATTCGATGTGAAGATAGTCGGGATACAATCCTTTCACACTGCAATCATATTTCTTATCTTCGTACACAGCCTTCGACCCCCAGCGGGCGATGGAAGGAGTGATAACTTCCACGTCTTTGACTTGAGAACGGAGACGTTCGATGTCCGTAGCTTCCAAGTCCCACGATCTTCCTTTACGGAAACCTTTGTACGCTTCGCCCGTCCTTTGTGAAGCGAGAAAGCCGGAATTGGTGGCGAATCCTTCAAAGTTCTTTTTCATCATATCTTCCAGTCCCTGTCCGCCGCCGATAAGGGCGACGAGCATGAAGATTCCCCAGAACACACCGAAGGCAGTCAGCAGGCTTCTTGTTTTATTTCTTGTGATGGTTATGAGGATTTCCTCACAGGTATCCATGTCTATTCTCATATTCTTAATCTGCTCTAAGTGCTTCAATCGGCCGGATGCTGACCGCTTTGCGGGCAGGGAACAATCCGGCTAACGTTCCAGCTATTACTAATGTAAGTGTAGCCTGTATGGCAATTCTTATATCTACGGTAGGATTCAGGAAAACCGTTTCCGTCCACACTCCGGTATCCATTGTCTGATTCCCGAAGGCATTGTTCATCCATTCGGTCACTCCGATGCCGGCCACCATGCCGATGTATCCGAATGTGGTGGTGATGATGATACTTTCTACAATAATAAGCCAAAGAATAGATCTCGGTTTAGCTCCTAACGCCTTGCGGATACCGAACTCGCGTGTACGTTCTTTAACGGTGATCAGCATGATATTGGACACCCCTACAATGCCGCTTAAAAGAGTGAAGATACCGATAACCCAGATTCCGGTGCGTAGAATGACCATGCCTTGCTGTTGTTGTAGATAGTTGGTGAATCGGTTCCATATCCAGATAGCGCTATGGTCGGTAGGGTCAAAACGATGGTTGGCACCTAGAGCTTTTCGGTATTCTTTCTCAAAATTCTCATTTGCCTCGATTGTTTCCAGATTCTTTGTAGCAATGGTCAGACAGTTCAGCTTGTCGCCTTTATTATAGATAGTTTGCAGAGTGGAAAAAGGGATGAGAGCGGGATTCTCCCCACTGTCTCCTTTGTCGTTGCAGAGTCCTACTACCCGATAGACAACATTTCCCATGTTGACAAATTGCCCGATAGGTTCGATATGTGTCTTATTAAAAAGTATTTCAGCCGTTTTCTTGTGAAGGACGATTACTTTCCGTCTTTCTTTTATATCCGTCTCATTAATGAAACGCCCTTTAAAAAGCTTTATGGTCTCCATTTCTATATGGTTAGGGAAGACTCCCGCCAGTCCGACACTGGCATACTCCGAACCGAAGCTGATGTTGACGGAACCTTGCCAGATCGATGCTCCTGTCGTAATGACATTATTGGAGAAATGGGTATCGGTGATCTGGAAATCCTTGTTGTCCAGTTGAATCTGTCGCCCCTCTTTTAGTCCGTCGTAAGACTTGGAAGTCCAGCCCGGATAGATTTTAATACTGTTCAGTGCACGTTCCGAAGCCGATTCTTCGAATGCGTGAATCAGCCCGTTGCCTGCACCCAGCAGGACGATAAGCATAAAGATACCCCATGCCACAGCAAATCCGGTGAGAAACGTCCTCAGTTTGTTGCGCTTGATGGTACTGTATATTTCTTGCCAAATATCAATCATGATAATGTTTGTATAGTAGGTGGTGGATTTGGATTTATTTCATGATGCCGTCCTTGCCGAAAGGAGAAGCGTCGTGGTCGATGTTATCCTCGATTCGTTCGATAATACCATCTTTGATATGTATAATCTTGTCTGTCTGGTTGGCTACGCCGCTTTCGTGAGTGACGACTACAATCGTCATTCCCATTTTATGCAAATCTTTCAGAATCTGCATCACTTCTACGGAAGTCTTGCTGTCCAAGGCTCCGGTCGGTTCGTCCGCCAGGATAATTTGTGGCTGGGTGATGAGTGCACGTGCGATGGCTACACGTTGTTTCTGCCCGCCGCTCATTTCGTTGGGCATATGATGTGCCCAGTCTTTCAAACCCAGCCGGTCGAGATATTCCAGTGCAAGCGCATTTCTTTTTTTGCGACTTACCCCCTGATAGAATAAAGGAAGTGCTACATTTTCTACAGCATCTTTAAAGGAAATCAGGTTGAACGACTGGAAAATAAATCCTATCATACGGTTCCGGTATTCAGCGGCTTTGGTCTCGCTCAGGTTTTTGATAAGTACATTGTTCAGGTAGTACTCTCCGGTGTCGTAATTGTCCAGTATGCCTAATATGTTGAGTAAAGTAGATTTGCCGGATCCGGATGCTCCCATAATCGAAACAAATTCCCCTCGTTCGATATTGAGGTTGATACCTTTGAGTACATGGAGAGGCGCTCCGTTGTTGTAGGTCTTGTTGATGTCTGTTAGTTGTATCACAATTTTCTTTATTTAGTTTCTGTTTTCT
>ULRJ01024425.1_pt1 | contig 80929 bp, 69 predicted proteins | sample 1955321 | NCBI WGS metagenome assembly ULRJ01 (sample SAMEA4835679, study PRJEB28245) | human gut metagenome | biome: gut microbiome; material: fecal sample | place: Denmark | collected 2008 | reverse complement strand
AATTAACAAAACTTAATCCCCCAAGAATTACAACTGAGCCACTATACTTTAGAACTATGTAGTTTCTTATAAATCTCTACACGAGCATCTATTTCTGCTTGAGTCAAATGTGCAGGAAGTTCAATAGTAGTTCGGGGAGTTATTGCTACCTGCACTACATCCCCCAGACCTTTTTTATACTCCTTGATTGCATTTTCAGTAAACTGATTGGATGAAATAACATCACGCATAATATTACCTTTTTTCATATCTCTTTTTTTGTTTTCATTCTATACACAAGCAGAATATAAATCTCCTTATTCAGATTCAGCTTGCACCAATTTTTCCGGTTTAGGTTTGTTTTCCAAACATATATTGACTGCATTCATCCCTTTTACTCCACGCTCAAGGTCAAATGTAACAATATTATTTTCTACAATATTACCAACGACATTGTTTACATGAAAAAAGTACTTCTCAACCCCGGAAAGATCCTTTATAAAGCCAAACCCTCTCGACTCATTAAAAAACTCAACCCGCCCTCTCAAAATAGTCGGCTCTTCTTCCTCTTTTTTGGGAGTTGCTATGATTATTTCATCTGGATTAATCTCTTCCTTTTTAATATTATCAGCCGGTGGAGTTGAGGTAATCATCCCATTCTCATCCACATAAGCAATCATGTCATCAAAACTACTAGTACCTGATAATTTCTTGCTTTCTTTCTTCTTTAGTTTTTCTTCTCGTTTAGCAATTCTTTTCTTTTCATTTTCACGTTTACCAACTGTCATGGATTTTGCCATAGAATTTATATTTAGTTTTATATTATATTTAAAAGATAGTGTAAATTGCTGATTTTAAATAATAAAATCAGCCTTATTTATTTTTTTCCCCGTCAGTTTCTGGATATCATTGACGAGTTTACGCTCTTCCTGCGAACAAAACGTAAGTGCTGTCCCTTCATTTCCCGCCCTTCCGGTACGTCCGATACGGTGTACGTAAGTTTCGGGTACGTCAGGAAGATCATAATTGATAACCAATGGCAATTCATTAATATCAATCCCTCTGGAAGCAATATCAGTTGCCACCATTACCCTTGTTTTTCCTGATTTGAAGTTTCCCAACGCAGACTGCCTGGCCGCCTGACTCTTATTTCCATGGATAGCCTGACTGCCGATTCCTGCTTTACCCAATATTCTGACAATCTTATCAGCATTATGTTTCGTTCTCGAGAAGATTAACACCGATTGCTCTTCCGCCTTTTGCAGAATTGAAATTAAGAGTTGACTCTTCTCCTTCTTTTCTACAAAATAAATGACTTGCTTAATTGAATCTACCGTAGATGATTTCGGTGTTATATAAATCTTCACCGGATTCTTCAACAACGATTTAGTTAATGCAATAATACTATCCGGCATTGTCGCAGAGAAAAACAAAGTCTGCTTTTCTTTCGGAAGCTTTGGCAATATTCGCTTAATATCATGAATAAATCCCATATCGAGCATACGGTCTGCCTCATCAAGCACAAAATATTGTATCTTGTCCAAACGTATATGCCCCTGGTTCATCAAATCGAGCAAACGCCCCGGAGTCGCAACCAGAATATCAATTCCTTTATTCAACATATCAACCTGCGGACGCTGATTCACACCACCGAAGATAACCCCATGACGAACACGGGTATATTTTGAATAATCATCGATACATTCACTGATTTGTAAAGCAAGCTCACGGGTAGGAGTTAATATCAAAGCTTTGATACCTTGACACTTACTAGGCTCTTTGTTTACCTGTAAATGCTGAATGATAGGAATCGCAAACGAAGCAGTCTTTCCTGTTCCTGTTTGTGCACAACCTAATATATCTCTTTTCGCCAACGCGGCAGGAATAGCTTTTTCCTGAATAGGAGTCGGCACAGTATATCCTTTTTCTTCAATTGCTTTTAAAATCGGTTCGGTTATTTTTAAATCTTTAAATGTCATAAATGTAATTTGCTATACCTGTACTTACGCCGGAACACCTGAAAACATTTCATGCAAATGTTTACGATAATGCCGACACGATTATCAATATAGACTTTGTGATATAAATTATTAAACTTACGCTCTTGATTTTCAAGAGTCTTCAAATTGCAATAAAGCCTAATAATTCTTCTTTAGACATGAAAAGATCAGGAGCTGGGGTATCCTAGTTGCACTACACAGAGGAGTGAGAATTAGCAGAACTTAATTGTTAGATGATTTTCTTTTCCGGCTGTCGGGTAAACAGCCTCCGCAGATAATCATAAAGGCGGATATAAAGACTTTATAGAAAAGCAGAGGAAAGCTTCCTTCTGCTTTTCCCAAGTCCGGATATTAATATCTTCTGGAATTGTTGTAACCACCTCCACGGCTTCCACCATATGAGGGTTTCTCAGCGCGAGGACGTGCAACGCTTACTGAAATAACTTTTTGGTCGTATTCTACGCCATTCAATTCGTCAATTGCCTTTTGTCCTTCTTCATCGTTCGACATTTCTACGAAAGCGAATCCTCTGGATTTACCAGTTTCTCTATCCATAATTACTTTAGCTGAAGAAACTTCTCCAAACTCTGCAAATAAATTTGTTAAGTCCGCATCGTTTGTACGATAACTTAAACCTGCGATGTAAATGTTCATTTAAACTCTTATTAAAATAAATACTAAATTGGAGTGAGGAGGATAATTACAGAAAAGGCCTACTTACTAATAAAATATTAAAAGGAGAACTATACGATAATGATTCGTAACTCAAACTCTGGGAACAAAGATAATGTAATAAATCTGAAAAACACGTTTATATCCATTCTTTTTCGGAAGAAAGACGATAATTATCATTTATTAGCACGTTGGGTATTAAAATATCTCTATTTTTGCCACAATCCAAGTAATAAACCGTAATCCACCGACTCACTATCTTATATGAAAACGACTCATGTCACCCGCGAAGAAATGTGGGCAAAGCAATGCCTGTCCGCTACCGACATTGATTACACCGTGTGGGAACAGGATAAATCCATGCTTCACCAACTCTCTAAAATCAGTCATAGCTGCACGTTCGTTGTCGATGTGTATAAATGCAGATATGCCTACGCCTCTCCTAATTTCGTTGATTTACTAGGATACGACCGCCACAAGATAGAAACACTAGAAAGGCAGGGCGATTACTTAGAATCACGTATCCACCCGGATGACCGTGCGCAACTGGCAGCATTACAGGTTACGTTAAGCCAGTTCATTTACAGCCTTCCCTTCGAACAACGGAATGAATATTCCAATATTTACAGTTTCCGTATACTTAATGCCAGGCAACAATATATACGCGTCACCAGCCGGCATCAAGTATTAGAACAAGACCGTAACGGAAAAGCATGGCTTGTAATAGGCAATATGGACATTTCACCCGACCAGCAATATTCCGAAACAATAGATTGCACAGTTCTGAATCTGAAAAACGGGGAATTCTTCTCTCCTTCCTCTCCGCTCATATCTTCTACCAATCTCACTAATCGGGAAATAGAGATATTACGACTTATTCAAAAAGGACTGTTAAGTAAAGAGATTGCAGACAAGCTATGTATCAGTATTCACACAGTTAATATCCATCGACAGAATCTATTACGTAAATTAGGTGTGCAAAACTCTATCGAAGCTATTCACTTGGGACAACAAACCGGGCTACTAAGTTAATTAACTCATACACCTTTTTTCAAAGCTGCTAATCTGTCTAAGGCATCCATTCCACCACACCTGTCACCGGATGTTGCTTTCTCCATTCCACAAATTCCGGATAACTCTGCACACCATCCCGAATAACAGCCTGATAATATTCTATCCCCATAATCTTCTCCGAATCAGGAGTCTCATATTTCAATCTCAGAATCCCCTCTTTTGTTTCCTCCGTCAGAACACTGGAAATCCGTTCAGCCACTTTCTCAAAATATCCATCATATCGGGAACCTTCCTGAATATGAATCATATCAATCTGCCAAAGTTCACCTTCTGCATTCTGATACCAGGCATGCCACTCGATACATGCCTCAACGGTATGTAATAAATTCACGTATTCTATCCGCTTGACAGATTCATTTTCCGCCAGTTTCTCCATTGCCCGAAAACTATCCGCCAAGGTCACAGTAGAAGTATAAATATGGAAATCAATATCCCGGTGTTTCATCAACAGCCCTGTGCGCAAAGAACCCACCAAGTTAATCCGGGCACCTATACTCTCCCATATCGGAATAATATTCGTTTTCTCCACTATCTCCCATGCTTTCTGCTGATTCCGTTCTGCAATATCGAGGATATTCATCTTTCTTTTTTTTAAGTTGAGTATGCAAAAGTAAGAAAAAGGCCTAATATATAGCTATAAATAACTATTTAATACTCGGACAAATCAACCTAACTTTGCCACCCTTTCAATAAACTTTTAATGCTCAAACGGAGTTTTCATATGATATTCAACAGAACAGAAAAACAGGAGAAAGAATACTTACAACAGGTAATCAGTATCATTAATGCTACGATAAACAGTACGAACAAGTCGGTCAAGGAGCACGTGGATACCTTGCAGGAATACAAAGACTATCTATGGTCGAACAAAGATATCGATCCTCATGAAATCCGTTCCATGCGCGAGAGTATCTTACATCATTTTGCACGGGGAGAAAATGTAATTGACAAACGCAACCGCCTGAGTAAAATACTAGATATTCCCTATTTCGGACGGATAGATTTCAAGGAGAAGAAAGACGGAAGCAAATCCCTGCCTGTTTACATAGGGATACATACATTTTTTGATTTCAACAACAAGAGAAACCTGATATACGATTGGCGGGCACCTATTTCGAGTATGTTCTACGATTATGAGTTGGGCGAAGCGAGCTATTCTTCTCCGGCAGGCGAAGTGCATGGAGAAATTTCACTCAAACGCCAATACCGTATTCGCAAAGGAAAAATGGAATATATGATTGAAAGTTCCATTACTGTTCACGATGATATCCTGCAAAAAGAGCTCAGTTCCAATGCGGACGATAAGATGAAAAACATCGTCATGACTATTCAGCGCGAGCAGAACCGGATTATCCGTAATGAGGCTGCCCCTGTACTCATTATACAGGGAGTTGCCGGTTCAGGGAAAACTTCCATTGCGTTACATCGCATTGCCTACCTGCTCTATGCGCAAAGAGGTCAGATCTCCTCAAAAGACATTCTAATTATCTCGCCTAATAAAGTGTTTGCCGACTACATCTCCAATGTCCTTCCGGAACTTGGTGAAACAACTGTGCCGGAAACCAGTATGGAGCAAATCCTATCCACAGTCCTCGACAATAAATATAAATATCAAAATTTCTTTGAGCAAGTGACGGAACTACTGGAAAAGCCGACTTCGGATTTTATTGAACGGATACAATATAAAGCCTCCTTCGAGTTCATATCACGGCTCGATAAATTCGTTCTTCACATAGAAAACAACTATTTCAAAGCGACAGATGTAAAACTCACCAAGTACATCACCGTTCCTGCCGGATTTATCAGCGAACAGTTCAAGCGATTCCACCGTTACCCTATACGTCAGCGGTTTGAGACAATGACAGATTACATTCTGAAAATGATGAAACTACAATATAATTTCACTGTTACTACTGCAGAAAAGAATCTGCTGAAGAAAGAAATTAAGAATATGTTTGCAGGAAGCAATGATCTGCAAATCTACAAAGACTTCTTCGAATGGACAGGAAAGCCCGAGATGTTCAAAATGCGCAAGAATCGTACATTAGAATATGCAGACTTAGCAGGTTTAGCTTATCTGCATATCTCACTAAATGGAAACAACGCTCAATCATACGTCAAGCACCTTCTGATAGACGAGATGCAAGATTATTCTCCCATACAATATAAGGTGATTCAAAAACTATATCCCTGCCGAAAAACAATCCTGGGAGACGCTGCCCAGACCGTAAATCCTTACGGTTCTTCCACTGCCGATATGATTCAGAAAGCATTTACAACAGGAGAAATAATGAAACTTTGCAAAAGCTACCGTTCTACTTTTGAGATTACCAACTTTGCACAAAAAATTCAACCGGACAATGAGTTAGAACCTATTATACGCCATGGAGAACAACCAATAATTCTTCAATTCCAAAATGTTGAAGAGGAAGTTCTCGGTATCTCAGACTTAATAAACTCTTTCAAAAACTCCAATAACACATCATTAGGAATCATCTGCAAAACTGAATCCCAAGCAAAAGGACTTGCTCAAAAACTCCAGATTTATACCAACGACTTCTCACTATTGTCAAATCAAAGCTCCGTTTATGTGAAAGGAATTATCATCACTTCCGCCCACATGGCAAAAGGATTGGAGTTTGATGAAGTAATCATTCCGCAAACAAATGATAAGAACTATCATTCCGGCATTGATAAAAGCATGCTCTATGTAGCAGTGACGAGAGCTATGCACAAACTAACTTTGACTTATTCCGTCTCTTCTCCCAAGTGTCGATTCCTGTAATAGGATAGATGTAGTAGCAAACATCGGAAATTAATTGAAATAGGAAATAATAGGAGATTAGCTATTATTTCCTATTTTTGCACAATGGAAAATAATGGAATAAAATACGAGTTTACCACAAAAGTATGGAATTACTCATCGACTGTTGGAACAGGCGGTTGGTACATAGCCTGCCTGCCGAAAGAAATGTCCAAAGAGATTAGAGAGAATCTCGGATTCTTAGAGGAAGGCTGGGGACGGTTGAAGATGACAGCCAAAATCGGCAATACCCAATGGGAAACTGCAATCTGGTTTGACACGAAACTTGATACTTATTTACTTCCTCTCAAAGCAGAAATCAGAAAAAAGGAAAAAATCGTAATTGATAAAGAGGTAGAGATTATGATTTGGATTTAAGACAGACAATGGAAGAACTCCAGGAAAAGACAAGAGCCGCCTGAATAATCTTAACTTTCTTCTATTGTACTGTTCTTCAAGTATAGTCTCAAAACAACTATTCCATTTATACTATTTGGCTTATATACATTCATGAATGTATATAAGCCAAAACTCAATATGCAAACGAAATTTTAATACATTTCTAATCAAATAAATTACATTCTATTCCAATAAATCAAAAGCAACAAATTTCGGACACCCTCTTTACACAAAAACATGAGAACACTACATCCTTCTCTGTTGCATTTTCGTAAGAAGCATTTTAATTAACTAGAAATCAGATAAATCTATCCGAGATATTCCCTCAATACTTGGCAATATAATCCCATCAGTCTGCTGAACTTTTATAATAACGATACGTTTCTCAGCAGTCTGATATATATGTGACGGAGTATTTTTTCCCGCAAACATTTCAGACTTGCCATCTCCCCATTGGATATTACCAGACAGTTTACTGCCTGTAAGTTCCAAAAAACCGAATGAATTACCACTATGCTCTATTGTTACAACGCTATAGTCTTTAAAAGGATCTTCTTCCGGTCCCTCCTGCAAGATATCCTCTCCACCACTACAAGAATATATCATAAAAAAAATCAAAGCTAGTCTTATATATTTCTGTATTGCCTTCATATTCCTCTATTTTTATATTAATTACCATTGCTGTCCCATTAAAATCTAAAAGAGTTCTTTGAAATATTTGAAATTTAGTTAGTTACATCGATTTTCCGAGCGAACGGACTTGAAATTGTAGCTTTGCATCAGATTAATCCGATGGATATGTTCCAAGACAAATACGTTTTCGCTCAATTGGCTTCATTTCTGAATCGAAGTAAGTTTAACCGCATAGTCACCAAGTATGATGGTAATAAATATGTGAAGCACTTCACCTGCTGGAATCAACTACTTGCTTTGATGTTTGGTCAACTTTCTAATCGTGAAAGTCTGCGAGATTTGATAGTTGCCCTTGAAGCCCATCATTCCAAATGTTATCATTTAGGAATGGGTAAAAACGTATCAAAGTCATCGCTGGCACGAGCAAATCAAGATAGAGACTATCATATCTTTGAAGAATACGCTTACTATCTGGTTAGTGAAGCACGACAAAAGCGTGTTAATCATATTTTCAAACTTGGCGGTAACGTTTATGCTTTCGATTCGACAACTATTGACTTGTGTCTTTCAGTCTTTTGGTGGGCTAAATTCCGCAAGAAAAAAGGTGGTATCAAAGTGCATACATTATATGATGTAGAGACACAGCTCCCTGCATTCTTTCATATCACGGAAGCATCCGTACACGATTCTAAAGTTATGATTGAAATACCTTATGAACCAGGCTCTTATTACATCTTTGATCGCGGTTATAACAACTTCAAGATGCTGTATAAGATTCATCAGATTGAAGCTTACTTCGTTGTCAGAGCAAAAAAGAACCTCCAATACAAATCCATCAAATGGACACGTAGGCTGCCCAAGAATGTGTTTTCAGACGCAAGTGTACTTCTGACCGGATTCTATCCTAAACAATATTATCCAGAGAAACTTAGACTGGTTAAATATTGGGATGAAGAACAAAAAAGGGAGTTCATATTCATAACCAATGCTACGCATATATCTGCGCTTCAAGTTGCCGAACTTTATAAAAATCGCTGGCAGGTAGAACTGTTTTTCAAATGGCTCAAGCAGTACCTTAAAATCAAAAGATTTTAGTGAACTACAGAGAATGCTGTTCGAATACAGATATATGCTGCTATATGCGCTTACTGTTTGGTGGCAATCATTCAACACGATATGCAACTGGACAGAAGTACATATGAAGTGTTACAAATACTGAGCATCTCATTGACTGATAAGACTCATCTGAGAGACCTCTTTGATAAAACTAAATTTCAAAATGAGAAAGAACGATTCGGACCAAATGGGCCAAGTTTATTTAATTTTTAATTTGTCCCAATTTTAATGGGACACTAATGATTAATTACCTATTACAAAACGTATTCTTTTTTCCTCATATTCATCTTCATCCTCTATCTTTTTTCGAAGTATAATGACATACTCTCTATCAGTCAGCTCACTTGTATCAATCCGAATCTCCGGATTATCATCATCAGTAATTCCCGAAAATACCACTTTATTAGTCAACGAGAGCAGCTGATAGTCTACCCGAGGATAAGTTCTTAAACTAATCCTCTTATTTTCCTTATCATAAGCAAAACTTGTCATTTTCTCCAAAGGTATATCTTCCTCCTTGAGAATAATTTCAGATCTCAGCAGTGAACCACCTCTCAGATAGTCCCAATCCTCCGAATATTTACCTTTATAATATACTCTAATTCGATCTCCTGCCTTTATTGGTAGAGTAATCTTACAAGAACAGTCTGTTATACAGTTTTGATGGGAATCCGCCGGAAACCGAACTGGGATTTTTTCAGAAATATATTCTTTTATAGTTCCGTCCTTGTCTGCCAAAGCTATCCTCAAGTTTCCGTCAAAAACTGACCGCCCTATGTTGTTGACAGCTCCTATACTTATTTTAAATTCTTGATTAGTCTGAATATCATTAGCGTCTATTACAAGCCCCTCATAATACACCCCATTCACTTCCTTTCTGACAAGAACCAAATTATCTGTAAAAGCAGAAGTCCCATTTTTGTCTGGTATCAAATCAAAAAAAGCAGCCTGTTCTTGAGTGTATCCACCACTAGAACTGCCAGAACCTGGATTGGAAGGATTCATAACGGTCAATAAGTAATATCCATTCGAACTGCCACTCCACCCCCAATTAATATGATAATAATTTTCCTGTGTATAACCATCTATTACAAACATATGCCCTCCACCAGATTTTGTGGAACCTGTATATAGAATTGGTCTTCTTGCGTCAAGTTCTTTCCTCAACATCTGATGCCATTCACTCATAACACGAGTTGCCCTGTTTTGCATATGAGCTCCTTTATTATATTTCATATAGGTTATCATGCCTTCTAGTGCATCCTTATAATACGCCCACGTAGACTTCTTACCAAATTGAGACTTTGAAATAATACCACAATCATATATAAGAGTTGCAACTTCATCCTTTATATCGGTATCCGAGTTCTTATCAACTCTTACCGGCATTTTACTCCAGACGTAAGGACGTTCAAAAGTCTTGCTTGGTATCTGTGTGTTCTTATCAGCCTGTAGAACATAAGCAGGTGTAGTTCCTACTCCCTGATCCGGCCATTGATAATATTGCATAATAATCGCCATTGCAGTAGACACACAGCCAGTAATTGCCTTTCCGGCACTAGTTGTTGGCGACAACCTGTTGAAAGGAGCTTGCTGGTCCCACAAAGCAGTAGACAATTCTACTATTGGTGAGCCAACAGCATCTGAAGCTCGTGTCCAAAACTTCGAAACATAAGAAGTACCCATAACATGTTCCTTCCGAGCTGCATTAATTTGATTACGCAATCCGTTCATCCAGTCAAGTAAATTAGGAGGCATATTTTCAGCTACAAAATGATTCGAAAAAGAATATCCTAATATTGGCATGGAAACATCATCTCCTGATACAATCACAAAACCGTCACTATCCATACGGTTAAATACATAAAAAGCAGGAGTAGTTACACTTCTCGTAACAATATTTTCACCATCCCATACCAACTGAAGCTGAGGTGTTCCATTACGAGTCCGCATCTTTGCACTAAAAAAATCTACAGCTATTTCTCTTGCCTGCTCTACAGTAATTTCATTAGCAAGAAGAAATTTTGAGGTAAATAATATAAAAAACAAAAATATGTATTTCATAAAAAAGTATGATTAAGTTCACATTACAGTAGTTAAAATTTGACAGTAGACTGTCACGTCAGTAAGAGAAAACGACCCAATATCTTATCAGTTGTTATACCTTTACTGCCCCCTCCCTTTACCACTACACTAGCACCTATAATAGACTCTCCATTATCTGGTTACAATACCAACCACCAACCTTGCTTTTTTGCAGCACAATACCTGTTATAGCAACTGTACTCTTCGTCGCATAATTCTCAGAATAAAATGCCTGTTGTCCAAACACATAAGACATTACTAACTGACAACCCCATTTTTGAGGTATCTTCATTGGAATAAGAAAATCTTTCATTGTATTTAAAATTAAGTTACTATAATGATTAAAAATCCATCAAATCGATATAAAACAATCTGGCAAAACTGTTTATTCACACTTACAAATGTAATCTGAAAGAAAAAAAATGGAAACTAAAAACGTACATAAGAGGTATGAGATTCATACCCACAAATATCCCATTCTATCGTTGTACAAAAAGACTCTATTTTTGTACAAAAAAGCCCCATCACAAAACCAGTCTTACAGATAACAACGTATTAACAGTTTTGTGATTTTTCGGCTATAATCGAAAAATTCATTTTATCAGATTATGCATTAAATCTCCCCATTCACCCCTAAGCCGAACAAGGCGAAATCACCCAGGCAAGGGTCATCCGGGAAAACCTCAGCCAATGCTGCCGTTATCTGACGGGCATTTTTCAGAGAGAAGGTTTCTGTATCCGTCAACTTGAAATAATGGGCTACCCGGCAGACGTGTGTATCCAAAGGAACAATCAGTTCTTTACGATCAAAGCTCTTCCAAATTCCAAAATCAACTGCCGAATCCTGGCGAATCATCCAACGCAAAAACATATTGAGTTTCTTTTGAGGACTTTTAGCAGATACCTCAAGGAATGAGCACAACTTTTCCATAGGTATTCCTAAGTACGTATTCAAGGCTTCTTCCAGACTTTCAAACTGTGTATAAGCTACATACAACCGCTGGAAATACCCATAAAAATCAGCATACGATAACATTCGATAAAAGCTATTAGTTACTCCCGAAGGGAAATCGGCCTCCCACTGGCGGGACAGTACATACTGATAAGGCGAATCCCTCATCAGCCTATGCAGTTCGTCCGCTTTCTTCAATATCTGTTTGCGATTACCGAAACTCATAATTGCGGTCAGCAAGCCACTAATTTCAATATCCTGTTTCAGCGTATAGCGATGAGGGAATTGCACCGGGTCGCTTGTTATAAAGTCTGCGCAATGGTAAATCTCCGCACACATCAAGAGTTTATTCTTTATATCTTCCGTCATTTTGAGAACGTATCTAGTATTGGAAATGCAAAAGTACATATTCTAGCCGGATTTCTTCTTTAAGTAGATAACGGATTGTATTCCCAAGAGAATAACAAACAGGTATTCCGCCGTCATATACACAGTCAGAGAAGCATGGAAATATTCACTCAGCAGATACAGGTAAATCAGATACATCAGGATAGTGATTAGCTGGAAAACAAATGCAAGCCGTGTTTTTCCCGTACCCGTTACAGCATTGATATAAACATATCCGGGCAATGCAAATGTATAATTCAACAGCATGACTATAAAAGGACAGAAGGTCAATTTTACCAAATAATCATTATTCGTATAGAATCCGATAATCCATTGATTGCCCCAAAGAGCTAGCACTATCAATGGAAGTCCCACGGCATAGCCCAATTTAAGAACTTTACGGCAGACGGGGAAAAGTTCTTTCCCCTGCCCTGCCCCAATCAGATTGCTGACTAATGAACCGGTGGTGGATGCAAAAGAGTTGACTATCACAAAGAAAACGGTAGACACGCTACGGGTAATATTGGAGATGGCAAGTTCTGTCTTTCCCAAATGTTCGATAGCTACGAAGAACAGGAACCAGGGAGCAACGCTGATAAAGGCATGGAACATACTCCAAACTGAAAGTCTTAATAATTTTATTAACAACTTCCTGTCGTAGACTACTTTTAGTCCATATTTCACTTTGTCTATCTTCGTCCACATATATAATAGAAGTATGACAAAGGCTCCAAGCTCTGCTAAAGAAGAAGCCATAGCTGCTCCTGATATGCCTAAATTCAGTTTGAAAATTAGTAAATAGTTAAAAGGGATGTTGATGCAGATAGCTGTAATGGCTGCTACGGATAACGCCCTGGTATTTGTTATCCCTACCAGAAAGGAGCGTAAAGCTAAAAAAGGAAATGAGAACAACAGTCCGAAGCTACGCCAGTCCAGATATAGAATCACTGCTTGATAAATTTCGTCAGAAGTAATCAACTGTCGCAGGATTAAGGGAGAGACAAAGTGGAGCAGCAGGCAAAGAATGATTGCCAACCCTGACAGAAAATATAATCCCTGAAAAAAGGTACGCCCTGTCTTTTTATACTGCTGTTCCCCGTTTCTACGGGCAATCATCACCTGCATCCCTATACTGAACCCGAAGCCCAGCATATAAACGGCCAAATAATAGATTCCGGCAAGTGCGGACGCTCCGAGTTCGACTTCTCCCACATGCCCCAGAAAGACAGCATCGGTGATATTGATTAATTGTTCCATAAGTATGCTCATCATCACAGGAAAGTTAATGAGCCATATTTGCTTATATGTATAATTCATCGCTCAACTTAAAAATAACACGATACAGCATACCACATTCTCATAGCAGTACACAGTTTCGCAAGTTTATAAAAATGGATATAAAACTCTTTGGCAGGCGGAAAGTTGCCTGTCGGATAGCTGAATAGCCTTATTAAAAAAGTATGCTATTCGTTGAGCGCAGCTATATACAGAGTTTCATAAATAGATGAATATTGTTGGTTTATCAATCAATTACATCACAAAGATAGCAAATTTTATTTTGAATCTCCATCTATAAATACAAAAGAGGGCGACCACGCACCCTCTTTTAAATATTAACCTCTTCAAGTCCGAACTTAACTTATAGTATTTTGTATCGACATTTTATATTATAAGTTAATAGAACATCAAAGACATCTCTTTACAAAATCCATACTATCCAAAACTGAAAGGAAATGTGCTTTCGTCGGATAAAGCTATCAATCCATTTTTTCGTTGAATACAAATTTTGTTCTCTCTTGCCAGCCAACCGGCAGCTAATGCTGTACTCTCTACGCTAAGGTTTAATCTTCTCGCCAATTCTGGTATTGAAATTTCACCAAATTCCTTTAGGGCGCACCAGACCTTTCCGGCGTTCGTCCCTACTATTCTTTTATCCATGGCTATTATTTATTTAATAATTTGGTTACAATATAGCGATTTTAGCAATAGATTATAATCAAAAGAGCGTTTTTTATTCCAGGTTTTGACATTATTTAAAACATCAAAATCCATATCACCGCAAACGGTTAAAAACATGGTCATTTTATATACATTTATACCATACTTAAATACACAAAATATTTAAATAAATTATCAAACAAAGAAATAGAAAAGCATCGTCAACAAATAGATATTCTACAAATAAGCAATATCGGACAAGTCTGTTCCCTTTTTTACCAGTACCTTTGCAAAGTGAAATAACAATCAAACTATGCAACAGAAGAAAACAACGAAAGAAGAGTACCAAAAGTGCGTAAATGTCGTAGTGGAATATATCAATCAGCATTTAGGAGAAGATATTGATTTAAAATCGCTGGCCAAGGTTTCTAATTTCTCTCCTTTTTACTTTCACCGGATAATGAAAGCATTTCTCGGTGAACCGATTGGTACGTTTATTGTCCGGACGCGGACAGAAGCTGCCGCACGCCTGCTCCGCTACTCGGATATCCCGATTGCCGATATTGCCTATCGCATCGGATATTCGTCTCCCTCTTCATTGTCGAAAGTATTCAGGCAGTTTTATGGAATTTCACCTTTAGAGTATCGAAACAATAAAAACTTTGTAATTATGAAACCAGCGATTATCAGACCGGAATTGGAACTGAAAAGTGAGATTAAGAACGTACCTGCAAGAAATGTGATTTATATTCGTCTGTCCGGCGACTACAAACTAAATGATTATGGCGGCACCTGGGGACGGTTGTGGCAGTTTATCAAAGAACAAAACCTGCCAATGGGGGATTTCAGCCCGCTTTGCATCTATCACGACGACCCCAAAGTAACACCTGCCGAGAAGTTGCGTACAGATGTATGTATGGTAATGCCTGTTCAGGTAGCGCCTAAAGGTGACGTAGGATTCAAGACGCTTCCTGCCGGACGTTATGCTATTTTCCTTTATAAAGGGCCGTACGACAACCTGCAAGCAGTGTATGACACTATTTACGGAAAATATTTGCCCGAAATGGAATGTACGTTGCGCAACGAGGCCAGTGCCGAACGTTATCTGAACGACCCGTGCAAAACGGCTCCCGAAGAGTTGCTGACGGAGATTTATATTCCGGTGGAATAAAATGGAATAAGAAGTATAAAATGCAGGTGCGCCGTTTTGTCTTGGCACACCTGCATTAACTTACCCATTCCATTCTCAATGAATGGGAATTACGATGTACAGATAATCTTCCTCTCCTTTATCTGTTTTATCAGTTATCTGTCGGCATAAAGCCCTACTCTATTTCCCTCACTATCGGTAAACAGGGCAAACCATCCTCTGCCTTCTACCTCTATTTTCGTTTTAGGCATCACGATTTTTCCACCTTTCTGAAGCACCTTGTCTAATGTCAGAGTAATATCTTCACAATTAAAAGAGATAATCACCCCTTTCTCCGAAGGAAGATAATCCGGCGCGTAGAAAATAGCTCCAGCCGTTTCCCCTTCTTCGGTGAAACACGCCATTTTTTCTTCTTCACACTCAAAAACCGGAAGTTGCACATCCAGCACCGTTTCATAAAAATCGACAGCCCGACGAAAATCAACAGAAGGAATCTCGAAAAATGCAATAAACTTTTTCATTTTGTTTCTTTTTTATGGTTACTACTAAGCCTTTGCAAAGACATTGCAAAAGTAGGGCAACCCGTCGGGCCCTGATAGGAAAAAAGGGACATCTTCTAAAGTTCGGAGAAATAATCGGAATAGGGAGCACAAACTGCAAGATATTCGGCAGGCGTATAGCCTGAAAAGAGCTTGAACTCCTTTATCATGTGCGACTGGTCGGAGAATCCGCACTCATAGGCAAGCCGGGCGAAAGGAACTGCCGGATTCTGTTGCAACAGGAACAGCGCACGCTGCATACGCACAATACGGATAAATTCTTTAGGAGTCGTCCCCACGTAATCGGCGAAAACCCGACCGAACTGCTTGTTGCTCAGGCAAGCCGCTTCCGACAACTGCGAGATTTGAATCTGTGGCTGACTATTGATTTCTTGAAAGACAGCGGACATTCTCTTCAAATTGTATTCGGAAAAAGAATATAAACGACGGAGAAAGAATTGTTCTATCAGACGGATACAAGCCGTATTGTCGGGAGTATCAGCAACTTGTTTCGATAAGTCCGAGAGTCCGGTATCTCCCACCTCATACATAGACACATTCTGCCCGTGAAACAAATTGACGGGAATATGAAGCAACACCTTTGCCGCATAAGGCTGAAAGACAACTGTTATCATCTCTATCCTTCCCATAGACACCACATCGGAAAAGCCGACCGACTGCCCGCAAACAAACGACTGCGGCTGCAACCGCGATTCGTTCTGCAAAAAGAGCCGTTTGCCTTTGTGAAACACAAGTTGGATGCAACCGATAGGCAGAGTCCGCTCGGAAACAGTATCCGCCGCATCATCCTGCAATATCCAGTAATGCCGGATATAAGGAGCCAGTACGGAAACAGGAGTGATAATTTGAAATGATTGCATACGGCAGATTTTCTACTTTTTAAGTTATAACCGTTTTTTAAGTTACGACTGCAAAAGTAGAAAGTTTGCCGGATTATGTATTGTAAAAATGGGACATTCTTTTATTTGAAGGGTTCGCTGATGTCTACGAATTTATTCAGGACATGGACATCGGACTCGTAAGAATTACCCGCCTCGGCAGGAGTGTCAATAACAAAGTTGCCACTACATCCACACAGCAGGATGAGAAAAAGTAAAAAGCCTAGTTTAGTTAATTGCAGATTCTTCATAACATACAGGGTTTGGTTATCTTTTCCTATTTCATAAAATAGTTTAGTTTTATGGCAACAAAGTTATGGGAAAGAAAATAAAAAAGTCTTGAACGAATTCAAGACTGCAACTGATTTATATAGGATATAAATATTATTAACAATAATTCCCGCTATCATGCCAATGGTGGCAGATAGCAGGAAGCTGTTTCTTTAAATAACGGAAAGGCCGTATTCGTAGGCATCAGACATTGAGTTGTAATCCGCATCCGAGTAGGCGCCTTTGTCTCTGGCTTTTTGCATATCCTTCATAAAGGATTCTACGGAGGAAAGGAAACTCTGATAGTTTTTCAATTCTTCGTCATAACCGGTAACGGCAGGAAGTTTCTTTGCGGCTTCCAGTTCCTTTTTCAATTCTGCCATTTTCACGTCAATCCGCATGCCGTCCATTGCGTGTTTACGGGAGTAGAGGTTCATGATGCTTTGTACGGTGCCCGACATTTTGCGCATAGCCATTATCTGGTCTTTCAACGGCTCGTCGGCGAGAAGTTCCTTTTCCGCCTGTTCCGTCAGAGGGCTTAATATATCGAAAATCACTTGTTTGTATTCGGACATCGCTATGCTCAACTGATAGTTCTCTTCCAAGAGTTTAGTGGTTTCCGCCTTTTTGTTATCCTTCCGGTAAGACAGGAATTTATCAAAATTAGCGTAGAACTGTGCTCTCGAAGTAAATAATCCCCTGTAATTCTGTATCAGATTCTGACGGACTTCATCATTGAAGTAGACACCCGGATTCATCAGTTCCGCAGTATCTCTGGCCGAGACTTCCGGTGGCGCAATCGGAGCTACTTCGGGCACTTTTCCCGTCTGCTCCATATATCCCAATACTGCATTTATATCTTTTGCATTAGCTACATGCCTCAAAACAATGAGTGACGTATGATAATAGTTTATCACTTTACTGGCGTCGTCCAACTCTTCAGGAGTAGCCGAAGACGCAACCTGCTTCTTGTTCCCTCCCGAACAAGAAACCAACAAGAAAGCACCAACAAGTGCCCCTAACAACAAGATTCTTTTCTTCATAATGTTCAGTTTATTAAGTCTTTCGTACTATAACAATAAAAATCGTTTTTTGTTATAACCAAACAATGCATATCGGATAAGTTAAAAAAGAACAGGAAAGTCCTAGATGTTATTGGCGATGGTTGAGGAATAAACAATCACAAGAAGTATAAAAACAAAAAATGGCTACTCATCGCGAGCAACCAATCCTTTGTTAACCTTAAATCTAATACTTATGAAAAAAACACATTACAAAGGTACTATCTTTCGGGTAAATAGCAAATTTCAGAGTGAAAACAGGTGATAATATAACACGGTTTAATACTCTCGGAAGCGCATTAACATTTCAGACTTCACACGTTAACATTTAACATATTCATTCACAATCATTGCTTGCCGCATAGTCCGGAAACAGGCTTCATTCTTTTTTCTGCCCAAAAGAGGATAAATAAGATTCATTTTACGTAACTTTGAAGTATGATAATCAGTGCCAGCCGCCGGACGGATATTCCGGCATTTTATTCATCCTGGTTTTTCAACCGGATTAAAGAGAGATATGTATTAGTGCCTAATCCTTTCAATCCAAAGATGATTAGCAAGGTCAACCTCGACCCTGCCGTAGTAGACTGTATCGTGTTCTGGACAAAGAATCCGGCTCCGATGATTGACAAACTGGATAAATTGCAGGATTATAAATACTACTTCCAGTTCACTCTCAACCCTTACGACGAAAAATTGGAAAACAACCTGCCCTCTATCGCCAAACGAATAGAAACCTTCAAACGGCTCTCCGACAAGATTGGAAAAGAGAAAGTCATCTGGCGTTACGACCCGATATTAACAAATACAGAATTTAATGTAGCTTTCCATAAAGAAGCATTTGCACAAATAGCCGACGGACTTAAAGACCATACAGAAAAATGTATGCTGGGATTCATCGACCATTATCAGCATATCCGCAATGCGGTAGGACAATTCAACATCAATCCTTTGACAAAAGAAGAGATTGAAGAAATGGCTGTTTCTTTCAAGAAAACAACAGATGCGTATCCGACCGTCCAATTAGATACCTGCACCACTAAAGTGGATTTGAGACATCTGAATATCCCCAGTGGCCTGTGTATCGACAAAGAACTGATAGAAAGAATTATCGGCTGCCCGATTCTTGCCAAGAAAGACAAGAATCAACGGAGTATCTGCAACTGCATCGAAAGCATCGACATCGGTACGTATGAAAGTTGCCTCAACGGGTGCATCTATTGCTATGCAATCAAAGGCAATTACAACACCGCAGAATATAATATGAAGAAGCATGATAAAAATTCTCCGCTTCTTATCGGGCATTTATCAGAAAACGACGTAGTGAAAGAACGGGAAATGAAAAGCTTGAAGAATAACCAATACTCACTATTTTAAATCTTCGCCCAAATTTAAGGGCATAAAAAAAGGCTATCTATCCCAGACAGCCAATCTTTTGTTAACCTTAAATCTAATACTATGAAAAACACATTGCAAAGATACGGACTTTCGGCATATCTCCAAATTTATCGGGCAAAACGGGGTATCTTATAACATGGTTTAATAGAATCGGAATCCGATTAACATATAAGTAGAGTGGCGTTAACATTTAACAGTTTTCTTAAATATATAGGAGTAGAAAACTAGGAGAGATGCAAAAGTTTTCAAACTGGTTGGCGAATCTTATTAAAGAGAGTTTAAGGTGAGTAACAAATCTCCCGCCTGTTTGTTTAAAATAGAAGGTAACCATCAAATTCCCATTATATGAATAGATTCGAAAATAAGGTAGTCATCATCACCGGTGCTGCCGGCGGCATTGGCGAGGCAACCACACGCCGTATTGTTTCTGAAGGCGGCAAAGTAGTCATTGCCGACCACTCCAAAGAAAAAGCAGAGCAACTCGCTGCCGAACTCACTCAATCGGGGGCTGACGTACGTCACATTTATTTCTCCGCTACCGAACTGCAAAGCTGTAAAGAGCTGATTGATTTTGCAATGAAAGAGTACGGGCAAGTGGATATACTGATTAACAACGTAGGCGGAACCGACCCGAAACGTGACCTGGGTATCGAAAAACTGGATATTAATTACTTCGACGAAGTATTTCACCTGAACCTTTGCTGCACCATGTATCTTTCCCAACAAGTGATTCCTATTATGGTGGCGCACGGCGGTGGAAATATCGTAAACGTAGCATCCATCAGCGGAATGACCGCCGACGCCAACGGGACTTTATACGGAGCCAGCAAAGCAGGTGTCATCAACCTGACTAAATATATCGCCACCCAACTGGGCAAAAAGAATATCCGTTGCAACGCCGTAGCGCCCGGACTGATACTGACTCCCGCCGCCCTGGATAATCTGAATGAAGATGTCCGCAACATCTTTTTGGGACAATGTGCCACGCCTTATTTGGGTGAACCGGAAGATGTGGCAGCCACCATTGCCTTTCTCGCCTCGAACGACGCCCGGTATATCACCGGACAAACAATCGTCGTAGACGGCGGACTGACCTCTCATAATCCAACCGTGGAATTATCATAATAGAGAAACATCTTATTAACTACAAATAAGATATTCATTTGCATAGATTATTTTTCCCGTTGCCTATTCGGTTTTCGTTTGACTTAACTCAAGCGAGCGTTCGACTTAAGTTAAGCTATCGTTTGACTTAAGTCAAACGAAAACTGAATCGCAGGTTGAATAAATAATTGATGAAGCCTGGCTTCTTAAACAATGCATTGCCACAAACTAGTTATTGCATCGCATTACTGAGCATACAATTCTCCCCCCGCCTCCATATTTTATCATTCTTTTCCAAATTCAGAGTAGCCGCATCAAAAAAAACTCTTTTTCCTCTCCATGTTACCGATAGGAAACATACCTTTGTGACCAACTAGTAACAAGACTATAAAAGTATGGAAAAAGAAATTATCAAAAACAGGCAGACAACAGAACTTACCCTGATTAAAGCCGTCGATGACATCATCGAGGAAAGTGGCTTCGAAGGATTAGGCATCAATGCAATAGCAGCCAAGGCTAAAGTTTCCAAAATGCTTATCTATCGTTATTTTAACTCATTAGACGGATTGATAGCAGCCTATATCCAACAAAATGACTATTGGATTAACTTCAATGAAGAATTGCCGGATAAAGAACATTTATCTGAATTTATCAAGCAAATATTCAAAAGACAAATCGTCCGGCTGCGGGAAAGTTATACTTTGAAACGGTTATATCGCTGGGAGCTCTCAACAGACAACAAATTCGTGAAAGAGCTGCGCGACAAGCGGGAAGAAAAAGGACTCTGGCTGATAGAAGCTGTTAGCAGGCTTTCAAAGCATCCGCAAAAGGAAACTGCCGCCGTAGCTTCCATTATCACAGCGGCTATCAGCTATCTGGCGCTACTCGAAGAAAACTGCCAGGCATATAACGGACTTAAAATACAACAAGAAACCGGTTGGGAACAACTGGAAGAAGGGATTAATTTACTTGTAGACCTTTGGCTACAAAAAACAACTTTAACGAAATGAATAAAATGACGATTATGGGATTATGGTTCCTCCCTCTATTGATTAATAGCGGATGCAACCAGGAATTAATAGAGTACAACACCGACGACCTCAAAATATCCATCGAAAAGGGTGAGGAATGGATGCATGACTTTCCGCTATTCTTAGGTATTAATAAGAAGAATCCGCCACAAATTGCCATTTGGACGGAAGATATGGAAGGACATTATTTATCCACTATTTATGTGACGCATAAAATAGCCACTCAATCCTGGCAAGCTTCCAGTGGAAACCGCAGAAAAGAGGCTCTACCGCATTGGTGTCATCAGAGAGGTGTTCAATATGAAGACGGGCTGTATCTTCCGACAAAGAAATCGCCATTCACCGACGGAGTCAGCGGAGCAACTCCGAAAGGCAGTTTTGATGTACGGATGACTCCCACGGGTAAGGTAAAGAAGTTCATTGTCAAAGTAGAAATCAATCATTCCACAGATTTCAATGATGCATATCCGAAATCCGCCGAAGAAGGAGACACCCATTATTCCGGCGGAAAAGAGGGAAGCGGGCAGCCTGCCCTTGTCTATGCAGCAGAAGTGGATTTAACTTCCGGTGAAAAAGTATTTGCAGCTAAGTTAATCGGACATAGCAGCCCAGATGGAAGCAACGGGGATATAACAGAAGATACTTCTTCGCTCACAACTGCATTACATATTGTCAAAAGCATAACGATATACATACTATAATGAAAAAGTCAACACTCACCTTTATTCTGTTATCCCTCATCACAATGTACGCCAACGGACAGACAGATAACAAACATTTCTCTTATACTGTATCTATCGGAACCGGGTTCTCCATGAGCCAACCTTCGTGTACACCTTTCATCGGACAAGTCATTGCTCATTATCACATCAATCAGCGGTTTACCGTCGGTGCCGGCAGTGGTTTATCCGTCTATGAGAAAGCGCTTATCCCGCTATATGCCAACGCACAGTTCTTCATTACCCAACCCAGGAAGCTGACTCCTTATTTGGAATGTAATATCGGCGGCTCATTCGCTGCCGCCAAAGAAACAAACGGCGGATTTTATCTCTCGCCGTCCGTGGGGGCACAACTAAGACTTACTCAAAAGCTGAAAATGAATGTAGCGTTAGGCTATGAAATACAGAAGTTGGAACGGTTAAAGAAACAAACCGACCCGTATTTCCGCACTGAATTTAAGGAAGAATTATCACACCATTCCCTCACCGTGAAAGTCGGATTGACCTATTAGAAAACATTAAAAGAAAGAAATATCGGCAATCAAACAATAGTTTCGTTCAACAAATACTAACTTTACAACGTTTTTAATATAAAGAGCGAACGGAATGATTGTTAGAACACTACTGGATACAGACCTCTATAAGTTTACCACATCGTACGCTTATATCAAACTATTTCCCTATGCAATGGGGAAGTTCAGTTTCCATGATAGAAATGAGACTGAATATACTGAAGAATTCCTGGAGACACTTAAACATGAAATTGATAAGCTAAGTCGATTAAGACTTACAGAAGAAGAACTGGAATATATGACACGGAATTGTCGGTTCCTTCCGAGAGTTTATTGGGAATGGCTGTCATCTTTCCGCTTCGATCCGGATAAAATCAAGATACATTTGGATGAGGCGCATCATCTTCACATCGAAGTCAATGATTTTCTCTATAAAGCTACCCTTTATGAAGTACCTTTGCTTGCCATTGTATCCGAAATTAAGAACCAGTTCTTCGGCAATGTAGCCGATATGGACAAAATCTTATGCAAATTATCGGAGAAAGTGGAATTGTCCAATCAACATCAGTTACGTTTCTCGGAGTTCGGTACGCGGCGGAGATTCTCTGTCCATGTACAGGAAACGGTCATCGAAAAATTAAAAGAAACGGCGCAGTATTGCACAGGCACTTCCAACTGCTATTTTGCAATGAAGTACGACATGAAAATGATGGGTACTCATCCGCATGAGTGGTTCATGTTTCATGGAGCGCAATTCGGATATAAACACGCCAACTACATGGCGCTCGAAAACTGGGTGAATGTCTATGACGGTGATTTGGGCATTGCCTTATCCGATACTTATACTTCCGGTATCTTCCTCAGCAATCTCAGCCGTAAACAGGCGAAACTGTTTGACGGTGTCCGCTGCGATTCCGGTAATGAATTTGAGTTTATAGACAGTCTGGTATCCCGTTACAAAGAACTGGGAATCGACGCGACCACCAAGACTATCGTTTTCAGCAACGCCCTCGATTTCACAAAAGCACTGGAGATTCAGGAATATTGCAAGAACAAAATTCGTTGTTCCTTCGGCATCGGGACAAATCTCACCAATGATACCGGATTCGAGCCTTCAAACATCGTTATGAAGATGACACAATGCAAGATGAACGTCAATCAGGAATGGCGGGAATGTATCAAGCTATCCGACGACGAAGGCAAACATACCGGTAGTCCGGAAGAAGTACAGGCATGTTTGCATGAATTGAGACTGAATTAGCTTATTTCCCTATTATCGCTTTATCAAAACGGCTATCCATACAAACACTGATATCCGTTGTGACAAACTTGCCTTCATAGAACAAGCTGAATATCGTAGCCGGAGTAGGTGCAGCCTGTGCCTGCTCCATTGTCTCCAGTTTAACAATCTCCAAAGGCAGATTTCTTTTGGCGGCGGTTTCCTTCAAAGAACTCATCACATGAAATTCCGCAAACGGACAACGGTTGGAAAAATAAACAGTGATACCCTTTTTATCAGGGCACTCTCCTGTTCGTGCAGATTCATTAAACGTCGGATTCGGAGCATCAACATTCAATTTCTTCACCAACAGACTAAATCCTGTCGAAAGCTCTTCGCAAACAACAAATCCCTGTCGCAACAGCCATTTGGTATCACTCATAAAATGAAACTTTTTTGTTCCTACCACTGTCACCAAACCATCCTTGCCTTGCTGCAAAGCGTCCTCTATCGCAGTTTGGAGCAGAGCTTTCGCATACCCTTTTCCTTTATACTGCCCAGCTACCCAAAAGCAGTTTATCAACAGGTAATTGTCAGCCTTCACAGGAACCCACCCGTTTTCGGCCGGGCCATATTCGATAAATACTTTCGCACGCTCATTCAAACGACGAAAAACATACCCGTTTTCAAATTGCTTCTTCAGCCATTCTTTTTTCAGGTTATAACTTTCCTGGCATTTCTTATCCGAGAAAGCGCAGCAGATATGTTCTTTCCCTATGTTGTCTTTGGTAAGCGTGATAAAGTCGATGTTCATAGTATCAGTTTTTTATTAGTAGTTTTTTAATGAAATAGTATCGAATATTATATTATCCACAAAGATAAACATTCAAGTGTAGCAGTCATTATCCAATCCCGTAAAAATCAATATTATTTAGTAGAAAGTGAGGTATGGGCATAAAAAAAGGAGCAACGCCTTGCTCCAACCTTTGTTAACCTTAAATCTAATACTATGAAAAACACAGTGCAAAGATACGGACTTTCCGATTATCTGCAAATTATCCAAATAAAAAAGTATGTTTCATAACATGATTTAAAACTTTCCGAGGAATAACGCCTCTTTTATTAATACTTTTTCAAGATTTGAATCCCTTCACGGCTCTTTCCAACCTTTCCAAAGTAAGTTCGCCGGATTGTCTCCAAAGTTGCTCTCCTTTTCTGAAAAGGATAAATGTAGGCGTTGATTCGATGGTGTAGAAATCTGTAAGGGCAGTTTCCTGGTCTACGTCTACTTCCACTACTTCGAGCGTTCCTTCCATTAGTTTCTTAAATTCCTCAACGACAGGTTTCATACGCTGGCAATGAGGACACCATGTGGCATAAAACTCTGCCATTACCCAATCGGCATTAGCCAGCTTCTCTTGATTCCGTTCCTCACGGGCTACTTTCTTCTCTTTCATAATTGATTACTGTTTTGATTAATAATTGCTACTTCAACAATACGAAAAGAAAGAAAGTTTAAAGGATAAACAATAATACACACAGATTTAACTATTTAATCCACTTGCAGTTATCGTCTTTCGTTTCTAATATCTGGACAGCCGTCCATTGCACAAAAATGAAACTTTCGTGCAAAAAGGCTACACTCTATTCAATATTTATTTATCTTTGCCACCGAAATGGTTCGGAATCCGTAGCCAACGGACGACGATTAATAGGGAATCGGGTGCAAATCCCGAACAGTCCCGCTGCTGTGAAACTCTGTTCAATGTCTTATTAATGAACTAATTTGACGCCACTGATGTTTTTTTATCGGGAAGGCAAATAAGACAAGAGTCAGTCAGAAGACCTGCCACTTCGCGTAAAACGTTCTTCCGCCTCGTGGATTAGGAGAAAGAACATCGTTTGTTAAGCCCCAAATCAATAAAATACTGTGTTTTCACCGGGTGGAATATGTCCGCAAGGTGGAAAGGCATAAAATAAGTATGTACTTAATTTAAAAAAGTATGATAAAAAGAATCTTAGTAGCCAATCGCGGTGAGATTGCCGTAAGGGTGATGCGCTCCTGCCGGGAGATGGAAATAACGAGTATAGCGATATTCTCCGAGGCAGACCGGACTGCAAAACATGTGCTTTATGCAGACGAAGCATATTGTGTAGGTCCCGCCGCATCTAAAGAGAGTTATCTGAATATAGAAAAAATTATCGAAGTGGCGAAAGCGAACCATGCAGACGCCATTCATCCGGGATATGGATTCCTGTCCGAGAATGCTAATTTTGCACGGCGCTGTCAGGAAGAAGGCATTATCTTTATCGGACCCGATCCGGAGACAATGGAAGCAATGGGCGACAAAATTTCCGCCCGTATCAGGATGATTGAAGCCGGAGTACCCGTTGTGCCCGGCACACAAGAAAACCTAAAAAGTGTGGAAGAAGCCGTGGAGCTTTGCAATAAAATCGGTTATCCGGTGATGCTGAAAGCTTCTATGGGTGGCGGTGGAAAAGGGATGCGCCTTATCCACAGCGCGGAAGAAGTGGAAGAAGCCTACACAACTGCCAAAAGTGAATCACTCTCTTCTTTTGGCGACGACACGGTTTATCTGGAGAAGTTTGTGGAAGAGCCTCATCACATCGAATTCCAGATTTTGGGTGACAAGCACGGCAACGTAATTCATCTTTGCGAACGCGAATGTTCCGTACAACGCCGTAATCAGAAGATTGTGGAAGAAACACCTTCGGTTTTCGTCACTCCGGAATTGCGGAAAGATATGGGAGAAAAAGCCGTGGCAGCCGCCAAAGCAGTAAACTATATCGGAGCGGGAACCATCGAATTTCTTGTTGACAAACACCGCAATTATTACTTCCTTGAAATGAATACCCGCCTGCAAGTAGAGCACCCGATTACCGAAGAAGTAGTAGGTGTAGACCTTGTGAAAGAGCAAATCAAAGTTGCCGACGGACAGATGCTTCAACTGAAACAGGAAGATATCAAACAGCGCGGACACGCTATCGAATGTCGTATCTGTGCCGAAGATACGGAAATGAATTTCATGCCAAGTCCCGGAATCATTAAGCAGATTACAGAGCCGAACGGCATCGGAGTGCGTATTGACAGCTATGTATACGAGGGATACGAGATTCCTATCTATTATGACCCGATGATTGGCAAACTGATTGTATGGGCTACCAATCGCGAATATGCTATCGAACGGATGCGTCGCGTGCTTCATGAATACAAGCTGACCGGAGTCAAGAATAATATCAGTTATTTGCGCGCTATCATGGATACGCCCGATTTTGTGGAAGGTCATTACGATACCGGATTCATCACCAAGAACGGCGAACACCTGCACCAATGCATTATGCGCACCAGCGAACGTGCCGAGAATATTGCACTGATTGCCGCCTACATGGACTATCTGATGAATCTTGAAGAGAACAGCGGTGACACTACCGACAACCGTCCTATCAGCAAATGGAAAGAATTCGGATTGCATAAAGGCGTACTTCGTATCTAAATTTAAAAAGCAGTTAATTATGGAAATTCATATAGGTGACCGAGTGGCCGAAGTGGAACTGGTCAGCAAGGAAGATAACAAAGTGATACTTACCATTGACGGAAAACCGTTTGAAGCGGACGTGGTAATGGCGGAAAACGGAACCTGCAACATCCTTATGGACGGTCGCAGCGCAAACGCGCAGCTCATCCGCAAGGAAAACGGGAAAAGCTATAAAGTGAACACGCATTACAGCAGTTTCAATGTCGAAATCGTAGACAGTCAGGCGAAATACCTGCGTATGCGCAAGAAAGGCGAAAACGAACAGAACGACCGCATCACTTCCCCCATGCCGGGGAAAGTAGTAAAAATCCCCATTACGGCAGGACAGGAAGTGAAAGCAGGAGACACTGCTATCGTTATCGAAGCCATGAAGATGCAGAGCAACTATAAAGTGACTTCGGATTGCCGCATCAAAGAAATTCTGGTTCAGGAAGGTGATAACATCACCGGTGACCAGACATTAATAACATTAGAACCGATTGCATAAACTAAAAAAGGATTGCATCATGGAAGAAATAAACAAAGCATATACCACGTTCCAGGAACGTGACCGCATCGCTTCCCTCGGGGGTGGCGCAGAAAAAATAGAAAAGCAACACGAAAGCGGCAAGATGACTGCCCGCGAACGTATCGAGATGTTGCTCGACAAAAGAACATTTGTCGAATTGGATAAGCTGATGGTTCACCGTTGCACCAACTACGGCATGGACAAGAACAAAATTCCGGGAGACGGCATCGTATCCGGTTACGGAAAGATTGACGGTCGCCAGGTTTTCGTTTACGCCTATGACTTCACCGTTTACGGTGGTTCGCTTTCCGCATCCAACGCGAAGAAGATTGTAAAGGTACAGCAACTGGCTTTAAAGAACGGTGCTCCGATTATCGCATTGAACGATTCAGGCGGCGCACGTATTCAGGAAGGTATCGAAAGCCTTTCGGGATATGCGGATATTTTCTATCAGAACACAATGGCAAGCGGTGTGATTCCACAAATCTCCGCTATTCTCGGTCCTTGTGCCGGTGGTGCCTGCTACTCCCCCGCCCTCACCGACTTTATCTTTATGGTAAAAGAAAAGAGCCACATGTTTGTGACGGGGCCCGATGTAGTGAAGACCGTTATCCATGAGGAAGTCAGCAAGGAAGAGCTGGGTGGCGCCATGACTCACAGCAGCAAAAGCGGAGTGACTCATTTTATGTGCAACACCGAAGAAGAACTGTTGATGAGTATCCGCGAACTGCTTTCGTTCCTGCCGCAGAACAATATGGACGAGACTAAAAAGCAGAACTGTACAGATGAAACCAACCGTGAAGACGCTACTCTGGACACTATCGTCCCGGCAGACCCGAATGTTCCTTATGACATGAAAGATATCATCGAACGGGTGGTAGACAATGGCTATTTCTTCGAAGTTATGCCGAATTTTGCAAAAAACATCCTCATCGGTTTCGCACGTCTGGCAGGTCGTTCGGTAGGTATCATCGCCAATCAGCCCGCTTATCTTGCCGGAGTGCTTGATATTGACGCCAGTGACAAGGCAAGCCGTTTTATCCGCTTCTGTGACTGTTTCAACATTCCGTTGATTACATTCGAAGATGTTCCGGGATTCCTTCCGGGATACACGCAAGAAAACAACGGTATCATCCGCCACGGTGCAAAAATCGTTTACGCATTTGCAGAAGCTACCGTTCCCAAGTTGACCGTTATCACCCGTAAGGCTTACGGTGGTGCTTATATCGTAATGAACTCCAAGCAGACCGGTGCCGACGTAAACTTCGCCTATCCAAGCGCGGAAATCGCAGTAATGGGTGCGGACGGTGCAATCAATATCCTGTTCCGCAAAGCCGATGAAGAAACGAAAGCGAAAGAACTGGAAGCCTACAAGAAAAAGTTTGCCACCCCGTACCAAGCTGCCGAACTGGGATTCATCGATGAAATCATCTACCCGAGACAAACCCGCAAACGTCTGATTCAGGCATTGGAAATGACGGAGAACAAGATGCAGACGAATCCGCCCAAGAAGCATGGAAATATGCCCTTATAACAACTAGATAGGTACTTGTCAAAGTACCACCACCCAAAACGGACTTACACTGATTCTGAGGATTATTATTCAAAGAATCGACGTAAGCCCGTTTTTTATTTCTGAAATTCGTTCTGCAATATTATATCAAACAATGAATGCGTTACATTAAACACAATATGTTACATTAAATAAGGAGCAAGATACTTCACCAGGAAATAACCGCCTACCACCAGCCAGATATAAAGAAGAAGTGCCAGTACAAAAGGTTTTGCCCCCGCCTTTCTGAATTTATCAATACTCGTTTCCGTACCAAGTGCAGTCATTGCCATTGTCAGCAGGAAAGTATCCAAGGTATTGATTCCCGCAACCAACTGCGCAGGCAGCAAATCAAAAGAATTAAAAGCGATAACTCCCATAAAACCGATTGCAAACCAGGGAATGGCAATCTTCTGAAATTTCTGTCCTTTCTGTGCCTGTCTCTTTCTCGCTCTTGCCACCATGTAAGTAGTAATCAGAAGCACGGGAACCAGCATCATCACCCGAATCATCTTCACGATAATCGCCGAATCCGAAATACCGTTTCCCATAGCGTCACCCGCTCCCACCACATGAGCTACTTCGTGGAGCGTGGCACCTGTATAGATTCCCATCTGGTCGGGAGTCAACGCACAAATTCCATTCCGATAGAGGAAAGGATATAAAAACATGGAGATAGTTCCGAAGATTACTACGGTAGAAACGGCCACTGCCGTCTTATAAGGTTTTGCCTTAATAGTAGACTCCGCACCGAGAATGGCGGCAGCCCCACAGATACCGCTTCCAATAGAAGTAAGCAATGCAATGCCCTTATCCATTTTCAATAACTTACCAAGATAAATACCGCCACAAATAGTCACCACCACAATAATAACATCAATCAACAGAGCAGGCAATCCGATAGCCAGCACATCCTGAAAAGTCAGCCTGAAACCATACAGGATAATACCAATACGCAGAATTTTTTTCGAGCAGAACTGTATACCCGGTACCCAAGTCTCGGGAAGATTATTCCGCAAGCTGTTAGCATAAAGCATACCCAAAATGATACCTACAATCATCGGACTGAAGGAGAGACTTCTCACAAAAGACATCTCACCAATGTAAAACGCCGCACAAGAGAACAGTGTTATCAACAAGACACCGTGCAACATGCTGCTTCTTTTTTCGTTGAACATAAATTACTAGATTTTAGTGATACTGAATTTATAACTCTGCAAAGAAAACCATTTTTCACAAAAATGGTTCACAGTATTTTATTATGCCGGATAATCTCCGGTTATACTTATCTGCAATAAAAAACGGCACCTCGATTCACATCGCAGCACCGTCACAACACAAACACAAAATAAAACACGACAAAACTACTATGCAATCTTCCTGTTATGCCGGGGAGGCATATCTTGCTCACCTATCTATATTCGCATACCCATAAGAAGCTTTATCAGGCGATTTGCATAATTAAAAACATACTCATTTGGATTTTTGTTCACGGAAGCTCAAAAAAAATGAGACAGAAACTGGGTTTTAACAAAAAAACGGTAACCATACCTCTTTTTTTATTCGGACAAACCAGCATGGCATCAAACAGTTATCAGCTCTTCTTATTCTCTTCCTTAAATCGGGTAGGTGTCATTCCTTTGATTTGTTTAAAGGAAGTGCTAAAATATCGAGGATAAGAGAAACCTACTTCATAAGATATTTCATTAATATTCATGCTAGTATTTGTAAGCAGAAAAACAGATCTCTCGATACGTAACCGGTTAATATAATCATTAACTCCCAAACCAGTCAGCGACTTCACCTTATTATATAGAGAAGCTCTGCTCATAGCCATCTTGTCCGTCAGGAATTTAATAGAAAGTTCTCCACCCGCCATATTCTCATTGATAAGCGTATTGAGCTTATTGATGAATTCCTCATCCTCCTTGTTGTTTTTCTGTTGAGTTTGCTGCTCTGTTTCCACCATCCGGTCATCATCCACTTCCTTTGACTGAATATCGGACAAAAAGATTTCTGCAAAGTTATCTTCTTCGCCCCGCTGTTTTTCTCCTTTGCCGCTAAGCATATCGTTTAATACAGCTTGCAAGAAATGGTTCACACTACCTTTCATATTACGTTCTTTCCGACGGTAATGAATATAACCTATACTTGCAGTCATGAGAATAAACAGAACAGCGACCACACAAATAAACCAAACAGTTTTATACCAAGGGGGAGTGACAACAATACGTATCAGTTCCTTGGATGGGGTTCGGTTCCCACTTTTTGTATTACACGAAACTCGTATTGAATAATCTCCTGCCGACAAGGAAGATAAATTCAAAACCGGCTCATAACTTTCAACCACCTGTGTACCTCTGCCTTCAATAGTATATTGCAACATGTATTTCTGAAACACATCCCTGTTCTTTATCCGGAAGTGAACAGAAAGTGAATTATAATTCCAAGGTATCTTTATGGTGTTTTCTTTTACCTTCTTCAAAAAAGGACTACCATTAAAGAGGATTTCGGACAGATATATTTCCGGTATTTGAGTTTCGGTATATGGAATATCCGTATTAATCTTAACTAGTCCTTCTGAACCTCCTAAATAGATATAATCCCTGTTAGATTGCTTTTGGTATGCAAACAAAATTTCGTTAGGGGGAAAACCGTCTGAACTGTTCCAAAGGATAAACCTATTCTCTTTAATGATATAAGAATACAAATGATTCTGGGCACAAATCCATAGACGCCCCTTCCCGTCAGCAATAAGAAAGGAAATGCCATTGAAAAGCCTGGTACGGATACGATGATACATTTTGCTCTCCAAGTCAAAAAATCCAAGTCCTTTGTTAGTACTGGTCCATATCATACGATTGTTGTCGTAGGACATGGAAGTAATAAATTCATCTTTTTCCAACTCAAACAACAGTCGGATACTATCATTTTTCTGATCGACCCAAAAAGCCTGATGAGCACACTTTAACAGAGAAAAACTATCATTGGAATATGATAGACAAAGTGCATCATTGGAAAAGTCATAATCACGATCTGTTCGCATCCTTGAGAATGTACGGTCATTAGTGTGATATACATAAGCGCCATAACTGATGATATATATCTTGTCGTCCGAGACCTGATTGGCCAAAGGAAGATACCCATAAAAACATTCTTTATTATTAGTTTCTTCATCAACGATAATGAAGGGACGATACTTATGTGTTTTTTTATTGAACAGAAAAACACCTTTAGTATATAAAGACACCATCAGTTCAGTCTCAGACACTTCAGCAATAGAAACAACTTTATCACCGTAGGTAGAGGGGAAATGGGTAAATTTGTCTGTAAACGGGTCATATAAATTAATACCTCCTCCATCCGTTCCAATCCATACTTTACCGTCCCTTTCTTCATAAAGGCTGATAACAGATTTCTCGCTAAGTCCGTTAGTATTGTTCAAGATTGCGTCTTTATAAGTCTTTATATACGTTTCCTTAATACTGAATATCCCTCCACGCACACTTCCCGCCCATAAATTTTCTTTCATGTCTTTGTACAGTAAAGTAATAGAATTGACCGGCAAGGAAGAATAATCCCCCACCATGTGTTGCAATTGTGAAAACTGCAAGGTTCGAGGAGTGAATAAATTGATTCCACTTCCGTCGGTTGCCAGCCATATGTTGCCATTATATTCTGCAATATCCAACACATAATTGTTTTTTAACCCGGAGTTTTCCTTTGTGTAATGTTTCAGCATTTTCCCTGTCCGGTCATAACAGTAAAATCCATCTCCATAAAAAGCGGTGTAAATGTGCCGGTCTGCTGTTACGTATAACGATGTCAATAGATTCAGACTGCTTGGAATCAAAAGGGTAAATTGCCCGATGCGACAGTCATATAAATAGATTCCCTTCTTCCGAGTGCCTATCAGAATCTTGCCATCTTCGAAATAAAGCATCTTCTGAATCCTGTAATCGACCGGATTAATATCTTTGCCTTCTTCTTTTTCTATATGAATCGTTTTTAATCTCTTGCTTATATAATCATAGCAATGAATGGCATTCTCACTACCAAACCATATTCCACCTTCGACTTCCACAGATGAATAAATAATGGAGGCGTTAACAGTATTAAACCGGTCTTGTTCATCATCATACAGAGCTAGTCCCTTTGAAGTCGATATCCAGAAATTCCCTAAAGAATCCTCTGCCAGATGATTGATATAGTTACTCGGGAGAGAATGAGGATCACCCGAGTGATGCAAGTAAGTTTTTATCCCTTCCTGGGTATAGCTATTCAATCCGCTTTTGGTACCTACCCACAGAGTACCTTTATGGTCCAGCAAGATAGATTGAGCAGTAGTTTGAGAAAGACCTTGTTCAATGGAGAGTTGAGTAAATGAATAATTAACAGTGTGTTCAGAAGAAAATAATTTTACCTCTGCCAACAGAAATAATAGTATGATTAAGGCACGATACATTGTAATTTCATTTTCTGCAAAAATACTTTTTTTTCTTATCATTAAAAATCTGTACCTCATTTTTTCATCAAGTATTCATAAAAAAAGAGAAGATTTTCCCACAAAAAACACTGAAATCTTCTCAATTAGACAAGATTTGACTCAAATTATACGATTTCTGAGTCATTTAAAAAAGAAAAAAAATACGTTTGCGTGTTAATTATTTAAAGTAAATTCTGTGAACCAAAATTAAAGCGTATGAAAAAGGTTATACTTTTATTGTTATCAGTATGTAGTATATTTGCTTGTACTCATACTCCTAGATGGGAATTAGTGTGGGAAGACAACTTTGATGGTACAGAGCCCGACACTACTGTATGGAGCCGCATATCTCGCGGCAAACCGGATTGGCAAAATACCCAGTCGTTTGATGACCGCTGTTATGAAATGCGTGACGGTCTTCTTATCTTAAAAGGCATTATCAATGACAACACAAAGGCAGATACTGCCAAATACCTGACCGGAGGATTATGGACCAAAGACAAACGTGCTTTCCACGGAGGACGTATCGAAGTGCGTGCCAGACTGCACGGGGCAAAGGGAGCGTGGCCTGCCATATGGACATTACCTTATGAAACAAACAAATACTCATGGCCCATGGGAGGAGAAGTGGACATTATGGAACGTCTGAACCATGACTCTATTGTCTACCAAACTGTACACTCGCACTATACCTATACACTAGGAATAGAAAATAACCCGAAACACGGAAGTACTATATCCATCAATCCCGAAGACTTCAATGTATATGGGGTGGATTTTTGGCCGGACAGTCTGGTGTTCCATGTCAACGGAAAGCGCAACTTTGTTTATCCCCGGATTGAAACCGAACAAGAAGGACAATTTCCTTTCAATATTCCTCAATATCTATTAATTGACATGCAGCTAGGAGGCACGTGGGTTGGTACGGTAGATCCAGCCGACTTGCCCGTAGAGATGGAAGTGGACTGGGTGCGCCATTATCAATGGAAATAAACACACACTGATATCTTTTAGTTATGAAAACATCAGTATTAAACAATAAAGAACCTATTAACTTAGTTAAATTTAAAATTATGAATGGACAAAAGCGAAATTTATTCCGTATGTTTTTAGCAGGCGTCCTCATGCTGTTATCTTTTACAGCATATGCACAGGAACGCACAGTGACAGGTAAGGTGTACGATGCAGCAGGCGAACCTATCATAGGAGCCAGCGTAGTGATTCAAGGTACAACACAAGGAACTATAACCGATATAGACGGTGCTTTTCAGTTGAAAGTACAACCTTCACAAACGTTGGTTGTTAGTTTTTTGGGATATAAAGATGTAATCCTCCCCGTAGGAAACAAAAACGATTTTAAGGTAACTTTGGAAGAAGACTCCAAAAAACTTGACGAAGTGGTTGTGGTGGGATATGCTACCCAAAAGAAAGTGAATCTTACCGGTTCTGTAGCTTCAGTATCCTCCAAAGACATTCAGGATATTCCAGTGGCTAACACAGCTACTTTGCTGCAAGGCCGTTTGCCAGGATTAGTACTGACTCAGAACGGCGCACAAGCCGGTAATGACAATCCGGAAATAAGGATTCGTGGTATTGGTACTTTTGGCAACAACAATCCGATGGTATTAATTGACGGCGTAGAGGGCAGCCTTTCACAAATATCCGAAATCCCCTCTGCGGATATCGACAATATCTCCGTATTGAAAGATGCAGCATCCGCGGCCATCTACGGTGTGCGTGCTGCCAATGGTGTGATATTGATTACCACCAAGCGCGGACAAGCTTCCAGCAGAGTAAAAGTATCCTACTCGGGAAGCTATACATTACAGACCCCAGGTATCGTTCCTGACTATGTAGACAGTTATAACTGGGCTTTAATGAGAAACGAAGTAAACCCTGATACTTTCTCACCGGAAGCTCTACAAAAACTGAAAGACGGTTCGGATCCCGACCATTATGCAAACACCAATTGGCTGGACGCTGTATTGCGCAATGCCAGCATGCACCAACACCATTTATCAGTGTCGGGAGGTAGTGAAAACACGCACTTCATGACCTCAGTAGCATACTCCAACCAAGAGGGTATCATGATGAAAACAGGAGTAGAACGTTTCTCTTTCCGTTCAAACCTTGACACTCGCTACAAACGTTTCACATTCGGGCTGAACTTGTCCGGTAACAAAAACAACGTGACAGCTCCTGCTGTTGCACCTTCGGGTGAAGGCGGTATCATGCGTTTTGTCTCCTGGTTCACTCGTCCTACCGTGCCAGTAATGTACTCCAACGGACATTATGGCTATGTAGACGGTTCGTCAATGAGTGCTGAAATGGTGAAAAACCCCGTAGAGTTGATGTCCTTGGGACATCGCAGCAACGAATATTGGCGTTTCAACGGTAAGGCATTTGCCGGTATTGAACTGTGGGACGGATTGAAGTTCCAGACAAGTCTTGCTTATGCTTTCGACCTGAATGCGACTAAGTCTTACACCCCCAAATCTCCTGCCCGCTATGATGCGGATGGAAACATCGTAAAAGCGGCAGGAGAAACTAATAAGGAAGAGGATTATTGGTACCGTAACGCAACATGGACAAACGAAAACTTGCTGACTTATAACAAGCAATTCAACAAACACAACATCAATGTATTGTTGGGACATTCGGTCATCGGTTCACGTTTTTACAAAACAACGGCCTCCATACAGGGTTTCCCAACCGAGAATATTTATGAGCTCAAAGGAGGTACAATCAATCCGGGAGCAACAGGAGAATCCGAAGAATATAAGCTTCAATCATTCTTCGGCCGTGTAAATTACAGTTATGATGACCGATATTTATTCGAATTCAATATCCGTCATGACGGTTCCTCACGTATGCCTAAAGCCAATCGTTATGCCACATTCCCTTCATTGTCTGCTGGATGGGTATTCTCGAACGAAGGGTTTATGAAGGACTATAGAAACTTCTCCCTCGGAAAGTTGCGTCTGTCATGGGGTAAATTAGGAAATCAGGAAATCGGCAACTACGCTTATGCGGCTACTTTGGGTGCAAGCGGAAACTACTTTTTCGACCAAAGTAAAGACAAGCAGGCGGGTATGGTACAGACATCCGTCCCCAATGAAAACATTAAATGGGAAACAACCCGTTCTGTAAACGTCGCTCTCGACCTTGGATTCTTCAACAACAGGATACAGACCACCTTCGAGTGGTTTGACAAAAAAACTTCCGATATCTTGATGCAGTTGGCTATGCCCGGCATTTTCCTGGGTTCTCTCTCCGCTCCTTATCAGAATGTGGGTGCAGTCCGTAACCGTGGTTGGGAATGGACTGTAAATTACTCCGACAGCAAAGGTGACTGGGCTTGGAATGTCGGTTTCAACCTGTCACACGTAAAGAATGAAATCCTTGAAATGGGGGAATTGGAAGAAAAAATTGACGGCAATACAATCAACCGTATCGGCAACCCTATCGGCGCTTATTTCGGATATAAGGCAATAGGCATCTATCGTACGGAAGCCGACTTGCAACGTACCAATTCGAAGGGTGAAGTTATCAAACAAAACGGTGTGGCTCCCAAATTAGGCGATATCATGTATGCCGACTTGGATGACAACGGTAACATTACTCCTGAAGATCGCGACATTATAGGTAATCCGTTCCCTAAATATTCTTATAGTTTCAATCTAGGTGCATCTTGGAAAAACTTCGACTTGTCTACTTTCTGGCAAGGAGTGGGAGGTATCTACCGCTACAGTTGGGAGACTTCTACCGACATTCGGGGTAACCTTACCAACCGTTGGGTGAACCGTTATTCGGCTGACAACATCAACGCTCCCATGCCTGCATTAGGAAACACCATGAACGATTCTTATTCTTCATTCTGGCTTGAAAAATCGAATTACCTGCGTCTGAAGAATCTGGAATTCGGCTATACTTTCCGCCAGACCGAACTTGCCAAAGTCGGTATTTCCAGCATCCGAGTTTACTTTGCCGGAAGCAACCTGTTGACATTCACACCTTTGAAGAACTGGGACCCGGAAAAGTCATCGGGTGATACAAGAAATGACGTACATCCCAATATGCGTACTTATTCATTTGGATTAAACATTCAATTCTAATTACAAGGAGGATACATATTATGATTAAGAATACAAAAAATATATGCAGAGTTTTACTATTATCCGGAATGTTATTATCTGCCGGCGCATGTTCGGACAGTTTTCTACAGACAGATTCTCCGAACCAGCCTTCCCAAACGACCTATTGGCAAACCGAATCGGATGCATTGATGGCACTGACCGCTTGCTATGACGCCATGCAGAGCCAGAACTTATATGATGACAATATTGACGGCTGGAAATTCGGATTCCTAGGACGCGAAACCAGCACAGACAATGGCGATCACACATGGGGCAACTGGATGTTGGGCAGTTCCATTTCACAATGCACTTCAGCTACCACCGATGAGTGTTTCTCAATGTACTGGAACGCTAATTATGAAGTTATCAAACGATGCAATATGTTAGTGGAAAACGTAGAACGCATACCAATGGAACAGGAAAAGATAGAAGCATACAAAGCGGAAGCAATAGCATTGCGCGCCCTGATGTATTGCAATCTGACTTCCGTTTTCCGCGATGTACCCTATCTGACAAAACCTCTCACTCTGGCAGAATCCCAAGCAGCCAAGACAGAACGCAGCCAGATTATCCCTTCCTTACTGGAAGATTTGAAAACATGGATTCCCAAGCTCCCCGTGATAGGAAAAGCGCAGACAGGACGTCTGACTCAAGAAGCGGCTTATGCCATTATGGGACGAATAGCCCTCTTCAATCAGCATTGGGACGAGGCTATAAATGCCTACAAGAACGTAGTTGGCAAAGTACAACTTTTCAAAGCGGGCGACGGCAGCGACCCGGCAGCTAACTTTGCAGATTTATTCAAGGAAGCCAATGAAACAGCCGGGGAAGTGTTACTGAGTGTTCACTACAAAGGTCCGGGATTGGGTGAAGGCAATTGTTTTGGAGTTTGCTGGTCTGCTCCGATGAATGCCATCGAAGGTTCGATGAATTTATGCGATGATTTTTATTGCACGGACGGATTGCCAATTGACAAATCTCCTTTATTTAGGGGTAGTCTTGACAAAGGAGCGCATACCAAAGAGAATCCGGATATGGGACGTTATGAGAATCGCGACCCTCGTCTGAAAGCAACATTGATGCTACCGGGTATGGAATGGAACGGAAAGTTGTACACTAATAACTTACCGGCCAGCTCTACATGTTGTATTCGCAAATGGTTTACTCCCGAAAATACAGCAAACGAATATGACGGTAGCCTTGATTTCTATGTCATCCGTTATGCAGAGGTGTTATTGTCGCTCTCTGAAGCTATGATTGAAAAAGGCGGTTACTCCCAAGCGGAAGTTACCCGATATATCAATGAAGTCCGTGACCGCGTAGGCATGCCTGCCGTGGAAGAAGTAGAAGGAATCAATCTGAAACAAGAAGAGCTACGCTCCATTGTACGCCATGAGCGCCGTGTGGAACTTGCCTTTGAAGATTTACGTTTTGCCGACCTTTATCGCTGGAAAGATTTTGAGAATGCTCAGAAACGTATGCAGGAAGACAAGTCATTCTATGGCTTCGGAGTAGTCGAACGCGGTAATCTGCGTGGAGCACAGGATTTGGTATGGCCTATCCCACAAAGCGAGATTGACACAAACCCGATGTTAGAACAGCACAGTGAATGGAAATAATACTGCCTGATTATTGCAGTATATAAACAAAGAGTAAGCATGAAGCCGGAATAAATTGTGGCTTCGTGCTTACTCTTTGTTTATATACTGCGCAGACATTTACTTGTTTCAAAAATGTCTTTCTGTCATACAAAAAAACGGTACCTCGATTCACATCGCAGCACCGTCACAACACAAACACAAAATAAAACACGACAAAACTACTATGCAATCTTCCTGTTATGCCGGGGAGGCATATTCGCTGACTTGTATATATTCGCATACCAACAAGCAACTATCAGGCGATTTGCATATATAAAACATTCCATTTTCGTTTTTGTTCATGAAAAAGATGTCTTATACTTATTTTTTCTCCTTGTAATCTTTCAGAAAACCTTCCATCAGCCATTTAGCCAATGCCTGCCGATTGGAATTTATCACCAACCGGCGCTGGTCGAAGGTGTTTTGTATATTACCCAGTTCCACAAAAACGGAAGCGGGAGTAGTATGTGAAAGCACATACAGATTGCGTCCGTTCACTGTCCCGGAAAATCCCCGGTTCGGCTGATGTTTTCCGTATTTTGATTCAAATGTGTCTTTCATATTATTCGCCAGACGTTTACTTTCCGCTTTCTTGTTCGAATGATAGAAAAAGACATCTGTCTGTTTTCCTTTGCTACGGCTGTCTATATGGATAAAGATTGCCCGGCAGTAGGAGTAATTCTTACGGTCTTTCTGGTAAAGGGTATTTATCTTATTGCAACGTTGCTGAAGGCGCTGTACCTGATTTAACGGAATCGGATCGCCCATGCAAGTCTCCCGTTTGCTGTTCGACAGATATGAATCATCACGGATACCGTCTTTAGCATCTTGAATGATAATACGGACTTCCGCTCCTTCCTGCATCAGGTTACGCGCCAGACGAAGGGCGATGTCATAAGCATATTCGTCTTCGTGAAGTTCGTGCTTCCCCACGCGTCCGATAGCTCCGGGGTCGGGTCCGCCATGTCCGCTGACGACATAAAAGCAAGCACCTGCAAGACGGTTGGAAGTGACTTTGACATTTGCCAGTTCCTTTCCGAACAGGGGTTCGTTAATAGTAGTTCCTATTTTCGTCGTTTTGGCTTTCGAGGATTTCTGTTGGATTCCTGCACCTTTAGCGGTTGTATTTTTAGCCTCTGTATTTCCGGCGGAAGTTCCCGACGATTTCTTTACCGGTGGAATGACGTAGGTAACACCCACTTTTAAGACATTATTCTTTCCCAGTTTCTGCTTGTTCAGTTCGATAAAGTCATAATAATATTTCTTCGGAGAGCGGTTGTGTCTCAACAGGAAAGAAGAGATACCTTCTCCCGACTTCGGAGTAGCCTTCTGCTGCGCCCAAAGTGGCGTACCCGAAAAAAGAAAAATTAAGAATAAAAGAATATAGAGTTTATTTTTCATATCTACACAATTATCTCCTTCACATGAGTATCATTTCACTCATAAACAGGACAAAAATACAATTATTTTCCCTACTTTTGCGCCATTAAAACATTTTTTGAAATAAATCATTAAAACCAAATAACATTATGGCAAAACAATTCAAACCCGAAACCCTGTGCGTACAGGCAGGGTGGACGCCTAAAAAGGGCGAACCACGCGTATTGCCCATCTATCAAAGTACAACTTTCAAATACGATACCAGCGAGCAAATGGCACGTCTTTTCGATTTGGAAGACAGCGGTTACTTCTATACCCGCCTGCAAAACCCTACGAATGACGCTGTTGCCGCCAAAATTGCCGCTCTCGAAGGTGGTGTAGCCGCCATGCTGACTTCCAGCGGTCAGGCTGCCAACTTCTATGCTATCTTTAATATCTGCCAGGCAGGTGACCATTTCGTTTGCTCTTCCGCTATCTACGGTGGTACTTTCAACCTGTTCGGCGTAACTATGAAGAAACTTGGCATTGACGTCACTTTCGTCAGCCCGGATGCCAGCGAAGAAGAAATCTCCGCAGCTTTCCAGCCTAATACAAAGGCATTGTTCGGTGAAACAATATCCAATCCTTCTCTCGAAGTGCTGGACATTGAAAAATTTGCCCGTATTGCACACAGTCACGGTGTTCCTTTGATTGTTGACAATACTTTCCCGACTCCGATTAACTGCCGCCCGTTCGAATGGGGAGCGGACATCGTTGTTCACTCCACTACCAAATATATGGACGGACACGCTACCAGCGTAGGCGGCTGTATCGTAGATAGCGGCAACTTCGACTGGGATGCTCATGCCGATAAATTTCCCGGACTTTGCACACCGGACGAGTCTTATCACGGACTGACTTATACAAAAGCATTCGGCAAAGGTGCTTATATCACTAAGGCTACTGCACAATTAATGCGTGACCTCGGCAGTATCCAAAGCCCGCAAAACGCTTTCTTACTGAACCTGGGACTTGAAACGCTTCACTTACGTATGCCTCAGCATTGCAGTAACGCACAGAAAGTAGCCGAATATCTATCCAAGAACGAGAAGGTAGCCTGGGTAAACTACTGCGGACTGCCGGATAATAAATATTACGCTTTAGCACAGAAATATATGCCGAACGGTTCCTGCGGAGTTATCTCTTTCGGTCTGAAAGGCGGACGCGATGTATCTATCAAATTTATGGATTCATTGGAATTTATCGCTATCGTTACTCATGTAGCGGATGCACGTAGTTGTGTGCTTCACCCGGCAAGCCATACGCACCGTCAGTTGTCGGACGAACAGCTTATGGAAGCAGGAGTACGCCCGAACTTGATTCGTTTGTCGGTAGGTATCGAAAATGCGGATGATATTATCGCAGATATCGAACAGGCGCTGAATGCATAAAAGCATAATATTAGCATAAAACTAAAAAAAAGACACGGTAGCTATTTACTCCGTGTCTTTTTTACTAATATACAATAACATAAGGCTTTTTCAGAAGAAGTTAATCCCATCATAGGAAATCTACCATTGGTACGATAATAAACCAATTCAACAGCAGTTTTACCGCTAACGCTCCACAACAATTCATTCTATACTCCTTTATAAAAAGCAAATGTCAGTTCATCTGAAGGATTATAATCTACACTAGTGGACTATTTACTTTTTTTTAAAAGAATTTTCACCGGCAATTTATTCTTTTTCCCATCGCTAATCCATTCGATATTTTGAGTCTGAGGATTATAAGTCAATTTCACTTTAAAGTAATCAGTTTCTCCATTGAACACATTCAATGTGGCTGTATTTCCTTTGATAGTAACTTCTTCCACAGAATAATAAGAACTTCCATCGTTTAAAACAATGACTCCATAACACATTGCTCCATCCATATCCATTTCATTGGGGATATCGGAGCTATATAAATTCAGATTTATATTTGCCTTCACATTTCCCTGAGTATATACCCACTTTCCCTTGAATACTTTTTGTTGTGCCGATACTGCAATAATACCAATAAAGCAAATGCAAATCAACAAAATAATCTTTTTCATACAGTTTTTCTTTTTAAAGTTATTAAAATTCGTTCTTTTTAAATTGTATTACCACATTTCCTTCTCGGTCTGTAAACCCGAAAATATAATTTCGTTCTCCCTGATTTGATTCACTGATATCTACACTAAAGGCTGCCAATCCATTATTGAATGTTCCAGTCAGCCCACTCATTAATGTATTTCCATTAAAATCTATTATCTTGTAGTCATCTCTGTCAAAGCCAGGAACGTACTTATACAAAATCTCGTCTTTAAAGATAACCCCTGGTGAACCATCGCTGTTTTGTATAGCAAAATCGTTTAATTTGCACAAAATATGATTGTTTTTATCGAAAACGTACGTTACTTCGGGAGTAAATACATCTTTCAGTGCCCCTATTGCAAAAGCATATCCTTCTATATAAGAAAGAGCAGAATAGAAATCAGTGGTACATATTTTTCCCAAGGTATCAATATAACAGGCATTGTTTTTCTGCTGGTTCTTATACACGACAGCTCGTCCGGAAGAGAAGTTTTCGGGCTCTTTAGTGAAAATATTAGAAATAGACATCAAGCCCTTGGTATTGATATATCCCCACTTTCCGTCCCTTTTAACAGCAGCCAATCCTTCACTAAAATCCTTAGCTTCCTCTAATACCGCAGGAATCATAATTTTTCCCTCTTTATTGATATATCCCCATTTGCGCTTGACATAGTCATAATAGGCTGCCAGTCCGTTATTAAACGGGCGCATTGGTTTCAACTGGTCGAAAGGCTGAATAGATGTGGCAAGATGTGTCCAAATCACTTGTCCTTTCATATTCAAAAAAACTGCCTTAATGTCATATACAGGCTGCAAAGGGGTGGACTTCTTTGGATTCTTCACCGAAAGAAACCCTGTAGCTATTCCGTCAATAAAAGGAGATAATTTTCTTGTTTCTGGCAATCGTACTACAATTTTCCCTGATTTATTGATAATAATATATCCTTTACCAGGAATAGAAAGCGGACACACGCCTTGTTGAAATGCAGGCACGTCTTCTATATTTCCAATAGGTAACGTAAAGTCAATCAATATATTTCCTATCGTATCTATTAACCCCCACTTTTTAGTTACATCATTTTGCACCCAAGCAACTCCATCGCTGAAATCCGTAAACTTCGGATTAAAAATAGAACTTGTAGTTTCAACCGTTATCGTTTTGGTTTTCGAAGTCAGATGAGGGTAGACTATTTTAGAATTGCTTTGTTGAGCAAAAACAGAACATCCCACACTATAAGCCAAATAAATGGCAAGACATAGCTTATATAATTTCATAACTATATCTATTTAAATTCAACAATTTTCCAAATGCCGTCTTGTTTCTCAAACTCCATTTTAAGCGACTGCCAAGAACTACTGTCGTCATATCTGAACCGATATTTTATATCTGCGTTATTTTCATTCACGTTTATATCACCAGGTTCCACATCTTTCGACTTAATCAATTTGTGAATTGTTTTACCCTTTTGTGCAAGTCCTTTTTCCCAAGGAATACCTTTCAGCATCTGTACAAAACCGTCTACATACATAGCTCCTTCATCGCTACAATGAACTTTCATTTTATCAAACTCTTCCGAGCGAAGATTCTCTATTACGACCGCTGCAATCTTTTCCGGATTGTTTTCTACTTTTGTATTACATGAGATATTAATAGTTACCAACCAAAAGAAACTTATTCCGAATAATACTTTTTTCATGTTTCTCATATTTAAATGTGTTCTTTTATTTCTTAGCAATCTTTATCTTGAAAGCAATGACAATATTCACGAGAATAAGCACTAAATCCAGTCCCCCCATTACTGTCAATGGTGGCTTACTATTTTTGAGTTCCAAAGCCAGCGCTATGAAAAACAAATAGAAAAAGGATGAAATAATAGTTGCTATCAATCGCACAGAATTGAATTTCCGTACATCAACAAACACAGGGATTTTCTTCATTATCTGCTTCATAACTGGAATATCCATGCCCGCAATGGGAACAAGCAAACTAAAAATGGTCAATAATGCAAAAAAGCCTGACCAAAAGAAGCCGAACGTCAGCAAACATTGCAAACCTGACCGATTCCCAAAGATATCGACAACTCCAGCGAATAGAAAGATAAGGAGGGCAATTGCTGCAATTCCTCCTGATAGATTTTCTTTTATTTTGAAATTCATATTTTTTGTATATATTAATGTTTTAACTAATGACTATTTTCATGTATATAGTTTTAGAGAAAACATCATCTGGAGGAGATTTGTCATGAAACCGCCAAGGAACAGAGGTAGGGATAAAATGAAGGAGAAGGATAGCAAGAAATAGCAACGCCATTTGCATGGCCATAATTCTACAAATTGTTTCCATAGTAGATATAAATATTGTTTACCCGTCAATTCCCCAAAGCAGGTAGTTAAAAAGAGGGAACGTGGGAACTGCTATCTATCATCATTATTTCGAGGCTCTAGTATGCCCATCTGTGGTGATACAAGTAACAGCCCCACGCTCCACTGATATATAACAATATTATATGTACAATGTGCGTGAGACCCGTTTACTTATTCCTACCCACAGACTTTGAAATTTACTAGATTCCGAAATATGAGTAATAATAAAACGTTCTCTACAATATGTCTGCCCATTCAATATTCAAGAATGAACGGTACAAATATAAAGATAAAAAATAATACACCAATCCTTTTTATGTAACTTTTCTACATTTTATTTTGAAACACTTCATCCGCGTATGCCTCAACATCACGGCAACGCACAGAAAGTAGCCTGGATAAACTACTGCAAGATAGCGTTTATACTCCAGCCTATCACCTTCTACACAAAGAAAGTTAATATCACTCAGATTCAGTTTAAACGTGAACTGATAATTCACTCCGAATGTTATCTTTGCAGGGAACCAAATTCTGTATAGATATGAAAAAGACTCTACTGATAGTGCTTGCACTATGCTTTTCTTACGGTTTTTCTTATTCCCGTTCGTTTTATTATCCAACTAATGAAATTACAAAGATGCAGAACTTTGAAACGGATTCATTTACCACCAAGAATGGGAAAAGCTTGAAGATTATTTTCTTCAAACATGCCAGCTTGCTATTGGAATATGCAGGAAAAAAGATTTTCGTCGACCCCGTATCTGATTATGCAGACTACACGCAACAACCCAAAGCTGATTTCATCCTGATTACCCATGAACATCATGACCATTTCGATACAAAAGCAATCGAAGCTATCGAAACCCTGTCTACAAAAATAATAGCGAATCCGAATTGCCGGAAAATGCTGAACAGAGGACAGGAAATGAAAAACGGTGATGCACTTCAACTCGAACCGGATATCAAACTGGAAGCAGTGCCCGCCTATAATACACCCGGCAGAGATAAGTTTCATCCTAAAGGACGTGACAATGGATATATTCTCACGCTGGGCGGAACACGGATTTATATTGCCGGAGATACAGAGGATATTCCCGAACTGAAACAAGTGAAAGACATTGATATCGCTTTCTTACCAGTCAACCAGCCTTATACAATGACACCGGAACAGGCGATACGGGCTACCCGAATCATCCGCCCACGTATCCTGTATCCTTATCATTATGGAGATACAGACATTAATAAGGTAAAAGACGGATTGAAGAACGATAAAGAAACAGAAGTACGTATCCGGGCTTTGCAATAAATTGCAATGGAATAGAACTAAAAATGCACCCTTAAAATCAGATACATAATTTTAAGAGTGCATTTTTATTAATGCGACTCTATCATTTATTCTGCCGGTCGGATTCCAAAACTACTCGTAAATACAACATAAAGCACCTTCCCATTTTCCGGTAATGAAATATCGTTCAAATAGGAAGAATCCGTCACATCTTCCATCCAGTAAATCATAACAGGTCCTACACTTTTGGTAGAAGGCTGCCGTTTGAATGAGGGCTCCAAATAGAATTTATGCTGTTTATCGGCATTGTCAGCATCTTTGTAGCTAAAAGTAAAAGCCACTCCCTGTTTGTCACTAATCAAATCATTATCATGTCCCACCTGATAAGTCCCTTCAGCACGTATCCCGCCATTCTCCGTTTTCAAGATAAAACTGCCACTGCCATCTTCCATAAAATTATAAACATCATCCGGTTGCAGAACACAAACTTCCTGTCCTTTTATAAAGGAATATTCCTGCATCATCACATCGTTTACCGATTTCAACAGTTCTTTATTCTCATCCTTCCCTGTCGATAAAATCTCGTCATTAACACTGACAACAAATCCTGTCTGCTCTCTGCAGAACAACGAAATTACTCCATACGAAACAGTTACGGGTAAAACAACGCTATTCCCTTTCTTATCACTGACAGTAACAGTGGCCTTTCCTTTTTTACCATGTGAATTTATCAATAATCGGTCATTGCTGACAGTTGCCGTCACAATAGTTTCATCCGAACTCTGTGCAAAGTAACCGCCTTTTCCATTAGCAATTCCAATATCTTCCGTTCCCCGTCCGTTGAGATACAAAGTTGTAGAAGAAATCGTGTTCGTACAAGTTCCCGGTTCATTGATAAGTTGTGAACCGCTGAATAAAATAATCTCTGCATCATCCTGACAAGCAGACATACAGAATGTCATAACAGACAAAAGAAAGAAGCCCAGTAAAGTTTTTGTTTTCATGTTTTCAGTTATAAGTTTGTCTTTTTTATATTGTTTTGCAAAGATATTAAAGTATTATGTAAAAAAGAATCCTTTATTAAGAAAATACATAATAAAAAAGGTGCGCCTTCGATAACTCTCAGACGCACCTCCACACTTCATACACAAACATTAAATTTATCAGGCTCCAGATGCTCGTCTATATAGCGGATGCCCTCTACCTTAAAAAGCCCCCGCAAAAGCGTATAGTTCAGCATCCGTTGTACCAGATACGGAGTACCTTGCAGACAACTCTGATAGATTACCTCCTGCAAATCAGGCGCAAAACGATCCGGGTCGACTCCCGGAAGCAAATAACTGCAAATCTTGCAGTGCGTCAGTACATCAATAAGCTGCTGTAACCAGAAAGCCTCTTCCCGCTCAAAAGAAGAACGGTATTCTGTATCTGCGGCAATATCCAGCAGTAAGGTTTTACCCAGCGAATGCAGCAGAGTAAGGTATCCGTTCACTGTTATGAAAAGTAAGTCCATACACGAACTGTCCATTCGTACCTGCTTTTGCAGCACATGACTTCTTATCTCATTGGCAAAATCTGAAAGACAAATACGAAACAGACAAGTCTTGCTGGGGAAGAGTTTGTAAAGCGTGCGCTTCGACATCTTCATCCCCTTGGCTATATCATCCATAGTCAGTCCGCCGGCACCGTGCAGGTACATTTCCCGCTTGGTGTAGTCGAGTATCCTACCTCGCAGTGCTTCAGGATTCATACATACCTCCTTACATTCTGCCGCCGCCCAGAGCCTGATACAGAGTAATCACGCCCTGGATTTCGGTGAAGCGGTTCGCCACTTGTGAAAGTTGCGCACTCAACAGCGTTTGCTGCGCTGTCAATACTTCCAGATAGGTAGTGCTGCCATGCTTCATCAAAAGACTGGTGCTCCGGGCAGCCGTTTGCAGAGAAGTAACCTGCTTGTCATAGTAAGCAGCTTTCTCACGGGCAGTCTGATACTGTACCAATGCTTCATTTACTTCCACGCCTGCATTCAGCAATGTCTGTTCAAAGCTGAGACGGGCTTCTTCCTGTTGCGCTTTCGCTATTTTCAACTGGGCGATGTTAATACCTTTATTAAACAAAGGTTGCGTCAGGGAAGCTATCGCAGAAGCGACAAACTTGCCCGGGTTGATAATCATGCTTCCGGCACTGTTAGTCCAACCGGCACTACCACTCAACGTAATGGAAGGATAGAAAGCGGCACGGGCTGCATTCGTCGTATAGAACGCCTGCGCCAAAGAGAACTCTGCACTACGCACGTCAGGACGGTTGGAAAGCATCTGCAAAGGAATACCTACGGAAAAATTCTCCGGCAATTGCTGATTAGCCAGTTTTCCCCGTTGTATTTTGTGGGGAGTTTCCGCCAATAACAGAGCCAGTGAGTTCTGCGCCAGATTCACTTGTTCTTTCAGACTGAGAACCGTCGTACATATATTATAATAGGTAGCCTCGGTCTGCGCCAGCCCGGCTTCGTTCATCATACCGGCGTTCTTCATGGCACGGGCGGTTTTCACGCTCTCTTTCCAGGCAGCTTCGGTAGCCACGGAAATCTCGTATTGGGAATCGAGCATCAACAATGTATAATAGGTATTCGCTACGGCAGCTACCAACTGCGTTTTCACGGCTTGTTCATACTCCTTGCTCTGTTCGTAAGCTGCTTTCGCACGACGTTTGGCAGTGGTCACCTTTCCGAAGATATCCAGTTCCCAAGAAGCAGTCACCGGCAACGAATAGGTCTGCGCAGCCTTGCCACGGTCGAAGCTGCTTACAGCTCCTTCCGGTGCAAGAAACAGGGAAGGGAGATAAGACAGTTTGGACGTCATCAGAGCGGCTTCCGACTCTTTGACACGCAAATGCGCCGTCTGCATATCCGTATTCCGTACCAGAGCCGAATCAATCAGGTTCTGCAAGTACGGGTCGGTGAACACTTCCCGCCAGGAAAGGTTACCGAAGTTTGCCGTATCGGTGGCAGCGAGGGATTCGCTGCCGTAAAGTCCTTCGGGGACTTCCGATACCGGTTTGTATTTATTGTAGATACCGCAACTGCTCAATACAAGCGTTGCTGCGGATAAGATTATTATTTTTCTCATTATCAATTATTTTTTCCAGCTTTAGACTTTTCTTCTTCACTTATCTTGATTTCCTCTTCAATCTGCCAGTCCTCGGTAGGCATGCTCTGCACCGGACGCAAGCGTTCCTGCAACCATTGGAAAGCGATAAACAGGGTAGGCACAATGAAAAGCAGTGCCAGCGTTCCGATAGTCATACCACCGACTACACCCGTACCCAGAGAACGGTTACCGTTCGCCCCTACTCCACTGGACATCATCAACGGGAACAGACCGAAAATCATTGTCAAAGCCGTCATCAGAATCGGACGCAGACGGGCTTTAGCCGCACTTACAGCAGAAGCAATCAGTCCCATACCTGCCTTACGACGTTCGGCTGCATACTCGGTCAGCAAGATGGCCGTTTTCGCGAGCAGACCAATCAACATAATCAAACCTGTCTGCAGATAGATATTATTCTCCAGCCCGAACATCCAGGCAAAGAGGAAGCTACCCATCAATCCGCAAGGTACGCTCAACAGAACGGCAAAGGGAATGATAAAGCTCTCGTACAGCGCACTCAGGATAAGGTAAATCATCAGGAAGCAGATACCGAAGATAATCATCGTCGTACCGCTCTGCTGGTTTTCCTCACGGGTGATGCCGCCGTAATCATAGCCATATCCTTTCGGAAGTGCCTGTTCGGCAGTTTCCTGTACCGCCTTGATAGCGTCTCCGGTACTGTATCCGTCTGCAGGCATGGCATTCACCGCAATTGAGTTGTACATATTGAAGCGGCTCAACGATTCTGCACCATAGCTGCGAGTCAACGTTACAAACTGGCTCAACGGAGCCATTTCCCCATTAGACATACGTACAAACGCATTATCCAGTGAATTTTCGTCCAAACGGAACATCGGGTCTGCCTGAATCATTACTCTATACACTTTGGAGAAACGGTTGAAATTGGACACATACTGACCGCCGTAATAACCGGACAAAGTACTCAACACCGCATTCGGCGTAATTCCGGCACGCTTACATTTGGCAGCATCCACCTCTACCGTCCACTGCGGATAACGCACGTCGAACGTAGAATATGCCATTGCAATCTCCGGACGCTGATTCAGTGCACCCAGATATTGCTGGGTAGTCGTAAAGAAGTCGTTTACATCACTGCCCATTTTATCCTGCATATGAAGTTCCAGCGCATTACCCATACCATATCCCGGAATCATACCCGGAGAAATGGCAAAGACACTCGCATCCTTAATATCAGCCGTGCGACCGTACACCTGACCGATGACTGCCTGCACATTATCTTCATCATTCGGACGTTCGTCCCATGGTTTCAACTTCAGAATCAACATACCGAACGAGCTTCCCTGTCCTGCCAGCAATCCGTAACCAGACACTTTCTGCACGTGCTTAACCTGCGGAATATCCATCACTCGTTTTTCAATGCGTTCCATCACTTCGTCAGTAGTCGCCAGCGAGCTACCCGCCGCCGTACTTACATTGACAAATACCACGCCCTGGTCTTCGTCCGGCACCAGACTGGTCTTGGTCGTATTCATCAGGAATACCAGCAACACCACGGAACAAGCGAGCAACGACCATGCCAACCACCTGCGTTTGATAAAGACCAATACGATATTCTTATATTTCTCTATCAGTATATCAAAAGCCGAATTGAAAGCCTTACGGAAGCGTGCCGCAAAATTATTCTTCTGCGTACCGTCTTCATTAATATAGGGTTTCAGCAACAGGGCACACAACGCCGGACTCAACGTCAACGCATTGACAGCCGAAATACCTACAGCGACCGCCATTGTCAGACCGAACTGCGTATAGAACGTACCGGAAGTACCGCCCATGAAAGACACCGGAATAAATACCGCCATAAACACCAGAGATGAGGTGATTACCGCATTGCTGATACCTTTCATTGCATCGATACTTGCCATATAGGATGACCTGTACCCCACGTCGAAGCGTGCCTGCACCGCCTCGACGACAATAATGGCATCATCCACCACCGTACCGATGACGAGCACTAACGCAAAGAGCGTCAACAGGTTGATACTGAATCCCGCTATCGCCATGAAAGCGAACGTACCGATAAGCGAGACAATCACTCCCACCAAAGGAATCAGCGTAGAGCGGAAGTCCTGCAAGAACACATATACCACCAGGATAACCAAGATGATAGCTTCAATCAACGTCTTCACTACTTCATGGATAGAAGCGAAAAGGAAGTCGTTCGAGCTCATCATCTGCGTCAGTTTCACCCCTTTCGGAAGATCTTTGCGGGCTTCTTCGAGAAATTTATCAATGTTCTGGTTTACTTCGGTCGCATTGGAGCCTGCCGTCTGGAACACCATACACGAAATACCCGGATGACCGTCCATACCGCCATGATAAGCATAGCTGTCCTGTCCCAGTTGTATCTCGGCAATGTCCTTCAGTTTCAGGACTTCTCCATTGTCAGTAGAGCGGATGACGATTTCCCCAAATTCTTCGGGGGTAATCAGACGTCCTTTATATTTCATCGTGTATTGATAAGTCTCGTTGGAGTTTTCACCGAACGAACCGGTTGCCGATTCAATATTCTGTTCGGCAAGCACACCGGTGATGTCAGACGGAATCAGCTTGTATTGAGCCATCACGTCCGGCTTCATCCATACACGCATACTATACTCACCGCCCATAATCATCAGGTCGCCCACACCCGAAATACGGAGAATCTCCGGTTTCAGATTGATGCTGATATAGTTGGAAAGGAAGTTTTCATCATAACTGTCGTCCGGGCTTGAAAGCGAGAACATCTGCAAGATACTCGTCTGACGTTTGGAAGTGGTCACACCGACCTGGGTAACTTCCGCCGGAAGCTGTCCCGTAGCCCGCGACACGCGATTCTGCACGTTGACGGCTGCCATGTCCGGGTCTGTCCCCTGTTTGAAGTACACGGTAATGCTCACCGTACCTGCATTGGTAGCGGTAGAAGTCATATACGTCATATCTTCCACACCGTTGATAGCCTCTTCCAACGGTGCTATTACACTCTTCTGTAAAGTTTCCGCACTGGCACCATAATAAGTGGTACTCACCATAATGGTAGGCGGGGCAATATCCGGATATTGCTCAACGGGCAGACTGAACAGCCCGATGATACCCACAACGACAATCGTGATAGAAATGACTGCCGATAATACGGGGCGTTCAATAAAGGTTCTTAAATTCATGGATGATTCCTCCTTTGTTTAATTTTCAGTAGTAGTTGTTGCAGGTGCCGCAACGCTCTTTGCCTTGATAGGCGTGCCTTCACGAAGCAATCCTACACCTTCCGCAACAATCACGTCGCCGGGAGCCAATCCCTCGTCTACAATAAATTCACGGCCGCCGTTCACACGAGTCACTTGTACCAGATTCGATTGGGCCTTACCGTCTACTACCTTATATACATATCTCTTATCCTGAATCTCAAAAGTAGCGCCTTGCGGAATTACTAACGCTCCCGCTTTCCGAACAGGAATAATCACATTTCCCGCACCGCCGCTATGCAACAATCCTTCCTTGTTGGGGAATACGGCACGCAGGCTGACAGTACCTGTCGAGCGGTCGATAACCCCGCTGATAGATTCGATTTGCCCCTGTTCGGGATAAGCCGATTTGTCATTCAGTTGCAAGTCGATAGCAGGCATGCTTTTCAACGCTTCCTCTTTCGAGCCATACTGGCGGATAAGTCCCAGTAACTGGTTTTCCGTCATTGAAAAATAAACGTACATATCCGAATTGTCGGAAACCGTAGTCAACGGTTCGGGGAGGCTGGAGCCTACCAATGCCCCAACACGGTAAGGCAATGTGCCTACCACTCCGTCCGCCGGACTTTTCACTACCGTATAAGAAAGATTGTTACGGGCGCTCACTTCCTGCGCTTTTGCCTGTGCCAGTTGTGCTTTGGCGGACAGGAGAGAATTCTTCGCCGTATTGAGGTCGAAAGAGGAAACTACGTTTTCCTTATACAGTTCCTCTTTACTGTTATAAGTCAACTGTGCCGTAGCAAGAGAAGCCTCGGCAGCTTCTACATTGGCTACCGCCGTCTGCCAGGCAGCTTCATACGGCACCTGATCAATGATGAACAATGTCTGTCCGTTCTTCACACGCTGTCCTTCCGTCACACAGACTTTTGTCAGCGTACCGCCTACCTGCGGATAGATATCAATATCCTGACGTCCGCGGATAGTCGCCGAGTACGTGCTCGAAATCATCCGATCGGTCGGAGAAACGGTCATTACTTCATATCCTGTTTCCATTTGTGCCGGTGGAGCTTGTTTACAGCCTGTCGCAGCAACCAGACAGCAGAGTAACAATAGTCCCTGCTTCACTTTACTAATCTTTTTACTCATTGTATTACCTATTATTTTTTTGAACGCGGCAAAGGTAGACTCTTTTCTTCATAGAAAACTGGTCATAGTGTTTTGAGTTTTGTTCATTTTCGGAACATCAAAGCTAATATTTAGTAAAAATGTTCTATTTTTGCCGCCTAAACAAGAATTGTATATGAAAAAGAGAGAATCCATACTAGCCGTACTCCAAGAAGATTTTGTGGCAGGAGTCGACGAGGATCTGTCACCTATCATGCATCACCTGTGGAAACTGGAAGGGGGAGCTATCTACTTCTGCCGGAGCGGGTGGGCGCATGCCACGATTGACTTGAAAGATTATGAAATCGTAAAAAATACCCAAGTAGTGCTCTTGCCGGGAACCATTATCCGCATCAACGGCACCAGCAGTGATTTCAGTGCTTCTTTCTTCGGTTTCCCAAAAGAAATGTTCCGGGAAGCCTGTCTCCGGTTCGAACCTATCTTTTTCCGGTTTATTAAGGAAAAGCCGTGCTATGTGCTCCCCAAAGAAAATACCGGAGCTATCAAAGGGCTTATCCATGCGACAACGGCTATCTACAACGACCGCAAAAACCGTTTCCGAAGCCAGATAGCCAAGAATCATCTCCAGTCGTTCATGCTGGATATTTATGATAAGTGTTACCGTTATTTCGACAGACAGGAAATAGAAGGAGGAAGCCGCCAGGATGAAATTTTCAAGAATTTCATCGCACTGGTACACGAGAATTGTATCTCCCAGCGGGAAGTCGGTTTCTACGCCAACAAGCTCTGTATTTCCACCAAATACCTGACGGGTATCTGCCGCAGCGTAACGGGTGAACCCGCCAAGAAGATTATCGATGACTTCGCCATTCTTGAAATAAAGGTACTGCTTCAATCCGGCGAAATGACGATACAAGGAATAGCGGATAAACTCGGTTTCCCCGACCAGTCTTATTTAGGAAGATACTTCAAACGGCACGAAGGAATATCTCCGAAAGAGTATCAGAGCAAGTACTCGATATAAAACAGAATTAAATTCCACATACCGCTACTTTCACCATTGTCCGCCGTATTGCCCACAACGCGCACAGCAGTGAACAGACAGCACATACTACAAATGTCACTCCGGTAGATAAAAGTATATTCCCCAGTCCTACCAACGGAGAGACGATTCCGCCCGAAGCGAAGCAGAGAGCACCCAGCAAAGCGGAAGCTGCCCCGGCGTAGCGGCGTTCGCAATCCATAGCCAAAGTAGTGGAAGCAGTGAAGGTCAGCCCCATCATAAACAGCAGTGCAAACATAAGCAGTTCATACGTCCAAAAGCCACATCCGCCATACAATGCTATCATCATGCAGACCGACAGAACCAGCATGCCGATACATCCGGTCAGTGTTCCATTCTCCGTCCGCCGGAATTTCACTGAAAGGGCTGCCGCCACTCCGATAGCTACTGCATTCACCGCAAAGCAAATACTAAAAGCGAATGGAGAAAATCCGTAATGTTGCTGTACAATGAATGGCGAAGAAGCGATGTAGGCAAACAGGATGCCTTGCGCAAAAGCGAGCTGCAGCACATAAAGCATATACCGACGGTTATGGACAATGACGCCGAAACTACGGAAAGTGGAAACGACTCCTGCCTTTGAACGTTTCTCTATAGGCAACGATTCTTTAAAACGGATACAGCCAATGCCAAGTACGATACCGATAAACAGTAATATCACAAAAATGCCCTGCCAACCAACGCTTCCGGTCAGCAGTCCGCCAATGACCGGGGCAGCGACAGGGGCAACTCCGTTTATCGCTCCGATAACAGCCAGCATCTTAGCCAGTTCCTTTCCCGAAAACTTGTCCGTTGCCACCGAACGGGAAATAACGATTCCCCCCGCTCCTGCTATACCTTGCATGAACCTTAAAGTGACAAACGAATAAATGTCCGGTGCAAAAAGGCAGAATATGGTGGAGAGAACGAACAGCACCATTGAAGCCAACAACAACGGACGTCTGCCGTACTTATCACTAAGCGGGCCGAAAAAGATTTGTCCGGCCGCCAGTCCTATCATACTGGTAGTAAGTCCCATTTGCACCATTGGCAGGCTTGCAGAAAAATAGTCCGCCATCACCGGCAGACTAGGTAAATACATATCCGTTACAAAAGGTCCGAACGCTGATAACATTCCTAACAGTATCAGCAAAAACACCTTTGAGTTCTCCTTATTTATTGCATTCATAATCAATTGTTTTTTTAATCGGAGACAAAGGTAAAGCATTTGTTCTGCCCGCTTATAGACTAATTCCGAACAAAACAGGGCTTTTTCAGAACAGACGTATTAATAAGTACTTCTTTCACCTGTAAGTTGTACTTGTTCCTATTAGTTTAAGTACATCATATACAGTATTCATGTACTTGTTTACAATGATTCTTGTACATCTTTCCCTCTTTTCTTCTACATGATATCCCCAAAAGGATTCGTTAAAAAACATTATATTTACGCATATACAGGGTCACAACTTAGCTGTTTTTTTTCATAATTTTGCAAATCGAAAATAGAAAAGCAGGTATCAAGATGAAACTAAAGCATTATCAAATAGCCACTCGTTATAAAAACAAAATGGATGACTTCCACGGTTGGGGTGTAGCTGTACAGATTTGATAATTTCCAAAAGAACTACTCGCCATGATGCGAAATGCCACCTCACCGGAAATGGCATGATACAAGAGCGCATATTTATCATTATCAATTAAATTTCTTTTCATTTTATGAGCAAAAAAAGATGGCTCATAGTAGCGCTATGCGTAGTACTATGCAGCCAGAGTTCATTTGCCCAAACGCTTAACAGGAAAGTTTTGGGCATCAACGAAATGTTCCGTCTGGCAGACGAGAACAGTCAGAGTATTCAAACGTATAAAACCGGAAAGGAAGCTGCTGATGAGGCCTTGAAAGCTGCCAAGTCACAACGTCTGCCGGACATCGGCGCGTCGCTCTCTTTCAGTTATCTGGGTGACGGATATTTGTGGAACCGTGACTTCAAGAACGGGCAGAACATTCCGATGCCTCATTTTGGCAATAACTTTGCACTGGAAGCACAGCAAGTCATCTATGCAGGTGGAGCTATCAACAGCAGCATTTCACTGGCAGAACTAGGGCAACAAATGGCTGCTTTGGACTGGCAGAAAAACCGCCAGGAAATACGTTTTCTCCTGACCGGCTACTACCTGGATTTATATAAGCTGAATAATCAAGTACAAGTATTGCAGAAGAACCTTGATTTGACAGAACAAGTGATTCGCAATATGGAAGCGCGGCGTACACAGGGAACAGCTCTGAAGAATGACATCACCCGTTATGAATTACAAAAGGAAACATTGAAACTGCAACTGGCAAAGGTACAGGATGCGTGCAAAATCATGAACCATCAACTGGTAACGACCCTGCATCTCCCTGCCGGAACGGAAATTATCCCCGACTCAACTTTGCTGGACGAAGAGGTAAAAGCACTGGCGGAAAATGACTGGCAACTGCTGGCTTCACAGAGTAATGTAGGTTTGCAACAAGCCCTACTGGCTGTGAAAATGAACGAGCAAAAGGTGAAGTTGGAACGTTCGGAGTTACTTCCTAAAATTGCGCTTGTAGCCGCCGAGCATTTGGACGGTCCTATCACTATTGAAGTTCCGGTACTCGATAATAACTTTAATTACTGGTATGTAGGAGTAGGAATCAAATACAACCTTTCTTCTTTATTCAAGAGCAACAAGAAAGTGCGCCAGGCCAAACTGAATGTACGCAGGGCACAAGAGGAATATTCTTTAGCACAAGAACAGATAGAGAATGGTGTCCAAGCCAATTACGTCAACTTTCTGACCTCTTTCACAGACCTTCGCACGCAAGAGAAAAGCGTGGAGCTTGCCGACCAAAATTACAGTGTAACCAGCAACCGCTATAAGAACGACCTTGCGCTGCTTACAGATATGCTCGATGCCAGTAATATGAAGCTGAGTGCTGACCTGAACCTGGTCAATGCACGCATCAACGTGATTTACAGTTACTATAAAATGAAATACATTACACATACCCTTTAAAAATATAACAAGATTATGATAGCTAGAAAAACCCAAAAGATTATATACAACATTCTGATTCTTTGTTTTCTCATTGGTGGCGCCACTTATGTTTGTTCCCGGTTCATTCATTTGGGAAATATCGAATATACCGACAATGCACAAGTGAAACAGCATATCACACCTATCAACACCCGTGTACCGGGCTTTATCAAAAAGATATGCTTTGAAGAATACCAGCAGGTACGCAAAGGGGATACGCTCGTTATCATTGAAGATGCTGAGTTCCGGCTTCGTGTAGCCCAGGCGGAAGCAGACCTGGCAAATGCCACTGCGGGACGCCAAGCAACCACTGCCGGTATCGCCACCACCCAAAACAATCTGAGTGTAAGTGATGCAAGCATTGAAGAAGTACGCGTACAAATGGAGAATGCCAAACGTGAACTGAACCGTTTTGAGAAGTTATTGAAGGAAGATGCTGTGACAAAACAACAGTATGATAATGTACATACAGCTTATGAAGCAGCCAAAGCCCGTTACGAACAAGTGTCACGCGCCAAACAATCCACTTCTTTGGTGAAAAATGAACAGACGCACCGCCTAGGGCAAAACGAAGCAGGTGTCCGCCTGGCAGAAGCAGCATTGGAACTTGCCCGGCTGAATCTTTCGTATACGGTAATCATTGCTCCGTGTGACGGTACAACCGGAAAGAAAGAGATTCTGGAAGGCCAATTGGTACAACCGGGACAGACCATGGTCGATATCGTAGACAGCAGCGACCTGTGGGTAATCGCCAATTATCGAGAAACCCAACTTTCCAATATCAGGGAAGGCGCCGAGGTAGATATGACAGCCGATGCAGTGCCGGGTGTTACTTTCAAAGGGATTGTGGAATCCATTTCCGATGCTACCGGAGCAGCGTTCTCAATGATTCCGCAAGACAATGCGACGGGGAACTTCGTAAAAGTGGAACAACGAATCCCCGTCCGTATCAGTCTGAAAGGGAACAAGCCGGAGGATTTAAAACGCTTGCGTGCCGGATTCAACGTAGAATGTGAGGTGAAATATTAACGTATGGGAGCACCTGTTTTAAATGGGCCTTTCGTGATGCCTATGTTCCGTAGCTTTGTGCCGCGGAAGATGCAACCGTGGATTTATCTGTTCATAGCCGTCACTTTCCAGCTTTCGGGTGGCGTGTATTTGGGAGCCTTGAATCAGATGATTGGTGGCATGGCACTGATGCGTGAGGATATATTGATGTGCTTGTACGCCAATCTCGCAGGCATGGCCATCTATTTCCCTTTGTTGTTCCGTATGAAGTTCCGTTTCACGAATAAGACACTGCTTACATCGGCGGCATTGGGAGTGCTGCTTTGCAACCTGATTGCTCCGCATATTACTTTCCTTCCGCTATTGTGGCTGATATGTTTCACCGAAGGTATATGCAAGATTCAGGGAACCTTTGAATGTATGTCCAACATTCAGTTGTGGATGACCCCCAAACGGGATTTTACCGTTTTCTTTCCCTGGCTTCATATCATTGTACTGGGCAGTATCCAGTTGTCGGACTTGATAACGACTTATTTAATGTATCATTACCATTGGACATACATGAATCTTTTCATTGCAGGATTGATGCTGATAGTCCTGCTGATACAATTCACCTGTGTGAAGCATTTCCGGTTCATGCGTAAGTTTCCCCTGTTCGGTATTGACTGGCTGGGGGCAGCACTTTGGGCAGCCTTATTAGCCGAGATAGCTTACCTCTTCAACTACGGCGACTGGTACGACTGGTGGAACAGTCCGGTAATCCGCCAATTGACGATAGCAATCTTTGTCACTTTAGGGTTCTGCATCTGGCGTATGATGACTATCCGCCACCCATTCCTTGAACCTAAGATGTGGAGTTATCGTTACTTTTTACCCTTGTTGGGTTTAGTCACATTGGTGGAAGCTTTTCTCGCAACCGAACACGTTTTAGAGGAAGTCTTTTATGAAGAGGTGATGAAATATGAAGAACTGGTAAGCGTACAACTAGACTGGTTTGCTATAATCGGCATAGTAACCGGTTGCTTGTTCTCTTATTGGTGGATGCACATCAGACAGTATAATTATGTACGCCTCATCATAGTCGGCCTCATAGGACTGACCGGCTATCTGGTCGGTTTCTATCTGACGCTCTCCACCGATATTCATATATCGCAGCTTTATATGCCGACGATATGCCGCGGTTTTGCCTATGCGGTGTTAAGCGCCACTTTCATGGTCTGCTTGGAAGAGATTATGACCTTTCAGCACTTTTTCCAAAGTTTAAGCGTGTTCAATATGCTTCACATGGTAGTCGGCGGCGTATTAGGTTGTGCAGTCTATGCACAGGGACTGGCTTATTACGTTCCTGACAACCTGGCACGTTACGGTTCGGCAATCGACCATGTATCTTTCAGCAGCAATCCGTTTAATCTCGGTCACTATATGGAAGAATTTATCAGTCAGATGATGGAAGTGAGCATCAAGCAGATCTATGGCTGGGTGGCTTATGCCTGTATCTTCCTCTTCCTGTTGTTGCTGCTTTATGATTTCCCGGTTCGACGCTCTCTGAAAAGTATGCCGAGTTGGAAAGAGGTGGCAAGGGAGGTGAAAAACACGTTCTGGCGCACTACACATACACCACCGTCAGGGAAAGAATAATAAAAAACTATAACCCCGTTTATTGACTATATATTACAAAGCAAACAGAGTTTATGCAGATTCGTTACAAAAGCCAACTTTTGAAAGAAACTGCATAAACTCTATTTTTTTTCAGACCTTTCCTCTATATCTTTATAAAGATCCGCTTTTTGTATAAACCCCATACAATCAAATAATTGAATCCGATAAACAGAAGTCCGTAAATCAGAGAGGCCAAATGAGCATCGAGACCAACAGCTAAGATGAAAGTATAAATCTTCTCCTGTAGACTAATTCCACCAACTGTGATAACCTCAAGCAAAGTAGCCAACACACCGGCAACCACATAGATAAATAACGGATTCGTACCAAAGACATGGAAAAAATCCCCCCACTTCTGTTGTTTACGAATATCGATAAGCCAGGTGAGAAACACAAGAAACAAAGAAGCAAAACCACAGGTCACCAGAACAAAAGTCGGACTCCATACCTTCTTATTCAACGGGCAGCCGTAACTAAGTAACCATCCTGCAAATAAAAGAACGATGCCCAGTACGGATATCTGTAACAGCCGGTGATGAACCTCAGTCTTTTCCCGCAATATATTTCCGCAGAAATAGCCGATAATCACTTGCGCAATACACGGTAAAGTACTTAACAACCCTTCCGGATCGAAAAAGATACGTCCGCCGTCCGGCAACCACTCCCGATACAGATGAGCTTCTCCGAACAAAGTCCGGTCTGTTACGGCAATAATATTCTGCCCGGAAAGTTCAAATCCGTGTCCCAAAGCCAACAAGATAGAATAAGCTATCAGAATAATCACAGATGCCCATGCCAATTTTGCTGTACGCCGAATACTCATAATCAACAAGGAACCCAAAAAGTAAGCCAATGCCAGTCGCTGCAACACTCCTAGAATACGTATATGCGAAAGAGGCTGTTCCACTCCTGCACACACCAACGAAAACCAAGAAAGAAAAAGTCCCAACGCAAACAAGACCACTGTGCGCCGCACCAGTTTGGTGATAAAGCTACGGCTGAAATGATGGTCGAATTTGGATAAGGCAAAGCTCATGGAAACACCCATTATAAACATGAAGAACGGGAAAACCAAATCTGTCGGTGTCAGTCCATTCCATTCAGCATGCCGCAAAGGCGCATAAATAGATTCCCATGTTCCGGGGTTGTTCACCAAAATCATTCCGACGATGGTGATTCCCCGAAGTACGTCTAATGAAAGTAAACGTTCTGATTTCATATCATTCTGATGACACCGGGATTAAATAAATCCCGGCTTGGTTAAATAAAATCCATTTGCATTCAACCATCTGACATGCCATTTCAGACGATTGGTAAAATCAATCCAGTTACGGTCACTTCCCCATGCCAACTCTGAAAAGGCCTGAAGAGAAGGGAATACATGCTGACCGAACTTCCGTTCATTAGGAATCATTTCTGTCCAGACACAAGCTTGGAAACCTAACACATTCTGCTTTATGATACCCGGGAACTGAGGTTCGAACTCAAAGTTATACAAAGAGCTTAACCCTTCGTCCGAAGGCGTCGCACTCAAGTAGAAACGAGACCATTCCATAAATATGATCGGATACCCTTTTTGGGTAATCTTTCCCGGTTGATCGGGCAACCAGTCGCGCCAATAAGTATAGATCAAGTCCTGTGGCTCTTTTTCAAGAAAAGCATCGTCCCATCCCATCACTTTCTTTCCTTTGCCTTTCACATAGTTCGTCATGATCTTCACAAAGCGGTTTTGCAGTTCATCCACTTTTTGATAACCTTCCTGCTGCATCAATCGCTGACATGCTTCACACTGTTCCCAGTTATCCTTTTCCACTTCGTCCGCTCCTATATGAAAATATTCCGAAGGGAATATTTCAACCATCTCATCAATAATGGACTGCACAAACTGGTAGTTTTCCAAGCGGGAAGGACAAATAGGATAAGAAAATTCTTCTCCCCAACCTGCTTCCCCCGTACACGACAATTCGGGATATACTTTGATAGCCGCGGAGAAATGTCCTGGCATATCTATTTCGGGAACAATATCAATACCTCTTTCCAATGCATAACTCACCAGTCCTTTCATCTCTTCCTGCGTATAATAGCCGCCATATTGTGAACCGTTTCTCACAAAACGGGGATCTATCTCGTAGTTATAATCCTGCTGTGCAAGTTCCACACATCTCTTATCATACTCATCGAAGTCACGCCAGCTTCCTTCCTGTGTCAGCAAAGGATACTTTTTCACTTCGATGCGCCAGCCCTGATCATCGGTCAGATGCAAGTGAAGCTTGTTGATCTTGTAAAAAGACAAACAGTCTATCACCTTTTTCAGATAATCAACCGTAAACATATGGCGTACCACATCGATATGGAATCCGCGCCAGTCGTATTTGGGAGCATCATTTATATCTACCACCGGAAGATATTTCGAGTTTCCCGAAGTGAAGGAATTAGCTTGTTCGAGTGCTTGCCTCAACGTCTGGACTCCCCAAAGAAGCCCGATTTCCGTTGAATAATAGATACAGGCTCCCTCTTTGCTAACGGTCAGGCGATATGCCTCTTTGGGCAAATCAGACTCTTGTTTCACCCGGATAAAAGCATCATCGTTGGAAGCATCACTTACTGAAAGAGACAGTTCCTCTTCCAGCGTGGTCTTCAGCAGTTGTGACGTAGAGGCCGGGATATTCCGGCTAACAGTCACATTCTGCGGAAGAGCGACCACCGACTCCTTATAATCAACTCTTTCCGGCAAAGGCATTACCGACAAGCGGGTCGGCACCCGGTCCGGATATCCCCCATTATTATTGTCATTGCATGACAATGATGTAATCGCACCTATTCCCAACAGGAATAATATACCACATCTTTTTATCTTATTATAGTTCATAATTTATCTACTTTTTGTGGATTAATTTACTTTAAGAGTGCCAGTCACACTTTCTTTATTCAAATAAAATAGTTTAGCCTTCACTACAGAAGCATCACAGGCTACAGGAACTGTCCAAAGCTCCGAATGGGGAGTAGGTTCTGTTCCATCAGTCGTATAGCGTATCTCTCCTCCCCGGACAGAGGTGTTAGCATAGAGTTTCCCCCCTTTGATGCAAAGTCCGGGATGAGGCAAACGGAAATTAATACTTCGGGACGCCCAATGAGGCATTTCCTTTTCACTCGCTTTCGAATAGAACAGAGCCAATGCCTTATTGAAAGCCAGACGTTCTTTCTCTCCTGTCAGTGTACTCCAAGCGGGAAAAGCATTCCACCCACGTTCCACCAGTCCGAGGATTTTAGGGAAAGTATAATATTCCACCCATTTAAAATCACGGATGGTTTCTGCAAACAGTTGCGCTTGCACTCCTTGGATATGTTCCTTGCCAGATGCGGTCAAAGTCGTTTTCCCTCTTCCCGCGATGTCCAAATCCACCGGATTACCTGCCATATCAGTACGCGAAGAACGATAGATATCATATGGAAGCATGGAAAAGCCTTTGGATTCATCCACATATCCGGCCCACGAAAGCCCTCTTTCATCGGGATGAGCATCATAAGCCAAATCCAGATAAAAGTTGTTCACGTTACAGAGAATCACCGGATAGCCTTTGTTGGCTACCTGATAAGGAATTTCATCCGCTTCCCATTCGGGAACTGTATTCCAGCAATATACACCTGCTGCCAATTTGTTCAGATGGCGATCGGCAGCTTCCGGATGTCCTAACGCCACTTCCTGCCAGCCGCTGAACTGCACATGATATTGTTGCAGATAGTCTGCCATTTTCGTTATGTAATATTCAGACAGTTCATGCGCACTCGTCATTCCATGTTCATCCATAAATGCCCGGCAGACAGGCGAACCCATCCAAGCTCCATCAGGCACTTCATCGCCTCCCAAGTGAATGGTAGTCAAAGGTACCTCCGCTTCTTCATACATAGCAATCAGCTCACGAATCACTTTTTCCATAAACCGATACGTAGAGGGCAATGCCACATTCATCACGTTATCCGTATAAGACTGTGCGGAAACATAGCGGGAAGTATCTTGCGCGTCACTCAACAAATATTCGACGGCCTTTTCAGGATCGGTGTTTATATATTTATGATAACGTGCTTTCATGGACACAATTGCCGCCCGTGCATGCCCCGGAGACTCTATTTCCGGGATCACACGCACATGTCTTTGAGCTGCATAACGCAATAAATCTATAAACTCTTCACGAGTATAATACCCGTTGCCAGAGGTAGACGCAGATGGATCATAGTTGCCATCGTAGCCCGGATACAAACATTCCAGTTCATCCGTGGTGTGTCCCCGACGTGCACCGACCGAAGTCAGTTCTTCCAGACCGGGAATCTGAAGACGCCAGCCTTCATCATCCGAAAAGTGGAAATGCAGCACGTTCAGTTTATAAGAAGAGATAGCGTCTACCAGTTTCTTTAATTGGTCTGCCGTCGTGAAGTTTCTGGCAATATCCAACATTTGTCCACGGTATGGCAAGTCGGGATAGTCCCGGATAGATACAGCTTCCAAACGAAACGGTTTCTCTTGTCCTTTCAAGAGAGAGAGCAAGGTTTGCGTGCCATTGAAAATGCCGTGCGAAGTAGGAGCTGAAATATTGATCAGACTATTTCCTGTGTCCATCCGATAGTATTCGTCATTCGCAGCCGTCTCCTGTTGCGGCAAATAATCCAGATGAACCGTTACCGGTGCTTCGGAAATGACTTCCACCCCATAGAGTGTTTCCAACTTTTCTTTCAGCAATCCTGCTTCGTTGGCAAAATCGGGATGAAAAGTCAGTTTCACCTTATTTTCTATGGTAACGTTTTCTTTACCGACAGCCGGAAACGCTTCCTTTACTGACGGGAAAATATCAGTTTGTTGCAACTTGGCAGTAGTCTCTAACGCCAAGTTTGAAGCATATATTTTATCAGGTGCAGGATACCAGCTTTCCGCCCCCATTCCTTGCAGCGGATAGATAGTCAGCCCGACAGGCAAGGGAGTACCTTGCTTGCCGCCTGCCTGACTCACCCAGTAAGTACCTTCGGGAGCATGTGACAGTTTTTTCAGTCCGTTGGTACAACAGAACGTCACAATCAGCGAATCTCCCGGTGCCAATGGCTGGAAGTTTTCCGCCGGATACATCCGGAAGAAGTTCGCATTTACTACCTCTACCTTGACCGATGCAGATTCGTCTTGAAGAATCTCACGAGGCAACTGCGAATAATAGATGATCCAGTCCTTTCCCAAAGGAGCATCTGATATATTCTTCAGGATAAATGAGTTCTCATAGTAGCCGGGCTGCACTTCGGCAGCTCCCATCTCCCAAGTCAATGACACGGGGGCTTTCGCCCCGTCAGCCGATTTACAGCCGGTCATGAACAACAGGAGACACAGACTTCCCCCTATCGTATATAGTATATTTCTCATAGGCTTTCCTATTTTTCTATATATCACTCTTTCAGACATTAATCACTCAATCGTTCGATGTGCAATGTTTCTTTGCCTACTCCCTGCGAAGTATCGAAAGTCAGACGGTAATAGCCAGGTACGAAGCCGTCGCCACTCGTTATTCCATTGGAAGCCGATATTTCAATTCCATCCGTATCACCGGACAACGAACCTGCTTGCAACTCCATACCTTTATTTTTATTCCATTGCAAATCGCTATAAATTTCGATTTCAAAAGACTCCCATTTATGAGTATTACTCAAATATACGGTAGTCTGATACTTCTGTTCACCAATCGGGACAATATATCCTAACTGCAATATATCTTCCATATTCCAGCCATCATTGGTATCATAATCCGTATTCCAGATAGGAGCACTAGTGAATCCATGTCCAGCCAGCCAGAAGCAAGCAGGTGCCACATCGCCCATACGGGCAACCCAAATATAGTTATATTTAGAAGAATAATAGATTTCCCAAGTACCTGATTTGCGCAGGAAGGTAAACTTACCATTGTCCGGATTATAACTAAAGAAATCGCGGTTGTAAGCATGTTCCACATCTTCAAATCCACTCATTTCAAATTCTTCACCTTGAGTAAAGCTAATCTGGGCACGGAAAAGTCCTTCACTGGCTATCAACTCGGTTTCTTTAATTTTCAGGTTCTTCTGGAAACCGACGACACCCAGTTTAAAAGTCATCACGTCGAAAGTGATCTGTTCAACAAACCAATCCCGGTAATCAAAGGCAAAGCTGGGTCCCGACGCTTCAATAAGGACAGCTGTATTACTCTTTTCAGCAGCTCCCCAAATCAATTCCGCATCGTCCAATGATTCCGTAGTGGAGATTTTTCCAGTCAGCTCCATCGGATAGCCCTCTTCCGAGCCGGAAACTTCCGTAAGATACAGATAAGGATTCTCTGCGCTCCGGGCCATTTCTACCACCTCACCGTTATAGTGAAGATAGAGCACTTCCGGAATCTGTGGACGGACGATATGGAAATCAAACGTTTGAGTGACTTCACTACCTTCCACATTGATGGCAGTCAATACTACTTTAGCTTCCTGGTTCTCTTCCAAGTCTGCCACAAACGGAATATAAATTCCTTTCTCAACAATCGACACATCAGTGCCTTTCGTACGGATCGACTGTGAACTTACCAAGGTTTCACCTACCATCAATTTCACTTCCAGCGTAGACAAAGGAGTCTCCGGATCGTGAATCTTTACAGAGAAATAAAGAGAATCAGCTGCAGGAGTCTGATCGGTAGTCGAGAATTGTAGCCCTGATAGTTCAGGACATGAATATGGATACTTCACCCGACCATCTTCTTCGCTACATGAAGCCAGCCAGCAAACGGTTAGCCCCAGCAACCATAAAAACAGATTATTGTGTTTCATCATTTTTTCTTTTAAAGTTTTACGTTCCTCTTTTCATTAATAACCTTCATTTTGAGTCAGATTGGTATTTTTATCTTTCTCTCCTTGAGGAATCGGCCACAACTGCCGGAAAGCCTGCAAGCCTGCAAACAGCAATCTGCCATCTTTGTCTTTATGTTTCTGCATCACTTCCAGCAAACGGTTATTACGCACCAGGTCAAACCAGCGCTGACCTTCCATATACAACTCCAATTGACGTTCATTCTCTACCGCCAAGCGGCCCCTAGCCTGTCCCATATTCTCATCCAGAGAAGAGGGAGCAAACCCCGCACGTTCTCTAATGCCGTTCACGATTCGAATCGCTTCCGGAGTGCGGTCTAACTCTACCAGTGCTTCGGCTTTCAACAAGAGTATATCCGCCAATCGCATCAGAATAATGTTGGAAGTCTTCTCACGAATTTTATAAGACAACGGATAACTGTCTGCCGGCCAATAGGTGTCATAAGGAACCGATTTCCAAAGGATACTGGATGCATAACGAGTATCTTTCTCCTTGTCGAATTTAGCAACCAAGTCATGAGTAGGCGTACAATAACGTCTCCAGGTCACCGAGCCGTCGTCTTCTTTCAGCAACACCCAATAAGCCCAGTTGGGAGCATCGGAGGTGTAATAGACTTCAAAGATACTTTCTGAAGAGAATTTCTTGTCAGGTTGCCACAACTCATCAAAGTTGCTGACCAGCGTATAACCCTCCGCTATCACTTTGTCGCAAGCCTCAACCACTTTGGCATAGTCGCGTGTTGATTTCTCTCCTCTGGTTGCCAACACCTTGGCACGCAAAGCATAAGCGGCGCCTTTGGTGGCCTGGAAAATCCCCTTATTCTTGCTTACCAGATAACGAATGGTATTTTCCTCATTCAGATCATCCAGAATCTGATCATAGATTTTATCTGCGGCAGAACGTTCCGGATACATCACCGGATACCATTTATCCAGGTTCTCGGCAGTAATGGTCGGAATCAAATCCAGCACCATCGGAGCATCTCCCCACAAACGGACAATATCAAAATATGCCCATGCCCGCAAGAACTTGGCTTCCGCAATGACACGGTTACGTTCTTCTGCTACAGTAGAAGAAGGGTCCATCATTTTCGTATTTTCAATCACACTGGTTGCAGTACCCGCCATCGAATAATATTGCGACCAGACCAGTTCCACTTTATAGTTGGTAGAAGTCAGTTTCAACAAATCAAACTCCTGTTCGGCCACACCATCTCCGCCAATATAGCAATTATCGGACTGCACATCTCCAATGGTGTAATTTTCCGACTGGAATATATCTGCCTTAAAGCTTTCATATACGCCCTGCAACTCAGCTTGCGCATCTGCCAGACTTCCATATTTAGACTCCTGATCTTCTGTTCCGGTACCCTCCTGCATAAAATCCGATTGCGGTTTCTCATCCAGAAAATCACTGCATGAAACAAATAAGACACAGAGCACGACATAAGCTAACTTTATTATGTTTTTCATTTTCGCACCTATTAAAATTCAACATTCAAACCAAATATTACCGCCCTCGATTGAGGATAAGTACCATAGTCCACTCCTTGAGCAACGGAGTCGCCTCCAAAAGCATTTACCTCAGGATCGTATCCCTTGTATTTTGTCAATGTGAGAAGGTTCTGCCCGGTGACGTAAGCCTGCAATCGGGACAGATGTATCTTATTCAACCATTTCTTTGGAAAATTATAGGATAAAGTGACTGTTTTCAGGCGCAAATAAGATCCGTCTTCTACAAAACGGGAAGAGTTGTGATTGTTCTCTGTATTACCAACGCGGGGGACATTGGTAATCATACCCGGTCGTTTCCAACGTTCCAATACACGAACCGACTGATTTCTAAAGTCTGTCATACCTTCCATATCGATGCGCGACGCGTTAAAAATCTTATTGCCCTGACTTCCCTGCAAGAAAACAGACAAGTCAAAACCGGCATACGAAAATGTATTCGTCATACCGTAAATGAACTTGGGTTGAGCATTTCCCAAGGTGGTTCGATCTTCAGGATCAATAAAACCGTTACCATTCAGATCACGATAGATAATATCCCCTGTTTCCGGATCGACACCTTCGGATATATACCCAAAGAATGTTCCCAACGGAAGACCTTCTTTCAGGATGACAGCTTTCTCCTTGGATTCATACATTTCAGCATAATAATAAACTTTATTCAAGCCGAGTTTCGTCAACTTATTCTTGTTGAAAGAAATATTAAAATCTGTATTCCACTGGAAGTTACCCTTAAAATTCTGAGAAGAGACAGTAAACTCCATACCTTTATTCACCATTTCACCATCGTTTCTTGTCACACTGCTCGGCACTACATTCTCCGGTAAGCTGACAGTCAGTAACAAATCGGTTGTTTTTTTGTAGTAAGCGTCCATTGAGAAGGATAAGCGAGAATCAAACATTGTCAGGTCGAGTCCCAGATTCCATTGGCTTGTCTTCTCCCAAGTCAGTTCTTTATTGGCCGCCGAACCGGGTTTAATGGCAAGTCCCGGATATAAATTACCTTCCGAAACCGGCAGTTTACTAACACTCATGGCAGCCATGTAGGCATAGTTTCCAAAACCTCCCTGATTACCGTTCATACCCCATCCGGCACGTAGCTTCATGTCGGTTACAATGTCTTGCAAAGGTTGCATGAACTTCTCGCCTGAAATTCTCCAGCCAGCGGAAACAGAAGGAAAAGTACCCCAACGATGTCCCGGAGCAAAACGGGAAGAACCGTCAGCACGGAAGTTAACCGTCAGTAAATAACGGCTGTCATAATTATAAGCTACGCGACCCAAAAAAGAAGCCAGTGTCCATGCGGAAGCAGAAGAACCGCAAGCATCCTTATCCAACTGGTTGGCGGCACTGATGGAATGAATATCGGGATAAGAATCCGCCAAGTCGAAACCTGCCATCCAAGAAGCGTTATATTGTGCACGCTGCTGGGTAGCTCCTCCCATAACAGAAATGTTATGTTTGTTGAATGAACAATCATAGGTCAACAAATTCTCAAAAAGCCATTCAAAGTTTCGGGAGAAACTCTCTTCCACGCGTCCTTTTGTACCCCGTCCGTCCGAAGTTGAAATCGGATCCAGATAGTAGTCCCAATGCTCATTAGTCAGTTCAATTCCAAAAGTCGTTTTAAACTTCAGACCTTTGTATATGTCAACCGTGAATCCGAGCGAACCATTAATATGATCAGTATTCGTGTTACTGTCCGCAGCATTGGCAGCCAGCGGATTCAAGATACGTGCACCGTAAGCCTGTTCATCGTATTCATTCGGATCATACGGATTCCACTTCTGCATAAACGGAGGAGTATTCACTACAGACAAGATGGAACCGGCACGTAAAGAACTACGGCTCTCGTTCACCCATTGTCCGCCCGTATGCGAATAAGCAAAATTAAGCGCCATTTTCAACCATTTTGTTTGCTCGCTATCCAGATTCGCGCGAAAATTATACCGGTTGAAATGAGCCTTCTCCACAATACCTTGTTCGTCAGAATATCCTCCGGACACAAAATATTGCAGTTTCTCACTTCCATTTGCCACAGACAATTGATAATTCTGATTGACACCCGTACCGAAGAATAAATCAGTCCAGTCCACATAGCGTGTTTCACTTTCAGGGATATTGGGAGCAACGTCCGAAACAGCTTTCAAGGCTTTCATCAGGTCTTTATATTGCTCCGTATTCAAGGCATCTATCTTCTTCCCTAATTTAGAAAAACCCACATAAGCACTCATTTTCACTTGCGGTGCACCAATCTTTCCTCTTTTAGTAGTAATCAACACTACTCCATTCGCCGCACGTGCTCCGTAAATAGCTGCAGATGATGCATCTTTCAGAATTTGCATACTTTCAATATCGTTCGGGCTGATATTCGAGATGTCATCCGACGGCAAACCGTCCACTACGTACAACGGTTCATTGGATGCCTGCACCGAGGTGGCACCTCTCACCCGGATTGTTACACCGGATCCCGGCATACCCGATGGTTGCACGACTTGAATACCTGCCGCCTTTCCCTGAATTGCTTGTGCAGCCGTCATGATCGGACGTTCTTCAATATCCGCTGTAGAAACCACAGATACCGCAGTTGTAATGTCTTTCCGTTTCATAGAGCCATAACCCACTACGACAACCTCTTCCAGTACTTGTGAGTCTTCACTCAAAGATATATTATATACGTTCTGGTTATTAACCGTATGAGACTGGGAAACGTAACCGATATAAGAAAAACTGATTTTTGCCCCTACAGGAGCTTCCAAGGAGAAACGCCCGTCTATATCGGTGGCAGTTCCAATATTCTCTCCTTCCACTCTCACAGTGACACCAATCAAAGGTTCCCCCCGCCGGTCGGCTACGACACCGGTTATTGTTTTCTTATTTCCTTTCCGGGAAGTGTTCTGCCCGGTTTTGAGGGTAAGCACCACTTGCTTGCCCGATTCTATTTTATAACTAATAGATGATCCTTTGAAAACTTTTTCTAAAACTGTATCGATACTTTCATTGTTCACTGTCAACGAAATCTTTTGATCCAATCCGGGAAGCTTATCTGTATAAAAGAAGCTATAATCAGCTTTCTTCTCAATCACTCGTATCGTCTGGCGTAATGTCTGATTCTTCACAGAGAAAGTAATCTGCGCACTAACCTCTTGAGACACGAACAACAATATACAACAGAACATAACAAGCTTGAATATGATATGTAATTGTTTTCTCATTAGTAATTAGCTTTAAATTCTTTAAAATATAAGTCTGAAAGCCAGACTTTTTATTATCTTTGTCAAACCGTGATGCAAAAAGGATTCCCTTTCCCTTATTCGTTATAAGGAAAGATTCTTTTTTACTATCATGTATAAACCGTATTTGATTCGGGGTAGAATTATGCTGCTACATAGTTCTACCCTCTTTTTTTATTATGAGGTGTCTTCCATAAATCGTCATTTTTAGTTAATACTACTTCCTATTCTCACCGTATCTCCCTCTAACTCATAGGTTATAGGATAAGTAAGGCTTATTATGTAAAATACATTATGCAAGCTGCTGTTCCGAATGGTTCCGGAAAACGGCACATTCTTCAGTTTTTCCGAGTCAAACACGACTTTCACTCCGTACATCCGCTCCAACGTAGTCGCAATCTCCGCTAAAGGCGCTGAATTAAAAATCAACATATTATTCCGCCAGAAATCGATTTCACGCATATCCGAGATGGCCGATTTAATAAATGTCTGCCTGTTCTTATGATACTCTACCTTCTCTCCGGGTTTCAACAATATGGCATTCGTTTCATTAGAAACCCTGACACTTCCTTCTGCCAGCAGTGTCGTGACGGAAAGATCGTCACCATACCCCTTCACATCAAAAGTGGTTCCCAGTGCTTCTATCTCCAAGTCATTGCAACAAACGATAAAACGCTTGTCTTTGTTTTTTGCCACTTCAAAATAGGCTTCTCCGTCTAAATAAATCTTTCGGTCGGATTTGTTGTATTCCGCATCATAAGAAAGATAAGTAGCCGAATTTAACCAGACTTTCGTTCCATCAGGTAAAGTAAGATTCGCTTTCTGCCCGTAATCTACTGCAACCATGAAAGGCTCCTGTGATAACTTATTAATATGTTCTACTCCCCAATAAGTGGCCAGGCCCAAACAAACCGGCAATAATATGGTGGCCGCCACCTTATATATAATAGGTTGCCAACGCCGCTTCTTCGGATACAAAATTTTGGGTTCATCCAAATTCTTCTGCAAATGATTCCACATTTCCTCTTCCACTGTCTTATCTATTCCGACAGCCGCTCCTTTCCACATTTGCTCGCAAAGCGAATTAAACTCCTCCCGAATTCCCGGTTTACGAATCCATTCAATAAGTATCCTTCTTTCTTCAGAAGAGGCCTTCTTCTTGAAGAATTTTTCCAATAGTACTATGTAATCGTGTCGCTCCATAATTTTCCTGTTCTATATATACTAGTCTTGAGAGAAAGAAAAAGACTACAAGAAAATAGAGATAATTCAGATATTAACTTTTATTAAAAGTTCGATATTAAATATTATGCAAGAAAAAAGAGACAGAAAAGGCAATCATCCCCAGTTTGTCACGCAAGAAATCCAAAGAGCGGTGTACCTGTGTGGCAACAGTCTTTTCCGATATATTCAACTGTTCAGCTATCTCTCGATAATTCAGTCCGGATTTCCAATAAAGCATAAATACCTCCCGACGGGCAGGAGGCAGTTCTTCTATAAGTTTCAGGATATACTCTTCTAAAAATAAATAATCCAACTCTCCGTCTATCTCTACCGATTCGTCAGATGATTCATTCGACAGTTTATCCACATAATTTTGAAGCAGAAGTTCACGTCTTACATAATGATACACCATATTTTGGGATATTTTAAAAAGATAGCCGTCAAAATTCCCTTCCGGATCAATATTAAGCCGCTTCTCCCAAATTTGGAGAAAAATATCCTGCGTAATATCCTTCGCCACCCCGGCATTGCCTGTCATAGAAAGAACAAAATTATAAATGCGGGCATTGTATGCACGATACAAGGCTTCAAAGGCATTTTTATTCCCATCTTTTAATAATTGAAGTTGTTGGGTGGTTATCATTATCATATAAGGTTAAATCATATATGGACTCAAAAATAACGAAATAACTAAAGACGGCAATCAAAGCACTCGTTAAAATTTCAATAAATCAATATCGAAGCCTTTAAAAAAGAGTAGGATATAAACACGCAACCAATGTATATCATATCATAAATTCAGTCTCTTTGATATAAAATTAATAGAATTTACTAACCATCGGCTACAATTTCTAACTTTTATTCCTACATTTGCAGCCAAATGATAACTTATTAATAAATAATACAGATACTATGGCTAAAATAACCAAAGAAGCCGCTTTGCTCTACCACTCACAGGGCAAACCTGGTAAGATTGAGGTAGTTCCTACCAAACCGTACAGTACACAAACAGATTTAGCACTCGCATATTCTCCCGGCGTAGCAGAACCATGCCTCGAAATAGAGAAAAATCCACAGGACGCGTATAAATACACTGCGAAAGGTAACCTTGTTGCCGTTATCTCTAACGGTACAGCCGTACTCGGACTGGGTGATATAGGCGCATTGAGCGGTAAACCGGTAATGGAAGGCAAAGGTCTGCTTTTCAAAATCTATGCGGGTATTGACGTCTTCGATATCGAAGTGGACGAGAAAGACCCCGAAAAATTCATCGCAGCGGTGAAAGCTATCGCTCCTACTTTCGGTGGTATCAATCTGGAAGATATAAAAGCACCGGAATGTTTCGAAATCGAACGCCGTCTGAAAGAAGAACTGGATATCCCGGTGATGCACGACGACCAACACGGAACGGCTATCATCTCCAGTGCCGGACTGGTAAACGCCCTGCAAGTGGCCGGAAAGAAAATCGAAGATGTGAAAATCGTTGTTAACGGTGCAGGTGCATCTGCCGTATCTTGTACTAAATTGTATGTTTCACTGGGTGCACGTCTCGAAAATATCGTCATGCTGGACAGCAAAGGCGTAATCAGCAAAACACGTACCGACCTGAACGAACAGAAGAGATACTTCGCCACCGACCGCACAGATGTCCATACACTGGAAGAAGCAATCAAAGGCGCAGATGTATTCCTCGGCCTGTCGAAAGGAAATGTGCTGAGCCAGGATATGGTGCGCAGCATGGCTCCGATGCCTATCGTATTTGCACTGGCTAACCCTACGCCGGAAATCTCCTACGAAGAAGCGATGTCAGCCCGCCCCGATGTATTGATGGCAACCGGACGTTCCGACTATCCGAACCAGATTAATAATGTAATCGGTTTCCCGTACATCTTCCGTGGCGCATTGGACACGCATGCCAAAGCGATCAACGAGGAAATGAAGATTGCCGCAGTACACGCCATCGCCAATCTGGCAAAACAGCCTGTACCTGATGTCGTAAATGCAGCCTATCATGTAAACAACCTCTCTTTCGGCCCGGAATATTTCATCCCGAAACCGGTAGACCCGCGTCTCATCACAGAAGTTTCCTGTGCCGTAGCAAAAGCCGCTATGGAAAGCGGAGTAGCCCGCACCGAAATCAAAGACTGGGACGCTTACTGCGTACATCTGCGTGAACTGATGGGATATGAGTCCAAACTGACCCGCCAACTGTATGATACAGCCCGTCGCCATCCGCAACGTGTAGTGTTTGCCGAAGGCATCCACCCGAATATGCTGAAAGCTGCCGTTGAAGCGAAAGCCGAAGGCATCTGTCATCCTATCTTATTAGGAAACGATGAAGCTATCGGCAAGCTGGCAGAAGAACTCGACCTCAGCCTGGAAGGTATCGAAATCGTCAATCTCCGCCACCCGGACGAATCGGAACGCCGCGAACGATACTCACGCATCCTTGCGGAAAAGCGTGCACGCGAAGGTTTTACTTACGAAGAAGCCAACGACAAGATGTTCGAACGCAACTACTTCGGTATGATGATGGTAGAAACCGGAGATGCCGACGCATTCATCACCGGGCTTTATACAAGATACAGCAACACTATCAAAGTAGCCAAAGAAGTAATCGGCATTCAACCCGGATTCAATCATTTCGGAACGATGCACATTCTTAACTCCAAGAAAGGTACTTACTTCCTGGCAGATACCTTGATCAACCGTCATCCGGATACGGAAACCTTGATTGACATCGCCAAACTGGCTGACAAGACAGTCCGTTTCTTCAACCATACACCGGTCATCTCGATGCTGTCGTACTCCAACTTCGGCGCCGACACCTCCGGCAGCCCTGTCAAAGTACACGGAGCGGTGAGCTATATGCAAAAGGAATATCCAGAACTAGCTATCGACGGTGAAATGCAGGTGAACTTTGCCATGAACCGCGAACTGCGTGATGCCAAATATCCGTTTACCCGCCTGAAAGGTAAAGATGTGAACACACTGATCTTCCCGAACCTGAGTTCTGCAAATGCCGGATACAAACTGCTGCAGGCAATGGATCCCGACACAGAATTTATCGGCCCTATCCAGATGGGATTGAACAAGCCTATCCACTTCACTGACTTCGAAAGTTCCGTCCGCGACATTGTCAATATCACTGCCGTAGCCGTGATTGACGCTATCGTAGACAAAAAGAAAAAAGAAAGCAAATGAGAAGACCGTTATCAAAATCACAAATAGTTTGCGTCAGCCTGCTTTGGCTGGCGCTTTGCTATTTAGTTCTCACAAAAGCAGAACGGATTGACGGAATGACGCTAGTAATGCTTATCATTTCGGCAGCATTAGTCTTTATTCCCGTCTATAAGTCTATCAAAAAGAATAAATAAATATCTTTTTTTTCACTTTTAATGCGATAAAATATCAAATTTGATGTTTTATCGCATTTTTCTTTATAAAATGTTTGCTAGTTCAAATTTTATCTTTACTTTTGCAACCGCATAAGAGAAATAGATAATCGAATTTTAAACAACCAATAAAAGAAAAAAAGAATATGAATGCAGCAAAGGTATTAGACGATCTGAAAAGAAGATTTCCCAATGAACCGGAGTATCATCAAGCAGTAGAAGAAGTTCTTTCTACGATTGAAGAAGAATACAACAAACATCCGGAGTTCGACAAAGTGAACCTGATCGAACGTTTGTGTATTCCTGATAGAGTATATCAGTTCCGCGTGACTTGGATGGATGACAAAGGTAACATTCAGACGAACATGGGTTACCGTGTTCAGCACAACAACGCGATTGGCCCGTACAAAGGCGGTATCCGTTTCCATGCATCTGTAAACCTTTCAATCTTGAAATTTCTTGCCTTTGAACAAACATTCAAAAACTCACTGACTACACTGCCTATGGGTGGTGGTAAAGGTGGTTCCGACTTTTCTCCGCGCGGCAAGTCAAATATGGAAGTGATGCGTTTCGTTCAATCATTCATGTTAGAACTGTGGCGCCACATCGGTCCTGAGACTGACGTTCCTGCCGGTGACATCGGTGTTGGTGGTCGTGAAGTAGGTTTCATGTTCGGTATGTACAAGAAACTGGCTCATGAATTCACCGGAACATTCACCGGTAAAGGACGCGAATTCGGCGGTTCACTGATTCGTCCGGAAGCTACCGGTTACGGTAACATCTATTTCTTGATGGAAATGCTGAAAACTAAGGGTACTGACTTGAAAGGCAAGACTTGCCTGATCTCCGGTTCCGGTAATGTTGCCCAATATACTGCAGAAAAAGTTCTCGAATTGGGTGGCAAAGTGTTGACAATGTCCGACTCTGACGGTTATATCTTCGATCCGGACGGTATCGACCGCGAAAAGCTGGATTACATCATGGAACTGAAAAACTTGTACCGTGGCCGTATCCGCGAATATGCAGAGAAATATGGCTGCAAATATGTAGAAGGAGCTCGTCCTTGGGGCGAAAAAGCTGATATTGCCCTGCCTTCTGCAACTCAGAACGAACTTAACGGTGACGATGCAAAGAAATTGGTTGCAAACGGCGTAATTGCTGTTTCCGAAGGTGCAAACATGCCTTCTACTCCGGAAGCTATCAAAGTATTCCAGGATGCTAAGATTCTTTACGCTCCGGGCAAGGCTGCCAACGCCGGTGGTGTATCAGTATCCGGTCTTGAAATGACTCAGAACTCTATCAAACTGAGCTGGAGTGCTGAAGAAGTTGACGAGAAGCTGAAAAGCATCATGAAGAATATCCACGAAGCATGTGTTCAGTATGGTACTGAAGCTGACGGATACGTAAACTATGTGAAAGGTGCTAACGTAGCCGGATTCATGAAGGTTGCCAAAGCAATGATGGCACAAGGTATCGTATAATCAGCGTATAAGATATAACAAGCTATAGTTTATAAAAAACTCCCGTCTTCCCAAAGGAAGAACGGGAGTTTTTTTATGCAATTCCAACAGACCTGTCTCCCGTCTCTCAGCCCAATTATTCCGGTGAGAAAAATAAATAGCAGCCGGTAGATACATTTATTCATAGTTATTCTCTATCTTTAGATAGAAATTATCTGTTTGACAGACAAGCAAAACAAGCCTATCTTTGTTACATATTACAAACCACGGAATAAAAGGATAAGGAAACTACGGTTTTAGTTATGCTTAGCTTCCGACTAAAAAAACTATTTATGGAAAAGAAAAAACTTACTGCTGCGAACGGACGGCCCGTCGCCGACAATCAAAACTCGCAAACCGCAGGCCAACGCGGACCTGTGATGTTACAGGATCCCTGGCTTATCGAGAAGCTTGCCCATTTTGATCGTGAAGTGATTCCGGAAAGACGTATGCACGCCAAAGGTTCAGGAGCTTACGGAACTTTCACCGTTACCCACGATATTACGAAGTACACCCGTGCAGCTATTTTCAGTGAAGTCGGAAAGCAAACAGAATGTTTCGTACGTTTCTCTACGGTAGCAGGGGAACGTGGAGCCGCTGATGCAGAACGCGATATCCGTGGTTTTGCCATGAAATTCTACACAGAGGAGGGAAACTGGGATTTGGTTGGAAACAATACACCTGTATTCTTTTTACGTGACCCGCTCAAATTTCCAGATTTGAATCATGCCATCAAACGTGACCCCAAGACGAACATGCGCAGCCCCAATAGTAACTGGGATTTCTGGACGCTTCTGCCCGAAGCTTTGCATCAGGTTACTATCACCATGAGCCCCCGCGGTATTCCTTATTCTTATCGTCATATGCACGGATTCGGCAGCCACACTTATAGTTTTATCAATGCAGACAACCAACGTATCTGGGTGAAATTCCACCTGCGCACCTTGCAAGGTATCAAAAATCTGACAGACCAGGAAGCAGAAGCTATCGTTGCCAAAGACCGTGAATCACATCAACGTGATCTCTTCGAGAGTATCGAAAAAGGCGATTACCCGAAATGGTTATTCCAGATTCAGCTAATGACAGAAGAAGAAGCGGACAATTATCGCATTAATCCGTTCGACTTGACCAAAGTGTGGCCGCACAAAGACTTCCCTTTACAAGATGTCGGCATCCTTGAATTGAACCGCAACCCGGAAAACTACTTCGCTGAAGTGGAACAAGCAGCATTCAACCCGATGAATCTTGTAGACGGTATCGGATTGTCTCCCGACAAAATGCTACAAGGACGTCTCTTCTCTTATGGTGACGCACAGCGTTACCGTCTTGGAGTGAATGCGGAACAAATCCCAGTAAACAAGCCACGCTGCCCTTTCCATGCCTATCATAGAGACGGAGCAATGCGCGTTGACGGGAACTATGGTTCTGCAAAAGGGTATGAGCCGAACAGCTACGGCGAATGGCAGGATTCTCCCGATATGAAAGAACCGCCTCTCAAAGTAACAGGCGAAGTTTACAATTACAATGAACGTGAATATGATGATGACTATTACAGCCAACCGGGTGACTTGTTCCGACTGATGCCGACAGACGAACAGCAATTATTGTTCGAGAATACAGCCCGCGCCATGGGAGATTCCGAATTGTTCATCAAACAGCGCCACGTGCGCAATTGCTATAAGGCCGATCCGGCATACGGAACAGGAGTTGCCAAAGCACTGGGCATTGATCTTCAAGAGGCTTTGAAAGAATAAGAAATAAAATGATGAATTGAACGAAAGACTGTCTTAAAATTCCAAGACAGTCTTTTTTGTATATTATTCCCGACAGTTATATTTCCTCTTGTGAATAGTCAAAGCATATCACCTTATCTATATTCTGATAAAGAAACAACCGCACTCTGTTGTACGGTTATGGACTAACTGTTTTCGGGCTTAAAAAAGAATAAAAGAACGGGATTATCCCCGATACATTTTTAATAAATGCAGTAAAAAACATGTTTTTAGAGATTAAGAGCT
>ULRJ01014609.1_pt1 | contig 129024 bp, 111 predicted proteins | sample 1955321 | NCBI WGS metagenome assembly ULRJ01 (sample SAMEA4835679, study PRJEB28245) | human gut metagenome | biome: gut microbiome; material: fecal sample | place: Denmark | collected 2008 | reverse complement strand
CTAAAACGCTATCTAAAAGTCGGCCTATTTCGAACGGTTACTAATAATTTACAGGAATGGGTTGTGGCGGAGTTCTGACTCTATGGTTGTGGAGGGGCCGTGACCGGGGTAGACTGTGGTATCGGGCGGGAGGGTGAGCAGCCTTTTTGTGATGCTTGATATGAGCTGTTCGTGGCTTCCGCCGGGGAGATCGGTGCGGCCGATGGAGTTCTTGAACAGCGCGTCGCCCGTTACCACGAATTTGGATTCGGGGCAGTAGAGCGCGATGCTGCCGGGGGAGTGGCCGGGTACGGCGATTATGTCAATCGGTTCGGCACCGAGCATCAGCCGGTCGCCGTTTTTGAGCGGATTGTCAACCTTCAGCATTTCGGGCATATCGGTGCGCAGCCGGAACATGCGCGCCTGTTCGGCAATGCGCGACGACAGGATGCTGTCGTCGGTAGAGGCCGAGATGCCTACGCCGTATTTTTTTTCTATGTATTCGTCGCCAAACAGATGGTCGATATGCATGTGCGTGTTGATGAGGTATTTGACATGCAGCCTGTTGCTTTCGATATAGTTGTCGATGCGGGCGCATTCGCGTGCGGCAATCATGCCGGGGTCGACGACAGCGGCTTCGCACGTGGCCATGTCAAATATTATATAGGTGTTGACCCCGAACATATTGAATTCAAAACTTTGTATTTTCATAGCCGTGACTTGTTTTGTCGGTTATTGATAGGGTACGTAAATAAGGCTCTTGGTCTCGAAGAACGGTTCACTGAAATATTCCGTCAGCGCTACGTCGATGGCCGGACGTCGTGTTTCGGCGATTTCCTCCGAGAGGTCGCCCCCTTTAAGACAAACAAGTCCGTTGGGGTATTTGTTGGCGTTGTTTTTCCTGTCGACATTTCCCGAAGTGATTTTGACGAGGTCGGGAAGCGGCATTACGGCGCGGCTCACCACATAGTCGAATTTAGTGTGGCATTCACCCATGTCGCCGTGCTGCAGCGTCACATTCTCCAGTCCTATGGCCTCGGCCACAGCCTGTGCCACTTTTATTTTTTTGCCGATACGGTCGATGAGGTGAAAACGGCATTGCGGATAGAATATGGCGAGGGGTATGCCGGGAAATCCGCCCCCCGTGCCGAGGTCGACCAGCGAAGTGCCCTCGCGCAAATCTTCCAGAAAACGCGCTATCGCAAGCGAGTGGAGTATATGGTTAGGGTAGAGGTTGTCGATGTCCTTGCGCGATATGACATTGATTTTTTCGTTCCATTCAGGATACAGCGACCCGAGCATCTCATACTGCTCAAGCTGGCGCGGGGTAAGCTGCGGGAAATATTTTGTAAGAAGCTCCATATTCATAAACAGATATTTTAATAAATCACAAAAATACGTAAATTTGTAATTTATTTGAAATTTACGGCTGATTTTGTTGTTGAAATACAAATAAACAACTCATTAATAGTAAAATGGTACAGATAGGACAATATAACAACCTGAAAGTTGTAAAAATAGTTGATTTCGGATTATATCTTGACGGCGGCGAGTCGGGCGAGATACTGCTCCCGGCGAGATATATCACCGACGTGCCGAGTCCCGGCGACGAGATGAGAGTGTTCGTCTACAAGGATTCCGAGGACCGTCTCATAGCCACTACCGAAAAACCGTTTGCCACCGTGGGGCAGTTCGCCTATCTTCAGGTGACGGAGGTCAACCGTATCGGCGCTTTCCTCCAGTGGGGGCTTCCGAAAGACCTGCTCGTGCCCTTCAGCGAACAGAAGTCGAAGATGAAGCAGGGAGGCATATATCTGGTCTATCTCTATCTTGACGACGCCACTCAGCGCATAGTCGCCTCGGCAAAGATTGAGAAATTCATAGGCAACAAATTTCCCGATTATGCTCCCGGCACAAAGGTAAAGGCCCTCGTCTACACCCATAACGAATTGGGTTATCGCTGCATAGTCGACAACCTCTATCACGGACTTATATACCAGAACGAGACATTCCGCCCCGTGGAGCTCGGTGTCGAAATCGACGCTTACGTGAAGCGCGTGCGCGACGACGGCAAGATTGACCTTACGCTCTCGCCGGTCGCTCCTGTAAGGGTGGAGCGCCTGGCCGCACATGTCCTCGACAAGGTGCGTGAGAACAACGGACGTCTTCCAGTGAGCGACCATTCGTCGGCCGAACTTATCCAGGAGATGTTCCAGTGCAGCAAGAAGGATTTCAAGAAGGCAATCGGACTGCTGTACAAGCAGCGCGTCATCACCATCGCTCCGGAGTATATCGAACTTCAGAAATAAAATAATCATAATTAAGCAATTTATAAAAAACAACTTAACATCATGAAAATTATAAATCTGGCAGTCGTGGCCTGCATGGCGTCACTTATCGCGTGCAATTCCGGAAAAGGCACAAAGGACAGTGATACGCGTCCTGACGGACAGAATGAAGATGCCGCTCCGGCTTATGTCGTCGAAAAAGTGTCATTTAAGGATTCAGTTGTAATAGGCAATAGCAAGGCGGTAGCCGAATGCTCTCTCGGCTATCTCAAATCGGATGACAAGGACAATCCACTTGTAGACAGTGTCGACAAGTGGATACGCTCCATGCTCAAGGACTCCGACAGCTCGGTAGCCATGGGCGAACCTCTCGCAAAGTATGTGGTCAAAGACGTGCTTGGCGACAATGAAAGCGACCTGCGCGAATGGAACGATACATTCGGCCGGGACAGTGTGGACGGTTATCCTCCCATGTCGTATGAATTTTCATACGAGGTGATGCCGCTTGTCACCGCGCCACGCTATGTCACCATGCTTTATAATTCGTATATCTTCACCGGTGGCGCTCACGGAGGCGCGGCTTCAATCGGCCAGACTTTTGCAGCTTCCGACGGCAATATGCTCGGTATGGATATGTTCCGCCCGGGCACGACCGACAAGGTGCTTGAACTTGTCAAAAAAGGACTGATGGAGCAGTATTTCGAAGTGAAGACCGAAAAAGAATTCAACGACATGCTTCTTGTCAATAACGGCACACTTCCCTTCCCCGTCAATCCCCCTTATTTCGAGGAAAAAGGGGTATGCTTCCTCTACCAGCAATATGAGATAGCTCCCTACGCCGCCGGCATGCCGCAATGTCTTATTCCCTTTGAGACACTTCGCCCGTATTTCACCGAGGCGACTTTGGATTTGCTCGACATGGACTGAAAAATTAGGGTAAACGGCATAAAAATAAGTCTAAATGACGCGGCTCGGCAGGGGTCGCGTCATTTTTTGCATATATTATTGTTAAAAATTGGATAAATTTTCGCATCTTTGCATGTTATTAAAAAGTTTTTAGGGCAACAATGCCGCATAGCGGTATGCCGGCATGTTACCTGCCATGATTTTAACTGACATTTACCTCATAATGCAATTTTCAGCTAATCAGATAGCGCAGCTCACCGGCGGCACGGTAGTCGGTGACGGAGAAGTGACAGTGTCCACGATAGCCAAAATCGAAGAGGGTCATCCCGGCGCGATTTCATTTCTTGCCAATCCGAAATATACCCATTATATCTACGATACGCAATCGTCGGTAGTGCTCGTCAGAAACGATTTCGAGCCGGAACACCCCGTGAGCGCCACGCTCATAAAGGTGGCCGACCCGTATGCCACCGTTGCCAACCTGCTGCAGATGGTCGCGCAGATGACCGAGCCGCAGTATTCGGGCATAGAAACGCCATCATATATCGCCGAGGGCGTGGAGCTCCCCGACGATGTATACGTCGGAGCGTTCGCCTATATAGGCCGCGGAGCCAAGATAGGCCGCGGTGTCAAGATTTTCCCGCAGGCATATATCGGCGACAATGTCGTGATAGGCGACAACACAGTGATAAAACCCGGTGTGAAAATATACCATAACTGCCGTATCGGCAAGCGATGCATCATACATGGAGGCGCGGTAATCGGCGCCGACGGTTTCGGTTTTGCTCCCGTCAACCATGAATACAATAAAATACCCCAGATAGGCAATGTCGACATAGCCGACGATGTGGAAATCGGTGCCAACACTTGTATAGACCGCGCAACGATGGGTTCGACACGCATACGCCACGGAGTGAAGCTCGACAACCTCATTCAGGTGGCCCACAACGTGGAGATAGGCGAAAACACAGTCATGGCCGCTCAGGTAGGCATAGCCGGCTCTACAAAAATCGGTGCGCGCTGCATGATAGCCGGGCAGGTAGGATTCGCCGGCCATATCACCGTGGGCGACGACAACCAGATCGGAGCGCAGTCAGGGGTGCCCAATTCGGTAGGCTCCGGGAAGCGACTTATGGGCTACCCGGTGGTCGAGGCGCGCGATTTCGCCCGCAACCTCGTCTACCTAAAGAGCATACCCAAGATGCAGGAACGCATATCGGCTCTTGAGAAAAATCGGTAATCGGAGATGTCTCCATACTTGACACATCTCTCCCCAACCCTATGAACAGAAAAATATACAAAACCAATTGAATAATGAAGCAGCAAACTCTTAAAGGCCAGTTTACAGTCAAAGGTAAGGGCCTTCACACCGGGCTTGAGATTGAAGCAACTTTTCTCCCGGCGCCCGAAAATCACGGATATAAATTCCAGCGAATCGACCTTGAGGGTCAACCGATAATAGACGCTCTTGCCGAAAATGTTTCCGGAACTACCCGCGGCACAGTGCTTGAACGCGGCGATGTCAAAGTCAGCACCGTAGAGCACGCGCTCGCCGCTCTCTATGCTGCCGGCATCGACAACTGCCTCATACAGCTGAATGCTCCCGAAATGCCTATACTCGACGGCAGCGCGGCCGAATACTGCGCCAACATCGCCAATGTAGGTATCGTCGAGCAGGCTGCCGATAAGAATTTCTATATCATCAAACAGAAAATCGAGGTACGCGACGATTCAACCGGCGCTTCGATTATCGCGCTCCCCGACGACGGTTTCTCGGTCGACGTGATGGTCGATTTCAACTCCAAGGTGCTTGCCAACCAATTCGCGTCGCTCGACAATCTCTCCGACTTCCCCGGCGAAATCAGCGCCTGCCGCACATTTGTGTTCGTGCGGGAGATTGAACCGCTTGTTAAAGCTAATCTTATCAAAGGTGGCGACCTCGACAATGCAATTGTCATCTACGACACCCCGATGGCACAGGAAGAACTCGACCACATAGCCGACATAATGGGCTCACCCCACAAGCAGGTCAACGAATTCGGCTATATCAACAACAAGCCGCTGGCATTCGAGAACGAGCCTGCACGTCATAAACTTCTCGACGTACTCGGCGATATGGCTCTTATCGGACGCCCCGTTATAGGCCGTATCATTGCTACCAAACCGGGCCACTCGCTCAACACCGCTTTTGCAAAACAGATACGCAAGGAAATCAAGCGTCAGGATATTCAGGCTCCCCGCTACAATCCCTCGGTAGAGCCTATCATGGACGTCAACCAGATACGCCGTCTTCTCCCGCACCGCTATCCCTTCATGATGGTCGACAAAATCATCGAGAAAGGCGAGAGCTACATCGTCGGCGTAAAGAATGTGTCGGTCAACGAACCTTTCTTCCAGGGTCACTTCCCCCAGGAACCGGTGATGCCCGGTGTGCTTCAGGTAGAGGCAATGGCACAGACAGGCGGTCTGCTTGTGCTTTCGTCGGTCGACGAACCCGAGAAATATTCCACCTACTTCATGAAAATCGACAATGTGAAATTCCGTCAGAAAGTCGTCCCCGGCGACACCCTGATATTCCACGTGTCGTTCATGACTCCCTTGCGCCGCGGCTGCGCCATGATGAAGGGCTACGCTTTCGTAGGCGAGAAAATCGTCACCGAGTGCGAGTTCATGGCACAGATTGTCAAGAATAAATAACATTGATTGAGGCCGTCAGGCCCCTATCATTATCACAATACAGATAACCTGAACAGTAATGAAACAACCCTTAGCTTATATACATCCGGCTGCCAAGATACACCCCAGCGTGGTGATTGACCCGTTTGTGACTATCGAGGCCGATGTGGAAATCGGTGAAGGCACGCGTATTGCCTCCAATGTAGTGATTATGGACGGCGCCCGTATCGGTAAGAACTGCAACATATTTCCCGGCGCCGTGATTTCCGGCATACCTCAGGACTTGAAATTCCGCGGCGAGGAGACGACCGCCATCATAGGCGACAATACCACAATACGCGAGTGCGTCACCGTCAACCGCGGTACGGCCGCAAAAGGAAAGACCCAGGTCGGCTCCAACTGTCTCATCATGGCCTACTCGCATATCGCCCATGACTGCGTCATAGGCAACAACGTAATCATCTCCAACGCTTCGCAGATTGCCGGCGAAGTAGTGGTCGATGACTATGCCGTAATCGGCGGAGGCACACTGATACACCAGTTCTGTCACCTCGGCTGCCACGTGATGATACAAGGGGGCGCTCTTATCAACAAGGATATTCCTCCATACGTCAAGGCAGCCCGCGAGCCTATCGCATATACCGGTGTCAACTCCATCGGTTTGCGTCGCCGAGGCTTCACCAACGACCAGATACGCGACATTCAGGAAGTATACCGCTACCTCTACCTGTCGCGCCTCAATGTCACTGACGCCCTCGAGCGTATCGAAGCCGAGCTTCCCGCCTCAAAGGAACGTGACGAGATCATCCTCTTCATCAAGAACTCCAAGCGCGGTATAATCCGCGGCTACGTATAAGGATTTATAGATTAATAAGCCCAATAAGCCCAATTAGTCCAATTAGTCTAATTAGACCTATTAGACTAATTAGACCTAATTAGACCTAAGATTTAAATCTTATGGCTACAAATAAAAGCGTGCTGCATCGGTCGATGCAGCACGCTTGCTTTGCTAAAGGAGATTCCTGTACCTATTGTGTTTATTTTATGAGCACTTTAGTCGCTTTTCTACCTTCGACCTTGAGGTATACCGCGCCTGCTGTCGGATTGGTCACCTCGATGCCGTTGAGATTGAAGTAGCGTACGCCGCGGGTGTTTTCGGCCTCGATTGCCTCGATTGCCGATGACTTGATTGTGACGTCGACCGTGGCCGGAGAGTCCATGCCTTCGGCCATCAGGCCGATAGTGTAGACAGCACCTGTTTCCGGGACACCTTCCGTAATGTCAATCTTCACATCGACAGTGCCATTGGTGGCTTCGGGTGTGAATGTGTCGACATCTTTGCCGTTCACCGATACGGTGATTTCCTTGCCAATAAGGTTTTCGCTTACAGTATAGCTGACGGTGACGGTGGCGATGCCGTCGGCAACGCTGGTGCCGGTGTCGCTGCCAAGCTCGATTGTCGGTTTGACTACTTCAGCAGCGCGCTCGAAGTGGAGCGACTTGATGTTGGCGCCGTCATTGCTCTTGTAGACGATGTAGAGGGTGTGCTTGCCGTTCAGATTTTCGGTGTCGGTGACATCGCCGCGGAGTCCGTATACGTTGCCCCAGCCGCCGGTGGCCTGCATGCGCACGATACCGACATGATTTTTGTCGGCGAGCAAAGCGTTGACTTCATCGTTGTTGTTCCAGTCGATGGTGCCCTCTTTTTCGAGGTCAACGTAGAATCTGAAGTTAGATTCGTCGATAGTTCCGCGGTAATTTCCGTCGCCAGTCGAGTAGCGTGCCACGATGTGTTCGAAAGGAGTAGTGCCGAAATCGTAGTCCGACCCGTCGGCTGCCGAGATGCGGAGCACGGTACCGTTGCCGGTATATCCGACATTGTCGTTTTCCCATTGGCCTTTTTTCAGGACAGTGCATTTCCAGTCGTTATTGTAGATTTTTGAATTGCCGTCGCCGTCAACGTCGCTGCGGCTGTTGCCGTCGCCCTGTACGAAGTTGAACACAAGGGCGTTGTCGGAAGGCTGCTCGTTCATGGGATAAAGTGAGGGGTCGGGCGTCTGGGTGACGGGCCAGCTGTGTCCCTCGTATAGGCCTACGTTCATCACATTGCATGAACCCTCGGCGCCCCACTTTACGATAAGTGAATGGGTGCCGCTGACCTCTTTCTCGAAATTACAAATCAAAGGCACGTATGTGTTGTCGCGCCATGCTTCCATGCCGTACCACACGCGTCCCACTCTGTTGCCTTCGGCTACCTCGTCAATGTACACCTCGATAAATTTATTGAGGTTGACGCTGGCGTTCCATGTCGACATCTTGGTCCGGATTACAATCTGGCTGAATCGGCCGGAACCGAAATCTATAGTCTCGCGCGATTTCATCGTGAGGTTATTGCCCGTCCAGCCTATGGAACCGTCGCCGTCGATTTTGCCTGCGTCGGTGGTCTGCTCGGGGTCGTTCACATTAAAGAAACCGTTGCCGTTGATGATGATGCGACTGTCGGCGCAGCGGGAGTCTTCGTCGGGCCAGAGAATGCGTATGCCTTTGTCGGCGTCGGTGGTGTATACCTGCTCAAACGGTTTCGTGTAGTTGTCGTTTACGTAGTCGGCGTCGGTATAGGTGACGTCGGTCAGACCTATGCCGAAGAAATTGGCGCTCGACTTGCCCTCTTCGAACGATGCATATACATGCTGTTTGCCCGTCGGAGCTGTATACTCCTCGATGCCATTGCCGAAGTTCTGCCCGTAGCGGCACGGCAGATTGTAGGTGAAGAAATGTTTGAAGGGGATTTTTGCGAAGGGCGCGGCGCTCTCAAGGTCGGGGCCTGCGCTGAGTATTACCGCGCCGTCAACGTTGTTTTCCCATCCGTTGGCCATGTCGGCGTATGCGCCTGTGAAACCTTTGTCAAAATCGACTTCGCCAAGGTCGACCGTGAGGTCAGATGACGGGTTACCCAACAAAAGGTTGGTCATGTCAAATTTTCCGGAACCCTGCACTATGGATATGTCGGGGTTGTTGTGGTCGATTTTCACATAAATGTTGTCGGCTGCAACTTTCGCCGGCGCGACGGCCATTGCCGCCATACCAAGGAAAAGAGTGAAAGTTTTTTTCATGGTTAAGATTTAAAGTTGATAATTTGGTTGAAAACAATAAGCATGAAATACGCTTACCCGCAAAAGTACCTATACATAAATAATAAACGTAGCTCTCATGGCCTAATAAACATAACATTTGTCAGATACTACGAGAGAGATATTTTTCCGTAGACAAAAAAGATGAGACGCCATTTCAGCGTCTCATCTCTATATCGTTTTTGTGCCGTAATATTGCGGTCATGTGCGGCGATATGCCACATCGGTCGCAAGCTCTTAGAAAGGCAAATCCTCGGTGCCGTCGCTGCCGGGGAAGGGTGCGGGTGACTGCGGTACAGCCGGAGCACCTGCGCCGGGGAATGCCGATGCGGGAATCGCCTGGGCGGGAGCTGCAGGTGCGCCTGCCATGGCGGCATCGCCCTTCTCTGCTTTCCAGCCGCGTATGCTGGTGTACCAGCGGCCCTGATATTCGCGGCTCTCGATGTCGAAACTCAATGTGATTACATCGCCTACGCTGAGGGGATATTGGTCGGCGCGTTCACCGAAGAAATCGAAGTGTACTTTCTTGGGATAGTTCTCGAGGGTTTCAAGCACGTATTCTTTCTTTTTCCAGGGATTGCCTGCTTTCGATGTCCCGGATATTTCGGGGAGCACGGCAATGATTTTTCCTTTTACTTCCATTTTCTATATTTTGTTTTCTTGTTTTGTTTTTCGCAAAGTTGCTGACTACAAATTTAACAAACATTCCCGCTTGTGCCAAAAATTATCGGGATTCTTTTTGAACATTTCGCCGTGTTGCTTACTTTTGCGGATAAATACTTAATTATGGCAAAGAATGAAGACTGGTGGACATCGCCCACCGATGCCGAAAACGGCTCGCTGATAATGGTGACAGGCCGCCGCGACGTAGATAAATTCCGTGATAATCCGAAATTTTCAATCCGTGTGGAGGTGACATGGAAGTATGACGGCGAAGCCAACGGAATGCCCGATGTGGCTACCTCGCAGCTTATGGAAGAAGTGCACGACGCACTTATAGCGGTGTTTGACAAAGACCCCGTGGCAGTGCTGACCGGAATCTACACCGGCGATAACCGTCGCGACTGGGTATTCTACACCCTGTCGACACACATCTTCCAGAAGAAACTCAACGAAGCGCTTGCGCCTTTCCCGCTCCTCCCGCTTGAAATCTACGCTGAAAACGACCCCGACTGGGCCGAATACGCCGAAATGCGCGAACTGTCGGAAATCTCAGCCTCCGACGACTGACAAATCAATAAACAGCGGTATTGCAAAACCTCCAAAAGTAGGAACGCACGGTTCACTTAAGGGGCATAGAGTGGGGCGGGACATCTCGCCCCCGCTCCACTAACTCAGTTGAAATAAACAGGATTGAGTCGCGGTTGCATTGCGGTTATTCCCTTACAGCGATGGCGTTGAGGGCGCGGAGCACGTTGCACAGTGTGGTGCTCCAGTAGGCTTTGAAGTCGTCGCTTACCGATACGAGAGCGAGCGATACGGTCTCGTCGGTGGTGTCGCGCACGGTGGCGAGGAAATTGTAAAGTACCTGAAATATGTCGGCAAGACCTTCCGCTATGCTGGCCGATACGGGAGTGTCGCTGAATTTCATGTCCTCCTCAAATACCTCGAGATATACGTCATCCGGGCCGAACACCTCCTCCATGCCGCGCCTTACGGAGTCGTAATAGTCTTCGTCGAGGGCTGAGTCGATATAGGCGTCATACTGGTCGACATCGTCGACGTGGAGGTCGGTGGCCGTTATATAAAGTCGCGGCAACAGTTTGAGCATCGTCTTTAGGAAGTCGCCCTGTTCATATTCACGGGCATTCTCTACCGCCTGGCAGTATTCGTTGGCGAGGCCTGTGAAAGCGATTGCATTCGGATTAAGTGCCATACAATTTTCGTGTTTTGATATAATTATATACTCCGTCGGGCATGAAAATGTTCATGTCGAAGCCTTGGGCGAGTTTGCGCCGCAGGAAGGTACTTGATAGGTCGACGGTGGGAGCGTCGATTATTGTCACATTGTCGGGGAGGGACTTTGCGTCGACATCGTAACCCGGGCGGGGGTAGATGATGACACCGAAGCGCCGGATTATTTCGTCGCTGTCACGCCATTTGTCGAACACGAGCCAGTTGTCGCTCCCTATGATTATGGATATGTAGGCGTCGGGAAAGCGTTGCGCGAGCAGACGGAGCGTGTCGACGGTGTACGATGGCCGCGGCATTGTCAGTTCTATGTCGCACGCCGTGACTCCCTCGCTGCGGCGGCAGGCAAGCCGGAGCATGGCCATACGGTCGCTGTCCGATGCAAGGTCGGTATGCCCGGCCTTGAGCGGATTGAGGGGGCTTACGCACATGAGCACCTCGTCGAGACGTGCGGCCTGACGCACATAGTCGGCCACCATGAGATGCCCGATATGCACCGGATTGAATGAGCCACCCATCAGGGCGATACGTCGGTGTGTATGCATTGCTTTCGGCGGAATTGTCTTGTTACCTGCTATGCCTGAGGTTTTGAGCCGATAAAGTCGATGATAAGCTGCTCGGTGCGGTCGATGGCCTGCTCGAGATTGTCATTGACAACGACTGCATCAAACTGCGGCGCAAGCGACAGTTCGAACTCCGCACGCGATATGCGTTCGTCGATAACCTCGCGCGACTCGGTGCCGCGGTTTTCAAGGCGGCGGCGCAGTTCCTCCACCGACGGCGGCTCGATGAATATCGACAGCGCGCGGTCGCCGTAAAGTTTCTTGACATTGATGCCCCCTTTTACGTCTATGTCGAGCACGATATTGCTTCCGGCGTCGAGCGCACGGTTGATTTCGCTCTTGAGCGTGCCGTAGAATCGGCCCGGATACACCTCCTCATATTCAAGGAAGTCGCCTGAGGCTATGCGGTCGTGAAACTCCGAGGTCGACAGGAAGTGATAGTGCACACCGTCGATTTCCCCCTCGCGCGGCTTGCGGTTGGTGGCTGAAACTGAAAATGTCATGTCAATATTGCCGCGTTGCGTGAGGTCGTGGATTATCGTTGACTTTCCGCACCCCGAAGGCGCCGATATTATGATGAGTTTTCCTGACATATATGTGGTCTTTGTTGTTAAAATGTGATGTATTGGTTACAGTACGTTGAGTACCTGTTCCTTGATCTGTTCAAGCTCGTCTTTCATCTTCACCACCGTAATCTGCATTTCGGCGTGGTTGCTCTTCGAGCCGAGAGTGTTGATTTCGCGACCCATCTCCTGGGCTATGAAGCCGAGTTTCTTACCCTGTCCGGGCTCGGCCTCCATCGTTTCGGTGAAATACTCCAGATGCTGGGCCAGACGCTGCTTTTCCTCATTGATGTCGAGCTTCTCGATGTAGAATATCATCTCCTGCTCGTAGCGTCCGCGGTCGTAGTCGGCCTGCGGTATCTGGGCGAGCGCGTCCTCGATGCGGGCACGTATTTTGGTGATGCGTTCGGTCTCGTATTTGGGTACTTCGGCGAGCAATCCGGCAATCCTGTTTATGCGCGTGGCAAAAAACTCGCTGAGCTTTTTCCCCTCTTTGGCGCGGAATTCACGCAGTGCTTCACAGGCGGCGTCGACGGCCTTGAGGAGTGTGGCGCGGTCATCGTCGTCGATGCCGTCGGTACTGTCGGTGTGCATGACGTCGGGGAAACGCAGGAGTACCGAATACCAGTCGGCCGGCGCAGGCAGTCCGAGTTCCTGCGACATACGTTCGATCTGCGCCTTATAGGCGGCGGCTCTCTCTATGTTGATGCTTACGTCGGAGTTTATTCCCAGTGTTTCCACGGTGACTGCAAGGTCTACTTTGCCGCGCTCTATGCGTGCGGCTATGAGATTGCGGCATTCAACTTCCATCTCGCGGTATTGTGCGGGCATGCGGCTTGAGAAATCGAGCTGCTTCGAATTGAGTGTCTTGATCTCTACTGTGAATTTCTTGGAACTGTTTTCGGCTATTCCTTTGCCGAAACCTGTCATTGATAATAGCATGGTCCAAAAGATTTATTTTCCACAAAATTACACAATACGTGAAAAAAAACGTAACTTTGCATAAAAAAAATAGAGCGTCAGGAGAAAATTATTTTGCAAAATGACAATACTTAATATAGAGACATCGACCGATGTATGCTCCGTGGCCGTCACTTTCGACGGCATGGTGCTGTGCCACCGTGAGGATTTCGCCGGTCATAACCACGCCACGCTGCTGAGCGGATTTATAAAGGACTGCCTTGACCATATCGCGGCGCATGAGATGAAACTCGACGCGGTTGCCGTCAGTATCGGTCCCGGAAGCTATACCGGATTGCGTATCGGTCTGTCGGAGGCAAAGGGGCTGTGTTATGCGCTCAATATCCCGCTGATTGGTATCGATACGCTTAAAATCATGGCGGTCGATGTCATGTTCAACCACCCGGTAGAAAGTGACGAACTGTTTGTCCCGATGATTGACGCGCGCCGCATGGAGGTCTATACCGCCGTCTACGACATGGCTCTCGACACCATTGTCGCACCCACGCCGCTGATTCTCACTCCTGAAGCATTTGACAATTATCTCGCCGACAGGCGCCTGCTTATTTTCGGCAACGGTTCCGATAAAGCCCGCGATGTCATCACGTCAGATAATGCCGTTTTCATTTCCGGCATACATCCATTGGCCGCCAACATGCTCCCGCTTGCCGAACAGGCCTTCACACGCAAGGACTTCCTCGACCTTGCCTACAGCGTGCCTCTCTACCTCAAGGAATTTCAGGCAACCAAACCAAAAAAACTGTTCTGAACCAACAAATGTAATACATAGCGATTGTAGGGCTGCAACACCCTCTTTGAAGGATTTTATTGTATTAACATAATGTCATAACGAAGTGACTATTCAGTTGATTAACTTGTTGATTACGAGTGCGTTGTAGGACTGTACCCCGGTGCAGCCGTTGATGATAACACCCATTTGCATTGGTTTCGGCTGCACCGGGGTGCAGCCCTACACTGATAATGAACACATTACCTCGTACATATTCACTCAATAGTTATATAACGAATAAGCGGGACGCTCCTGTCAGGGACGTCCCGCTTGTTCGTTGGATTTGAAAATATTCTTTTATTTCAGGTTTTCAACGAATGTGCGGAGCTGTTCGTTTTCGGGGTTGATTTCGAGGAATTTTGTGTAGTAGGCTTTGGCCTTTTCACGGTCCTTGGAGAGATTGTATCTGCCGAGAAGGTTGAGTGCGAAGATGTAATCCTGCTTGCGTGCAGTTACGTTTTCGGGATCGGCGTCAAGTATCTCCACAATCTTTACGAGCTGCTGCTCGATGTCATCGTTCATCTCATTGTTGTTGGCGATGAGGTAGATGCGGCTGCGGGTAGTGAGCACCTGAAGGTTGTCGGGTACTTTGGAGTAAACCTCTTCGATGGCCTTGATGGCTTTCTGGGAGAAGTCGGCATGCTCGGGGCTGTCGGGAGCTGAGGTAGCTGCTGCATTCTGGTAGCGGCGGGCGAGTATCATCACGTCGTTGGTGGTGTGCTCGGGATCCATGTCGATAAATTTCTGCTGGGCTTCAGCTGCTTTGCCATACATTTTCGCTGCGGTATAGGCCTGGCTGATGTCCTTGTAGAGCGATGCTTTTTCAGGGGCGAGAGTCAGAGCTTTTTCATACTGCAGTACGCCTATGGAGTCTTGACCGAGCGCGATGTACATGTCGCCGTATGTGGTGTAGTCATTGGGAACGAACTCACCTGTTGTCTGGAAAAATTTGTCACCCTCTTCGATGGCTTTTTCGGGCTGTTCGAGAGCTGCATAGTTGAGCATGCGCATGCGCTTCATGTAGAAGTTATCGGGGTCTTCGGAGAGAATTTTTGCGGCAAGTGCGTTTGACTCGTCATATTTTTTTCCGAAGTAGAGCAGACCTACATAGCGCTGTTCGTCACGCTTGAAGTGGTTGGGGTTCTGGATATATTTCCCGTATTGCTCGGCCGCCATTGTGAGCTGGTCGTTGTCGTAGTATTTTTCGGCGAGCTCACGTTGAGCGAGAGCCGAGTTGGGCTGAAGCTCAAGCAGTTTTTTAAGACCGTCGATAGCATAGTTGGGGTTGACCGGGAAATATGTGCGTGCATATTTCACGAAAGCCTCGGGATATTTCACACCGTCGGCGGCGCTCATGGCCATTTCATAATATCCTGCCGCATCACCGACATTGACGGGAGCGAGCATGTCGGCTTCGAGAATGAAGATTGCGGGGCAGTCTTTGTCGGCTTTGCGTGCATCTTTCAGATATTTTTGAATGTCTTTTGCATATTTTGCCGCGTCGGCATTGTAGAAAGCACGTGCGATTTCGGTAAGCAGTACGGCATCTTTCTTGTTGAGTTTGGCCGCCTGTTTGAAGAAATCGTCGGCAGCCGATTTGTCGCCCTGCTGGAGGGCGACTTCGCCGAGACCTACATAGTTGTAGCCGTTGTCGGCGTTGAGCGTAATGCCTTTTTCAAAAAAACTTTTCGCGTTGGCATAGTTCTGGCGGTGGAATGCGATCTGGCCGAGGTAGAAGTTGGCCATTGATTTGTCGGTACCGGCCTCGTTGATAGTGCGGTTGATGATAATCTCCGCTTCGTCAGGCTGGTCGGCGCGGTAATATTCCACTGCATCCTTGAATCCCTGGGCTGAACCGGTGATGGCTACAGCTCCGAGCATGAAAGCTAATAATGTCTTTAATTTCATGTTGTATCTGTTTTTTTAATTATTTTTTCCGTTGTGATTATAACGATTTTTTATCCGATATGTTGTCTTTTATATAGCCTTGATGTAATAATAATTGTAAAATTACAAATTTTTATCTTTAGTAGCAATGTCCGTATGCCTGTCGGGTGGATAATATATGTAAATTTTTTGATTTATTGAGTCAAATTAACAAATTTATGGCGTTAGTCCCGATACATTGTCGATACATTGTCGGGACTGTGTCAGTCGACATTGACAATACGCGGGTGCATTGCGGCGGGTAATACGCCGGTAAGTTGTATCAGTTTCTGGCCGGCAAATCCTGTCACGAATGTGAAAAATCCGCTTTGTGTGGCGTTTTTGTATCCGGTGACGGTGAGATATATTGGACGGTAGAGCGGATATGAGCCGTCGAATATGTATGCCTGATACGGTTTTTTCCCTTCGCCGGGGAATTGCCCTTTGCCGGTCACTGCGAGAACCTTTATGTCGGGGGTGAATCCGAGGTTGGTCGTATCGTTTTTTTGCGATGCTTCCGAAAGTTCGGCGGTCGACATCTCCACTCCCTTGAGGTCGGAAGAAATCCAGCTTACGCCTATGATGCCGAGGGCTCCTTTTCGTTCTGATACAGACTGCACCACTTTCGCATTTGAATTCTGGGCGAAAACGTTTTTGCCGAACGGTCGGCCGTCCATGATGCTGTCGGTCATGTATCTTACCGTGCTTGAGCCGTTGTAGTCGAATATTATGTCGATGTTGCCGGATTTATTGTCGGGCTCCACCCATTTCCATTCGGTTATTTCTCCCGATAGTATTTTGCCGAGGTCGGAGGTGGAGATTTCGTTGACGGGATTGTCCTTGTTGGCTATTATGGCGATGGCATCTACGGCCACCATCTTGGAGCGTGGCTGGCGTTTGCGCAGTTCGAGATAACGCATTTCCGATGCGGTGAGCGGACGTGAAGTGACCGCAAGTTTGGTGTTGTTGGTGTGCAACAGCGAGTCGATGCATTGCTGCTCGGGGAGATAGCGAGCCAGTATGGATGCATTGGGATACTGGTATTCATACACATTAATCTCCTGTTCCATGATGTGCTGGAATGACTCGTCGCATGCCATCACGGTGACGCCCGATGTGGCCGATACGGAGTTGCCGTCCTGTCCGACTTTCGGATTGGGATTGCATGCCACGGCGACTGTTGCAAGCGCAACGGTCGCAGCAGCAAGTATTCTGTTTCTCTTTAACATAAGTTTTCTATCGGTATTTTGGGGTGGTTGGTATACGCACTATTCCTCGTCATCTGACTTGGTCGCTTTGAAGAGGCGGTAGCCGCGCGATATGCCGTACAGTATGAAAATCGGACCGCCAACCCAGCGCAGCCAGTTCCATGACGGGTCATAGATTACGTTAAACCAGTTGAACAGCAACATCAGTCCCACGAAGCCAAAAACCAAAATCATAAAAATGCCGAAAAAAAGTCGGAGGGAGAAGGGCAATACCGGCTTCTGACTCCCATAATTTCTTTGATTCATTGCCATCAGTTTTTAAGTTTGACATTCCGGAACTGCCGGGCGGCTCTTTTAAGATTATTTTCGCGTGTTGATTATCATCCCTCGGAGCGGTTATCGCCCGCCATTTCCTTTATTATTTATATGATTAACATTTGATTCGGGCGAAAGTTCGCAGCAGTCAGGCATTATGCCGGCATACACTCTTTAGCGGCCCGTTTCGTCGGAAATGTTGTAGCTTTGCCCAAAATTAATAAATTTCGGCAATCAAACGGTTGAACGTTTATATAAAATATGTTAACGTTAACATTCGGCCGGTCGGCTATGCTTTCAGTAATCTCACAGCGCCACGCGGTTGATTTGCTCGTCGGTGGGGGTGGGATTGACGGTGAGCAGTTGTTTCACGTCGGTCAGTATGTCGCGCAGCCCGCGGTTGATCAGATGGAAACTGTTGTGCTCCACCGTGGCTGAATGCAGTTTTTCAAGCCAGTTGTTGCAGAAATGGAGCGCTTCGTCAAATATATGCAGCTTCAGAAGTATGGATACGATGACGGCTATGATGGGAAGTTCCGACGACGAGAGCACCGGCGATTTCAGGTTGTCGATAAGATAGTCGTAGGCCTCCTGATAGCGGCCGTTGTGGTATAGCAGCTCGATGAACACCATTTTGCCCTGGGTCGACAGTGAGAACGATTTCTGGTACCAGCGCATGTAGTTGAGCGCCGAAGTCTCATTGCCTGTCCGGCAAAGCTCGCTCACATGCACTATGGCTTCATTTTCGTCGGCATCGGTGTTGGCGTAGAAGTGCGCCAGCGTCTCGTCGGTTTCGTCGGGAAACGTAAGCAGCATCTCGCACAGCAGCGACGTGTCTGTCGGGTCGGCGCGGAAAAGTTCGCGTATCAGTTCGGCGCATTTCGGCGCGTCCCCCTTCATGCGGTAGGCTTCGAGGAGGTTGCGTTTGGCTATGAAATAGTCGGCATCGACCGAAAGCGCATGTCTGAACGCGTTGATTGCTTCGTCGATGCGGTTGAGCTTCAGGTAATTGTAGCCTTCGATTGTGAGCAGCTCCACGTCGTCAGGCTCGAGGGCTTTGGCATATTCGAGCGATGCGAGTGATTCCTCGTATTGCTCGCAGTTTGACTGCAGTTCGGCCGTCAGTCCCCAGTAATCGGTGTTGAACGGGTCAAGCTCGGTAAGTTCCTCCAGAAGCGGGAGAGCGGAAGTTGACTGCGGACGGTTTTCGGCCATGCGGGCTATCTCGAAAAGCAGTGTAGGCGGGTAGTCGCAGCGGTCGCGCACACGGTCGATGTTGGCCACGAGCCAGTTTTCCTGCTCGAGATGCCGCACAAGTCCTACGAACTGTATGATTGACTCGTCGTCGTCAAGACGGAAGCGGTCAAGGAGTGATTCGAGTTCGCTTACGGCCTGTTCGGGGGTGTAGGGCGCGTTGGCGCGTATGCGCAGCGTTTCCCACATCACCGACGGGTTGGAACGCGGGTGGTCGAGAATGAACTGGCGCAACGGCTCATTGCCCATGTTGGCGAGCCATATGGCCCGCCGTTCGAGCATTATTTCGCTGTCAGGGAAAAGCCTGTTGCCTAAAAGCAGCGCTTCCAGACGGATATAATCATCGTGCACATCGCCGGCATAGTCGAAGATGTCGGCAAGGTCCCCCTCGTCGTAATAGATTGATATGTCGTTTCCGGCGAGTTCTTCGCGAAATTTATTATATAGCTTTTCTAACTGATTGTCCATTCCTGTAAAATTATATTTCTGGTCGGAAATATATCTTTCCGCGGTTAGAAACCGCGGCTACTATCCTGTACCGATTGGTAATCAGATTTATAGTAGCCGCGGTTTTTAACCGCGGTGTGTATTTGGTTAAAATAACATATTCCCCGGCTCGAGGACGCTTGCATGAGTCCTCTTCCGCAGACAGGGTTTATACTTATTTCTTCTGCTCCTTTTCCCAGCTGTCCTTCAGGGCGATGGTGCGGTTGAAGATGAGGCGGTCGGGAGTAGAGTCGAGGTCGGGCGTGAAGTAGCCTATGCGCTGGAACTGGAATTTGGTTCCGGGCTTGGCGTTCTGCGCCGCGAACGGTTCTACCTTGATGCCTTCGACCACCTGCAGGGAGTCGGGATTAAGCATGTCGCGGAAGTCGCGGTCGGGTTCGGCGGCGGGATTTTCCACGTTGAAAAGACGGTCGTACAGACGTGCAGTAGCATCAACTGCATGGGCTGCCGATACCCAGTGAAGCGTGCCTTTGACCTTGCGCTGGCTTCCGGGAAGTCCCGAACGTGTTTCGGGGTCGTAAGTACAGTGTATTTCCGTGATATTGCCGTCGGCATCCTTTACCACATTCTCACACTTGATTATGTATGCGCCTTTGAGACGTACTTCTCCGCCGGGTGCCAGACGGAAGAATTTCTTCGGGGGATTTTCCATGAAGTCCTCGCGTTCGATATAGATTTCGCGTGAGAACGGCATCTCATGTGTTCCCGAGCCGGGCTGTTCGGGATTGTTTTCCATCTCCACGGTCTCCACCTTGTCCTCGGGATAGTTGGTGATGACCACTTTCACAGGATTGACTACGGCCATGACACGGGTGGCTATGCTGTTGAGGTCCTCGCGCACGGCGTGCTCTAAGAGCGATACCGAGTTGAGTGCCTCATACTTGGTGTAGCCGATGCGCTCTATGAAGTTGCGGATCGACTGCGGAGTGAAGCCGCGGCGGCGCATACCCGAGATGGTCGGCATGCGGGGGTCGTCCCAACCGGCCACGAGACCTTCCTTGACGAGCTGGAGGAGTTTGCGCTTCGACATCACGGTATACGTGAGGTTGAGGCGGTTGAATTCAATCTGGCGCGGGCGGTATGTCTCGTCGGCAAGCTCGTCGACAAAGTAGTCGTAGAGCGGACGGTGAGGCACGAATTCAAGTGTGCATATCGAGTGGGTCACACCCTCGAAGTAGTCGCTCTGGCCGTGGGCGAAATCGTACATGGGATATACTTTCCACGTTGTGCCGGTGCGGTGGTGCGGGTGCTTGATGATACGGTACATGATGGGGTCACGGAAGTGCATGTTGGACGACGCCATGTCGATTTTGGCGCGGAGCACTCGTGCGCCCTCCTCAAATTCGCCGGCGTTCATGCGCATGAACAGGTCGAGGTTCTCCTCGGGAGTGCGGTTGCGGTAGGGGCTCTCGGTTCCCGGCGTGGTGGGAGTGCCTTTCTGTGCGGCGATCTCCTCCGATGTCTGGTCGTCGACGTAAGCCTTGCCCTCTTTAATCAGACGTACGGCGAGGTCGAAAAGCTGGGGGAAATAGTCCGACGCGTAATATTCGCGGTCGCCCCAGTCGAAACCGAGCCATTTGATGTCCTCCCTGATAGAGTCGACATATTCCACATCCTCCTTTACGGGGTTGGTGTCGTCGAAACGAAGATTGCAGGTGCCGCCGAATTTTTCGGCTACACCGAAGTCCATGCATATAGCTTTAGCATGGCCGATATGCAGATACCCGTTGGGCTCGGGTGGAAAACGGGTGTTGAGCCGTCCTCCGTTTTTACCCGCCTTGAGGTCGTCGTAAACAAGTTGCTCTACAAAATTATAACCTTTAGAATTTTGGTTTTCAGCGTTTTGTGTCTCGTCGAGCTGATTGTTGGTGTCCTTGATTTCCGCCATTTGGTTAGAATTTATGATAATTGACTGATATTGAAAGTGCAAATTTAAAGAATATCTGCAAAAAATTCACGTGTTGCATTCGCTTTTTTTACGATATTGTTAAAAATACTTAGTAATAGGGGATTATTAATGTAATATTGGGTGATATATTGAAAGAAAGCGTTAATTTTGTCACAAATATCATGGCGGCGGTCGTAAAATTGCCATTCCGCTGCATTACATAACAGAACATCAGGCATATAATAAATTCATCATGCAACTGTCTACCATCAGGAAATATACGCTTGGCGCGGCCGCGGTAATGGCGGCGCTTACGCTCTCGTCGCAGAACAATATCGTCGAGGAGGTGGCTTGGGTAGTCGGCGACCAGCCTATCTATAAGTCGCAAATCGAGGAAATGTATCAGCAGATGCGCTACGAGCGTGTCCCCATCAACGGCGACCCTTACTGTGTTATACCCGAGCAGCTCGCAATAGAGAAACTGTATCTCCATCAGGCCGAAGTCGATACAGTGGAGGTGCAGGAGGCTATGGTCACCCAGCAGGTCGACGCTCGTATCAACATGCTTATCGACCAGATTGGCTCGAAGGAGAAAATTGAGGAATATTTCCGTAAACCGTTGCCTGAGTTCCGCGAGCAGCTTACACAGACAATGCGCGACAACTACCGCATAATGCAGGTGCAGGACAATATCACCAGCGACATCAAGACGACGCCCTCCGATGTGCTCCATTATTTCAATGATCTGCCCCAGGATTCCATTCCTATGGTGCCGTTGCAGGTGGAGACACAGATTATCACGCTAAATCCCGAGATACCTCGTTCGGAGATTGAAGATGTAAAGGCGCGTCTGCGCGACTATACCGACCAGGTGAACCGCGGCGAACGCGAGTTCTCCACGCTTGCCATCCTCTATTCCGAGGACGGTAGCGCGAGCCGTGGCGGCGAGACCGGTTTTCTCGGCCGCGGACATCTCGAGCCGGAGTATGCCGCTGTCGCGTTCAACCTCAACGACCCCAAGAAAGTATCGAAAATCGTAGAGACGCAGTATGGCTTCCATATCATACAGCTGATCGAGAAGCGTGGCGACCGTATCAACACCCGCCATATACTTCTGCGCCCCAAGGTGTCAGACGCCGACCTTACAAAAGCCATAAACCGCCTCGACTCTATCCGCACGGATATAGTGAACGGCAAATTCACTTTCGAGGAATCGGCTCCCTATCTGTCGCAGGACAAGGACACGCGCAACAACCGAGGCGTGATGGTCAACAGCAAGGACCGTACCACGCGTTTCGAGATGAGCGAGCTCCCTGCCGAAATAGCCAAGGTGGTCGACAAGATGGAGCCCGGTGAAATATCCGAGCCGTTCATCATGACCGACCCTCAGCGCAACTGCGACATTGTGGCTATCGTGAAGCTCACCAACCGCGTGCCTGCTCATAAGGCCAACATGTCTGACGACTACCAGCTTATAAAAGATATGTGCGAGTCGTCTCTACGTACAAAAAAACTTACCGACTGGCTCGACAAGAAAATAAAAGACACCTATGTGCGCATCGAGGACGGTTGGGACAACTGCGAATTCCGGCACAGCGGATGGCTTAAATTGAAATGATAACCGCCTGCGCGGTATCCGTAGTGGCCGCGTGAGCGAGTGTAGCAGACTGCGATGACAAAGCGCCCGATTCCAATACTTCTGTTCATACTGACATTAGTGCTGATAACTATTGTCAGCCCTTCACGCGCCCAGAATGCAAAGCGCGACACCACCCCCATAGTACCCGTAATCCCTTCGGCTGACCACAGCAATCCCGATCGCGTATTCCTTGAGCATGCCGACCGATTGCTGTCGAAACCGGGCATCGACTACCAGATACTCGTAGGCGACGTGCGTTTCCGGCGCGGAGGCATGTATATGTACTGCGACAGTGCGCATTTCAGCGACGAGACAGGCAATTTCGACGCATTCGGCAATGTCAGGATGGAGCAGGGCGACACGCTCTTCATCTATGCCGACCAGCTCGCCTACGAGGACTCGCTCAAGCTCGCCGTACTCTATGCCGACGACGGCAAGAAGGTAAGGCTTATCAACCGAGATGTCACGCTCGAGACACCAGTATTCAATTACGATATGGGCATCGACCTGGGTTACTACGAGCATGTGGGCGGCAAGCTCTTCGACTCGCTCAACACCCTGACATCGCTCAACGGTGAATACAATCCCACGTCAAAGGAGGCAATCTTCACAGGCAATGTGCATCTTGTGAGCCGCAACAACAATGACGGCGACACTCTTGAGATATATACCCATAACCTGTATTACAACACTCTGACGCACATAGCGCGTATGGACGACGAGTCGACCGTGCGCAACGCCGACGGTATCATCTACACCTCGGAAGGGGAGTACAATACCGACTCGATGACCACACGTCTGTACAGCCGCTCGACAGTCGTGTCGACGATGGAAAGCAGCCGCGGCACCACCCTTACCGCCGATACCATCTATTTTGACCGCCGTCTCGGACAGGGCGAAGCATTCGGCAACATGATAATGACCGATACCATCAACAAGATGATAATGGAGGGTGACTATGGCTATTTCGACCAGATGATTGACAGCGCGTTTGTCACCGGTCGTGCACGTGTCATACAGTACCGCCCGGTCGGCGACGGCGATTTCGACCCAGACAAGGTCGATACCCTCTATGTCAACGACACGTTTACGCGCTCCATCGAGACCATCTATCTCCACGGCGACACTATCCGCGCTTTCCGCAATATCATACAGCGTAACGACACAATATATACCGAACTTGCACAGCTCGTGCCGGCCGATACGCTCGCGGCTGCCGGCATACAGCCGGTAGATGCAGATGCCGTTGCCGATTCAATAAAGGCGTCGGGTAATGCGGCACCCTCGCCTGCAACGCCGTTTAAGGTGGAGGAGGTGTCGGATACGATACGTTATGTCGTGGCCGCGCCGCATGTGAAATTCTACCGTAAGGATATGCAGGGACTATGCGATTCGCTTACCTACGTGTCGGCCGATACTATGGTCTACATGGATTACAGCCCGATTGTGTGGAGCGAGAACAGGCAGATTCTCGGCGATGTCATCCAGATACATCTCAAGGATACTGTCTCGTCGGCCGACTCAGGAGCAAAATCACGTATGACGCTCGACCGTGCCATCATACCCACCGGCGGATTCATGGCCGAACTTGTCGAAGACGGTTACTTCAACCAGTTGAGCGGCAAGGAGATGATTGCGACGTTCCGCGACGGGGCGCTCAACCACCTTGATGTCAACGGCAATGTGCTCGCTATCACATTCCCCGAGGAAAATGATTCCACAATCAACAAGGTGTGCAACATCGAAAGCTCTTTCCTTGCCGCCGATTTCAAGGACAATGCCATATCATATATGAAACTGTGGTCGGAGACCAATGCGACCATAACCCCTCTTTACCTTGCCAAGAAATCGCTGTTCTTCCTTCCGGCGTTCCGATGGTATGTAGCCCACAGGCCTGCCGCTCCCGATGATATATTCGATTTCCCCGATGACTTGCAGGCATTGTTTGACGCCGCCCGCAACCGAGGCACTTCGCGTCCGGCAGCATCATCGCAACCGGCCTCCATGCTGACACCCGAACCGCTTGATGCCGTAAGCAAGGCTGTGAAGGAAAGCATGATGCCCGACTCCGCTACCAAGCCGGAAACGGATTCCGCTCAAGAGCTGCCATCGGAAGATGACGGTGATAGTATCAAAGAATAAAAATCTGCAATCATGAAAACTTTAAATCCCCATACTCAGGTCGAAAGCCTGATGAAATTTCTCGACAACTCACCTTGCAATTTCTATGCTGCGGCCAACGTGGCAAGTATGCTTGACGATGCCGGTTTCACGCGTCTGGACGCTTCTGACAGATGGACGCTCGAGCGTGGCGGCAAATACTATGTGATGAAAAACGGTTCGGCGGTGTTCGCATTCTGTATCGGCACCGGCGAGGCGCACGCAGGTTATAAGATAATCACCGCCCACAGCGATTCTCCCGGCTTCCGCATAAAGCCTCATGCCGGTATGGTGTGCGACGGCGGCATCATTAAACTCAATACCGAAGTGTACGGAGGCCCGATACTCTACACGTGGTTCGACCGTCCTCTTTCGGTGGCCGGGCGTGTGATACTCCGCGGCGACGACCCGTTGCATCCACGTGCCGAACTTGTCAATTTCCGTCGTCCGATTCTCACTATCCCGCATCTCGCCATTCATTTCAACCGCAATGTCAACGACGGCAACAAACTGTCGAAGCAGAAAGACATGCTCCCCGTGATAGCGCAGGTGAGCGAACCGCTCGAGGCCGGAAATTTCATGCTTGAGGCTGTTGCGCGTGAACTTGGCGTGGACGTGAAGGATATACTTGACTTCGACCTCACGCTTTATGATGTCACTCCGGCTATGACAGTAGGATATAACGACGAGTTCATCACCTCGGGCCGTATCGACGACCTGTCGATGGTACACGCCGCGGTCAGCGCTCTTGTGGCGCAATGCGATGCTCCCTCGGCCATGACACGCGTGGTGGCGGTGTTTGACAACGAGGAGACGGGCAGCGGCACGAAGCAGGGCGCGGCCTCTCCGGTGCTCTATAATATACTGTCGCGCGTAAACGACGCACTCGGAGGTGACAACGAGTCGCTGCTCCGTGCGGTAGCCAACTCGTTCATGGTGTCGGCCGACAATGCCCATGGCGTGCATCCCAACTATGCCGAGAAGCACGACCCGACAAATCATCCCGTTCTCGGAGGCGGTCCGGTAATCAAAATCAATGCCAACTGCAAATATATGACCGATGCCGACAGCGCCGCCGTATTCCGGGCTATCTGCGAGGATGCCGGCGTTCCGTTCCAGTATTTCGTCAACCACAGCGACGTAGCCGGCGGTTCCACGCTCGGCAATATCCTGACCTCACAACTCGATATCCGCGGTGTCGATATGGGTGCCGCGCAGTGGGCGATGCACTCCGTCCGCGAGACAGCCTCCGTCCGCGACCACGAATACATCATCAAAGCATTTTCCCAATTTTTCAAATAATTGTTGCCGGAGGGCTCAGAAATACGAATAAAATTGTAGGGACGCGATTCATCGCGTCTGCTCCCGAATAGCATAATGTATTAACTATCACAATTATAGCGCGGACGCGATGAATCGCGTCCCAATGCTGTTTACTTTGTAGTGGTGCTAGGGGCGGGGGCATCTCGCCCCCATGATAACTTTCAGTGTGTAAAAATAATTATTACTGTCCGCTAAACTTTTTCTGAGCGATTGAAAAAGTTTAGCGGACAGTAATATAACTTTTTGTTAAATCTTATTCATGGCAATAATATGGGGAGCCGCGGGCGATGTTGTTGGCGATGCCGTAGGCATCTTCTATATGATTAACCCGGTCATGGCGCGAAGCGCCTTGGCCGGGTTAATATGCGGGGGGATGACGTTGCCGCAGGCATCGTCAATCTACATAAGCTATACTCACATAAGTGTCTCCCAATATGAAACGTATTGATGATGCCTGCGGCAACATCACACAGCAAGATATCTTCCGCCCCGGCCAAGGCGCTTCGCGCCATGACCGGGTTAATCATATAGATGAAGCCTGCGGCATCGTCGCTACCTATGATGCGTCTTTTTATGGTGTCGCGGGGATATTTATGCGGTTTGCGCGTTATTATTCGACAGTGTTATATTTCCTGGTTATTTCGAACACCTTTTCTTCGATTTCGGGATATTCGCGGGCGACGCGGCCTCTGAGTACGCCTTCAATCTCGTTCATGGCGTACAGGCATTCACGGAACCTGTCCTGTTCTTCTTCGGAAAGTTCGCTTTCTGCCTTTTTCTTTTTGAATTTGGCTATTTCTTTCCAGCATCCCTCATATTGCTTGAGAAGCTTGTTGGCATCGGATTCGGAAAAAGAGTCGCTTTTGCATTTCTGGCACAGTTCGTAGGCAGTTTTACTGTCGTAGCCGCCCGAGCATGAAGCGAGAGTAAGCATTCCTGCGACGGCAAAAATCAGAAGTAATTTTTTCATTGTAGTAATTGGGTATTTGTTAAACGGTTATTGGATAATGGGTAATTTTAGACAAGCTCTTATATCACAGCCGCGTGCCGCGTAGGAATTCGTCGGCAGTCATGCGGCGCTTGCCGGCAGGCTGCAGCGACAGTATTTCTACAGCGCGGTCGGAGGCGCCGAGGTAGAGATGCCCGTCGTGGGCGTAGACTTTGCCTTGCTGCGATGCGGGGGCCGGAGAAGCCGCAGGTCTTGTCTCGAATATCTTTGCGGTGAGGGGTGTTCCGTCGGCGAGAGTGATGTCAATCCATGCGCCGGGGTAGGGTGAGAGTCCGCGTACAAGATTGTGCACTTCGGCCGCGGTACGCGCAAGGTCGATATGGCACGTGTCGCGGAATATCTTCGGTGCCGGAGTTGGCTCGATGGAACTGAAACAGCTTTGCGGTATTGATGTGACGGTGCCCTCGAGTATCGCGTTGACAGTGTCGAGAGTGAGTTGTGCACCGAGATGCATGAGTCGGTCGTGCACCGACCCTACGTTCTCATCCTCGCCGATGGCTATGCTTTGCTGCTGGATGACGTCGCCGGTGTCGATTTCGTGGCGCAGGAAGAATGTGGTGACACCGGTCTCCTTTTCGCCGTTGATTACCGCCCAGTTTATCGGAGCTGCGCCGCGGTATTTGGGAAGCAGCGAGGCGTGGAGATTGAATGTGCCGAGTCGCGGCATCTGCCACACCACTTCGGGAAGCATACGGAATGCTATTACGATGAAAAGGTCGGCGTTTAGGCTGCGGAGTTCGTTGACAAAAGCCTCGTCTTTCAGGCGTTCGGGCTGCATGAGGTGCAGTCCGTGTTCTACCGCATATTGTTTTACCGCCGAAGGGAGCATCTTGTGGCCGCGTCCGGCCGGCTTGTCGGTGGCCGTTACCACGCCCACGATATTGAATCCGTTTTTTACAAGCAGGTCAAGGCTTTCGACAGCGAAATCAGGCGTGCCGAGAAATACTATTCTAAGGTCTTCTTTTTTCATGCATTGCAGGGTTTGAATATACTTCAATCAAATTGTAGGGACGCGATAACTCGAGTTCCAATGCTGTTTACTTAACTGCCCGGACGTCATCCTTAAGCAAACAGTTTTTTCACATTTTATATATCGATTTCGTCACTCTTGCGTCAGGATTTTCCATAACGGGTCGTCGGTCGGCAATGGCGCTTCCACGACAATGGGTTTCTTTGATACGGGGTGTATGAATTCAATCCTGCGGGCGAGCAGCGATATGCCGCCGTTGGGATTGCTGCGTTTGTCGCCGTATTTCAAATCACCCTTTATAGGGCATCCGATAGCCGACAGCTGTACGCGTATCTGATGCTTGCGCCCTGTTAGCAGATTTACTTCTATCAGGTTGTAGCGGTCAGACTTGCCTATGACCCGGTAGCGCAGACGTGCCTCCTTGGCATTGGGGCGCGGTTCGGTATAGGCGTATGACTTGTTGGTGCGCTCCACGGTCGTGATATAATGGGTAAGTTCTCCCTCGGGCTGCTGCGGAATGCCGCGCGATATGGCCCAGTAGGTTTTGTGCACGTCGCCGTTGCGGAACATCTCGTTGAGCCGCGTGAGAGCCTTCGACGTCTTGGCAAACACTACAAGCCCCGCTACCGGACGGTCGAGACGATGCGTCACGCCGACAAACACGTTGCCCGGCTTGGCGTATTTCTCCTTCAGCCATTGCCCGACGATTTCGCTCAGCGGCGTGTCGCCTGTCTTGTCGCCCTGCACGATTTCGCCCACGGCCTTGTTGACGATTATGATATGGTTGTCCTCGTAGACTACCTCCATGATGCGATAAATATGATTGAAAAGGTGTGCCACAATGTCTTTTTCAGGCATTATGACACACCCTTCGGTGATTTTTACTTTATCAGATGCCGAGGTCGGTCTTGACTGCGGCAATCTTGTTGTCGGCCTCGCTGATGGCCTTGTCATAGTCGGCGTTGGTAGCCATAGTGCCCTTCACCTCGATGTAGAATTTAATCTTGGGCTCGGTGCCTGACGGACGTATCGATACCTTCGTGCCGTCTTCGGTGAAATACTGGAGCACGTTTGACGTGGTAGGCATATCCATCTTGGATACTGTGCCTGTGGTGACATCGGTCACGTTGAGGTCGGCGTAGTCCTTGATGGTGACAACCTTGCTTCCGCCCAGCGATTCGGGAGGATTGGAGCGGAATGCCTTCATCATGGCAATAATCTCCTCGGCGCCCGATTTGCCTTTGCGCACTACCGAGATACCCTCTTCGCGTGAGAAGCCGTATTTGATGTAGATGTCCTGGAGCATCTGCAGGAAGTCCATGCCTTTATCCTTGGCCCATGCGCATATTTCGGCCATGAGCGAGATGGCTGATACGGAGTCTTTGTCGCGTGCGAAGTCTTCGGCGAGGAAGCCGTAGCTCTCTTCGCCGCCGCCGAGGTAGCGTGAAGTCTCCTCGTGGTCGCGTATTACGGCGGCAATCCACTTGAAGCCGGTGTAGCAGTCAAACATGCGAATGTTCCATGCGTCGGCGATAGCCTTGATGGTCTCGGTGGTGACGATTGTCTTTACGATGTACTCGTTGCCCTTGAGCATGCCGAGCTCGGCGTTGCGTGTCATCAGGTAGTTGAGGAGTATCATGACAATCTGGTTGCCGTTGATGAGCACGTACTCACCCTTGTTGTCGCGGATGACGCAGCCGATACGGTCGGCGTCGGGGTCGGATGCAACAACGAGGTCGGCTCCCACTTCCTTGGCTTTTGCGATAGCCATCGCCATAGCCGAGGGTACTTCGGGGTTGGGTGACTCCACGGTGGGGAAATCGCCCGAAGGTATATCCTGTTCGGGTACGTGGATTATGTTGGTGAAGCCGTAGTTCCTGAGTGAGTCGGGTATCATCTTGACGCCGGTGCCGTGGATAGGGGTATACACTATCTTGAGATCGGCGTGGCGCTTGATAGCTTCGGGGCTGAGCGAAAGGCCCTTGATGGCGGTCAGGAACGCATCGTCGATTTCCTTGCCGATAATCTGGATGAGTTCGGGATTGCCGTTGAACTTGATTTCGTTCACGCTCTTGATTTTGTTGACGTTGTCAATGATATTGACGTCGTGGGGAGCGATAATCTGCGCGCCGTCGGCCCAGTAGGCTTTGTAGCCGTTATATTCCTTGGGATTGTGTGACGCCGTGATGTTGACGCCGCTCTGGCATCCGAGGTGGCGGATAGCGAACGAGAGTTCAGGGGTGGGGCGGAAGTCCTCGAAGAGGTATGCCTTGATACCGTTGGCCGAGAAGATGGCGGCAACGATTTCGGCGAATTTGCGTGAGTTGTTGCGCACGTCGTGACCTACGACAACGCTGATTTGGGGAAGGTCGCGGAATGCTTCGAGGAGGTAGTTGGCGAGTCCCTGGGTGGCTGCGCCGACTGTGTATATGTTCATACGGTTGGAACCTGCGCCCATGATGCCGCGCAGACCGCCGGTGCCGAATTCGAGGTCTTTGTAGAATGATTCGATAAGTTCTGTCTTGTCGTCGGCATTGAGCATGCGTTCTACCTCTTTGCGGGTTTCTTCGTCATATCCGTCGCCGAGCCAACCTTTTGCCTTTTCAGTGACTGTTTTGATCAATTCTTCGTTTTCCATTATTTGTGTTTGTTAGAATGTTGTCCGAATAAAAAAATAATAAGTCGTGCCAAAATCCGGTTATGCAGTAGGAACGCGATTTATAGCGTCCGCGCTACGGTGTGGTATTTTCCCATTTTTAAGGTGCGGAAGCGATTTATCGCGTCCCTGCAACCGATAAAGTTTAGCCTTGACACACAGTATATCAGCGTGCAGCCATGAACATCTGACCCGAAACTATGCTCTGATATGCCAGCAGACCGGCATCAGACAGTTCGATGAGGCGGTAGTCACCGTTGGCATCGAGCATGTTGACGTGGTTGTCGTCGACAAACGACATCAGCTTGACGCTCTTGCCGTCGGCCTCCACGCTCCATGATTTGTCGGCGGAGTCGAAATCAAGACGTACTACCGAACCGTCGTTTTCTGAAGTGATGGTGTAGCCTTTGCCGTCGCATTCCACAAGGTAACGTCCGTCCTGACCTTCAATCACTTTTGTGCCTTTTGCCACAGGATTGTCTCCGCTCCAGAATTCGATAGAGTTGAGCACCAGCAGGTCGGCCAAAGCTGTTACCTCATATACGGGAAGTACCCAGAACCCGAAGAATATCAACTCATTGACAAACTTGTTGCTGACGCTTTTATTCCAGTTGAGGAGCTTGTTCGTCAAAGAAAAACTACCTATACACGATGAGAAAGAAAATGATGCAGCGACAGTGAGTATCAATGCTGCGCTAAGATAAGTCTTTTTCATAAATAAGTCGTTGATAATGTTATCAATAATTGTTTGTTGCTATCGTTTCCGACACGCTGTCGCGCAATCGGGTGTCCTTAGAGTGAATAAAGGTACAAAAAATTAACTTAATCTGTCGAAATTTTTATAAAAAATTAAATTTTTGTATTTCTCATGCCGGAATCTCGCGTTTGAACCGGTCATAATATTTCATGATTTTGTCCACGTATCCGGTTGTCTCGCGGCCTCGCATATATCCGTATTTCACTACAGGGTCATTGTAGTATTCGGGATTTGATTTCATTAGTATGGCCTTCTCCACATTGCCGTCCCATTTCGTGGGGTCCATTCCGTATTTTTCGGCAAGTGCCATCGCGTCGGTCACGTGTCCGATGCCGCCGTTGTAGCAGGCGAGAATGAATTTCTGGCGCTCACGGTCGTCGGGAACTTTTTTCATCAGCATTTTGTCGAGGTCGTCGAGCATCTTTACCGATGTTGCGATTGACGATTCGGGGTCGTTCATCTTTTTTACCGGCAGATTGTAGGCCTTAGCGGTTCGCGGCATAAGCTGCATAAGCCCGCGTGCGCCCGCCCATGACTTGGCTTTGGGGTCGAAGCGGCTCTCCTGGAAGCTTTGCGACGCGAGCAGGCGCCAGTCCCATCCTATGCTTGAGGCATATTTCTTGAACCAGGCGTCGTATTTTGAAATCGTTCCGTCGCTCAGGTCAAGCGACATGGCCACTTGCGGAGCCTTTGCCTGTTCGAAATACCGCTTGTGGAGTTCGGCGTTGGTCGCGCGCGACTGGTCGGTGTCAAGCCATGCGTCGATTGAGTCGCCGAGCCACGCATATTTTGACGATACGGCCCATGCCGATTCCTGCGGGAAACTTACATCTACCGAAATATCGAGCGTGGGGAAGTAAGTGGCATTTATCTGTGCGATGTTGTTGTCGACAATAGTGAGCGGTATTTTCCCGTCGGCAACCATCTCGATGAGGGCTTCGGCGTCGATGGTGTCGGCGTCGATGGCATTGATGATGATGCCGCCTCCGAGCTCGTTGTCAAGGTTTTCGAGACGGTACATGTATTTAGTGTCGTCTTCCACGGCGACCTCATGTCCGGGAAGATCTGTAACGTCGGTAATCTGTGCCTTTCCTTCTATTTTGGGCTGTACAAGCACCTGATATGACTCGTTGCGCGGTCCGCAGGGCACAAGTTTGTCCTTATATTCGGTGATTTCGGGTATTTCATAGGCAATGAGGTCGACGTGTCCGCTGTCGAGCATCTCGATGGCTCGGTGCACCGACGGCGCTACCTCTATCCTGAGTTCCAGACCTTTGTCCTGGGCGAACTGGTATATGAGGTTATAGTCGTAGCCCATCGGTTCGTCACGGTATATGAAGTAGGAACTCGGAGAGTAGAGTGTGGCTATGACAAGGGTGTCGGGGAGAGTGTGATTCTCAAGATGCTGCGATGTGTTTCCGTCGCTTTTGCCGCAAGAGGCTGTAGCCAGTGCGACGGTGGCTGCTGCCACTGCCGCCAATGCAAATCTTGCTGTCCGTCCGGATATATTGAAGTAAAACACGTGAATAGAAATTAGTTTATAATCCTCACGTATATACCAACGCCTGCACTCTTGAAAAAGTTTCATGCAAATGGCATCCGGTCAAACTAACCGAGGTTGAAAACCGCGGCCACTATGCTGATGGTCAGCATTGTAGTAGCCGCTGTTTTCAACCTCGGTTCATTGAATCCGTATACAGGATTCAATTATTGCAGATATTGGCGTAGTTTGAACCCCCTCTTGGTATTCGCTTTTAGTATTCGAATGTGCCTTTGTCGGAAATTATGGTAAGGCGGTTGGCGGGAGCGGCCTCTACACGTCCCACTATGCGGGCTTCGATGCCGAAACCGGCGGCGATGTCGATTATGGCCTGTGCATGTTCGGGCGCGAGATATATTTCCATGCGGTGTCCCATGTTGAACACTTTGTACATCTCCTCCCACGGGGTGCCCGACTGACGCTGTATAAGGTCGAACAACGGGGGCACGGGGAACAGGTTGTCCTTGATGACATGCTTGTTTTCGACGAAATGCATCACCTTGGTCTGCGCGCCTCCCGAGCAGTGTACCATGCCGTGGATGTCGCTGCGCATCTTGTCGAGGATGGCTTTGATGACGGGCGCGTAGGTGCGCGTCGGCGACAGTACGAGCTGGCCGGCATTTACGGGTACGCCGTCGACCGTGTCGGTCAGATGCGCGCTGCCTGAATATACGAGTTCCTGAGGTACGGAGGCGTCGTAACTTTCGGGATAACGCTCGGCGAGGTACTTGCCGAACACGTCGTGACGGGCCGAAGTAAGGCCGTTGGAACCCATGCCGCCGTTGTATACGCTCTCGTATGTGGCTTTGCCGTAGGATGCGAGACCTACGATGACGTCGCCGGCGGCTATGTTGGCGTTGTTGATTACGTCGCTGCGGCGCATGCGGCAGGTAACAGTGGAGTCGACGATGATGGTGCGCACGAGGTCGCCCACATCGGCAGTCTCACCGCCGGTAGAATAAATCGTCACACCCTGGCCGCGCAGTTCCTCGAGCAGTTCCTCTGTGCCGTTGATTATCGCCGATATGACTTCGCCCGGTATAAGGTGCTTGTTGCGTCCGATTGTAGATGAAAGGAGTATATTGTCGGTGGCGCCCACGCAGAGCAGGTCGTCGATATTCATTATCAGTGCGTCCTGTGCAATCCCTTTCCACACGCTGATGTCGCCGGTCTCACGCCAGTATACATAGGCGAGCGACGATTTCGTGCCCGCTCCGTCGGCGTGCATGATATTGCACCAGTCGGGATCGCCTCCGAGTATGTCGGGGATAATCTTGCAGAATGCTTTGGGATAAAGTCCTTTGTCTACGTTCTTGATGGCGTTGTGTACATCTTCTTTCGATGCCGAGACGCCACGGAGATTATATCTTTGGTCAGTCATTGTGATGAAATTTTTTTACCTTTAGGATATGAAATAGAGATAAATCAGCGATACAGGCACCACGAGCAGGAGCGAGTCGATGCGGTCGAGTATGCCGCCGTGGCCGGGGATGAGTTTGCCTGAGTCCTTTACGCCGCACGTGCGCTTGACCTGCGACTCGACAAGGTCACCGAGGGTGGCGAATATGGATACGAGTATGCCCATACGGCATATATCGCCGTAGCTCATGATGTCGTAATACTGAGGGAAAAATCCGCGCATTATGAATGCTGCAATCACGCAGAACAGCATGCCGCCCCAGAATCCTTCCCATGTCTTTTTTGGCGAGATGCGTTCGAACAGCTTGTGGCGACCCATTGTCGAGCCGACGCAGAACGCACCCGTGTCGTTGACCCAGATGAACACGAGTATCGCGAGCATGATATGAGGGGTGAAGGTGAAGTATAATGTGGAGAAAAGCGCGAGAGGCATCGCCACATACATCTGCGCCATCATGGAGCGCGACAGGGAGTTGACCGAGTTGCGGTGCACTGCGTAAAGCTGTGTGACGGTACGCGCCACAATAAGCAGTATGTACACCATCATAAGTGTCAGGAATGCCTTGCGCGAGCCGGTAAAGCCTACCCCGGCCGCTATCTGAAGCATTATTGCCGCCGATATGTCGAGCAGCGATGCAAATCGCGGGAACTTGCCCTCGCTTGTCATGGCTATGAATTCATAGACTCCTGTCATGGCAAGCAGGCTTGTCAGAAGTATTATCCAAATTCCTCCCGACAACACTGCCCCGATGAGCAGTCCTACATACACGGCTCCCGATACGGAGCGGGTTATAATGTTCTTTTTCTTCATAGTCAAAGAGATTGGGAGAGAAATACAATGTCGGAGAGAAATTTCGTCAAAGTTAGCGATTTTTTCCCAATCCCCAATCATCGGCACCGATTTTTTTGGCAGCGAGGAGTGCCTGACAGGGAGGGGAGGTGTATTCCGACGGCTTGACTATTTCGTCGTCATAGACCACTATGTCTATGTCTATTGCCACCAGGCGTGGGGTGGCGCGGTCGCGTCCGAGTACGGTCTCGGTTTCTTTCAGGAGGGCTTTCAGGCTGTGAAGGGGGAGGGTGGTGGAGCCTGTGAGCAGACGGTTGAGATAATCGGGTCCGCGGCCGGTGAAATCGGGATTGTCGATGTCGCGGGTCACGGCTATCCTGTCGACATGACCCGACAGTGCTTTCACCGCATTGTCAAGATTGGCTTTGCGGTCGCCGGTATTACTACCCAGCATTATTGTCACCTGTGTGGTATGTCGGTCATCCATCGGTTATGCATGTTTATATGCCGTCCTGCGGTATCCCTTTCATCGACAGGGATATGCGTTTGCGCCGCTTGTCCACTTCAATCACCTTGACGCGTACATGCTGGTAGAGCGTGAGGGCTTCCGACGGATGCTTTATGAATTTGTCGGAAATCTGCGACAGATGCAGCAGTCCGCTCTCATGCACGCCGAGGTCAACGAATGCTCCGAAATCGGTTATGTTGTTGACGATACCGGGGAGTTCCATGCCCGGCAGCAGGTCGTCGATTGACGATATGCTTTCGTCGAACGAGAACGCTTTCGCACGTGTGCGCGGGTCGCGTCCAGGTTTTTCAAGTTCAGTGACAATATCGTTGAGTGTCGGCATTCCGACGGTATCGGTCACGTAACGGCTCAGGTCGAGGGCTTTGACGAGGTCGGGACGTTTCACGAGATTGTCGATGTCGACTCCCGCATCTTTGGCCATAGCCTTGACTATGGGGTAGCTCTCGGGATGCACGGCGGTGTTGTCGAGCGGATTCGTCCCACCCGGAATACGCAGGAAGCCGGCCGCCTGCTGGAACGCCTTGGCTCCCAATCGCGGTACCTTGAGTATCTCCTCGCGGCGGCTGAAATCGCCGTTGGCCGCACGGTATTCCACAATGTTGGCTGCCATCGCGGCGCCTATGCCGGCCACATATTGCAGCAACTGCACGGAAGCCGTGTTGAGGTCGACACCGACCGAGTTGACGCAGGCTTCCACCGTGGTGTCGAGCGACTCTTTGAGCTTTTTCTGGTCGACATCGTGCTGATACTGGCCTACGCCGATTGATTTGGGGTCAATCTTGACAAGTTCGGCAAGGGGGTCCATAAGGCGGCGACCGATTGATACCGCACCGCGCACGGTGACGTCATATTCCGGAAACTCGTCGCGGGCGATTTTCGATGCCGAGTATACCGACGCTCCACCTTCGTTGACTACAAAAATCTCGACAGGACGGGGGAATGATATTGTCTTGAGGAAACGTTCGGTCTCACGCGAAGCTGTGCCGTTGCCGAGCGATATGGCCTCGATGCGGTACGCCTCGACGAGATTGGCTATCTTGCGTGCCGCTCCCTTGATGTCGAGCTTCGGCGCCGTAGGATAGATTACATCGTTATGGAGCAGGCCGCCGTTGGCGTCGAGACACACGACCTTGCAGCCTGTACGGAATCCGGGGTCGATGGCAAGGACGCGGCGGTTGCCGAGCGGCGACGCCAGCAGCATCTGTCGCAGATTTGCAGCAAAATTGCGTATGGCGGCTTCGTCGGCTTTCTCCTTGGCCTGTGCGAGCACTTCATTTTCGATTGACGGGCGCAGCAGACGGTCGTAGCCGTCGATTACGGCGCCGGTGATGAAGTCGGCCACCTCTTTGTTGGCGTCGCGTCGCAGTATGCGGCGTATGATTGTGTCGAGCAAACGCTCATCGTCGACACTGATTTTCATCTTCAGCAAACCCTCGTTGACTCCGCGCATTATAGCGAGTGTCTGGTGCGATGACAGACGCGACAGCTTGCCCGAGAAATGGTCGTAGTTCTGATATTTTTCCGCCTCTTCGCCTTTGCCGCGGGGAATGGCAACATTGACCGATGCGTATTTTTCGAGCACATTTCGTGTGGCGCGGCGGTTGTCGGGGTGGTCGCTGACACGTTCGGCAATGATGTCGGACGCACCGGCCATGGCCTCGTCGGCGCTCATCTCCTTGAGTATGGCGGCGGGGATACCGGTGGCGAACGAGAAAGTGCGCTGACTGGCTATGATGGTGTCGGCGAGCGGCTCGAGCCCTTTCTCGCGGGCGGCCTGTGCGCGTGTGCGGCGACGCGGCTTGTAGGGCGCGAAAATATCCTCGATTTCCGTCGGGTCGAACGATTCTTCGATAGCACGGCGCATATCGTCGGTGAGCGCTCCGGCGGCTTCGATGGTGGATAGTACGTATTGTTTGCGTGCTACGATTTCATCATACTTTTTCGAGAGATTCTCGATGTCGAATATTGTGACTTCGTCGAGTCCGCCGGTCATTTCCTTGCGGTAGCGGCTGATGAACGGGATTGTCGCTCCGGCATCAAGAAGGTCGATGGTCGGTTCAATCATGTTGACGGCTATTGAAAGAGCGCGTGATATGTATTCGGCTTTTGTCATGGCGGCAGATTATGGCGGATTTACGGTTTACGGTTATTTCTTGCGCAATGTTATGAGTGTGATTTCGGGCGTGGCCCCTATGCGCATCGGGGTGCCCACGGTGCCGGTGCCTATGTTGACATAGAGTTTGTGGCGGTCGGCGGCATCGTTATATAGCCCTTCCCATTCGGTATGAATTATCGACGACGGCGACCAGCCGAGCAGGCGTGTCTGCATGGCGTGGGTGTGTCCCGACAGGGTGAGGGCAATGTTCTTGTCGTCATGGCCGGCTATATCGTTGTGCCAGTGCGACGGGTCGTGGGAGAGGAGTATTTTAGTATTGTCATCGTCGAGAGAGGGGTAGGCTATGCCGAGATTGCCGTAGGCGGGGAAGGGAGGTCGGCCGATATTCTCGACGCCGATTATTATGATTGAGTCGTTGCCGCGGTAGATGGTGCGGTAGTCGTCGAGTATAAGGTCGAATGATGTGAGGCTGTAGAAATTTATCAGACGGGCGCGGTCGTTTTCGCGTGCACGCTGGTCGTCGGGATAATAATAGTCGGCATAATCGTGGTTGCCGAGTATGGCGAACTGCCCGTCGCGCCCTTTCACTCCGGCGAGGGCTGCTGTAAAGGGGCGTATCTCGTCGGCGTGGCGGTTGACTATATCGCCGGTGAATACCACAAGGTCAGCGTCGAGGGCATTGATTTCTTTCACCAGTTTCCTGACAAATGAATCGTCGGAGCCGTAAGTGCCCACATGCATGTCGGAAATCTGTGCTATGCGGTATCCGTCGAAGGCTTCGGGAAGATTGTCGACAGTAACGTCGATTTCTTTTACCTGAAGGGATAACCGTGTGACACACGCTCCCCATATTATCATTACGAATGACAGAACTGCCACTGCGCCTCCGGCTATGGATACCGGACGGCATCGTCTGTGCCGGAACAATTCAGGTATGCGGGCGCAAAGATCAATCAGTGTGAACAGGTAACGGGGAACGATGAGAGCTATGAAAGCAAGCAGTATCCAGGCAAAAACGCAGAACATGCCGTCGGACAGTTCAGCTACGGGCATGCATACTGAGAGTATTGTGAACAGAGCCAGCGACACTCCGCATATCGCGTAATGGACCATCAGCGGCCACCGCGGTCTGATTCGTTTTCTGATGGCACGGGCAATGTAGATGTCGACAAGGATATTGATGACGAGCAGAATGATGAAGCCTGCGATATTTATTCTCATAGATAGAGATATTATATATGCAACCGTTTAGTGCTCCTCCTCGGCCTTCAGTTTGTTGATGAGCGGATTGGCGTACATGGTCACCATCATGTGACGCATGAACTGGCGGTCGTCGTCGGTTACGTCGGTCAGCCGCACTTTGGCAATCTGTGCGTCAAGATACCTGTCGAACGCCTCTACGTCGTGCGGGGTATATTTGTAGGCGAACTGATGGGAGGAGTTGAGGCGGTCGTAGCAGATGTAGTTGACCGGGAATATATGATAGCCGCGGTGTATGCATCGGTCGATATGGGCGCAGATCGAACTGAAAATCTCGTTCTTGTCCGTTATGCCGCGCAGTCCTTCGAGCATCCCGTTGATTGAGGGGGCTACCTGATAATGTATACGTCCCTTGAAGCCGAGAAGCCCTGTTTCCATGCTCAGAAGGTCGTCGTTCTGGCTCTTGACATATTCGGGATTGCGTCGTTTGCACAGGAATTCCGTCGCCTTTAGGTAGTCGTTGGGGTCATATTCGTAGGATATGGTCGTGGGGCAGATGTTGAGTGTCATGAGCGAGTCGACTATGGAGTCGCCTCCGGCGAGTGCAAGCATCTTGATGACCGATTCCTGAGTGCGGTCGTTGGAGTCCTTGGCGCGTCCCTCGCGCTGCGCTATCCATACCGACTCATGCTTGTCGGTGTGGCAGTAGCGGATGTAGGCCGAGAGCTGTTTAGCGGCTTCGAATGCCTTGAGCATGCGCAGGTTGCGCTTCACGATGAATCCTTTGTTGAGTTTCACAAGGCGTTCTATCCAGTCATATATGAGGAGGTTGTCGCCGAGCGCGATTTCGCCGGTGCGACAACCTTGCCGCAACAGACAAAGATTGAGGAATGATGCGTCAAGCACGATGTCGCGGTGGTTGGATATATAAGTGAATGTGTCTTTGCGATGGCAGTCATCAATACCGTCCATAGTGATGCCCGATGTAGTCTTCTGCGCGAGCATCTCGAGGAAAGGCACCATTATGTTGCGCTGGAACGCGTCCTTTGATTCGATGGTGAGCAACTGCTGCACGAACGCAGGATAGTCGACCATCGGCAACACATATTTGACGGCGTGCTCAAAGCCGGGTTCATTGACCAGCGACGCCATCTTCTCCTTGAACTCCGAGTCGTCAAACGGAGCTATATCTTTAAAATCTTCTTTTGTCATTTCTATTACTGTCAGTCTCTTAAAAAATGAGAGAGAAACCCAACGGTTTGCCATGCACGGGGCGAAATCGAGCCTCATTTGCATTTGCAACGGCAAAGGTAACCTTTTTAATCAACAAAACAGAAATTTTAAAATTAGTTAACGAAGCTAATACAATAATTGCACACTTGCAGGTAAAACGCGTGCAAGTGTGCAATTGATTTTTGGCTTGGCAAATGGATTTGTTTATTCCTCGGCGTAGGAAAGCACTGTGGGGCTCTCGACATCGATGCCGTATTCGCGGGCACGGGCCAGGATGGCGCGTGCGAGTTTCGGCTTCAGTTCCTCGGGACAATATCTGAAATAAGCCTCGGCCGCTTTCACATGCGCGGCATCGGGCATAGGAAATTCACGACGCTCGGGCAGCCCGAACACGCTGTCGGGCAACTCCTTCTTCTCTTCGTAGCTTAATCTGTCTGACATGATTTTATGCTTTTGGTTAGTTGATATGTCATTTATTAAGATAAACACCTCTTGCCATCTGAAAGTTTTTTTGTACCTTTACCTACCGATTATATACGGACTGAAAAAAGCAATAGAAATGAACTGTGACATGCCTTCCGACCCGGTGATGCTGTTGAGTTTCGTCAACATGAAACTCCGGGATTTCTACCCCTCTCTCAATGCCTTGTGCGACGACCTCGCCATCGACGAGAACGATCTTCGCTCAAAATTAGCCTCGATTGACTATCATTATGACTCCGCTCTCAATAAATTCATTTAGAGGGAAATTCATTTAGAGGAGTTGTCGCACGAATGGAAGATTATTTAAGCAAACTCAACGAACAGCAGCGCCGTGCCGTGGAATATCTCGACGGACCGTCGCTTGTGATAGCCGGAGCCGGTTCGGGCAAGACACGTGTGCTCACCTACAAGATAGTGCACCTGCTGGCGAAGGGCTACGAGCCTTACCGCATCATGGCTCTCACGTTCACCAACAAGGCCGCCCGGGAGATGCGCGAACGTATACATGCGCTTGTCGGGGGCGACATTGCGTCGAAATTATGGATGGGTACATTCCACTCCATATTCCTGCGCATATTGCGCCGGCATGCCGCGCTTATCGGATTTAAAAGCGATTTCACGATATATGACACGTCTGACTCGAAAGCTCTCATAAAGACTATCCTGAAGGATATGGAGCTTGACGACAAGGTGTACAAGCCCAACGTGGTGCAGTCGGCCATATCGATGGCCAAAAACGCGTTGCTGTCGCCCGAGGCTTACGAGAGTAACCGCGAGCTTGTCGAGGCCGACCGCCGCAGCCGGCGTCCGCTGCTGGCACAGATTTACCGTGCCTACAGGAGCCGTTGTGTCTTGTCCAATGTCATGGATTTCGACGACCTGCTCTACTATACCAACGTATTGCTCCGCGACAATCCCGACGTGTGCAACCATTACCGCGAGTTTTTCCGCTATATACTCGTCGACGAGTATCAAGATACCAACTTCGCGCAGCATCTCATCGTGTCGCGCCTTACATCGGGCGACAACAATCTGTGCGTCGTCGGGGACGACGCGCAAAGCATCTATTCGTTCCGCGGAGCAAATATCAAGAATATACTCAATTTGCGCAACGCCTATCCCAATCTCGCTATATTCAAACTGGAACAGAACTACCGCTCGACGCAGACCATCATCAACGCCGCCAATACTCTAATAGCCAAGAACCGCAATCAGATACCCAAGCAGGTGTTCTCCAAAAACGCCGTGGGAAGCCGTATCGACGTGGTGAAATGCTACAGCGACTATGAGGAGAGCTTCATGGTGGCGACCCATATAGCCAACCTCAAGCGGGAGGAGCCGGAAGGATATGACGAATATGCGGTGCTCTACCGCACCAACGCGCAGTCGCGTATCCTCGAGGAGTCGCTGCGCAAACGCAATATCCCGTACCGCATATACGGAGGCCTGTCGTTCTACCAGCGCAAGGAGGTGAAGGATGCGATAGCATATTTCCGCCTTACGGTCAATCCCGACGATGACGAGGCGTTGCGGCGTATCATCAATTACCCGGCGCGCGGTATCGGCGACACCACGCTCAACAAGCTTGTACGCGCCGCAATCGATGGCCGCAAGAGCATATGGAACGTCATCTCGACCATCGACGAGGACACGCTCGGCATGAATTCAGGCACCCGACGCAAGCTCAACGACTTCCGTATGATGATACAGTCGTTTATCGACGCTAATGCCGCCCGAATGCCGGTCGACGAACTTTCGGTAAAGATAATCCGCGATACGAAGCTCTTGTCGTCGCTCATAACCGACCATACGCCGGAGAGTATCTCCAAGCAGGAGAACCTGCAGGAGCTTTTAAACGGCGTGAAGGACTTCGCCGAGACACAGCGCGAGCAGGAGGGCAACGACTGTCCAGACATGTCGCAGTATCTGTCGCAGGTATCCTTGCTTACCGACCAGGATATCGACAAGGAGGATACCGAGCGCGTGACACTTATGACTGTGCATGCCGCCAAAGGTCTGGAGTTCGCCCATGTATTCATTGTCGGCCTTGAAGAGGAGCTTTTCCCGTCGGCCATGTCGTCGGATTCCCCTGCCGGAATAGAGGAGGAACGCCGTCTGCTCTATGTGGCAATCACGCGTGCCAAGAAATACTGCATGATGAGCTATGCGTCGAGCCGCTTCCGCAACGGCCAGACCGTGACATGCTCGCCGTCACGCTTCCTGCGCGACATCGAAGGTCGCTATCTGTGTGTTACCAACGGCAATGCGTTCGGCGCGGAGCCGTCGTTCGACCCGGTCAGCAAATACCGCGACTCATTCCACTCGGCTCCGGTCGTATCGTCAAATGCCTCGTCGTACTCATCGTCCGACAATTACCGCGCGAAATATTTCGGGCGTGACAGTTTCACATCGAAAGCTCAACAGACAAAAAATGACTGTCCTGTAGCTTCGAAGCCGGTTCGTAATGCTTCGACGTCTGGTGACAACTCGTTCAGGGTACATGATGCCGGAGAGCTCGCACAAGGGATGGCGATTGAGCATGAACGTTTCGGTATCGGTACGATAGAGGAACTGGATCTGTCGGGAGTCAACGCGCGCATCGTCGTTAAATTCTCCAACCTCGAGATAAAGACACTTCTCCTTAAATTCGCAAGATTTAAAATCATATAATCAGTCTACGACAGTAAAAATAAATACGGTAAAAAATGAATCACGACATATCATCGCTTCCGACCCCGTTCTACATTGTGTATGAGGACAAGATACGCCGCAATCTTGACCTGATTGACCGCGTGCGCCGGCTCACGGGCGCGGAGATAATCATGGCGTTCAAAGCCAATGCGCTGTGGCGCACATTCGACATATTCCGTGAATATGGCTTCAAGAGCACTGCAAGCTCAATCAACGAGATGCGGCTGGGCAACGACGAGCTCGGCCACCGCGTGCACGCCTATTGCCCGGCATATACTCCGGCTACGATAAAGGAGTATATCGCGGGTAGCTCGCATATCACATTCAATTCCGTAGACCAGTATCTACGGTACAGGAAAGATATTGACGCCCATAACGCCGGCGACGGACATCATGTGTCGCCCGGATTGCGCGTCAATCCGCAGTGCTCGGTCATCGAGACCGACATATACAATCCGGCGTTGCCCGGCTCGCGTTTCGGCGTTACTGCCGATATGCTTGGAGGAAAGCTGCCCGAAGGTATCGAGGGTCTGCATTTCCATCAGCTTTGCGAATCCTCGTCCTACGACCTGGCAAAGGTACTCGAAGCGTTCGAGCAGCAGTTCGGCGCGATGATCGACAAGACCAAATGGGTCAATATGGGTGGCGGACATCTGATGACACGTGAGGGATATGATGTAGACCATCTGATCTCTCTCCTCAATGACTTCAAGGCGCGTCATCCGCACGTGCAGGTCATTCTCGAGCCGGGCAGCGCGTTCACGTGGCGTACCGGCGACTTGATTACCTCGGTGGTGGATGTAGTGGAAAACCAGGGGGTGCGCACAGCCATTATCGATGCCTCGTTCGCATGCCACATGCCCGACACGCTCGAAATGCCGTATAAGCCGATTGTCACCGAAAGTGTCGACGGAGATGAGGATGCCGCGCTCTATACTTACCGTCTCGGCGGCAATTCGTGTCTGAGCGGTGACTATGTGGGCGACTGGAAGTTTGCCGCGCCGCTCAAAGCGGGCGACAGGCTGACGCTTGAGGATATGAACCATTACACTACCGTCAAGACCACCATGTTCAACGGCCTGCAGCATCCCGACATCGTGCTTGCCCGTCATGACGGCTCGCTGGAGTATCTGCGGCGTTTCACCTACGAGGATTACCGTAACCGCATGTGCTGAACAAAACGATTAAAACCGAACATATTATGCCAAGATTTTCGATTATAATACCGGTGTACAACCGTCCCGGCGAAATTGACGACTTGCTTGCGAGTCTTGCCGGACAGACAGTGAAAAACTTCGAGGTGGTCATCACGGAGGACGGCTCGACCGTACCGTGCCGTGATGTCTGCGACCGATATGCCGGAAAAATCGATATAAAATATTTAGTGCAGGAGAATATAGGCCGTTCGCCGGCACGAAACAACTCGATGGAACACGCGTCGGGCGATTATTTCGTATTCTTCGACTCCGACTGCGTAATACCGCCCGACTATTTCGCTACGCTTGCCGAAGTTCTCGACACGACGCCGTTTGATTGTTTCGGAGGTCCGGATGCGGCCCATGAGTCGTTTTCCGACACGCAGAAAGCCATCAATTTCGCGATGACATCGTTTCTCACTACCGGCGGCATACGCGGCGGCAAGGCGAGCATGGAGAAATTCACTCCGCGCACGTTCAATATGGGTTTCTCCCGTAAAGTCTATGAGACGGTGGGAGGCTTCCGCGAGATGTTTTCCGAGGATATCGACATGAGCAAACGCATCGAGGCTGCCGGATTCACCACCGGACTGATACGCCGTTGTCCGGTATACCACAAGCGTCGTCTGAGTTTCAGGAAATTTTTCAGGCAGGTACATGTGTTCGGCATGTCGCGTATCACTCTCAAACTGCTTTATCCCGGCTCGATGAAACTTGTGCATGCGCTCCCGGCATGCTTCGTGATAGGGCTGCTGATGCTGATTGCAGGGGCGATTTTCGTGTCCCCGTGGTTCCTTGCGCCGATAGGGGTGTATGCTCTGGCGCTGTTTGTTTCGGCTTTGGTATCGACTCACAGCGTCAAAGTGGCGCTCATGGCTGTACCTGCGGCTTTCATTCAGCTCGCAGGATACGGTACGGGATTTATAAAGGCATTTTTTACCAAGATTATATTGGGCAAAGGGCGCAATATCGAGGAGGAAATTGCCGCACGTAAGGGAAAATAAATTACTATCTCGCCATGAAAGAGTATGACAAACCGCCGGTACAGACCGAGAGTACCCGCGTGGCCGACCTCGATGTCGCCGACAAACCGCGTGAAAAGGCATTGCGTCAGGGCATCGGGGCGCTGTCAAACGCCGAACTGCTCGCCATAGTGTTCGGAAGCGGATTGCCCGGAAGGTCGGTTGTCGACCTAAGCCGCGATATACTCCGTGACAACGACAACAGGCTGTCGCGTCTGGCACGCATGTCGATGCATGAGGTAGTGAAAAAGTATAAAGGGATAGGGGAGGCCAAGGCCATATCGCTTGCCGCCGCGTTCGAGCTGGGTGCCCGTTGCGCCCTCGACATGAAGCAGCTTGACCCGCAGGTGAGGGGAAGCGAGACGGTCTACGAGCGTATGCGCGGACAGATGGAACTGCTCAACTACGAGGAGTTCCGTGTGGTGCATCTGAGCCGTGCCAACCGTATCATCTTTGAGGAAACGGTATCAAGGGGCGGTACGGCAAGCACGCTTGTCGATGTGAAGTTAGTGATGAAAAGCGCGGTCGACAAACTTTCGTCGGGGCTTATATTCGTGCACAACCATCCGTCGGGCAATCTGAATCCGTCGCCGGCCGACGACAAGCTGACGCGACAGCTGAAGAGCGCGGCCGAACTGCTCGACATACGTGTGCTCGACCATATCATAATAACCCCGCACGGTTATTATTCATATAATGATAACGGACGATTATAAATTGAAACATCATACGAAATGAAGACTGTAAAGGAATATTCCCGGATAGTGAATAATGCCATCGCCGCTCTGGCATACGAAGAGCCGGCATCGCTCTATGACCCGGTCAGATATACGATGGAGGGGCAGGGGAAACGTCTGCGCCCCGTGCTGACGCTTGCCGTGGCCGATGCCATGCAGGCTGATGTGGAGAAAGCGGTGATGCCTGCCGTAGGTGTGGAGCTGTACCATAATTTCACATTGCTCCATGATGATATTATGGATAATTCCCCGACGCGACGCGGCCGGCAGGCGGTGTGGAAGAGATGGTCGCAGGCTCAGGCCATACTATCGGGCGATGCGATGTTTTCAGTGGCAATGGACTGCATGGTCCGCAGCGGATATTCCGCCGGCGTGCGTCTGTCGATGATTGAGTGTTTCAATTCCACAGCACTTGCGGTTGACCGGGGGCAGCAGTTCGATATGGATTTCGAAAGCCGGGCCGATGTGACGCTTGATGAATACATCGAGATGATTTCACTCAAGACGGGCGCTTTGCTTGCCGGTGCATGTGTGGTTGGCGCGATATGCGGTGACGCTTCTGATAGTGTCCGCGATGCGTTCCGTGCATACGGCATTAACCTCGGTATCGCATTTCAGATACAGGACGATATTCTCGATGTGTATGGCAATGAGGCTACTCTCGGCAAACCGATAGGGGGCGATATACTCAACGACAAGCATACCTGGCTTCATATTCAGGCTATGACGGAGGATTATGCGGGGATGACCGACGTGTATGACCGCGGTCTCGCAGGTGATGAGAAAATATCCGCAGTGCGCGCCGTGTATGACCGTCTTTCGCTTCGGGAGAAAGCCGACCGCGAGGTGGAATGTTATCTCCGGTATGCCATTGATGCGCTTGCCGGCATCGGCCTGCCGGCTGATGCCGCACAGTTTTTTACCGATTTCGCACGGTCGCTTATCGGCCGTAACAAATAAGGGACTGTTGATGTAACAAATGATGTTATGATTGATACGCATACACATCTTTATCTGGAGGAGTTTGCCCCCGATTGCGGCGCGGCTGTCGAGAGGGCAGTAGCCGCAGGAGTGGATACGATGATATTTCCCAATGTCGACCGCGGTACACTGGAGCCTATGCGGCAGCTCCACAGCCGCTATCCACGCAACACATTCATGGCGATAGGACATCATCCTACCGAGGTCAACGGCGACAGCGTCGAGGCACAGTTGCAGTATGTGGCCGACGAACTGGCCTCCCGTCCCGCCGATTATGTGGCGATAGGGGAAATCGGCATTGACCTGTACTGGGACAAGCAGTTCCGCGAACGTCAGATGGAAGTGTTGCAACGCCAGATGATAATGGCTTCGGAACGTGACCTACCAGTAATAATACACTGCCGCGACGGACTCGACGAGACGCTTGAGGTGATTGATAGTCTGGACAAAGTGCCGCAGGGTGTATTCCATAGTTTCGGCGGTACGGCCGATGACGTGGAGCGCATACGCCGCCGCGGCGATTTCTATTTCGGCATCAACGGCATCGTGACATTCAAGAATTCAAAAGTGCGTGAAGTCCTCCCCGTGATAGGTGCGCAACGCATTCTGCTCGAAACCGACTCCCCCTATCTCGCTCCCGTCCCCCATCGCGGCAAACGCAACGAATCGGCCTACATCCTCCATACTGCTGCCTACATAGCCGATACCCTCGCTATGCCCCTCGCAACCCTTACCGACATAACCACTGCCTCCTCCCGCCGCCTATTCAGGATATAGCGGCAGGGAGTGGATAGGGCAGATAGGGGTTAGCAGATAGGGGTTATAGGCCCACTAAGCCCAATATCCCAGATATGTGATATAAGCCCAATAAGCCCAATAGGCACAATAGGCCGTATAGCTCCTATCCCTCCTATCCTTCTTATAAAAATATATATCTGATATCATTAATACTCTAAACAGTTGATTTATGGCGAAGACGTTTTTACGGCAGAAAGGCAATTATAGAAATCTTATAGCATTTCAAAAAACGGAATGCATCTATGATATTACCTATTATTTTGCCCACAAGTTATTTTGCCTACAAGTATCTTTGTATCGGTGACCGTACAGTCGACCAGATGATTCAGGCGGCACGTAGCGGACGTCAGAATATAGCGGAAGGATGCGAGGCCGGAACTTCGTCAGTGGAGAGTGAAATCAAATTACTTAATGTAGCTAAGGCAAGTCTTCAGGAATTATTGTTGGACTATGAAGATTATTTGAGGGTGAGGAATCTCTCGTTGTGGGATATTAATTCTGATAAAGCGGTAAAAACAAGAGGGATATGTTCACGCAGAAATGATTAGGCGTTCTACCGTGAGGCGATACGTGAACGAAGTGATGAGGCCATATGCAATATAGCTATTACATTAATTCATCAGGCTGATTTCCTTCTTAAAAAGTATATAGATAATCTGCAGGATGACTTTTTGAAAAATGGCGGTATCAAAGAACAGATGTATAATGCACGCATAAATTCCCGCAAATCCTGATGCAGAAACAGTCTTTTACCTATAATTAATATATGGATACATTAGTGTTACTGTTTCACCGGTAGCTACTTCAACCGGAACATGTAGCCGAGGGTTATCATTATGGATGTGCCGCGGGAGGCGCTGAAGGTGTCTTTTTTGCTTGAGGGGTAGATGTTGCCGAGCCCGAAATAGTAGCGGGCTTCGAGTGAGAAGGCGTGGCGGCGCTTTACAACGAATTCGCAGCCGGCGCCGGCCGTGATGCCGTAGTCGAATTTATTCTTGATTTCCATAGCCATCTGTTCGGTAGAGCGGTTGGAGAGCGGAAATCCGGGTACCTGGTCGGGATGGGCGTAATCGAAATCTGATTTTATGTTGTCGCCAATCATATAGCCTACAACGGGGCCGAGATTGAAGAATCCTTTGAATTTAGGAGAGCCGAAGAAAATATGTGTCAGGACTGGTATCTCCATATATGTCAGATGACGGCTGTAGCTGAACGGTGCGCCTTCGAAATCCTCTTTCCATCCGCGCTGGCTGATATTGAGTTCGGCTATTAGTCCTACATGACGTTCTTCGGCATATCTGAACGACAGACCTGCCGTCATGCCCTGTACCATCGATTGTCTTACCGATGGCGAAAACGACATTTCCGACATCGTCATTCCGGCATGTCCGCCTACCCATACATGGGGGATGTAGTGGGTCTGGGCCTTGGCGGTTACGATTCCAAGAAATACTGTCAGCAATAAAACTATACGTCGCATATGGCTCAGATATTGTGATGCTCGGTAAATCCTCCGTCGCGGAATTTTATAAGTTCGACACTCGTGTTGACGAGTCCCTCGCAGTTGCTGTCGGAGAAATTGAAATCGGTCTGCATCCCTTCGTAGGGCGTGATGCCGATATGGAAATCACCGTTGTTATTGCGCAGGGATTTGATTATGAAACTTGCCACATCGTAGCCCATAAGAGCCTGCGACGGCACTGCGGAATTTATTTCTTGCCCGTAGGCCTGACGGTAGGAATCTACCACGCGTCGTGCCGGATAATAAGTGTCGTCGTAGTAGAAACGTGAATATATAGTGGCGTTGAGTGCTCCGAGGTTTTCGAGTCGGTCGCCGCGGAACGTGAGCCATTCGGGATAGCCGAAAAGGGCCAGCCCGTTTTCCGAACTGAGCGTATCCTTGAAGCGTTTGGCCTGGGGGGCTATTTTGTTGAATTCGGTAGCTGAGCTCGACAGCGGTATTATAACGTAGGAAGCGGCGGTATCGAATCCTTCGAAATCTTCGTCCTTGAGCGTATTTTCGTAGGTTATTTCTTTAAATTCAATTCCTTTGTCGGCAAGCTGCGATTTGAGCATCGAGGTAAATTCCTCTTTGTCGGCGGTGGCTCCGATACGCTGTACGAAAATCGGTGTGCGTCCGTCCATTTCGCGCATGAAGGCGTCGATGGCGCGCTGATACATCGTAGTGTGCGGTATGTTGGCCTGAATGACATTCGGATTGGTGAGATAGGAATTGTTGCGCACGGCAAATGTGTTGAATATGAACTGCCGGTCGCTGTCGGCTTGCTCTATTATGTAGTCGAGTTCTACGGTTGAGGCCGGAGTTACGAAGATGTCCATACCGGCAATCTCGTCGCGGCTCATTATCTCTTTTACGGTTTCGAGGTCGCCTCGGGTGTCGTAGGCGTGGATATTGACTTTCTGTCCCGATTGGCTTAAATTCTGTGCCGCAAGGAGGAATCCGCGATAAAATTCCGTGAAGTTTTCGGCCTCTTTATCCACTTTTTCCTTGTCAAGATTGAATGGAAGCATTACTGCAATGTTGAAAGGGGCTGAAGCATCCTTGGCTGTTGATGCATAGGCTGACGTGTCGGCCGATGTCTCGTCGGATTGTTCTTCCGTCGGCTCTTCATGCGCGGCAATGGGTATTGCTGCTACATTGTCAGCTTTGCCGCCAAGGTCATCGACCGATACTTCGACAGCGTTGGCACGCAGTCGGGAGAGATTGTCAGATGTCCGGTTGCGGTCGGCAGGCGTTTCCGCTGTATCGACCGGGCGAAGGTCGGCGTCGACTGCCGTGATATTACCGGTATGGCTGACCGACGTGCCGGCTGCCGGAATATTGAGTACGGTGCCTTCCGAATAGTTATAGGCATCAAGATTTGGATTGGCCGCGAGAAGTTGTTCAACGGTAATGCCGTTGTTTACAGCAATGCGATATAAAGTTTCATCTTTGGCAATAGTGTGGGTCCCGCCCTGGCTTCGGGGAGTTTTATCCGGCTGCACAGCTGCGGTATCATCCTGAAGGATTACGAGCTTGTCGCCGGATTTTATACCATCGCGGGCCGAGGGATTGAGCGCGATGAGACGGTCGACACTTATTCCGTATTTTTTAGAGACACCGTAAAGTGTCTCTCCTTTCTCCACGACATGCGATGTGGTAAGATGGTCTCCTGCCGAAATTGTCGATAGTCCGGATTCTACAGGAAAATACAGGCGCGTGTAGGATTTTACACCTCCGTCAAGTCCGGGATTGTAATTTATAATTTCTTCACGCGAAATGCCCAGACGCTGCGAGAGCGAGAAAAGTGTTTCGTTGGGCTGGACATCGTAGTAATAATAGTCTTTGCCGTTGACAGTGGTGACAGGGAGGTCGATGGCTATTGCCGGAACGGAAGCTGCCAAAATCAAAAAAGCAGCCGCAAGACCTCTTTTTATAGAATGTATCAGTGTCATATATTCTGATGTTGAAGTACAAACGGAGACAAAGTTAATGATTTTTTTATTAACTTTGTGTCATGGAGAAACAAAAACGTCGTAATATCAGATTTAAGACACCGAAAAGGTATCGATTGTCGCTGTTCAATGAGAATGGGCTGAACCGTATATGGACTGTCAAGATGGGGCGCAAACGCCTGATATTGCTGATAACGGTGGCTGTCCTGGCGGTGTTCAGCGCGGGCGTGATGCTTATTTCGCTTACGCCGTTGCGCACGTTTCTTCCGGGCTATCTTACGGGCAGTGAGCGCCGGCACCTGCTTCAGGTCGATGCGCGTGCCGATTCACTTGCGCGTCAGCTTGAGATATATGACAGTTATCTGAATAATGTGAGCGCGATAATGACAGGCGAAATAGCGGCTGACAGCATGATGACTGCTGCAAACAGGAGCGTGCCGTCGGATTCGCTTGCCGCAAGTCAGGATTCCGTGGCTTTGACGGGACGCAGCGCGGTGGAAAGCGAGTTCGTGAGAATGTACAGTGAGCGCGAGAATTTCATATTGGAAGACCGTCAGGAGCTTCTTGCCGAGGCTCCGCTGTTTGTCCCGCCGGTAAGGGACGCGATGGTTACGGCCGGTGATAATCCCGCTGTCCCGCATATTGAGATAACAGAGGCCGTTACCGGCGTGTATGCTATCAACCGCGGTACGGTCGTCGACCAGTACATGGACCGTAACAAAGGGTATGTAGTGATAATACAGCATCCCGACGGCTATCTGTCGCGCTACTCCGGCCTAAGTAAAATTTATACTCGAACAGGGGTGGCGATTGATGCCGATTCGCGTATCGGGCAGTATCGGAAAGACAGTGGCGTGCCGTTGCAATTCGAGCTCCGCCGTGACGGGCAGGCACTACGTCCCCTCGACTATATTCCTTTCTGATTGATAAATGGGAGATTTTACATTATTTAATTGTGGGAATTGAGGTAAATGTGCTAACTTTGTAAGTTGAAAAAATAGTGTGAACAGTTTTCTCTTGCAATGAAACAATCAAAACGTATTGCGATACTCGGCTCAACCGGCTCTATCGGTACGCAGACACTCGATGTCATATCCCATTATCCCGACCGATTCAAAGTCGACATGCTCATAGCTGGCAGCAAGGTCGACACCCTCATTCAGCAGGCGGTCAAATGGCGCCCGTCGATGGCGATTATCGCAGACACTTCAAAATATTGGAAACTTAAGGAGGCTCTTGAGCCGCTCGGCATAGCCACAGCATGCGGAAGCGACGCGATAGCCGATGCGATGGAGCGCGACACATTCGACTGTGTCGTGACGGCGACTGTCGGTTACAGCGGACTTGCGCCCACGCTCCGGGCCATTTCAGCCGGCAAGGATATAGCTCTTGCCAATAAGGAGACTCTTGTTGTTGCCGGCGACATAGTCACGGCAGCGTTGCGCAGGTCGACATCACGGTTATTGCCGGTCGACTCCGAGCATTCGGCAATCCATCAGTGCCTTGTCGGTGAAAATCCATCAGATGTGCGCCGTCTCATAATCACCGCTTCCGGCGGTCCGTTCCGCAAACTGACGAAAGAACAGATAGCATGCGTCACGGTGGCCGACGCGCTCAATCATCCCAATTGGAGCATGGGTTCGAAAATCACTGTCGACTCGGCCACGATGATGAACAAGGCGTTTGAAATCATCGAGGCCCGCTGGCTTTTCGACATCCCCGGAGATAAAATCACGCCGGTAGTGCATCCGCAGTCGATAGTGCATTCAATGGTCGAGTTTGTCGACGGTTCGGTGAAAGCGCAGCTCGGTGTTCCCGACATGCGTCTGCCCATACGTTATGCTCTCGGCGATGCCTCGCGTCTGGCTACAACCGACTCTCCGCTGACGCTCGAGCGTTGTGCGCAGCTCACATTCGAGGCGCCTGACAGCTCCCGTTTTCCGGCAATAAGGCTCGGACATTTCGCTCTTGAGAAAGGGGGGAATACGGCATGTATCATCAATGCTGCGAATGAAGTGGCTGTGGCGGCATTCCTCCGCGGCCATATATCGTTCCCCGATATATATGCATTGATTGAGGAGACGCTTTCGGCGGTCGATTTTATCGCCAATCCAAATTATGAGGATTATGTCAATACTAATGCCGAAGCGCGTGCACGGGCGGAGGCGTCGGTCGCAGCGAGGAAACGCCCATGATGCAATTGATGTCGACACATCGCATTCAATAAAATAACGCAATATCTAAAATAAAAGCAATATCCCATTGGAAACATTTTTGATTAAAGCAGCACAATTGGTCCTGGCACTCGCACTGCTGGTGATTGTGCATGAATTCGGACATTACTTTTTCGCACGCGTGTTCGGTATACGCGTCGAAAAATTTTATCTTTTTTTCAATCCCTGGTTCTCGCTGGTGAAATGGAAGCCGAAAGCTCCGGCAAAACGTAAAAAGACAAAAGACGGAAGGGAAAAATCGTCATGGCGCGATACCGAGTACGGCATAGGCTGGGTGCCTCTTGGCGGTTATTGTAAAATCGCCGGCATGATTGACGAGTCGATGGACAAGGAGCAGATGGCGCAGCCTGCCAAACCTGACGAATTCCGTTCGCGTCCCGCCTATCAGCGTCTGCTGGTGATGGTCGGCGGTGTACTGTTCAATTTCATACTTGCTTGTTTTATCTATATCGGCATAGCATGGTATTGGGGCGACCGTTCAATTCCATACGAGAATGCATACGCGGGCATGGAGTTCAGCGAGGAAGCGCAGAAAGCCGGTTATAAGAACGGTGACATCATTTTGCTCGCCGACGGCAAACCGGTCGAGGCCAAGGACCGTGACAATGTGCTTAACGTAGCCATGGCGAAAGAGGTGACCCTCCGCCGTGACGGCCGCGACACCGTCATACACAATCCCGAAGGCTTTGCCACAACTCTCGAGCATGGCTTCTTTGAATACCGTCTGCCGGTCGTCGTAAAGCAGGTAAGCGCCGGTTCGCCGGCCGCCGAGGCCGGTCTTCAGGAGAATGACCATATCATCGCCATTGACGGCGTGCCCACACCGTCGTTTACCGAACTCTCGGCCGAACTTGTGGCCAAGTCGGGCAAGAAGGTGCCCGTTACTGTGGTGCGCGGCGATAAGGAGGTAGTGCTCAATGCAACTCCCGAGGACGGTAAACTCGGATTCGGACTCAAAGCTCCGTACGAGATTTACGAGACGGAAGTCATAAAATACAATTTCTTCAACGCCATACCGAAGGGTATTGCTGACGGAGCAAATCAGCTTGCTACGTATGTCAAGTCGCTTAAACTGCTCTTCACCAAGTCGGGTGCGTCGCAGATAGGCGGATTCGGAGCCATAGGCAGCCTGTTCCCGCCCAAATGGGACTGGCGCACATTCTGGGAAATGGCGGCTTTCCTGTCGATTATCCTTGCGTTCATGAATATCCTGCCGATTCCGGCACTCGACGGCGGCCACGTGCTGTTCGTGCTGTGGGAGATTGTCACACGGCGCAAACCGTCGGAAAAATTCCTTGAACGTGCGCAGATTTGCGGTATGTTCTTCCTCCTGGCGTTGCTGCTCTATGCCAACGGCAACGACATCTATCGTTTCATCTTCAAATAATGCGATGCAGTAGTCATGGAAAAACGAACAATATTGACATTACGCCGCGGCAAAGAGGAGTCGCTTGACAGATTTCACCCCTGGGTATTTTCCGGAGCTTTGACCGGAGTGCCACCGGCAGTAGAGGAGGGTGATGTGGTGGCGGTTGCCGCCTCCGACGGTCGTTTCATCGGCGTAGGGCATTACCAGATTGGCAGTATCGCAGTACGCATACTCGATTTCGGCGATACGGAAATCGATAAGGATTTCTTCGGCCGCCGGTTGAAAGAGGCGCTTGCTTTGCGCCGTACGCTCAACCTTGACCGACCCGACAATGACGCCTACCGTCTGGTGCACGGCGAAGGTGACTTTCTCCCCGGTCTGGTGGTGGATATATACGGAAAGACCGCGGTGGTGCAGGCTCACAGTCCGGGTATGCATTACTGCCGCGACATAATCGCGATGGCTCTTACCGAGCTTGAGGACCTTGAAGTGGCCAATGTATATTATAAATCGGAAACGACATTGCCATATAAAGCGCGTCTCGACCCTGTCAACGAGTATCTCGTCGGCGGTTTCGATACCAATATAGCTACCGAAAACGGGCTGCATTTCCATATCGACTGGCTCAAAGGACAGAAGACAGGATTCTTTGTTGACCAGCGCGACAACCGTGCGCTTCTCGAAAGCTTTTCACGCGGACGTTCGGTGCTCAATATGTTCTGCTACACGGGCGGTTTCTCCGTCTACGCCATGCGCGGAGGCGCGCGGCGTGTGGTATCGGTCGACTCCTCGGCCAAGGCGATAGCGCTCACGTCGGCCAACATCGGCCTTAATTTCCCTGACGACAACCGTCACGAGGCGCTTGCCGAAGACGCTTTCAAATATCTCGACAATATGGCGTCGGGCGAGCATGACCTCATTATTCTCGACCCTCCGGCATTCGCCAAACACCGTTCGGCGCTCCGCAACGCGTTGCGCGGCTATCAGCGTCTCAATGCAAAGGCATTTGAGAAAATAGCCCCCGGCGGTATACTCTTTACATTCTCATGCTCTCAGGCCGTCAGCCGCGAGCAGTTCCGGCTGGCTGTATTCTCGGCTGCGGCGCAGTCACGCCGACGGGTGCGTATCATAAAGCAACTCACGCAGCCGGCCGACCATCCCGTCAATATATACCATCCCGAAGGGGAGTACCTCAAGGGACTGGTGCTCTATGTTGAATAACACTATAATTCATCACGACATGAAAATGAAATATATCGCGGCTGCGGCAATCATGGCTGCCGCCGTAACAACCCAATCAGCTATGGCGAAAGACAACAGCGATTTCAATTACGTGGTCGACCGTTTTGCCGACATTGAGGTGCTCCGCTACAAAGTACCCGATTTTGAAAAACTCACTCCCCGACAGAAAGCCTTGGTGTATTACCTTACCGAAGCTGCCATCGCGGGACGTGACATCCTCTGGGACCAGAACGGCAAATATAATCTCCCCATACGTCAGCTTATCGAAAACGTCTATACGAATTATTCGGGCAACAAGGAGTCGCGCCAGTACAAGGCTCTTGAGAAATACCTCAAGCAGATATGGTTCGGCAACGGCATACACCATCACTATTCGATGGACAAGTTCGTGCCTGAGTTCGATGAAACATTCCTGCGCTACGAAGTCTCGAAACTTCCCGCCGACAAGCAGCCTGCCGGACTCGATATGCTCTGCAAGGTAATATTCGACCCCGCCGTGCTCGCCAAACGTGTGAATCAGGCGGAAGGGGAGGACCTTATCGTGACTTCGGCCAACAACCTCTACGAGGGTGTCACCCAGAAGCAGGTCGAGGACTATTACAACGCGCTCAAGGATACAACCGTAGTCAATCCCATATCCTACGGCCTCAACACACGCGTGGCTATGATTGCCGGGAAAGTGACCGAGCAGCCCTATCGTATCGGAGGCATGTATTCCGACGCTATCGAGCGTATTGTAGCCAATCTCAAAGCGGCTCGCGAATATGCCGAGAACGACAAGCAGGCCGGCGTGATTGACAAACTGATTGAATACTACACAACCGGCGACCTTGCCACTTTCGATGACTATTCGATACAGTGGGTTGAGGATACCGACTCGCAGGTCGATTTCATCAACGGCTTCATCGAGAGCTACGGCGACCCGCTCGGCATGACCGGTGCGTGGGAGTCGATTGTCAACTTCAAGAACGTCGAGGCATCGCACCGCACCGAGGCTCTGAGCTCCAATGCCAAGTGGTTTGAGGACCATTCGCCTGTCGACCCCCGTTTCCGTAAGGAAGAGGTGAAAGGTGTGACCGCAAAGGTAATCACCGCCGCCATACTTGCCGGCGACGCATATCCGGCTACCCCTATCGGCATAAATCTGCCTAACGCCAACTGGATTCGTGCCGCTCACGGCTCCAAATCGGTGACTCTCGAGAATATCACCCAGGCCTACGACGAGGCTTCGCACGGCAGCGGTTTCAACGAGGAGTTTGTCATCGACGAGCCTACCCGCAAGCTGCTTGACGACTATCTGTTCATTACAGACAATCTGCACACCGACCTCCACGAGTGCCTCGGCCACGGCTCAGGCCGTCTGCTTCCCGGTGTCGACCCAGATGCATTGAAGGCTCACGGTTCCACTCTCGAGGAAACACGTGCCGACCTCTTTGCGCTCTACTATCTCGCCGACCCCAAGCTGCTCGAACTCGGATTGCTCGACAATCCCGACGCCTACAAGGCCGAATACTACAAATACATCCTCAACGGCCTCATGACCCAGCTGATGCGTATCGAACCGGGCAAGGATGTGGAGGAAGCCCACATGCGCAACCGCAAACTCATCTCCGAGTGGGCCTACGAGCATGGCCGCAAGGACAACGTAATCGAGATGGTCGACATCGACGGCAAGACATTCATAAAGATAAATGACTACAAGCGCCTGCGCGAACTCTTCGGCGAACTGCTCGGCGAAATACAGCGCATCAAGAGCGAAGGCGACTACGAAGCAGGCCGCGACCTCGTTGAGAAATACGCCGTAAAGGTTGACCCGAAACTCCACAAGGAAGTTCTCGACCGCTATGCCCATCTCAACATAGCCCCCTACAAAGGTTTCGTAAATCCCGTCTACACCCCCGTATTCGACGCCGACGGAAACATCACCGACGTAACCATCGACTACACCGAAACCTACATCCCCCAGATGCTCCGCTACTCCCGCGACTACTCCCCATTGACAAAGTAAGCGCTTTAAATTTATCTGTCAAGTGAGCAAATGTATTTTTAAAGCATCTGCTTATACTTGCAAGTAATCAAGCTATAATGCAAAATCGCGTCTATTATCGGTCAGTTTTATAATTCTACCGATGATAGACGCAATTTTTGTGTTGTATTCCAAGTTAAGAGACGTTTATCCTATTCAATCTTGACTTTACGTCGGTTTATTATGTAGATGCCTTTTTTAAGATTTGAAATAGCTTCCGTTTCGTTCTTGAATTTTCCAATAAAGGAGCCCTGAAGGTCATAGACTATGACAGTGGCATCGGTATTGCTTTCCATCGGCATTTGTGCGGAAGCATATTGACTTATGGGAAGATGATTGTCAAACCATTCAATGTTGCGCCGGAGAGCGTTTTTTATACGGTCTGCGCGGAGTTGAGCGGTCTGGATCGGGTCTTCATTCCATCTTGCGCAATCATTAGCCCATGCACTGCCAAGGGGCAATACAATTTCGTCGATTTGATTATATATCTCCGACAATCGAGTCGGATAAATCTCGCGCCACACTCGTTCAACAGCTTTGCAGAAACTGTCGTATTGAATAATCTCGCCTATCCAGTGAGGCGTAAATCCGTAATGGACTTTCATTCGGAAAGTGTAATCGGTTTTTTCGCGGTTATAGCAGACCAAATCCCATATCGGACCGGCTACCCATTTGGCATTGTCAGCCAAGTCTTTGTGAAGATAAAAGCTGCCGTGAAAACCGTCCGGATTGTCCATTACTTCCTGCAATATGAAGAAACGTGCCATGCTTTCAACGTCAATATATTCCTCCCACTCGGTCGAAGTCTTATCGGAAGAATAGATTGCTGAGTTTATTGACTTAAACTCGTTGGTAAGCCATTTCAGTTGAGCATCAGACAAATCTTCGGGCGAATGATAGCGTAGTGTAAGGTTCCATCTGTTGTTTTCAGGAATTGTTATCTGACATTCGTCATGGTAGTTGTCAACCTCGACAAGCCACCCCCCCGTAATCAAGTCTGGGTTTGTTTCCTTGTCCTGTTGTTCATATATGTTCACACGGTTTTCGTCAATCCGTATAGTTTCCGTGAGGAAATACAACCCGATATAATCTCCGTTCAAAACTACTTCAACGGGACGGAAACTCGGTGTCCATTCCATCCCTATGAGTTTACCCAATTGTAAACCTGCCACTGTATTTTCGGTTGGCTTCAGAAGTGCCCAATGTTTGTTCTTGGGCATACCCATCACTGCTGTTTTCTTATCGAGTTTTATCTTATATGGTTTTTTCGCTCCTTTCCATGAAGAATGTCCGCGACCACGAATTTGCATTGGTAAAGGCCTGGCTTTACTTCCGAGAGCCGTAATGTCTTGCGTTCCCATAGGGTCAAGCCAATATGTAGCATTAAGGTATTCAGTCTTAGATACTATCGGAGCATGGTTCTCGGTTTCGATGTATAGTGCCGGTATAGTGCCTGAAACAGTGTTCGGACTCGGTGGTTCCTGCTCATTAGCCAAACTGTCATCCGTACATGACATAAGAGTCATAGCCAATAGGAATACGGTCTTACGTATTAAAAAAATTGCTTTGTCAGTCATTACATGTATTTTGATATGTTTTACAATATAGATAATGAATACACCTAAAGACTGCACGCCTCAGACTATTTATTTATGCACTTACCAAGTAAACCTAAGACCAATCGGCAATGTGAATTCAAAAGGCTTTTCTTGCCTGATTGTTTTGATTTCACCACCGGGATTGAAATAGTAATGAATCGACGGCTCAGCGAATATGCTGAACGATGGCGTAAAATGATACTGTATCCCCAGACCTCCCTCAACAGACCACTGCAACGGAACGTGTATATTGAATTTATCGGTTTGAGGCGTTGACATATCAATAGAGGACTTTCGGACAGACTGTTGTCCGCTTATTGGAATATCCAGTGCTACACCGCCATGCCCATATAGAGAGAATCCTCCGGCAGAATAAATGCGGTAATTGAATTTCAATGGCACACCTATATAGTGTATCTGCTGATTCACACGTTGTTCATACAGTTTGCTTTCATAATGGAAATCAGATTCCATAAATGAATAGCGCAAACCGGTTCCTATGCTCCAGCGAGGAGTAAGAGTCTTATTGAGAGACAGACTAATGATAAACGGCATTTTGTGGTGTGTCGTTTCGGTAACTTCAATTTCAGCATCCGGCTCTCCTGATGGTAAATCGGGATGCGTGGGGTCAGGAATGCGATACCTGTTGGCATTGTTCTGTCCTGATATACCGGAATATGCTAAGGACAAACTCCAATCCTGCTTGGAACTATGTCGTAGAGTCGGTGTCTTTTGCTTTGTTATCGGATAATCCAAACCGTTCAACCTGATAACAGGCCTTTCGTCATCTTGTGTTATACTATCATTTGAAACAGAATGTATGGTATCATTCTGAGCCACGCCGTCAGCAATAAGCCCTGCATTCTGTGTTTTTTGTTTTTGCAGAATATTATATATTGTTTTGGGGGTGACATCGACGCAGTCATTGTCATCACTTATGCCTGTGATTGTATCCGGCAAATTCGTATGATTGCTGTCATCATTACTGCTTATGATAGAGTCAGACGGTTTCACATCCTCATGTTTCGGAATAAAATGCCATATAATCGTAATCAATACAAGTAATGAAAGCAATCCCATCTCCATACGGTATTGCTTAATCATACGTCGCAGCATTGTTTTTGCGTGCGTAAGTTGCGAAGATGAAGAATGCGGTGCGATGCCAAGTAAAGCCGCAATTTCTTTATGCGAAAGTCCGTAAAGAACTGCCAGTCGAAAAACTTTGCCGTATCCTTCAGGCAATTTTTCGATAATCTTGTCCAATTCTTCCCAAGTGAGTTCGCGTACTTCATCTTCGGAGGCACTGACATTATCAGCTATCGCTGTATCCGGCATAGTAACAGAAGTGTGGCTTGACACATCTCTCAGATACTGGAGCGACAAGTTTTTCATTATGGAGGTAAGCCACGGTTCAACCTTTTCAGCGTTTTTCAGAGAAGCTATTGAAGCAAAAGCTATAAGGAAACCGTCATGCAGAATGTCCCATACCGTATCAGGATTATTGACGTAATACGTCACTATTCCACGCATAGGTTCAAGATAAGTCTGATAGAGGATTCCAAAGGCTTCTCTATCTCCTGACTGGCATTGTTTAACAAGCTGTATTTTGTCCATTTATTTAAAGATACCTCTAATAGATGAACAAAAGGCCAAAAGACTGCATCAAATCATAAGAAAAAAGGAGCCACACATAAACACTGCCTCTAATTTTTTCAAAATTTGTAAGATATTGAGAATTTCTCAATATGTCAACAGGTCGAAATAGTACATCCGAGTTCTAAATTCCTCGGTCTCGCAAATGCCATAAAAAGCTTTTTTCATCGCTCTCACGTCTGAAAAGTGGCTTGAATCCATTGCGTTCGTAGTAAGTCAGGGTGTGCGGGTCATTAACGGCATCGACAAGGATAAAACGGCACCCTGTTTTATTGTCGGCACTTAAGAACCATTTCTTAATGAAATCCATGATTTGTGCCCCGATACGAAATTGAGCGCCCTGATAATTTTTGTCTACACCTAATCGTCCAATAAGGACAGCCGGATATGTGCGGCCTTGTTTGTTATAGGCGATTGCTTTATTGATATGTCGCTTTGGATTGCTCGGCAAGTGTGTGGTCTGAATACCAGCGTTGGCAAGAGTTATCATAACAACGATTTTTCTATCGTTGGAATTGTCGAGCCAACAATAGGTTTTACCCATGAGGTCTTTTTCATAAGTAATAGCATCGTTTGCGAAAAAATCGTTTAAGTCGTCCATTCCACAATCGAATGGTACACAATTTTTGAGTATAAGTTCGTTGAGCTTATACAAAGTGCAGTCGTTTCCGAGATTAAAAATGGAGTCTCCCATTATTTGAGCCATGAAGGAATGAACTCACGCGAACGACGCATTATCTCTGCGATTCTTTTCTCATCTTCTTCAGAAAGTACGCGGCGCGGCTTACGCTCGTTTTTTTCAGCCTGACGTATGAAATCGTCAGCTAAAGTACCTGTAAGAATAGGGACAGCCTTAATTGGAGTTGCCATATTGGATTCTGTTTTAGAATTATTGCTGTCCGATAAAGATTTTTGAGTCAAGATAAAATTAGGGCTGATTCCATTTGCAGGAGTCAGCCCTTTTCGGTTATTTTGGTATCGCCAAAAATCAAATACAACCGATGAGTAAAAGTAGTCATTTTAGCGGACAGCCGCTCTATGGTCAGGTGATAAAATTGCTTGACAAGTCAAAAATTCTTCAATTCAGCCGAGAAAACGGAGGAGAGAGATACACCAAACGCTTCAACGGCTGGATTCATCTGGTGGTGATGCTCTATGCCGTCATCATGCGTTTCGATTCGTTACGAGAGATAACGACCTCTCTGCTTGCAGAGACACGCAAGCTGGCACACCTCGGGATTTCCTTCAAAATCGGACGCAGTACCCTTGCGGACGCCAATCAAAGACGCTCCGAAGCCATATTCGAGGCAATTTACCGCGATTTATACGCCACTTACCGACACGCCCTTTCATCGGACAGCCGGAGCCGAAAGACACCCAAATGGATGAAACGGCTACAGATTATCGACTCCACGACCATCACATTGTTCTCCAATCTGCTGTTCAAGGGAGTCGGACGCCATCCAAAGACTGGCAGGAAGAAAGGCGGAATAAAAGTACATGCGGTAATCCACGCCAACGAAGGCGTTCCCTCCGACATAAAGTTCACGTCAGCAGCCACAAACGACTCGTTCATGCTCAAGCCGACAACGCTCTCCAAGGGCGACATAATGGCCATGGACCGCGCCTATATCGACTATGAGAAGTTTGAGCAGCTTACACAACGCGGTGTGATATATGTCACCAAAATGAAGAAAAATCTGAAATACACAATATTGTCAGATACGATGTATCAGACCCCTGACGGCCTTATGGAGGTAAGAATACAGAATGTGGAGTTCGTCAAACAAAATAAAGACGGAGAGACAATACATCATAAATCGCGGATAATCACTTACGGGGATGTCAAAAAGCGCAAGCTCATATCGCTGCTTACCAACGATATGGAGTCTGATTCCCAAGAAATTGTCGACATATACCGCCAAAGATGGGAGATTGAGCTGCTTTTCAAACAGATGAAGCAGAACTTTCCGTTGAAATACTTTTATGGCGAAAGCGCCAACGCCATCAAGATCCAGATATGGGTGACGTTGATTGCAAACCTGCTGCTGATGGTGATGCAGAAAGGACTTACGCGGAAATGGAGTTTTTCCGGGCTGGCCACAATGGTACGGATCACACTTATGTACTACGTTGACTTCTACAGCCTCTTCAACAACCCCGAAAAAGAGTGGGAAATCATTCTTTCTGAAGCCTCCGGAGCGCCTCCCCAACCGTCGCTTTTTGACTGAGGGGGCTTGTAAAAATAAAAAGCCGACTCGAACACCGTAAATTCAGTGCTCGTGCCATGTTTTTCGAATTATTTGAGTTTTATCGGACAGCAATATTTTAGAATACAAAGTTATAACATTATAACGAATAAACCAAAGGTATGGATGTTAATGGCTTAAAAGAATATCACGATACGCCCGACATGGAGAGGGCATATCGTGATATGAGAAATTTTGCAGCAGCCGATGTAGGTGGTATAGAATGCGTCGGTGCGGCGTTATCGCTGGCTTCTTCGGACTCTATTGCATCAGCGGGGGAAGGCGATGGTGTAGGTGGCGCCTTTTTTGGTGTCGAAGGTTACGGTGTTGTTGGTGGAGGATTTGATTTTGACGGGGTGGCCTTTGTGGTCGGTTATGGTGGCGTTGGCTATGTCATTGTAGGCTACTTTTACTTCGTTGCCTGAGAGGGAGCGGATTGTGCAGGCGTCAAGCTGTCCGTCGCTCCAGTGCTGGTCTACTTCAAAGTTGCCGCGTGCCTTGAGACCGCGCATCGAGCCTTTTGCCCAGCATGAGGGGAGAGCAGGGAGCAGGCGTATGGTGCCTCCGTGGCTTTGAAGGAGCATCTCGCTGACTCCGGCGGTAAATCCGTAGTTGCCGTCAATCTGGAAGGGGGAGTGGGAGTCGAATAGGTTATAGTAGACGCCGGCTGTCTCATACGTCAGGCCGTAGCTTTCGGAATGGCGGAGCGCTTTGCGGATTGTCTCGTGGGCGTGGTTGCCGTCGAGGGCACGTGCCCAGAGGCACAGGCGCCATGCAAGTGACCAGCCGGTAGTGCGGTCGCCGCGCAGTTTCAGCGAATTGACGGCAGCCTGGAAATATTCGCTTTCCGGAGTGATTTCACCAAGAGGGTAGAGCGCCATGAGGTGCGACTGATGGCGGTGCTCGTTTTGTCCGACAGTGAACGGGCTTGTCTTCCATTCACGGAGTATCGGTGTGCCCGCCGGTATAAGATGCTCGCCCCATTCGCCGTTGTATGTCTCGATGGCGAGGCCGCGGTCGAGATGGGCGTATTTATCTTTGAGTGTGCCGATAAATTCCTGAGTGACACCGGCATCTTTGCCTAAGATATCGATGGCTTCGAGGGTTGAGGCAAAAAGGTCGGAGATGAGCTGCTGGGCGTGCGCGGTACCGTTCTCGCGGCCGGGACCGTGTTCGGGCGACCATTCATCGGGGGCTACCCATGTGCCGTCGCTGTCCTTGACAAGACGTTCGAGCCAGAATTCCGTAGTGCTGAGCATTGTCGGGAATGCTTTCTCCTTGAGGAACTCTTTGTCGAGTGTGAACAGGTAGTGCTGCCACAGGTGGCTGGTGTACCACGCGTTGGCGATGACATAGTTTTCGGCATAGTCGGAGTGGCCGAATATGTTGTTCTGGGTGTAGCAGGTCCAGCCTTTTGTCGCACCGGCGCGGCGAGCGTATTCGGGCCATTCCTCATGCTCGAGCGCCATGCTGTGCACGTAGTTGAGGTAGGGGAGATGGGTTTCCGACAGGTTGTTGGCTTCGGCCGGCCAGTAATTCATCTGCACGTTGATGTCGGAGTGTATGTCGGACTGCCATGCCGGATTGTCGGACTGGTTCCAGATGCCTTGCAGGTTTGACGGAGTGTCCATGCCTCGTGAGGCGGCGATGAGCAGGTAGCGACCGTAGGAGTAGTATAGTTCTTCAAGCATCAATGATGTGGGCGCAGTCACGTTGTTGCCGCTGTTGTAAGCCTTTATCATCTCCTCGGTGGTGAGGGTATTGGCCGCGTTGTCTATTTTCAGTTCGGCGCGGTTGTAGAGCGCGGTATAGTCGGCGGTGTGGCGTTTGAGGAGCTTCTTCCATCCTTTTGACGCGGCTGAGCGTGCACGTTTGTCGACCATCGGCACGAGGCGCGATTTGTCGGAGGTGTAGGAGGGGGAGTGCTGGTCGAAGTTGGTTGCGCCTGCAAGCACGATGGTGACTTCGTCGGCATCCTTGATTTCGATGTTGTCATTGTTGGTGGTGATGGTACCACCCTTGGCTGTCGGTTTGACGCGGGCGGCGAAACTTACGAGTTCGAGGTCGCCGTCAAATGATATTTCGCCATCTTTATAGACAGGTTTTACTACCGATTTCTTTATGTCGTTGAAAAGGCTGATGCGGAGGCTTACCTGTCCCGGTTTCGATGCCGCGATGTGTACGGCGACCGATTTGTCGGGGTAGCTGGCTATATATTCGCGTGTGTAGGTGATATTACCGTCGGCCGTGGTGTAGGTGACGTTGGCCTTTCCCTCGGAGAGGTCAAGGTTGCGCACGTAGCCGGTGGCGGCTTTATCGGCGGAATAGCCGAAGTTGTCGGAAATATCCTCGATGTAGAGGTTGCCGAAGCTGAGATAGGTGCCGCGCATGGTGGGGGAGCCGCTCCAGAGCGATTTGTCGTTGAACTGCACACGGTCGCATGCGATGCCTCCGAAAATCATTGCGCCGAACTCGCCGTTGCCGATAGGAAGGGCATATTCGGTCCACGGGTCGCCGACGGTGGCCGCAGTGACAGGCGTGGTGTACCATAGCGTGTTGCGGTGGGCGGGGGTATAATCAGTTGCCGCCACGGTGTTGAACTCTTTGACAGTCGGCACCGGTGCCTGCTGCACTATATCTTCGGGATTGATGAACACCACTGGATTGTTGCGGTCATTTCTGCCGTACAGGCCGATGGTCGCACCGGGTCCGCACATGCCCCACTGGTTGAAATATTTACGGTCGCCGTCGCTGCCGACAAGTTCTATTTCCCATGCATCGGGAAAATGGTATGAAGATGAGTTGACTAAAGCGAGTGGAGAGGCAGCCGACCGGTCGTCGGTAGATTTCAGTTTGCCGTCGAAGCGGGCGAAGTGGCCTGATTTGCTTTGAAGGACAAAATTCTCGGGCGTGCCGATAAGTTTCCATAATTGAGCCGGATTGTTTTTTGTGGCCCATGCGGTATGGATTTCACCGCCTGTGGCGGCATCTTCAAATACGGTTTCACCGGCCATGAAGGCGATATAATACCAATGTTCGTTGCTGTTGTCGCTGAATTCAGGCCGTAGCGCGCCCTTTGCCGGGAGCGTGCAACCAATCCAGACAACAAGAAATGTGAGGATTGTTTTCAATTTCATTTGAATATGTCAGTGTTAGGTTTGTAAATCTCAGTCAGGTCGAAAATTTCAAGTCATTAAATACGCACAATCTGCACAACGACTCAAATCCGATTGCAAAATTATAAAAAAATGATATAAAATTTGAATGAAATAAATCTGAAAACAAAACATTCTCCGCAATTGTAGGGAATTTGAAAATCCGAGTCGCCTCTAACAGAACTTAAGCCGCGATAAATTTGTATATTTATTACTAATTGGTTATCTTTGCAACATGGAATCCAAGGATAGTCAAGCAGGAGAAATCCGCGTGGTTTATAAATCGCCCCAGTTTGATGCGTTCTATAACTCGCTGCCGTCAAAGGTTCAGACCAAATTTAAGTATGTCATAGATATTGTAACCACTATTTATGATGTCTCGACAAAATTTGTCAAACACCTTCAAGATACAGACCTGTATGAGATGCGAGTGTCGGTGAGCAGTAATGAGTATCGCACGATTCTCTTTGCCATTGATAATTCTAATGTCATCGAGGCTACAAGGATTATCCTGCTGAATGGCTTTCTAAAAAAATCCAATAAAGATTATCGAAAACAAATCGAGATTGCTCAATCAATACTAAATGATTTAGAACAATGAGACAGTTAAATCCTGAAAAATTAGCGAAGTTGCCGACTTTTAACCAGCAGTTGGATGAAGATTACGGCAAGTCCGGAACTCCGCAGCGCGAGGAGTTTCACGAGGAAGCTCTCTCCTGGTATTATGGGCAGTTGCTCCGCGACCGTAGGCGTGAACTTAAAATGACACAGCGAGAAGTAGCCGAAAAACTCGGTCGCGAACAAAGTTACATAGCACGTGTCGAACGAGGTAAGGCCGATATTCAATTGTCGAGCTTCTTTCGCATTGCGGCCGTTCTCGGCATACAATTCATACCCACGTTTGCAACCGCTCTGAAATAGTCCATCTCCTATGGCCAACGAATCTCTTATTAAAGAGAGACTGCGCAATTTGAAGATTATTTAATAACTTTGGGCATTTAATAACCCGCTATATATCATGCAGAACGACTACAGTGAAATCATCGAGGAGCGCGCCGCCCATGTGTTTGATGTCATGGCGAAGCGTGTGTCGGCCGAGGAGATGGCGCGCATACGCGCTGCATTCGAACTTGCACGCGAGGCGCATACGCCGCAGAAACGCAAGACCGGCGAACCGTACATCCTTCACCCGATTGCCGTGGCGAATATAGCGGCGGAGGAACTGATGCTCGGCGCCAATCCGGTGATAGCCTGTTTCCTGCATGATGTGGTCGAGGATACGCCCTATACCATTGATGATATACGCGAGCGTTTCGGTGACGACGTAGCGTTTCTTGTGCGTGTCGTGACCAAGAAAACGACCCATGATTATGAGTTGTCGAAGCAGCTCGACAACTACCGCCAACTACTCAACTCCATGCAGTATGACATACGTGCCATACTCGTGAAGCTCGCCGACCGTCTTCACAACATGCGCACCCTCGCGTCGATGAAGCCCGAAAAGCAGATGAAGATAGCGGGGGAGACCGACTATTTCTACGCTCCGCTCGCCAACCGTCTCGGACTGTACAATATCAAGACCGAACTTGAGAATCTATCGTTCCGCTACCGTTGTCCCGACGAATATGATGAGATTGCCGGACTATTAGAACGGCATGTGGAAGCCAACCGCGGAAAGCTCGAGATTTTCCGGCGCCAGATTGAGGAAACTCTCGCGGCGGCAGGAATCAAGAGCAGGGTAAATGTGGACTATCGCCGTCCATTCAGCCTGTGGCGCAAGATGAGAAAATACGGCGATGATTTCAACCACCTGAAATACCGCCATTTCGTGGAGGTGGTGTTTGATGAGAATCAGACCCACCTGAGCGAGAAGGTCATGGCGATGAAGATATACTGCATATTGACCGACCGCTTCAAGGAGAAGCACTGCAGCATGAGCAACTATATCGACTCGCCCAAGGAAAACGGCTATCAGAGCATACACGCCAAGCTGCTTCCCGACTTCGGCCGCTGGCAGGAGGTGCATATCAGCAGCGAGGCGATGATACGTCAGTCGCAACTCGGATGCGTGGCCGAGCGCAACGAGGAGAACATCATGATGTGGATATCCAAATTCCGCAAAGTGCTCCACGACACTATCAGCAATCCGAACCACGACGAACGCTACATGGAGGATATTGTCACAGCGTTCTACAACGATGATATACAGGTGTTCACGCCAAGGGGCGAAAAGATAATACTGCCGCAGAACGCCACGGTGATCGATTTCGCCTACGAGGTGCATACGCAGCTTGGCGACCATGCCAAGTATGCGCGTATCAACAGCCGTCTTGAACCGGTGACCACCGCATTGCGGCGCGGCGACGTAGTGGAGATTTTCACCGACGAGGCCGTGCATCCCGAGCGCGACTGGGAGCAGTACGCCCACACCTACAAGGCAAAAAAGGCCATTCGCCGCTATCTGGAGAATGTGCCCTGCGGAGCCTATTACTGCTGTCCGGAATGTAATCCCATACCGGGAGAGGAGGTAATCGGCATACGCAACCATGTACTTCCGGGCACTCTCACCGTCCATAAACGTGACTGCCGCGTAGCCATAAGCATGGCGTCGTCATACGGCGACGATGTCGTGCCGGTCGATTTCAAGGCCGACGATAAACTTTATCCCGTGACGCTGAAAGTGCGTGCCGTCGACCGCAACCATCTCTTCATTGATATAGTCGACTGCATCACCAATACATTCCGCCTCCCGATGGAATCAATCAACTCCGTCACCGAGCGCAATATCGTCGTAAGCAAAATACGTTTCGGAGTGCATTCATACGCCGAACTGAAAATTATCATCAACCATATATCGGCAATCGAGAGCGTCGATGAGGTGAAACGCCTCGACAACGATGATGCTGCTGTGAGGCGATAATCAGGAACTATGGACATACTGCGTAAAGAGATTAACAGCATATATTACTCGCAGGCGCTCGACCGCGAACGGCTCGATGCCGCCGAAGTAGCGGCATGCAGGCGTCTGGCCGAGGGATATGTCAGTGTCAACGGGGCATGCTCGGTCATTACCGACGCTTCGTGCGACCGTTGCTATCTCTTTGCCGGACGGCTCGGCACCCTGATGGGACTGACCGATGCCCCGCAGCTGTATCAGGAAGTCGACTCAAGCGACGAGGACATCATCTACAACCGCCTCCATCCCGAGGACCTTGTGGAGAAACGTATGCTTGAATACGAGTATTTCAAGTTTGTCGACGCACTTGCCCCCGAAGAGAAACTGCATTACAAGGCGACCTCCCGCATACGTATAATGGACAGAAGCGGACGGTATATCGTGCTTGACAACAGCGTGCAGATACTGCGCCATTCGCCTGCCGGCAAAATATGGCTGATAATGTGCTGCTACGACCTGGCACCCGCTCAGGAAGCAGGCGTTAATATCAATCCGCGCATCGTAAATAACTTTACGGGAGAAATAATCACCCTGTCGCTATCCGACAGGAAAGACCGTATTCTCACCGGGCGCGAAAAGGAGATATTGCTGCTTATCAAGGAGGGCAAGCCGAGCAAACAGATAGCCGGAATACTTGACATAAGTGTCCACACAGTCAACCGTCACCGCCAGAACATAATTGAAAAACTGAGCGTAGGCAACTCGGTTGAAGCCGTTATGGCGGCTACCTCGATGAAACTGTTGTAAGAAAATCTGCATTATTTATGCAATCACTAATGCCGAATGGTTATAAATCAGTATTGACACGTCGGGTGTAACAAAGTAATTTTGTGGAAAAATTATTTTGTTATGAAAAGATTATATCTGCTTACAACTGTTTTGAGTTTAGTGATGAGTGTCGCGGCACAGTCCCGCGGCAAGGATTTTGACTGGGGCAACGCGACAGTCTATTTTGTTATTACCGACCGTTTCTGCAACGGCGACAGCACCAACGATGTCAACTATGGCCGTATCGTCGACTACGGCAGCGAGCGGCTCAATGCATCCACATTCCACGGCGGTGATTTCAAAGGTATGCTTGCCAAAGCCAAGGAGGGTTATTTCACCGACCTCGGTGTCGATGTGGTGTGGATGACCGATGTATATGAGCAAATCCACGGGTGGATGACGGGCAGCGGGCCGGTCAACGATTTCCCCCACTACGGCTATCACGGATACTATCCTCTCGACTATACGCAGATTGACAAGAATTACGGCACCGTGGAAGAATTTCGCGAGCTTGTCGACACACTCCATTCACAAGGCATACGCGTGATGCTCGGCGCCAATCTCAACGACCCCGGCTACCCTACGCTTCTCGATGCCGTGCAATACGGGTTCGCCGATACCGGTCTTACCGAAGAGCAGGCGGCGCAGCATATACGCGAGTGGAGCTACGACAAGTTTTATGAGAACCGTCTGAACTGGAACGGATGGTACGGCCGCGGCTGGGTACGCATGCCCGATGAAGGCTGGGACGAAAGCAATCCTCTTGAGGCCACTCTTTACGGCATGCCAGATTTCAAGGACGAGAGCGACGAAGCTGTCGCGATTCCCGATTTCCTCCACCGTAAATGGAAAGGCGAGGGTAAGAAAAACGACGCATGGGTAAATCCCACGGCACGCAAATACCGTAAGAACCGCGACTGGTCGCCGATGCAATATCTCACGGCATGGATTTCATCGTGGGTCGAGGAGTTCGGTATCGACGGCTTCCGTTGCGACATTGTCGAAAACGTGCATCTCAACCGTTGGAAAGAGCTTGACGAAGCCTGCAACGATGCGCTTGCACGGTGGCGTGCCGCCCATCCCGACGACTCCGCAGCGCAGTGGACCGACCGCTTCTATATGACAGGCGACTTTGACGGTGCGTCAATCGACTATAAACCCGACTACGCCGATGCCGGCTTTTCAAGCATGGTCAATTTCTATTTCCCAAAGCATGGCGACCTCGACGGAATTGTCTATACCTGGCAGGCATACGCCGACAGTGTCGCCGCTCACGCCGACTGGCACCCGTTCAACTACCTGAACAACTCATATCACCGCGATGCCGACATGGACAACATGATTGACTGCGCCACCACATTCCTTCTCGCACCCGGCGTAGCCCAGATATTCTACGGCGACGAGACAGGCCGCAAACTGAGTGATGCACGGTTCAACGTCGACGCCGACCAGGCATTCCGCTCCGACATGGACTGGAACGACATAGACAGTACGCTGCTTGCGCATTACCGCCGCCTCGGCCAAATCCGCCGCGACAATCCCGCCATAGGTACAGGCTGCCAGCGAACCATCGACACGCATACCTGCCTCCGCTACACCGACCGTGACACCCTGCTGATAAAACTGCGCCCCGTTGACGGTCAACCAATCCCGGTCGACGGCGTCTTTGCCAACGGAACCCAAGTCACAGAACTATATACCGGCCAGACCTCCACGGTAAAAAATAATCGCATCACCTTCCCCCACTACAAAAACAAAATAGCAATCCTAAAGAGACAAGAGTAATATATTGTAAATATGACGCATCATATTGTAGGGCTGCACCCTGGTGCAGCCGTCAAGTCGCTGATAATCATACGCTCCCGGCGGCTGCTCCAGGGAGCAGCCCTACATCATGCACTCACCTATACAAGTTTTGCAGCATCATCCTGCTAACAGGTTTATCGTCAACGTAGTAGCTGCGGTTTTTCGCGGAATATAAAGTGTGGTTTCCGAAATAGGGGCGGTATCAGTTGTTGTAGGCTTCTACATTCATTGTGTAGCCGGAGTCATCGAGCAGGGAGGGTGAGAATGTGAAGGTCACGGTCTTGCTTTGGTCTGGCATCAGGGTGAAGTAGTTATCGCTCTCGATGGCTGGAAGCAGGCGTTCGCCGTCGCTGTTGCGTATCGGTTGGGCGTGCACGGCGAATGCGGCCGAGCGGGCGTTGCGCGGATTGGTGATGACGGCGGTAATGACTGCCTTTCCATCAACTATTTTCATGCTGTCCTTGACTTTGAGAGAGGCTTTGGGCATCGTGTTGACAGCTTGGAAGTTCTTGCGGTCATGCCCGCGCCAGTAGTTGTTCTCGCTTATGAGATTACCTTTATTGTCCGTGAGCCGGAGGTTGATGAAATGGGTGTCGTCAAGTCCTTCCGATGGTTTTTCCGGACCGTACACGTCGAAATCCCAAAGGGAATATCCGTAGCCGGAGCCGAGTTCCACACCCTGCATGCGCACGTAGCGGGCATCGGCTTCATGGAAAAAGTATTCGGCGATGCCGGGCTCGCCGTTCACTTCGTTGACGACATCTCGCCACCAATGTCCGTCGCCGCTTACCTGCACCTTGTATTTTTTTGCGTAAGCGGCCTCCCAGTTGAGGCGTACGCCGCCCACTTTCATCTTCTCGCCGAGGTCTACGGTAATCCATTCGCCGGGATTCTTCTCAGCAGCCCAGCGGGTGGAGGAGTTGTTGTCGGCTACGTCGCCGGGCTGACCCTCTTTTGTCGACGAGGCGGTGACGGTCTTGCCGAGAGATATTGTATCGCGGTCGGTGTTGAAATCGAGGGTAAAGGCATCGGTCACCTTGTTGGGTGCGGAATTGAGCTTTCCTGATTTGGTGTATCGTTTTACCTCCTTGCCGTCGAGATTGTACACGTGGGCTTCGGCTGTGAGGTCATAGCGCCCGTCGGCAGTAGTGTTTGCAACGCGGATTGCATTGCTGACGGGGTTCCAGTAGATGTGCACCGGTTCGCACGCCGACTTGCATCCCCAGTAGGCTCCGGTCGGGTCGAAGTAGTAGTCGTAGGTCTGCCATACCATCGAGGGGTATGCCGACTGGCTCATCCATGTCATTATGCCGGAAGCATCGTCCCACATATGGTCAATCCAGCCCTCATACATAGCCTTGTTTGACTCGTAATTGAGAAGCTGCCCTTTCTTGCAGAAGTCGGCGGCATCGGCGGGTGCTCCCCAGTTTTCGGTGAGCATTCTGACATAGCCGTCTGGGTCGGCGTTGAAAGCGTTCTGTCCGAAATAGTGCTTGTTCCACATCTCGTCGATGGGCCAGAGATGGTCTTCGGGCATGAATTTCACGAGACTGGTGTACGTGGGCACCACGGCTGTACCGATTTCGGTGCGGAATCCCCAGCTGCCGTAGCCGTCGCTGCCAGCGTAGCTGTTGGGATAGGGGGTGAAGTAGTGGCGCGGGTCGAAAGCGCCCCACGAGCCGCTGCCGCTCAGCCCTTCGGCATTCGAGCGCGGCTGGTACATGCGGTCGCCGCCGTCAAAATACGCTATGTCGGTGGCCATCCAGTCGTCGATAGGCTGCTGCGGGTGGGCTTCATTGTCGCCGCACCACACGGCGATGGCTGCGTGGTTGCGTAGCCGCTTTATCTTCTCCATCACGTTGTTGTGGAACGTGTTGAGGTCGTACGGGACATTGGGGTTGGAGTTGATCCAGAAATCATCCCATACCATGATGCCGTTGCGGTCGCATGCGTCATAGAACTCTTCGTCGGTGACGGAGCCGAGCCAGTTGCGTATCATGTTGAAGTTCATCTCCTTGTGGAGCGCTATGCGTGTGTCGTAGTCTTCCTGACCACGGGCGCGGAGCATGTATTCGCTCATGCCCCAGTTGCCACCTTTCACAAATACGGGAGTATCGTTGATTTTGATGTGGAGCACTCCGCCGTTCTTGTCGTAGGAATATTTGCGTATGCCGAATGTCACCTCCTGCTCCTGACTTGGCTCGCCGTCGGAAAGGACTTCGAGGCGGCAACTGTAAAGGTTCGGCTCGCCGTATCCGTTTGGCCACCACAGACGGGGATTTTTTATCGTGAGCTGCGGATAATAGCGCTTGTCGAACTCGACGACAGATGTGTAGCCCGGTTCCACTTCGACATCTTTCTCAAAAGTGATGTCGCCGGGAGTGATTGTGCCCCTGACGGTAAATCTTTTCTTCTCCTTGCCGGAGTTTTTTACGCCGGTCTCCACGGTCAGCTCGGCGCGGTCGTGCGAGGGTGAGAGCTTGGCGGTACGTATCCACGGGCCGACGATTGTGGCGTCACCCGAATCGGAAATCCACACTTTGTCAGTCAGACCGCTGTTGAGTCCTGGCACGTAGGGCATCCAGTCCCATCCGGCCGATGAGAGGTAATTGGGGCTTCCCTGATTGGCAAGAGGTTGTTGGGGTATGTCGACAACCACGACGAGGGTGTTGTCGCCGTCGCGTAGGGCAATATCGGTTACGTCGAAGCGTCCGCGATGCATGAACCCGTCTAGCACTCCGAGCTGTCGTCCGTTGAGATAGACGGTGCCGCGGCGGTTTATGCCGTCAAAATTAAGCCATAGACGATTGCCGCTCAGTTTACCGGGTATGCGGAAGTTGGTGCGGTAGGCCATCGATCGGTCATATTTCTTTCGGTCGACACAATGGATATTGTCACCGAAATTCGGATCTTTCTCCATTCCGGCAACAACGAATGAATTGAATGCTGTGCCCGGAACGACGGCGTCGACCCACCCGGACGCATCATATCCGTTGTCGGTAATTTCATCAATCCTGACCTCATCGGCCGGGCATATTTTCCATTGCGTTGCAGGCGAATGGAGATATTCCGTAGCAGCATAGGCTGTGAAGCCACCCGGAAGCATCAAGAGAGAGAAAGCGATTTTCAAAGCTTTATTCATGGCAGATACTTTATTTGTTAATATGCTTGGTTTGTCAAAATCGGCAATATTTGTGATTAATAATAAACGAGATTACCGTTATGCGTTATGACAAAATTACTTCAAAAAAAGCCACAAAACAATCAACAAAAAAGCAAATTGTGGAAAGAATTGCCTATCCTTGACTCCCACGACGAAAATGTATCAAAATTTGCACTATCTTAGCACCCGCTTCTGCAATATTCTTTTGATGGAAGTTCAATGTTAGGTTATTTAGCCTATTCCGTTGGGGTATTCTTTGAGGTAGGCTTCGCAGGCTTCGCACAGTTCGTCGTACCATTCTTTGCCGAAGCGGGCTGTCAGGGGACCTTCGAGGAATTGGTAGAGGCGCAGGCCGAGTTTGCGGCCGAGGGTTTCGGCCGGACGGCATATCTTCCAGCGGTGGTAATTTACGGCTATGAAGTCGGGATATTCAGTCAGCCGGAGAGGGTAGAGGTGGCATGACGCGGGTTTGAGGAAGTCGATGCGTCCTTCGCGGCACGCTTTCTCTATCGCGCAAAGACATTTGCCGCCGGGACCGTAGCATGTGAACGCGCAGTTGCGGCCGTCGACGATTGTTGTCACGAGGTCGCCCTCCTCGTCGGTATAGGCGACTCCGTTTTCCTCCACTTCGCGAAGTCCGGCGGGTATCATGTCGTCTTTAATCAGAGGCAGAACTTCCTCTATGCGTTTTACCTCTTCGGGCGTCACGGGTGCGCCGGCGTCACCCTCTATGCAGCACTGGCCGAGACATGCGTCAAGGTCGCAGCAAAAGAATTGTTCGGCAAGGTCGAGCGAGACCAGTACATTTTGTATCTGTAACATAACTTTTTCTTCGTCCATGATTGATGTTAGTAATTTGTCGGATGCCTGACAATATCTATCGGAACATGACGGTGGTCACTCCGATAAGTCGGTCATAGCGCTCGCCGCGACGCCGGGTGTACACTTTGACAAGATATTCGTTGCGGGTCTGGTAGAAATCACCTTCTATGACTGATGTCGAGGCGGCGCTGTCGCTGCTTCCCGCATTGACTGTGAGATACTGGTAGTTGTAGGCACCCTGTTTGAGAAGGAGCGTCTTCTCATACCGTCCCGTCGCACGGTTGTAGGTCATAAGCGACTGCGGGTCGAAGCGCCTCGATGTGAAATCACCGTCGAGAAATATATATTTACCCGGCAATTCCGGAGCGTCGAGCGTGAAGTGTGTCACCACGTAGTCAGCCTCGGTATCGGAATTTGACGAGTTGTATTCGCGCACGAAGAAGCGTCCGCTTTGTGTCTGGTCGTAGATGTATTTGTCGGCCGAACGGGGATAGTCGGTCGTCAGCGTGGCGTGATAATACGGGTCGTAATAGTCCACGCTCTCTACATTCATGCCGGGATAGGTGGTAGATACCGTCTCCATGCGGCGGTATTCGTTGCCGGCGGGGAAGATAAGCGGGCGCAGATGTTCGTAATATGCGGTCTTTCCTGAAACGCGCAGCGGCTGCCGTACCATGACCTCATTGTCAAGTCGTCCGTTCTGGCTCACGTATACCATCATGTCGTTGAACACATCCTCGACTTTTGCATTTGTGGCGTCGACAGTCACCGATACCTGCTGGTGTGCGTCATTGTAGTCTATGTCGGTCACGCCGAGCACGTCGGCCGTTACCGTTGCCGTGGATTCCGAAACCATAAACCGTGCCTGTAACAGCGTCGTTTCGGGGTCGTCGTCGCGGTAGACGCGCAGGAGATAGTTGCCCGATACCTTAAACCTGAACCGGTCGTTGGGAAGCGTTATGCGGTAGTTGACATAATGGGTGGCCGCAAGTTGTGAGTATTCGTAATCGTCGACATTCCCGAAATTGAATCCGTCGAGAAATTCCGACTCGACGAGCGACGACTGTGTCCAGTTGGCATTGCAATGCATCAGCGAGTAGCGCAGATAGGAATTGCTTTCAGTGATTTCGTCAAATGAAATTGTCAGCTCGTCGCCGGAGTCCAACATCAGTACCGGAGGTGCCATGTAATTGTCGTTGACACTGATGCGGAGGGTATGGAACGAATCGTCAAAAATCCCGGTCATGGTATCTTTCGCCCATGCCGATACAGCCGCCAACAGGAATAATATGACTGTCTGACCTCTTACCATTGTATAGGCGTGATGCCGTGGGCCTGAAGATATTCGTTCGCACGCGAAAAATGTCGGTTGCCGAAAAATCCGCGGTGAGCCGAGAGGGGAGAAGGGTGTACAGATGTCAGTACCAGATGCTTGCTGCGGTCGATGAGTTTCCCTTTATTTATGGCATAGCTTCCCCAAAGCAGAAACACTAAATGCTCCCTGTTGGCTGACAAGGCGGCGATTGCGGCATCGGTAAGCGTCTCCCACCCGCGTGAAGCATGCGATGCGGCGCGTCCCTGCTCTACGGTAAGCACCGAGTTGAGCATGAATACGCCTTGCCGTGCCCAGCGTGACAGGTCGCCGTCAGACGGCGCTGCGGCTCCGGTGTCGGAGGACACCTCCTTGAAGATATTTATGAGCGAAGGGGGATAGGGAACGCCCGGATTTACCGAAAAGCACAGTCCGTTGGCCTGCCCCGGCCCGTGATATGGGTCCTGTCCGAGTATGACGACCTTCACCTTGTCAAAAGGACATGCATCAAATGCCGCGAATATTTTTGACGCGGGGGGATACACCGTTGTGGTGGCGTATTGAGCCCTCACAAAGTCGGTGAGAGTCTTGAAATATGGCATTTCCCATTGCTCGGCAAGTGCCTTGTGCCAGCTTTCCTCTATTCTTACATTCATAAAATTGCCGTGTTTATATTAAATCGTAGTCGCGTGAGTCGCAAAAAACGTACGATTGATTTGCAAAAATACAAATAAACGATTAATTTTGCACAACGCAAAGCGCAAATTCAGCGAATAAAACGGTCAGCAGAAATTTGCGAAGCATTATGTCTCCGTAGTTCAATGGATAGAATATTGGATTCCGGTTCCAACGATTGGGGTTCGACTCCCCACGGGGATACAAATTTTTGAGCCGACTTTAGAAAGTTGGCTCTTTTACTATCTGCAATATCTTAAACAAACCATATCATGAAAATACGCTGTATGTCCATGCTGCTCGCAGCCGCAATCGGTATACCCTTGGTATCTGGTGTATCACGGCCTCTTGAATCTGCCGATGTGTCTGCAAATATCCCGGGAGAGAATATCTACCCGCGCTTTTCATCCTCCGACGGCACATTTTTGCTTGATGGCAAGCCGTTCGTCATAAAGGCAGCGGAGCTGCATTATCCGCGTATTCCGAAAGAATATTGGGAACACAGGATACAGATGTGCAAGGCTCTCGGCATGAATACTATCTGCCTGTATGTGTTCTGGAATTCCCATGAGCCGGAAATGGATAAATTTGACTTTTCGGGACAGAACAATCTGCGCGGGTTCGTGGAACTTTGTGCCGCCAATGGCATGAAAGTCATCCTGCGTCCCGGCCCCTATGTATGCGCCGAGTGGGAAATGGGCGGCCTGCCCTGGTGGCTGTTGAAGAAGAAGGATATACGGCTTCGTGAGCAGGACCCGTTTTTCCTCGAGAGAGTCGATAAGTTTCAGAAAAAAGTCGCTGAACAGGTAGGCGATCTTACTATCGCCCACGGCGGACCGATAATCATGATACAGGTTGAAAACGAATACGGCTCATACGGCAAGGATAAGCCATACGTCTCCGCAATCCGTGATATGCTGCGTGATAATTTCGGTGATGACGTGACTCTGTTTCAGTGTGACTGGTCATCCAACTTCCTTGACAATGGTCTTGATGATTTGCTTTGGACAGTCAATTTCGGGACAGGTGCCAACATCGACCAGCAGTTTGCTCGGCTTAAGGAGGTGCGTCCCGACAGCCCGCTTATGTGTTCCGAGTTCTGGAGCGGCTGGTTCGACAAATGGGGCGCCAACCATGAGACTCGTCCGACCGCCGACATGATAGCGGGCATAGACGAGATGTTGTCAAAGAATATATCATTCAGTCTGTATATGACTCACGGCGGCACCAACTGGGGCCATTGGGCTGGAGCCAATTCTCCCGGCTTCGCTCCCGATGTGACATCCTACGATTATGACGCGCCGATAAGCGAATCCGGCGCTCCAACGCCAAAGTATTGGGCGCTACGCGAGACGTTGTCGAAATATACCGGAGGAGATAAACTTCCCAAAGTACCCGCGGCGATACCTGTAACAAAGGTACCCGAGTTTTCGTTTACCGAAGTCGCACCTCTCGTCGACAATCTTCCGTCACCGCGACATGATGCCGATATAAAGACTATGGAGGAATATGACCAGGGATTCGGCTCAATACTCTACCGCACCACGTTGCCCGAATTGTCGTCGCCCGCACTCCTTACCGTGGACGAGCCGCATGATTTCGCTCAGGTATTTGTCGACGGCAAGTATGTCGGCAAACTTGACCGCCGTAACGGAGAGAAAGAACTTATGCTTCCGGCATGCCGGAAAGATGCCACGCTCGACATTCTCGTCGAGGCAATGGGACGTATCAATTTCGGGCGCGCCATAAAGGATTTCAAAGGAATAACCGGCAATGTGACTCTTACGGTCGATAATGACGGCTACAAATGGGTGAGCGACTTAAAGAACTGGCATGTATTCAATATCAATGATGCCTATGACATTTACACTGCGATGTCGTTCCGGCCAGTTTCCGAAGTCGGTAAAACCGATGGCAGGTATCCGATAGGTGTCTATCGCGGTCGTTTCAACCTCAAGAAACCGGCCGATACGTTTCTTAACTTCGAGACGTGGGGGAAAGGACTTGTTTACGTCAACGGCCATCCTATGGGCCGTATCTGGGAAATAGGCCCGCAGCAGACTCTCTACATGCCCGGCTGCTGGCTTAAGAAGGGGGAGAATGAAATTCTCGTTTTTGATGTAGTCGGACCGCGCGAGGTTGTCTGCGAAGGGCTGACAGAACCAAAACTTGACCAATTGCTTGTCAAGAAACGTCAGATTCATCGGGAGGAGGGCGAATCTCTTGACCTGTCGGAAGAAAAGGTTGCGTTTACCGGCTCATTCCACCCCGGCAACGGCTGGCAGGAGGTCAGGTTTACCCCCGTACGCGGACGCTATGTCTGTATAGAGGCTGTCGATGCCATTGACGGCAGCGACATTGCCGCAATAGCCGAGATGTACCTCCTTGATGAAAATGGCGGACGGCTTTCACGCGAACCGTGGACAGTAATGTATGCCGACAGTGAGGATACAAATGCGACCAATCGCTCGGCCGACAAGACCTTTGACCTTCAGGAATCGACATATTGGCAGACTGAAGCCGGTATGCCGTTCCCGCACTCAATCGTAATTGACTTGGGCACTTCCCGCAATATATCCGGATTCAGCTGCTTGCCACGTATGGAAGCTGAAGTACCCGGTGCTATAAAAGATTTCAGAATCTATGTGAAAGATACCCCTTTCATATTCTGAGTTCATATTCTGACAAAAAATAAGGCAGAACAATCACATACTTAATTATTGTTTTGTCCTATACGCGCGTGCCTTCGCTTTGTGCATCCCCACATACTTGGAGAAAAATCCCCTCGTGACATGATAAACTCCCCAAAACAACGGCATCCTCCCTTTCCGCCATGCCCGCCATGCAAACAACGGCACGCGCGGAATGCCTAATATGCCATACGCAAGACGAATGTAAGCTCCATGTGACATTGCTACACGGAAATCTGTTACCCTTCGGTAGCCAATAGAAATACCTAAATGTTCCACTATTGTTATAGGGAAAAATCTGCATTTTAAGCCGGCTTGTCGGCAATCAAGAATGAATAGTGGGTCATCGCAGCTTGCCAATGGAGCATTTATACCAAAATTCGTGTCAAAACGTATATTACCGATTGATTTGCGTCGAAATGCTATTTCAAATGATGTAACACTGTATCCTTTTGGCATATGTTTAGTAAAATCTATTTCTTCTGCCGGATAATACACCGGTTCACCGCTATGACGGAATGTGGCGACATCGATATCCGGATATTTCTCCAAACATTCAATCACTGTCGTTAGTGATTCGGGAGTATATCTTAAATCATTGTCAGCGATAAGACAATTGGGAGCAACTGATGTTGCAATCCCCGCATTTCTGTTATTGCTTGAGCCGAGCGATAATTCTTTATGTACTTCGACGTCGTCACGCATCAGAGACGTAGGGATTCCTTCATCATTTGGCATTTGCCATGTAACTATGTAATGCACGCCGTCGACTTTCGGCAGTGACATTTCCGCTACTTTCCTTAGTCCGTCATTGCCGTGAGTGGCGATGAGAACATCCAACTTTCGTATAGTATTGTAGTTTGCTATCATAATTTTGATATCCAGAAATCAAGAAAACGATTGGCGACAACCATTACATCATTATGCTTAATTACAAAATCACGACTTTTAATGCCTCTTTCGCTCATTCTTTCAGGTTGTAATACGGCTCTTTCGATTGAACGGAAAAGTGCGTCATCATCGTCAGGTACTGCGTTGATGATAGGGTGGTTGTATTTTTCATTGATGAAATCATAATATTCGGGTTCTCCCCCCGATACAACTGTTTTCCCCATAGCCATCGCAAGTAGTGCATTGGTCGCCGGGGTGTATGAGTATAACTGGTCAAGTACGATATCTGCCTCGCGTAGTCGTTGTAAGTAGTCAGAGTAAGGAAGATTTTCGACAATGTCGAGTGTACAAGCCTTAGGATGAGCTTCGACAACACGTTGAGCCGCTACCTGTAATTTGTCAGTTCCCTTTTCAAGAAGACGTCCGGCATGGCGCCCTAAAAAAATTCGTGTTTTTCTTCCGGTTGGATTGGTACCGACATAATCAATCGTTGTTGTGTCCACAGGTATTCCACCATAGGCAAGTTTCTCTTCGGGCAAGAGTGAGCGACAAATTTCGTGATACTCATATAGTGCGGTCACAGAACCCGCCGACCGCGAATAAATATCGTTACACAATGATGTCAGTTCCGGTGCAAACCATCTTTTTATATCATCCTCGCTGGCATGAGCATATTCTGAGGGCGTTCCGTTGATATGAAATTCGCTATATCGTATAGGCGGATTCTTCCCGAGGCATGTGTCAATATAATGTGGGTCGGCACTTAGTACGCACGTAAAAACCCGGTGATTGTGCGTTATCAGGTAATCAAAAATCTTGTGTAATCTTTTGGGCTTGAGTGTGGCGAAATATTTGTATAATGACACTACATCATATCCCGAAAAACGTTTTGCAAGCATGCTTTTGATTTTAAGCCAAAGCATCAGGCCACCCGCTTTTCCGGGGAGCGGGCGCGACAGGTCGATGTTCCTCTCCGTATCCATCCACTTCGAACCGTCTGAAGCTACTGTGACATCGTGCCCCATGCGGCGCAGCCCTTGAGCAAGGCAATTGTGGAAATTGCTTGCATCGCCCAAAAGCAGGATTCTGAGTGGTCTGTCCTCGTTTTGGCTGTATCTGTTATCTGTTAGTTCGGACATAATGCAAAAATAAGCAAATTTCATGAAAATATTGCGATGATAAGAGCAAGTTCAAACTCTTTTTATTCTCTTGATGTTGTAACTGATACTCATACTGACTATTAACTAATAAAAATTGTATGGATAAGAAAAGACTTACCGCTGAAAACGGGCGCCTTATCGCCGACAACCAGAATGTCCCGACCGCCGGTCACCCCGGTTCGCTCATTGCTCAGGACCCTTGGTATCTTGAGAAAATAGCTCATTTCGACCGCGAGGTAATCCCCGAACGACGTATGCACGCCAAAGGCTCCGGCGCTTTTGGCACATTTACCGTCACAAACGATATCTCAGAATTTACCCGTGCATCTATCTTCTCGGAAATAGGGAAGCAGACGCCGTGCCTTGTAAGGTTCTCAACCGTTGCCGGTGAACGTGGAGCGGCCGATGCCGAGCGCGACATCCGCGGTTTCGCAATGAAATTTTATACCGACGAAGGCAACTGGGATCTCGTCGGCAACAACACTCCCGTATTCTTTTTGCGTGACCCCCTGAAATTCCCCGACCTCAATCATGCCATCAAGCGCGACCCGCGCACCGGCATGCGCAATCCGGTTTCCAACTGGGATTTCTGGACACTCCTTCCCGAAGCCTTGCATCAGGTCACAATCACCATGTCGCCGCGAGGCATTCCCGCATCGTTCCGCCACATGCACGGTTTCGGAAGCCATACTTACAGTTTCATCGACAAGGATAACCGCCGCACGTGGGTAAAATTTCATTTCCGCACCTTGCAGGGTATAAAGAACCTTACCGATGAAGAAGCCGCTGCCATTATCGCCAAAGACCGCGAATCCCACCAGCGCGACCTGTTCGAGGCTATCGAGCGGGGCGACTTTCCCCGCTGGAAACTCCAGATACAGTTAATGACCGAAGATGAGGCGCGCCTGTATCACATCAATCCGTTCGACCTCACAAAGGTATGGTATCACAAGGATTTCCCGTTGCGCGACGTAGGCATTCTCGAACTCAACCGCAATCCCGATAATTTCTTTGCCGAAATCGAGCAGGCCGCATTCAATCCCGCAAATATTGTCGACGGAATCGGATTTTCCCCTGATAAAATGCTTCAGGGACGGCTTTTCTCCTACGGCGACGCCCAGCGTTATCGTCTCGGCGTGAACCATAATCTCATTCCTGTGAATCAGCCGAAATCCCCCTCGCATTCCTATCACCGCGACGGCAGGATGCGCACCGACGGCAATCTGGGCTCAACAATATCCTACGAACCCAACAGTTTCGGCGAATGGCAGGATACTCCCTCGCTCAAAGAACCACCGTTGCCTCTCCACGGCGATGCCTACAGTTATGACGAACGCCAATACGACGACGATTACTACACGCAGCCAGGCAAACTGTGGCGATTGATGAGCGATGTAGACAAGAAACTTACATGCACGAATACGGCCGCCCAGATGCAGGGTGTACCTTTATTTATCATGCAGCGCCACGTCCGTGCCTGCCATAATGCCGACCCCGAGTATGGCACTATGCTTGCGGATGCTCTCGGTATAAGCCTTGCTGAAGCCTTAGTGGCCGAGGACCCGGCTCATCCGGTATGGGACAAAAGGAATATTCCCGGGAAATAGTATCGTAAGCAATGAAAAAAATAGAGCATTACAAAACTAAATCTTCTGCAGTCGATCATAGCCTTTGGCGCTTTGCTCGGCAAAGGCGATGATTAACCGCGGAAGATTTAGGTTTGCACCCCCCCGGTAGTTATTTCTTTATGTCGAAACCGCGCCCTTTCAAAGCTTCAAGCATTTCATATCCTATCGCTTCGTCATAATAGGAAAGGATATGTCTGAGCCAGTCGTTGTCCGACGTACCTCCGGCGCGGGTCGCATTGTACTGTTTTATTTCAGCATCATATGCTTTAAGCTCCGGAAGCATATCATCCTTACGGTAACCGTTATGATGTATGAGCAGCGAAGCAGGCATCTTGGGCTTCATGTCGGGCATCTCGCGTGGCACCCCGAGCGACAGACCGCATACCACGAACACTCCCTCCGGCAATCCGAGCGTTTCGGCTACTGCCCTTGGATTGGCAGTACGTGCATATCCTATGCAGCAACAGCCGAGGCCAACCGAGTCGGCTGCTGCCACAGCGCTCATCATCGCCAGTGATGCGTCGACAATGCCCACGATTACTCCGTCCATCGTATTGCGGAATGCCGGCATCTCGACTCCTTCACTTTTGGCAAACCCGCCTATACGGTTGTAGTCTATGCAGAATGCCATGAATCTGTTGCTGGTCTTGATTTGTTTCTGTCCGATTATCTCATAGAGCTTTTCTTTGATTGTCTGGTCGTCTACATCTATGACCGTGAACTGTTGGCCGTTGTAGCTTGTAGGAGTATTCCGTATCGCTTCGTAGATGAAATCGAGCTGTTCCTGAGTGATTGCCTCGCGCTCGAAACGCCTTATCGAACGACGGGTCAGCAATGTATCCTTTACTGATTTGCTTTCCATAACACAATATTAAACGTTATTATATCTCTATAACGATAAAAATACTATCTTTGTTGCATGAAAGCAATCGAACGACAACAGTGGGAGAGCCGTACCGAGCTGCTCCTCGGAGCCGAAGCCGTGGAGCGCCTTGCCCGCGTCCGTGTCATAATATTCGGCATGGGAGGCGTAGGCAGCTGGGTCGCCGAGACGCTTGTGCGTACCGGAGTATATCATCTCGATATTGTCGACTTTGACAATGTCGCGCCCTCCAACATAAACCGTCAGCTGCCCGCACTGTCCTCCACTGTCGGACAATCCAAAGTCGAGGTAATGAAGCAACGTCTTATGTCAATAAATCCGCAGGCATCTGTCACGGCCTACAATATGCTCTACACTCCGGATACGGCCGACTTATTTGACCTCAGCACCTACGACTACGTCATAGATGCAATCGACTCCCTGCGCGATAAAGTACTGCTGATACAGCGTGCCACATCATCCCGTTGCCGGTTCTTCTCGTCGATGGGCGCAGCACTCAAGACCGATCCGACACGCATACGCGTCGATGAATTCTGGAAGGCCAAAGGTTGCCGCCTCGCAGCCGCTTTGCGCACCCGCTTCAAACGCTCCGGCGAGCTTCCACGCCGTAAATTCAAGGTAGTTTATTCCGATGAAATAGTCGAGAACCGAGGCGAGAATCACGACACCTATTCCACCGACAAAATATCCAAGCCTACGGTCAACGGTTCGCTAATGCAGGTGACCGCCACTTTCGGCATAATCCTTGCCTCGCTTGTCATCAACCATTGCGCCGCAGCCTCCGATACCTGAGCAGTTCATCAGCCGATAATTAAAGTACCCAACAGGATAGAAAAGCGCAGCCTATACATAGGAAAGCGCGGCCTGGATATTGATAATAGCATGGTTTGTATAATGCAGCTCAAATAGCGGAGGGCCGCAGGCCCGGTGGTGTCACTATCCCCGTCCGACGCGTAGCGGAGGGCGGGGTAAAAGGGAATAAGTGGTGCGAGCCCACGGAGAGGGCGAGAGTGTGATTTCGGCTGCCTTATTTGAATTCTGTGCATAATTACAACCCCGTTTCGCTACCTTCCCAAAAGATGCCTCACCGCCGCTATCGGGTGATAGATTATCATCCTTTTGCCGCTCCATCTCATCACAGCACCTATACGTTCACGCATATCTTTACGGTAGCAATGTATCATGCATCTGCGGCAGGTCGGTTTCCCGTCTCCGTGCGGACATCGCGACAGCCTCGCGAGAGCGTATGCCAATAGTTCCGAGCATTCCCCGCATAAATCTCCGTCCGAAGCATGACAGTGCCCTTGGCAATACATCCGTATCATCGTCTCTACCGTCTTTTTCTCCCGCTCAATCCTCTTGCCCATTGATAATAAAAATAAAAAGGCGCCCCATAAGAATATCCATCTATGGGACGCCGTAATATTATACCGGATGATTATTTGCCGAAGTAGCGTTTGTAAAGACCGGCGAAACCTTGTCCGTGACGGGCTTCATCTTTTGCCATTTCGTGAACGGTATCGTGGATAGCGTCAAGACCCTGCTCTTTTGCATTGCGGGCTATGCGCATCTTGTCGGCATTTGCGCCGGCTTCTGCCTGCATGCGCTTTTCGAGGTTGGTCTTGGTATCCCATACGCAGTCACCGAGGAGTTCGGCGAATTTTGCTGCGTGTTCAGCTTCCTCGAATGCATAGCGGCGGAAAGCCTCGGCAATTTCGGGATAGCCTTCGCGGTCAGCCTGACGTGACATTGCCAGATACATACCCACTTCGCCGCATTCGCCGTTGAAGTGTGCGTTGAGGTCCTTTATCATCTCCTCGCCTGTACCTTTTGCTACGCCGATTTCGTGTTCGGTCACGAATGTAAGTTCAGCTTCAGTATCAAGTTCTTTGAATTTGCTTTTGGGTGCGCCGCATATAGGGCATTTTTCAGGAGCTTCATCTCCTTCATGTACGTAGCCACAAACTACGCAGATAAATTTCTTGTGCATGATGTTGTGATAATTAGATAATTATACTTCTTTTTACAATTTATGCCGCACGTGGATATTCTGTATTATCCTCAAATGCAGGTATACAAAATTATTAAAAGACCGATTAATTTGCAAATGATTTTCCATATTTTTTGGTCCCGGTTAGTTAATATATATTATCGGGGCACCCCATGTTTTGCGGCCGTATGTATTCTCCACGGTTTCATCGTCAGAAGGTATAAAAATAGGGGACATCAGGCGATGTCCCCTATTTATAATGATAAATGAAAATGTCTCGTTTAAGGGATAAGATTGTGTGCGCGGAACACCTTCTGTATCTTCTCCAGTGCGGTGGTCACCTGCTCGTGGGTATGAGTGGCCATCAGCGAGAAGCGTATGAGTGTGTCGTGCGGAGCCACTGCCGGCGATACCACGGGGTTGACAAAAATACCTTCGTCGAAGAGGTCGCGGGTTATGGCGAAAGTCTTGAAATTGTCGCGTATGTAGAGAGGGATAATCGGAGTCGAAGTGTTGCCGATTTCGCAACCCATGTTGCGGAAACCTTCGAGGGCGAAGTTGGTCACCTCCCAGAGTTTTTCCTGACGCTCGGGTTCGGTCTGCATTATCTCGAGTGCTTTAAGCGCGGCGGCTGTGGAGGCCGGAGTGATTGATGCAGTGAATATGTACGAGCGTGAATGGTGACGCAGGAAGTTGGTTATCTCTTTGTCAGTAGCGATAAAACCGCCGAGCGATGCAAACGATTTTGAGAATGTGCCCATCACGAGGTCTACATCGTCGGTCACGCCGAAATGGTTGCACGTACCGCGGCCGCCTTCGCCGAACACGCCGATGCCGTGAGCTTCGTCCACCATCACCGATGCGTTGTATTTCTTGGCCAAACGTACTATCTCGGGAAGATTGGCTACATCGCCCTCCATAGAGAATACGCCGTCGGTCACTATGAGTTTCACTTTGTCAGGGTCACACTTCTGAAGCTGCTTTTCAAGCGACTCCATGTCGTTGTGCTTGTATTTGAGCGACTGAGAGAACGACAGACGTCGGCCTTCTATGATTGATGCGTGGTCCTGCTCGTCCCATAATATATAGTCCTCGCGGCCGGTAAGGCATGATACCACGCCGAGATTTACCTCAAAACCGGTGGAGTAAATCATTACATCTTCTTTGCCGATGTATTTGGCAATCGCTGCCTCAAGTTCTTTGTGCAAATCAAGCGTACCGTTGAGGAAAGGCGAACCGGCACATCCGGTTCCGTATTTCTTCGTCGCTTCTATCGCTGCTTCTTTGATGCGGGGGTCGTTGACAAGACCGGTGTAACAGTTGGAACCGAACATCAGCACTTTCTTGCCATTGATGATTACTTCGGGATCCTGCTCGGAGGAGATGGCGCGGAAATATGGATAGATTCCTGCTGCTTTGGCTTTCTGCGGCTCTTGATACTGTGCTAATTTAGCCTGTAATAGCTTCATAGTTTATGTGATAATGATACAATGATGATAAACTATCTGATTGACTGCTTGTGACGTTTCCGTCAATTTAGGCTGCAAAGATAACATAAATATGCGAATAATTGACTAATTGTTTCGAAAAAAATGACCCTCAAATAATGTTTTTTATGATTTTTTTCAAACATGCGGGAGCAGGCAATTAACGTCCGGCCGTCAAAAAAATGCCCTATAATACTATCCTCTCCACAATCTTATAAATCATATATGACTTATTGGGCTTATTCGACTTATTCACCTTAGCCTTTATGTCCCCCATTACTAAAAAATACCCGTTCGGCTAAACTTTTTTAATTGGAATGATGTTTAAAAGTCGTGAGTCCTCGTGAATTGGAAATCAACCTCTTCGGCTCATACTTAATGATTACTAATCTTCAACTATTGATTGATTATGGATAAGAAAAGCATCAAAGGCACGCAGACCGAGAAAAATCTCCTCGCATCTTTTGCAGGCGAGAGTCAGGCCCGCAACCGTTACACCCTCTTCGCACAGAAAGCCATTGAGGAAGGTTATCAACAGATTGCCTCGGTATTTCTCGAGACTGCCGGACAGGAGTTGAGCCATGCGCAGCAGTTTTTTGCCAAGCTCGAAGGCGGCATGGTGGAAATCACAGCAGGCTATCCGGCCGGAGTTGTCGGCGACACTCAGACAAATCTTGCCGAGGCCGCAGCCGGCGAGCGCGAGGAGTGGAGCGCATTGTATTCTACATTCGCACAGACCGCACAGGATGAGGGTTTCCCCGAAATCGCCACGCTCTTCAAAAATGTTGCAAAGGTTGAAATCGAGCACGAAAAACGCTATCTGAAACTTCTTGAACGTCTTTCGTCAGGCACTGAATTTTCACAGGAAGAACCGGTAGAATGGATGTGCCGTAACTGCGGTTTTGTGTTCACAGGCAAATCCGCGCCCAAGAAATGTCCCGTTTGCGGTAAAGACCAAGGCTGGTTCGAGCGCAAGCAGCAGAACTATTGAAAGTAAAGCATATTGGGGGGCCTTAGGAAAGTCACCCTCTATAAAAATAGCTCATTAAAATAAATATTCGCAAAACCAAAGACAACGGAAGCCCTTCCACCACTCGGAACCGGCTTCCGTTGCCTTTTGCATATAATCCCATCAGTATCGGAGCATGTAGCAGACACTAATATATCGGAAATAATCCACCATCTTGTAGGGCTTCACCCGCATGCTGTATACTTAAGCTGAGTTGACAGGGGATAGGGGCGGGGGCGTCTCGCCCCCGTGGTAACTTTCCGCAGTTGAAAACCGCGGCTACTATGTAAAGTCTCTTGATAGTCAATCATATAGTAGCCGCGGGTTTCAACCGCGGAATATTAAAGCCGAGTTCTGCAACACCCTCGGTGTCATGGTATCTGCCACACTTCATATGTAAATAAAAAAAGCTGCGTTTCCGCAGCTTTTTCACTATTTTTTCTTTTCGTTGGAAAACCGGTTTGGAAACTCCAGATGCAGCCGTGGCCGTCGCATGGCGCGTATTATCAGGAACGCTCCCAGCAGTATGAACGGCACGCTTAGCCATTGTCCCATATTCAGCGTCATCTGCGATTCAAATGCAACCTGGTCATTCTTGACGAACTCAATCAGGAACCGGCATGTAAACAATATCACAAGGAAAACACCGAATATAAGTCCCGGCCGTTCCTCGTCATTGCGTTTCCAATACATCCACATCAGCAGTCCGAACAATGCAAGATAGCACAGCGCCTCATAGAGTTGCGTCGGATGACATGCCTGTCCCGGAAACTCCGACCCCCGCAGATAGATGAATCCCCATGGCAAGTCGGTGGGATGACCGTATATCTCCGAGTTAAACAGGTTGCCTATACGTATAAGCGCCCCTACAAGCGCCGTCGGTATGACTATGCGGTCAAAAGTCCATAGCGGACTTTTCTTCGTAGTGAATATCGAAAACAATATCACGCATACGATGATGCCGATCGCACCTCCGTGGCTCGCAAGGCCCCCTTCCCATATATATAATATGTGGAGCGGATGCTGGGAATAGACCTCCCATTCGTAGAAGAACACATGCCCTAAGCGCGCGCCTATGATAGTGCCGGCTCCTAACCACAGCAGAAGCACGCCGAGCCATTTCTCGGGTGCGCCTTCATGGCGGAACATCTTCTCCACTATCTTGTAGCCGACGAGAAAACCGATGGCAAACATCAGTCCGTACCATCTCACCTCAATACTTCCGAGATGAAACAGCACCGGGTCGGCGTTCCATGTTATGACTGCTGATATCGGGCTCATACGAGATGTTTTACCAGTTCCTCACGGTCGCCGTCCAGCAGGTCTATCACCGGAATTTCAATCATCGTGTATGCTCCCGGAGCCTGACGCATCGCAGCGCGGGCGGTGTCTACGAGTATCTGGGCGGTCAGTGCAGGATTGTTGATTGACATGTTGAACTCGAAGCGCTGGTTCTGGGTGCATCCCGATACGCCTTTGCGCACCATGTGTACGCCGTGACCCATATCCTTCACTTCGTCGACCGATGCCACTGCCATCACATGCGTTTCATCCGATGCGAAATAGGGATCGGCCTTTACGGCTGCTGCCACGTCTTCCAGGCGCGCGCCATCCTCAAGTTCCACATACACCATGCGGCGGTGTATGCCCGTTCCGAGGGGTATTGTCATTGACAGCGCGTTCTTTACGCCCGGTTTCGACTTTACGCATACGGTGTGTCCCATCGACATGCCGGGACCGAAATTGGTATAGGTGATACCCTTGGGTGCGGCAGCCTGCATCAGCGTGCGCACTATCGAGTCGCTTCCCGGGTCCCATCCGGCCGATATTATCGCTACCGTGCCGTTGGCCTTGGCTATGGCGTCAAGATTGCGGCGCAGCTCGGCTATCGAAGTGTGTATGTCGTAAGAGTCTACCGTATTGATACCTTTGGCAAGATATTCAGCCGCATATTTCTCGACTTCGCGGGTAGGGGTGCAGAGTATGGCTACATCAACTTTCCCGAGTTCATCGATGTCGGTTGTTACTTTGTAAGGTGCCAGCTCGGCGGGTGTGTTGGCCGTAGAGCGGCGTACCACGCCGGCTATCTCGAAATCCTGGGCCTCTTTAAGAGCGTCAAGCACATAATGCCCGATGTTGCCATAGCCGACTATGGCTGCTTTGATTTTTGTCATAGTTTATCTGTTTATAATTTAGTTTAGTTGTAGGGACGCGATTTATCGCGTCCGCATCATCTTATGTAAGTAACTGTTCAAAATAAATTTAAACAGTTACTTATTTTACCCTTTGACTATGCTTTCGGTGTCGCGGGCTATCATCAGCTCCTCGTCAGTGGGCACCACCACCACTTTCACTCGTGATGCCGGAGTCGAGATGACAGTCTCCGTGCCGCGTGTACGGCTGTTGAGCTCGTTGTCGATTTCCACGCCCATGAACTTGAGCGGACGGCATACATTCTCGCGTACTCCCGTCTGGTTCTCGCCGACACCGCCGGTGAATACGATGATGTCCACACCACCCATCTCGGCTGCGTAAGCTCCGATATACTTCACGATGCGCTTCTCATACATCTCGAGAGCCAAGTGTGCGCGTTCGTTGCCGGCCTTGTCGGCATTCTCGATATCTCGCATGTCCGACGACATTTCGGTCACGCCTGCCACGCCGCTCTCCTTGTTGATGATGCGTTGCAGCTCGTCGACAGTGAGATTGTGGCGTTTCATCAGATAGGTGAGTGCGCCGGCATCGATGTCGCCTACGCGTGTACCCATCATCAGACCTTCGGTCGGAGTCAGACCCATCGACGTGTCCACACTCTTGCCGCCGTCTACCGCTGTGATAGAGCCGCCGTTGCCTATGTGGCAGGGGACAATCTTCTGCTTGGCCGGATCTACGCCGAGTATCTCGCATACGCGTCCCGACACATAGCGGTGTGAAGTGCCGTGGAAGCCGTAGCGGCGTACCCCGTCTTCGGTATAATATTTGTAGGGCAGGGCATACATGAATGAGCTTGCGGGCATCGTCTGGTGGAATGCGGTGTCAAACACGCCTACCTGCTTCACGTCGGGAAGTATCGACGAGATAGCCTCGATACCGGTCACGTTGGCCGGATTGTGCAGCGGTGCTAAGTCGTAGCAGTCCTTTATCTGCTGCATTACCTCGTCGGTGATCAGCACGCTCTTGTTGAACTTCTCGGCGCCGTGTACCACGCGGTGCCCCACTGCGTCAATCTCGTCGAAGCTCTTGATGCAACCCTCTTTGGGATCGGTCAGCAGATGGAGTATTGCGAGTACCGAAGCCTTGTGGTCGCTTTTGCCGAGTTCGATTATCTCTTTTGACCCGTCAGGGCGTTTGTATTTCAGGAAAGTTCCGTCAATTCCCACCTTTTCCACTCCGCCTTCGGCCATAGTGGAGTCATTGTCTGTATCTATCAGCTTGTATTTTACTGAGCTGCTGCCGCAGTTGAGCACGAGTATTTTCATTGTATGCCTGTTTTTATGTTTTGTAGTAATTATGATTGTCCTGTTTTTGGGGGGGATGGTTATTTGTCCTTTTTAAGACCGATGGCCTGGTTGCAGGTCATGATGATGGTCTTGTAAATATCCTCGGGATAGCAGCCTCTCGAAAGGTCGTTGACCGGAGCGGCAAGACCCTGAAGCACCGGGCCCACGGCCTCTACATTGCCGAGTCGCTGCACGAGCTTGTAAGCTATGTTGCCTACCTCAAGCGAAGGGAACACCAATACATTGGCGCGTCCGCTGAGCGGCGAGTTGGGAGCCTTCTTGTTGCATACGCTTGGCACGATTGCGGCATCCGACTGCAGCTCGCCGTCGAGTATGAGGTCGGGATTCATCTCGTGGGCTATGCGTGTAGCCTCGATAACCTTGTCTACGCGGTCATGGCGCGCGCTTCCCTTTGTAGAGAAACTGAGTATCGCCACTCGCGGCTCAATGCCTGCGATGTCGCGGGCTGTCTGAGCGGCCGATATTGCTATCTGGGCGAGTTCCGGAGCCGTAGGATCGGGCACTACCGCACAGTCGGCGAATACCAGTATGCCGTCAGTGCCGTAATTCAGCCCTTCGGGGAGAAGCATCAGAAACGCGCCCGACACCACGCTTATGCCCGGTTGCGTCTTGATGACCTGGAATGCCGCACGGAGCACATTGCCCGTCGTATTCATCGCGCCGGCCACCTGACCGTCAGCATCACCCGCCTTCACCATAAGGCAGCCGAGATAAAGAGGATTGGCCGTTGTCAGGCGCGCCTCCTCCTCGGTGATACCCTTAGTCTTGCGGAGTTGGTAAAACAGTGGCGCATATTTGTCAATCACCTTCTCGTCGCTCGGATTGACAATCTCAGCCTCCGATATATGGCTCAGATTCATGTCTTTGGCCATATGGTGTATCTCTTCGGGGTCGCCGATAAGTATTATCTTTGCAATTCCGTCGGCAATGATACGGTCGGCGGCGGTAAGTGTACGGGGCTCAGTGCCCTCGGGGAGTACTATGCGTTGCGGATTCTCTTTTGCGCAGCGTGTCAGACGGTCAAAAAGTTTCATCGTTTAGTATTTTAATGGTTAAATACTTCATCCCTAAGGAATGCTTTCGGTAGGAATGCAATTCAGTTTTATGTATAATCGTTTAATATATTATTACAGACAGTCACCTGTCATTTATGCATACTGAATCTCATCCGGTGTATGTATCAATTCACTTATGTACATCAGCCATGCATGTAAAATATATAATGTCATACCGACTGCAAATTTACAACCTTTTAAATAAAAAATACGTCAAAATAATACTTTTTTCACCACTCCAATCCCATATAAAACTCAAAATATATGAACAAATTTATAGTGACGCGCTTCAATGCTGTTTGCTTAAACTGAGTTGAGTGGAGCGGGGGCGTCTCGCCCCCGTGGTAACTTTCAGTGTGCAAGAATAATACTACGAGGGCGGAGACGCCCTCGCCCCATCCTAAGTCGTTAACTTAAGGATGTAAGTGGTCTTGCATAACTTCCAATAGTAGGGACGCACGGTCTGTGCGTCCGGAAAACAGCTGTTGATTATCAATGTATTATCGGACGCACAGACCGTGCATCCCTACCTTGTTTACCGAAATTTCGCAGTTTCGCAACATCCGCGGAAGGTTCGGCTTTTGCGACACCCGAAACTCCACCGAATCCCTCGACTGCAAAAAGAAGCAACGGAGAGCGAAAAAATCACCCTCCGTTACTTCTTTAAGGTCTTGTAGCATGCAATTATTTAGCTACGTTTACGCGGCGCTCTTTGATACGAGCTTTCTTGCCGGTAAGGTTGCGCAGATAATAAAGTTTTGCACGACGTACTTTACCATACTTGTTGACTGTGATTGAGTCGATAAACGGCGACTCGATGGGGAAGATACGCTCAACACCGATATTGTCTGACATCTTGCGTACAGTGAAACGTTTTTTGTTTCCTTCGCCTGAAATTTTGATTACAACACCGCGGTACTGCTGGATACGCTCTTTGTTACCCTCTTTGATGCGGTATGCAACTGTAATTGTGTCGCCCGGGCCGAATTCCGGAAATTGCTTTGCCGTTGCAAATGCTTCCTCGGCTACTTTGATTAAGTCCATTTTACTGATTTTAAAATGTTAACAACTGCGCAATATTCGCGAGCAACCTTGTCTCGCCAGAGATTACGCTTTTCCGACCGCAAAATTACAACATTCTCCCTCATTCTCAAAATTTTTTCCGATATTTTTTCTCCACATTCCCTTCGTTCAAAATAAATTTATCCCCTGCGGCTGTCGCTTATTTGCGAGGGTGGAGCCGCAGGGGATAAATTTTGCCTGTATATCTTACAGCCTCTATATGGCGTGTCAGGAATTATCTTACTTTCAGGCGCTGGCCTATTTTCAGCTTGGATTTCGTATTGATGCCGTTGAGCTGGCACAGGCGGCGCACTGTCACGTGGTGGCGCGCTGCGATTGCACCGAGTGTATCGCCCTTCTTGACCTTGTAGGTGGCTGCGCCCGACGATTTGCTGCCTGATTTCGTCGCCGATGATTTCGATGCAACGGGACGCGGATTGTTCTGATTGTACACTTTCGCGTATTCGGTATTGGCTGCCGGGTCATAGTTGCGGGCATCCTGATAGGTCGACTTCGTGAATGTGTATGTGTCGGTATGCACTGTCTGATTGGCGAAGTCGAAAATAGCTGCCGGATTGATGGCATAGCCCATATAGCGGGTCTCGAAATGGAGATGCGGGCCTGTCGAGCGTCCGGTGTTGCCGCCGAGGGCAATCGGGTCGCCGGCTTTCACATACTGGTCAGGTTCGACAAGGAATTTCGACAGGTGGCCATACACGGTCTCAAGGTCATTGGTGTGGCGTACGATTACGTAGTAGCCGTAGCCGCGGCGTTCGAAGTTGGTCAGTCTGACACGTCCGTCGAATGCTGCGCGGATAGTGTCGCCGATATAGAGTTTCAGGTCTACACCCTTGTGCATGCGGCGGAAGCGCTTGCGGTAGCCGTAGGGCGACGTTACATAGCCGGGGTGGGGCATGCAGAAATTCGACACATCGATTGTATGGCGGTCGGGCACATCCATGCCGGCGTATGCGTTGACAAGTTTAGAGTCCCAGCCTTCGGTGTAGATGTCCATTTCAGGCTCATCTTCGTTTTCGAAGAGGTTGTCGAGAAATTGCTGGGTGGTTTCTACTTTTATCTGTTTGTTGATATTGACTTGGCCTGCTATGAGATCTCTGTGCTGATCAGTGTGCTCTCCGGGAAGGCGATAGGTCTGTGCTTCGGCCGTGGCTGCTATTCCCAATATGGCTGCAAGAGATGCTAATGATTTTGCGAGTGATTTGAATTGCATTATTTCTTGAGTGAGAAGTTAGAGTGAGAACTTGTGTAGGTTAGTCGATTTCATCGTCGGCATACAGATATTGCTGTTGTGCCGGACTGTATTCAAAAATTTCGTCAGGTTTGAAAAAACGGTCTATTTCAATGGCCGCGTTTTCTATTGAGTCGGAGGCATGGATTATGTTCTCCTGTCCGCTCATGCTGAAGTCGCCGCGAATGGTCCCGGGCGCAGCCTTGCGTCCGTTTGTCGCACCTGTCATCTGGCGTACCACTTCTACCGCATCTTTGCCCGACACTGCCATGACAATGACAGGCGATGCCATCATCGACTTGAGGATACTCGGGAAGAACGGACGGTCGGTAAGATGTGCGTAATGCTGACGGAGTATTTCCTCGTCAAGCTGCATCATCTTGATGCCGTTGATCTGTAACCCTTTGCGTTGGAAACGCTCTATGACGGGGCCTGCGAGACAGCGCTGCACGCCCGAGGGCTTGATGATGATAAGTGATTTTTCCATTGATTTCAGGTCATTTTTTTCGGAGCCGCTCTGTAAAGAGAAGTGACCCTTATGGTGTGACTCGTGGTAACAGTTACCTCAAATTTACACACTTCTTTCGAAATATCGAAATATCAGGCAATTAAAAAATGTAAATAAAGTGCAAATGGTTTGAATTTTATTTGCATATTATTGTGAATCAGTGTGTTGTACGATTTATGTTTTACAACATAAAATTGAACTTTCTCAGCTTATCAGACTGAAATCTATTTTGCGGTCAAATATCAGACTGATAAGCCGTGACAGCAGCGCGTGTTGCGGTTGCGACAGTTCGGGGTCGGCATCAAGAGTGATGTCGGCCGCGTCGCGCGCCATCTGCACAATCTGGCCGTCCGCCGCCAGCGAAGCGATGTTCAGGTTGAGCATCATGCCGCTCTGCATTGTCCCTTCAAGGTCGCCCGGGCCGCGCATCTTGAGGTCGGCCTCGGCTATGAGAAATCCGTCGGTTGTCGAGGTCATAAGTTCAAGTCGTTTGCGCGTATCGCTCGCAATTTTGTATTTCGACATAAGCACGCAGTAACTTTGTCCCTCGCCACGTCCCACTCGGCCGCGCAACTGATGCAGCTGCGAGAGTCCGAACCGTTCGGCATTCTCTATCACCATAGTGGTGGCGTTGGGCACATTCACCCCCACCTCTATTACCGTTGTGGCTACAAGTATGTCGGCCTGATGGCTTGCGAAAAGATTCATCTGCCGGTCTTTCTCCGCAGGTTTCATCTGCCCGTGCACGAATGCTACCCTGTACGACGGAAACGTCTCCCGTATCATCTCATACCCCTCTTCAAGACTCTTCAGGTCGAGTTTCTCATTCTCCTTGATGAGAGGGTAGACGATGTAGGCCTGGCGCCCGGCACGCAGCTGCGCCCCGATTGACTTGTACACATCATACCGCCGGTCCTCGTAGCGCAGCAAGGTCACGATAGGATTGCGCCCCGGGGGAAGCTCGTCAATCACCGACACGTCGAGGTCGCCGTATATGGTCATCGCGAGTGTCCGCGGTATCGGCGTGGCCGTCATCACGAGTACATGTGGAGGCACGGCGCTCTTCTTCCACAGCCGAGCACGCTGCACCACGCCGAAGCGGTGCTGCTCGTCGATGACGACGAATCCGAGCCGCTTGAACTGTACGCGCTCCTCGATTACGGCATGCGTCCCGACAAGTATGTGCAGCGACCCGTCGGCAAGTTCCCTGTCGATAATATCGCGCTGTTTCTTTCGCGTCGAGCCGGTCAGCAGTCTTACGTTGACTCCTATCGGCGCCACGAGCTTCGACAGTGTCTCGTAATGCTGTGTGGCAAGTATCTCGGTCGGAGCCATAAGGCACGCCTGCGTGCCGTTGTCGAGCGCTATGAGCATGCAAAGCAGTGCCACAAGCGTTTTTCCCGACCCTACATCACCCTGCAGCAGACGGTTCATCTGTCGCCCTGAACCCATATCGGCGCGTATCTCCTTGATGACGCGCTTTTGTGCGCCTGTAAGCTCAAACGGCAGCTGGTTGAAATAAAACGAGTTGAAAAACGCCCCTATGTGCGTGAATCTCACTCCGGCAAGCGCGCGTTTTCTCCGGCGTGCATATCGCTGTATGTTGAGCTGAAGCATAAACAGTTCCTCGAACTTAAGTCTCAGCTTCGCCTGCTCGAGCAGTTGTGACGAAGCCGGATTGTGAATGATGCGCAGTGCGTCGAGGGCGTTTATCATCCGGTATTGTGCTGTCACTTCCTGAGGCAACGGGTCCTTAAGCGTTTTTATCGACGCGAGGGCTGTCTGTATCCAGGTATGGAATGTGCGCGACGATATGCCGCGGTTGCGCAGTTTTTCGGTCAGCGGATACACGCCGCGCATTCCCGTTGTGGCTGCTATCGAGGCCGTCGTGTCGATTTCGGGGTGCACGATGCTCCATCGGCTGTTGAATTGGCTCGGTTTGCCGAATAAGATATATTCGTTGCCCGGCGCGTATGCTTCCGAAATCTGCTTGATGCGGTTGAACCATACTATCTCTATCACCCCGGTGCCGTCCGAAAACAATGCCGTCAGCCTCCGTTTCGCCCCTTCCCCCTGCTCGGCAAACGATACAAACCGTCCTTTGAGCTGTACGTAAGGCATTTCTCCACTGATGTCGGCCACGCGGTATATGCGCGAACGGTCGATATAATGGGTAGGGAAGTGGTGCAGCAGATCGTAATAGTTCTTTATGCCCAGCTCTTTGTCCAAAAGCTGCGCACGTGCCGGACCGATGCCCTTCAGATATGTTATGTCGCGGTTGAATAATGTATCCACTTCTGCCTGAAAATAACAATTAGATTCGATTTATTTCCCGATTGGTAGCCGCATTTCGATTAGTAGTAGGGTGTTGCAAAACTTCCGATATATCGTAAATATGGTACGTCATCTTGTAGGGCTGCACCCCGGTGCAGCCGCAAAATAGCTGATAATCAGCCTTTGCTATCGGCTGCTCCGGGGAGTAGCCCTACATCATGCAACCGTCAGCGTTAGTTCTGCAACACCCACAACCGAAAATTTCCGGCCGCCCCACATGTCCTCCGTCACATTCCATTGCAATTAAGCAACGCTTCGGCTACAGCCATGTCGATAGGGTTCGTCACTTTAATATTCTCGTATTCCCCTTCGATAATGGCTATTTTTCCTCCCGTCACCCGCTGCACCATCGTCGCATCGTCAGTCACGGTATACTCCCGATAGTTCTCGAATGCCTTGCGAAGTGTTCCTAACGCGAATGTCTGCGGTGTCTGCACTGCCACATACTCACTCCGCGCTACCGTGTCGCTCGACCCGTCGGCGCTGTCGATATGCCTCAGCGTATCCGTCACGGCAACGGCAGGAACGGCTCCGGCATATCCTTCAGGTACCGTCGCCATACGCCGTATCAGGCTTTCGCTTGCAAGCGGACGCGCCCCGTCATGTATCATCACGGTCACATCCTCCGGTTCGCTTTGGAGCGCTTCAAGCGCCTTGGCAAGTGACTCCGTACGCGTACTTCCGCCGAATACCGTCCGCGGCGATACAAATCCGTGAGCATCGCACAGCGTTTTCCACGTCTCCTCCATCCTGCTGTCGATAACAAGCAGAATATTGTCGGCAGGCATGATTTTTGAAAAGCATCCGATCGTATGCATAAGCAACGGTTTCCCTGCAAAGTCGCAGAATTGCTTCGGCATGCTTGCCCCGAATCGGCTCCCGCTCCCCGACGCAAGTATAATGACTCTAGTTTTCTCCATATTCATTTCCAAAAAATAGGACTTATGTCCTCTGATTGGTTACAATGTTATTTTGCAAATTTACTCAAAATATTTTTTCAATGTAAAAACTCGGTTGTTAAAACTGTTAGTGGTGTCCGACAGGACACCGATTTAGTAGTAACCCTGTACGCCGGAGCTTGCGCAGGCGTGCGGGGGTAATTACACATACGTATAAAATAAAAAGGAACTTCGTCACGAAGCTCCCTTTTATGGTTTCCAATAGGTACAATTTCTAAGGTAAAAAAGATTGTTTTAGGTTTGTGATACAAATGTCGCTTGAAATATTGTGCTAACCAAACAATTTTATATGTTATCCAACATGTTTTTAAAATACATAGTGTCGGCTTTTAATTGGATGAATGATATAATATATTGTTGATTAGATGTTTAAAGCCTATATCCCTGCAAATCTATCAAATGTGAAATAATGTTAAGACATAGGCACTTATATGAATTTTATCAATTTTTGCCACAATATTGTCGTAATTCAAACGTGTTTCCGTCGAAGTATCCATAGCTGAAATATTTCAGCCAATCGCCGAGAATTATAAGATTTGCGCCATATGGCAGTTTGCGGTCAATCATGACATGCCTGTGCCCGAATACAAAGTAATCGACCGGCTCCTGCGGATGTTCCGTCTGCCACTCCCGGGCGAAAACCGCCAGGCTGTCTGTCGCAATATCAAATTCCGGCAACTCTTTTTCGTTCTGGCGGCTGTGGCTCGACCATCGGTGAGCGAACGGCACGGTCCATCTCGGATGTATTGCGGCGTAAAGTTTCTGGCAGACGCGGTTGCGGAATACACTGCGTATGAATCTGAAACCCCGTGGCAACCGGCCTACACCGTCGCCGTGCGATATAAGGAACCGCCGTCCATACAGCTCCGTCACTAACTGGCCGTCAATCACTTCCACTCCGATTTCATCGCGCACATAGTCAAACAGCCATATGTCGTGATTGCCGATGAACCACACTATCTTCACTCCTTTGTCGGCCAAGGCTGCCAGCGCTCCGAAAAACCTCACATATCCGCGTGGCACTACCGTACGGTATTCATACCAATAGTCAAGTATGTCACCCACCATATAGATTGCCTCCGCTTTGTCGGCGATACTCTCCAGAAACTCCACCACGAGTTTCTCCCGACGGCGCGAAGATGCGTCATACGTAGTGCCTAAATGCAGGTCTGAAATGAAATAAATAGGTCTTTGTGGCTCCATCAGGCTATCTGTCCTTTGTCGTTATACCTATATTTATGAATTGCATATCGTTGAAATATAGCATATTATATCTATAATATCTATATAATTATATATTCCGGCTTTAATCGTCCGAAAATTGTACTTTAAAGCAGTCCAAGCTCAAGTTTGGCTTCCTCGGTCATCATATCCTTGGTCCATTCAGGCTCGAATACCACATTTATGGTGACTGACTTCACACCCTCAATCGACTCCAGTTTGTAGCGCGCGTCGTCTACTATGAAATCGGCCATCGGGCAGTTGGGCGCGGTCATCGTCATGTCTATCACAAGATTTCCATCATCGTCAAGGTCAATCTTGTATACGAGGCCAAGACTATATATATCGACAGGTATTTCAGGGTCATAAACCATTTTGAGCATGGCTACGATTTTTTCCTCAATTTTCAAACGTTCTTCTGCAGTCATGATTTATAAAATTTTGTTTTAAAGTACAAATATACAACTTAGAATTGTTATATTTGCGCATTATTTTATATTTATAAGAGAATTTTCACAACTTAAAACAATATAAATATGAAAAATTTTCGTCACCTTTTTGTTGCCCTGTTGTTAGCAATGGTATGCTCTGCAGGAGCGCAGGCACAGTTACGTTTCGGTATAAAGGCTGGTACGGCAGTCAATAAACTGAGTTTTGACAAGTCGACTTTTGACTCCGACAACCGCGCCGGATTTACCGGTGGTGTCATGGTCGAGTTCACCGTCCCCGTCGTCAATCTCGGTTTTGACGCATCAGTGCTCTACGCACAGCGCTCTATCGATATATATAATAATGACGGATCAGTTTCCGAAACCGACCACCGCGGATATATCGACATCCCCGTCAACTTCAAGTGGAAAATGTCAATCCTCGGTCTCGGAAAAATTATCTCCCCATTCCTCACCACCGGTCCCGACTTCTCATTCCTTTGCTCGAAACAGAATTTCCACGACGTATGGGAAAGTCGCAAATTTGACTTCGCCTGGAACGTAGGCGCCGGCGTGCAGCTCTTCAACAAACTTCAGGTTGCCGCAAGCTACGGTTTCGGTCTCACCAACTCAACCAACGCCCTCCACGGCTCAAATGCCGCCGAAGACCTCAACTTCAAAGGTAAAAACCGCTCCTGGACAATAACCCTCGCCTACCTCTTCTAAAACAGTCAGCATAATAAAAGAGAGGGTGCTTAAAAACTCGATTTTCAACCACGGTTTGGCAAAATCGAGTTTTTAAGCACCCTCTCTTTTTTAATTCTTCTCCCAATTTCGATGCGGAAACATGTCATGTGCATCCTGCATGCGGGGCGCCCTTATCACATTATGCTGTCGTTTTCGGCGTCGAGGAGACGGGTGCGGATGCAGTCGTCGTAATAGTCTATCAGCATGCAGTCGTCGGGGAGATTGCCGAATTCCGCTTTGTTCTGCTCGGAAAATCCTTTCTGGCCGAGTATGAGCACACGCCATACCTGTTCTCTTACGACAAGCTCTTCCATGAACTTTTTGTCTTGTTTGAGTTTCTGATATTCCTGGGTGAAGCGCAGCGGCTCGGTGATGCCGAGCAGGGTTTTCATGCGCTCTTTGATGTCGCCGAACAGCATGCGGGTATTGGTTATCAGCGTGGAGTATTGTTCGGGTGTGAGCGACCCTCCGTTGGCGTCATATTCTTTTATGAGTGCCTGCATTTCGGCGGTATTGAATGTCTCCTCCTCCTTGTCGCCTTTCGAGCATGATGTGACGACTGCAAGCAATGCGATAGCAAATAATGAAAGCAGTTTTTTCATTGACGTAATTCTTTAGGACAATATTCTATTGACGGCGTGTCGATGGCCTCGCGGAGATAGTTACGTACATCTTCCCAGCGATAGAAGGGGTAGATGTCGCTCGGCATGTCGATGGCAATTTCCTTTTCGTTCATCATGAATTTGACAATCACGTCGCCCTGTTTGTTCCTGAAAAACACCATCTGCATGTTGGATGCCATGGGCGATATGTTGTATGACTGCCATACGTCGGCTATGTCATCGAGACCGGCCGAATAGCCGTGGCATCCGGTGAAGCGCATCAGGGCGGCCAGAGGCACGATGTTGCCGTCGTGGCCGAAACGCAGTGTGGCGCCGTGCTTGCCGTTGTTCACGTAGTCGTCGGCCGTGTCGAGAATGTTGCGCATGAGGTTTTTGGCGTTGTCGACATTAAGGCCGTCGCTGCGCGGATAGCTCGAATTCTTGATGTAGAAGGAGGCGTTGACTGCATCCCACAGGTCGTATAGCTCGTCGGCAGTGAACAGGCTGAGGAAATCGGCCTGCGTCTCCATGTTCTGCATGTCGACGGCAATCCAGTAGAGGCCCCACATCAGGTCGTCGGTAAAGATATTCTGTGAGATATAGCGCCCGTCGTTGAAAAGCGATGACATCAGGCGGTCGGGATTTACCTTCCCCTCGCGCCATTTCTCGTATTCCTGTTTCCAGGGAAGACGTCCCTTGTTGTCGTTGAACTCCCACGAAGGCGGTTCGCTGTAGCAAAGATACTTCATGTTGCGGGCATTCGACTCTTTGGGAATGACGAGCGACGGGTCAAGTTCTTTCAGTCCCTCTATGAAGTTGAACATGGAGTGCGCGCAGCGCATCACCTGAGTTGATGCAGCCGTGATTTCGGCATCTTTGGCGAATGCCTGCGGATAGGCTCTGTACATGCGCTGTGCTATGTCGTGATGCTGACGGGCACCAAGCGGGGTGAGTTCGCCCCCGCGACCTTCGGCCTCCTCCCATACATCAAGTAGCTTTGTATACGTATCCTCTCCGAGCGGCGACAGCTTGCCGGCGTCGTGTGCCTTGCGCATCACGTCAATCACATTCCTGTAGTCCTGGTCGGCTATGAGGTAGCGGGAGCCGTGACGACCGTAATGGCTCACATAGAATGTGGTATAACCCTTTGGCGCGGGAGTGTTGGCGCTCTCGGTCACCGGATAGGCATAGTATACGCCACCCGCTTTTTCCGGGGTGTCGGCGACTTCCTGACGGGCTTTCTGTGAGTATCCCGTAAGACAAGTCAAGGCAAAAAGCCCGATCAATAGTCGTTTCATCATTTCGAGGGAGAATATTATATGATTATCGGAGAGAGTGTGGAGAATCAGGAGGTATTACATTATGCCGCGTTCGCGGAGCTTCTTCTGCCATGCCCACGCCGAGCGCATTGTGTCGTCGATGGGAGTTTCGGCTTTCCATCCGAGCACATTGTTGGCGTAGGAGGGATCGGCCCATACCTTCTCGATGTCGCCGGCACGGCGTCCTACCACTTTGTAAGGCACTTTCACTCCGGTGGCGCGCTCAAATGAATCGAGGAGTTCTTTCACTGAAAGACCTACACCTGTGCCGAGGTTGAAGATTTCAATCTTTTCGTCGCTCTTGTCGGTGAGCATGCGTTCTACGGCTATCACGTGGGCTTTCGCGAGGTCGACCACGTTGATGAAGTCGCGTATGCAGTATCCGTCGGGCGTGTTGTAGTCGTTGCCGAACACGCTAAGCTCCTTGCGGATGCCGATGGCGGTCTGGGTGACGTATGGGATGAGGTTCTGGGGCACACCGTTGGGGAGTTCGCCGATTTCGGCCGACGGGTGTGCGCCGACGGGGTTGAAGTAGCGCAGGATCACACTCTTGAACGGTGCGCCGGCATTGATTACGTCGGTGATGATTTCCTCGGAAATCTGTTTCGTGTTGCCATAGGGAGATGTCGCTTTCTTGATGGGCGACTGCTCGGTGACGGGGTTCACGTCGGGCTCGCCGTAGACGGTGCACGACGACGAGAACACGATGCCCTTTACATGGTTGGGTGCCATCAGTTCGAGCAGATTCATCAGCGTGTTGAGGTTGTTGCGGTAATACAGGATGGGTTTCTGCATTGACTCGCCTACAGCCTTGGATGCGGCGAAGTTGATGATGCCGCGTATGTCGGGATAGTCGGCGAAAAGTTTGGTCAGTGCGGCCATGTCGGTGCATGATGCCTCGACGAAGTCGGGACGTATGCCAGTGATACGCTCGATGCCGTCGAGCACATCGATATTGGAGTTTGACAGGTCATCTATGATTACCACGGGATAGCCTGCCTGCTGGAGTTCTACCACGGTGTGCGAGCCGATGTAGCCGGTGCCCCCGGTCACGAGGATGCGTTCTTTTTTGGTTGACATAAGTAATGTTGGTTATGAATGTGGTTAGTTAGGTTAATTGGTGCAAATGTAGTTATAATTGAGTTATTTACCAAGATAATTTACCCTCATTTTGCAATTTTTACAATCGAAACACAATCGCATCTCAAAGCCTTGTCCTTTGAGTGTCAGCGGTTCGGGGAGTCGGGTGTTGCCGTTCTCTTTAAGGCATGCCCCGAGTTCGCGGCGCAGGCAGTAGCGGGTTTCCATAAGCACCAGCGGAGCGCTGCCTACCGGTTTTTTCAGTTCGATTGCCGGCTCGATGGAAGTGACGCCGCACTCGCGGTAAAACTTGTCGGCGAGCCTGTTGGCCACATTGCTGCGGTGGGTAAGGCGCGCGCCCTCCGGCGGCAGTGATTTCGGAGCGGCTGCCGAGGGTTTCAATATCGGCCGACGCGCAGCGAGAGTGGCTGTCAGTGCGTCGGCGAGCCGTCGCCTCATGTCCGACAGCTGTGAGGCCGGGATGAACTCGTCGCCGAGGCTGTCGCTGTAACCCGCGACAGTGAAAACCGTGCCTCCCCATTTCGAGAGCTGGCGGCGGCGGTGCTCTGTCGGATTGTTCTGCGCCTTTACTACGGGCTGTTGTGCGGTGACAGTCGTTGTGCCCTCGCCATCGATGGTGCCCGAAAGCGCTATCGTGTCGTCGCCGTGACGTGTAATGGCGATGGATATAGGTATCTCTCTCTTTGCGGATGGACGCAAGAGCATATCTTCGCGTTCTTTGTCGAATGAACGGTAAAGTTTTGTTCCGGCCGGAAGTGTCAGCTTTTCCGCAGGAAATATCATGCGGCCGGCTATACGGTTTGCACGGAAACCGCCAGAATGACCTTCGGGCGTGATATATGAAAGCCCGTCGCCATTGACAAGCGTTGCCGTCAGTGAGGCTTCGATTGCGTCGGCTGTAGTCCGGTTCACTTTCCCTACATATTCACCGAGCGATTTGGGCGAGTCGAGGGATGCGATTGATTTTGCTGCGCGCAGTCGGGGGGCAGTATCGGCATGAAGGAAATAATCGGTGTAACCGCGGTTGAACGATTTCTCCGGGTCGGGAGTGAATGTAGCCCTGACGATGCCGCGTGAGGCCCTGCAATATCGGTCGGGATTGGCCTCGATAAGCCGGTCAAGTGCGTTCCGGTAGGCCAGCGTGACCTCTTTGACATAGGATGCGCCTTTTAAGCGCCCTTCAATCTTGAACGATGATATGCCTGCATCGGCCATTTCACCGAGGTATGCGAGGCGGTTCATGTCGCGCAACGACAGGTAATGCTTCTTGCCTGCGATATTGCCTTCGCCGTCAACGAGCGTATAGGCCAGACGGCACATCTGCGCGCAGTTGCCGCGGTTGGCGCTCCGCCCGGTCAGCACCTGGCTCGCACGGCAGTCGCCGCTGTAGCTGACGCACAGTGCGCCATGCACGAACGCTTCGAGCGGTACGTCGGTGGCGGCATGGATTTCGCGTATCGTATCGATGCCGGTCTCGCGGGCTATGACTATCTGCGACATGCCGCAATCCTGAAGCCAGCGCGCCTTTGCCGCGTCGCGCGTGTCGCACTGGGTGCTCGCGTGCAGCTGTATCGGCGGACGCCTCATTTCAAGAATGCCCATATCCTGTACTATCAGTGCGTCGACACCGGCTCCGTAAAGTTCCCACAGCATTTTCTCCACGTCGTCAAGTTCGCTGTCGTAGATGATGGTGTTGACGGTGACATAGATTTTTACGCCGAACGGTGCGGCAAACTCCACGAGGCTCCGAATATCCTCGATGGAATTTCCTGCCTTGGCGCGTGCCCCGTGACTCGGAGCGCCTATGTATACTGCATCGGCTCCGTGGAGTATCGCCTCGCGTGCTATCTCAGTGTTGCGTGCCGGTGCGAGTAGTTCGAGCGGACGCGGTTGCTGTGTCATTGCTGTGGCCGACATACGGTTATTTCATTAATGCGAGGTCGGAGAGATTGAACGGAGTCTGCTGATAGACGTAGTAGTTGAGCCAGTTGGAAAACAGCAGATTGGCATGGCTGCGCCATTTTACGGCCGGTGCGTTGGCGGGATTGTCGTCAGGATAGTAGTTGCACGGTATCTTCGGATTTATGCCTTTGTCGAGGTCGCGGTGATACTCGAAGTCGAGTGTCATGGGCGAGTATTCCGAGTGGCCGGTGATGAAAAATTCCCGTCCGTCGCGCCCCATTACGATATAGACGCCGCTTTCGGGGCTGTCGGCCAGTATCTCCAGCCCTTTGCAGGCGGTGATGTCGGCGGGGTTGACGGTAGCGTAGCGGCTGTGGGGTACAAAGAACGTATCGTCAAATCCACGCAGCAACTGGTTGAGCGGGTCGAGGCAGCGGTGGCGGAACACGCCCGATATTTTCTCGTCGAGCATCACTTTGTCGATGCCGTAGAAATGATACATGGCCGCGAATGCCGCCCAGCATATATATAATGTGGATGTGGCATGCGTGCGCGCCCAGTCGAAAATCTCGGTCAGGCGCTGCCAATAATCCACATCTTCAAATCTGAGGCGTTCGACCGGCGCTCCGGTCACAATAAATCCGTCGTAATAATTCTGCTCGATTTCGTCGAAGGTCTTGTAGAACGCCGCTATATGCTCCTCCGGTGTGTTGCGTGAGTCGTGGGCGCCGGTGTCGACGAGGTCAAGCTCAATTTGCAGCGGCGTGTTCGAGAGAAGGCGCAGCAGGTCGGTCTCGGCCATAATCTTGAGCGGCATGAGGTTGAGCACCGCTATGCGCAGCGGGCGTATGTCCTGCGTCGATGCGCGACGTTCGCCCATCACAAATATATTTTCTTTTTTCAATTGCTCCACCGCAGGGAGCGATTCATCTACTTTTACCGGCATTGTTTATTGGAATTTATCAGTTGTTACATTGGGCGCACTTCATGTGCGTATGCCAGGAATATTTGCCGCAATAACGGCATTTGGTGTGGTCGGTGTGGTAATAACCTATTGTACCGGGGTTCATGGCCGCGTCTGACGATGCTGAAACGGGGTCTTCCACATGCGTCGGGTACTTGTTGATGCCTGTGCCTCCACATGTTGAGCAACGCTTTATGCGGTTGAACCTGTCGCGTTCGTATTCGTCCTTTATATCCGGTGAAACTATAATTTTACCGTTCTGGTCGAAATACAGGCCGCCGACACGTGTCATATACGTGGTGAATTCCGTTGTCCCTTTACATTTGTGACACAGACCGTTGCCGCCGCACATGGAGCATGGTTGGTAACATCCGAGCCCTGGCCAGTAAATCTGTCCTAATCCCTGACAGCCTCCGCACTTGCCGCTGCCGTGGCAGAAGAAGCAAGGTGTCGACGTGATAATCATCTCGCTGTCGCCGTCGAGCTGCTTGTGCTTTATAGTGGTATTACCGTACTGTTCAGTGCGCGACTTATTCTTATTTTTCTTAGGAGCGGATTTATTAGAGGATTCAGGTCTTGACGATGAACCTTTCCAGCTGTTCCAGCCGCTCTTCATGAGTAAATCCTCATTCCCTCCTTGTCGTGTGACACTAATAAAGAAAGTGAATGATGAATTCCGTGACAAACCTGCTTTGCGGAGTTTTGAAAACGGAAAAAATATTCTGACGTGCTCGAAACAATTGACTTTATATGGTAGATTAAGCTCTTTCCATGCTCTCAAGCTTTTACCGTCAATCTTATATCGATTGTGGTCGTTATCGCAAATATTTACTATCATCCATCCTCCGTTGCCGTAAGGTCCGGGCACGTCTACCGCTATGGTGAACATTAAACCTTCATCTCCATCCTTCGTTACTCCATCGGCCACCTTGATGTTAAACCCGTTGGAAGTGTAGGTTTGTGTGGTTGCTGCCGCGGTAAGAGCGGAAACTGTCATCAGCAAGGTTATCAGAATTGATTTCAGTTTGCGCATAATGAAAGTATATTATGAAAGTTGCTTATTTGCCATATCGGCCGTTATTCGGTCGAGCATGGCGTAGGCTTCGTCGCGTCCGGCGTTGATGAGCGCGGGGACGTGTACGTCGCTGTTCACTACGAGGCGGGTTCCGGCGTCGACAAGTTTTTTCCATTTGTCGGTGTGCGGGAACATGCGGTTGTGCTGGTGCCACGCCTTGGTGTTGATTTCGACGACTACGCTGGCGTCGGTCACGCGGTGTATGAGGTCGTCGAGAAGCGCCTGGTACCACTGTTCGCTCTCGATGCCGGGCTGGAAGTAGCCGGCATTGCAGCCTACCTTGTCAAGATGGCCTATGATGTCGAATCCTCCCGTCTCGACCATGCGGCACGAACGGCTGTAGAAAGTCTCTACGACATAACGTATATCGTTGTGGAAATATTTATCCATCTTTTTACGGAAATTCTCGAAATTGCCATCGATGTCGACATATTCTCCCGACCGGCACGGTATGAAATGAACCGAGCCGATGGAGTAGTCGAGGTGGAGTGACGCGAAATATTCATGCGCCGGGCCCCATTCATCGCCAAGATAGTCAATCTCCATCGAGCGGTAAAATTTCACACGGTCGCCGTAAGTGTCGCGGATACGGCGGTACTCCTTGTCGTAGCGGGCGACGTTGTCGCGCAGCATATTGCACGGCGACGGTATCGTGATAGGGGAGTGGGGCGAAAATCCGTAGTGCGTGAACCCGTCTTCGACCGCTTTTCGGGCGAAGGCTTCCATCGTGGCGCGTCCGTCGCAGAATTCCGTATGCGAATGCAGCGTGTACCGGCGGCTGTCGCCTATGTCGGCAAGTATTTCCTGTATCATTTTACGTTGCCTCCCGTTTCTGCTCTTATGACATCGTTGGCCACACGCTTGAGCTGGGCTTCGGCCTGCTCTATGTCGTCTTCCATTGTCAGTATCTCGGGGCCGAGGCCTGTATTGCCGTTACCGTATTCTATTCTCAATGCTGCGAGCCGTTTCCTGGCCTCGTCGGTAGCTTTCTTAAGGCTGACATACTGCTCCATAAGGCCGGCTGCATGCTCCGATGAGAATTGCCTGTACCGTGTCAGCACCCTGCCGTCGGGCAAAGAAAACTCGAATTGCGGCGCACGTTTTTTCACGCTCTCTCTAATATTGTCGAGCGCCTTGCGTACGTTGGTGAAATCGGCGCCGGCCGGCCATGTGTCGCGTATCGAGCGCAGACTCGCACGCTGTGCGAGAGTCGGGTCGTCAAGGTCGACATTGACGCGGCTCTGCGAGGGGATAAACATGTATATGGTGACTTTGTCGCCGAGACGGTTGCGGTCGGAAGCCCAGAACCCTGCTCCGGTCAGTTCGTCTATTGCAAGCATGTAGTCGTCGTATGGCGAGTTATAAGGCATGCCTATGTTCTGCGGCTGGAGGAACTCCGTGCCATTGTTGCGGGATATGAATATGTCAAGGCCGCCGAGCGACTCCTCGTTGTCCGATGCGAAATAAAGCGTCACTCCGTCGGGCATCAGGAACGGGTAGTTGGCGTCATATCCCTGGCCGAGATGGTCGCCCACGTTCTCCGGTTTCTCCCAGCTGTTGTCGGCAAGGCGGTGGATTGACCGCAGTGTGAATACGCTTTCGTCGTTTTGTGCGCCCCACAGCATTTCGCGGCCGTCCTCAGTGCAGTATACTACCGTAGGGTCGGAATACTCCGCATTACCGGGGAGAATGTCGGGATAGTTGAGCGAACCGGCTTCGGGCGAGAGTCGGTAAGCGTCAAGAAACGCGTCCTTGTCGACAGTGATGGAGTCGAACACCACGATTTTTTCCACGCGGTCGAGCATGGAGCGGGTTCGCGTCAGCTGCGATGCTGCGTCAGCGGAGTTGTCGGGCAGTTTTTTGCGTTTGTTTTTTACAATATATGCCTTGTACTCGTCGATGAGGCTTTCGGCATCGTCGACGCGGTATTCACGTGTCGCTATTTCGGCGAGTTCGAGGAGAGCGTCGTTGGAGCCTTTGCGCCGGGCATCCTCAAATGCCCTGATGGCGCTGGCGTCATCGTTGCGTGCCACGAGGCATTTGCCTCGCAGGTAATCAATCTGTGCGTTTTTAGGCTGAACGGCGGCAGCGGAGTCGAGGGCTTCGGCCGCTTCGTCGAGAGCGCCGTGACGTATCATCAACTCAATGTCGGCCATTGACTTGCCCCCTTTGGGAGCGGTTTTAGGCGCACCTGCGACAGTCATGCCGACAGCTCCCGCAAGAGCTATCGCCGTGATATATCTGAAATAAGATTTCATCGGTTGGCAAAATTAAATTTCAAATTACAAAGATACGAATTACCGCCGCAACCCCCAAGCCCATCCTACTGCAATTAACAGTTTTTAAATTACAATTGTCGCGTGTTTCATAAGGAGTTTGACACTCAAATAGAAATCTGTTTTCCCTGCCGTTGACTCCGGGCGTTGGCCGATTCGGCTCTCCGGTGCCCTAATTCCGAAAAAGCAGTGCACGGCAATATGACAATTGCCCCCTTTGCCGTTTATTAGGCTCAGGTCGAAATTGCAGTGCATGACAATATGACAATTGCCGGCTTTATTGTCCGCGGTTAATCATTGCCTCCGGCACTTTGCACCGCAAAGAAACCGCGGCTACTACGTGGCTGCTTCACAGCGTGTTATAGTAGCCGCGGTTTTCAACCGCGGAAAGCGATATTAAATGGAAACTGTAATGTGCACTGTAATTTCGGCTCTCCGAGTATGCATTCTGAAAATGTTTTTATTCGTGTCGATTTTTAACAATTCAACCGGGTATTGCATCTGACCCCTTTATTACCATGCGCCAGTACAGGCCACTTGTAATGAAAAAGGCTGCAAATTATTAATTTGCAGCCTTTTGGCGGAGAGGACGAGATTCGAACTCGTGGTAGGATTAGGTCCTACGTCGGTTTAGCAAACCGGTGGTTTCAGCCACTCACCCACCTCTCCATTGGTTTTGTCAGAGGTAAATTGACAAACTGATCTATTTCATTACTGTGTCTCTTTTCTGACTCAGCGGTGCAAAGGTAGGTCGTTTTTTGCAATTTTGCAAATCTTTTCGCAACTTTTTGCGCTCTATTTTTTACTGAGGGGCATAACGAGGGGTATTTGGTTTGCATATTCTGAGTTTTGCAACACTCTCCTAGTGTTTTTCCGGTTGTTTGAGGATTATTTTGTCGCCTTTCTTCACCAGGAGGAAATCATGGTGCTCTCCGAAGCCGTGTGAAATTAATTTTGTCTCGCAGTAGTTGACGATGTATTCGTAGCCGTCTTTAGTGAACCGATAGTCGTCGCACCGTTTAAGTTCGTCGGGGGCGGCGTAGTGTTCTTCGCGTTTCCCGCCGGTAATTATTATATCCGGCTTTTCGGCGATTGTCTTGGGGCGTTTCCATGAGGCATACCGGAGTTCGCGTGAATCGAGCGAGTCGATGCGTATTATATAGTCCTTTGTATTGAAACTGCTGATAAGCCGGTTGTATTTCGCGAGACTGTCGTGCAGTCCCTTGTGCGGCTGATGTCCGGTGTGTACAAAACGGTCGCCGTTGAAGTGCCACACATCGTAGCGGTCAAGAATCTCCTCATCGTCAACGAGCGGCACATAGAGGTTTTGGGTTGCCGGGTCATATTCGAATATCCAGTCATAGCCCTCTCCGTTGGTGGCGAAATACCATCCGGGGATGTCGTAGCTTATATGGAAACCGTATTCGTCGCGTTTTCTGTCGCCGTCAGTTATATTCACTTCCCATATGGAGTCTCCGACAATCCTGTACGCTTCAAGCCATTCGTCGGTAAAAGCGCTGCTTGTTTTTGCGCTGCAACTGACGAGATAGTAGGTCGAACCGTCGTTTTTATGTATCGCATGCACGCGGTCGTGATAGGACGAATAATTAAAACTTATCTTACGTTTCTTGCCGTTGTCGCCCACTATAGTCCATTCGGCCCAGTAATCGGGGGCTGTACCTCCGCCCTCATATATCCCGGACTCGATGGTAACTTTGCCATCTTCTGAAACGCATACGTAGCCGCCCGATGTGCCTTCGGCCTCATCGTCGGTAGCACTGTCGGTCGAATCTTCGTCCGCGTCCGATATTTCTTCGTCGGTAATTTCTGACACAATAGTATCATTCAGTCCCGACGGATTTTCTTCCGTCTTGGTGTCATGTGATTTATTGACGCAACCGGCGAGAATTACAAGAAATGATAACCCGATAGTTTTCATGATGGCAGTTTCTATTATTTGGTATACTGTTGTTTGTCTTTTAACTTGCATGAACAAAAGCTTAAAATCCGGCTTTCGGTAGTTGTGGTTCTATTTTTGTAGTCCCGATGGAATCATTTCGCAGTAGCGTTCATACCATTGTTGCTTTTCAGGTGTGTCTATTGGTGCAAATTCGTTGATTATGCATCCTGTGTACAAATCATCGGCGATTGCAAGTATTATATCTGACAGTTCAAGAGTCTGTTCAAGTTCCGTTTCATGCGGACAGAAAAGGCGTTGATGTTTTATCACTTCATAACCGTATATTACTCCCATGATGTTGCCGCATACGGAGCCGGTTGAGTCGCTGTCGCCGTCATGGTTTACTGCCGCGATTATGGCGTCGGCCACGCTGCCGATGTGTCGGACGGCACAATAAAGAGCAATCGCCCAGGTTTCTTCGGCAGTCCATCCTTCACCTAACAGGGCTATGTTGTCAGCGTCAGGCCTGTCATTGCGGGCGAGTGTCACGGCCTTTCTCGTCAGGTCGGCAAGATCGCGTTTTTCGTCAATGTATTCGCCCGCATATACATTGTCAAGACAATTTATTGACTCAAGAGCTATATCCCCGATATGATATTGTATTTCATCCGTATTTGTGCAAATCAATCTGTAAAGCAGGTGAGTCAGCATTGCCGCGGGTAGAAAGCCGAGAGGGTGCAGGTGGGTTGCAGCGGCTATTTTAGCCCCTGCTTCGTCCATTTCATTTATGCTGTAGTAGGGGTGTGCGGCCATAAGCAAGGCCATCGGGGCTACGCGCATTATTCCGCCGCATCCTTTGCTGTTGTTGGTTACCGTCCGGTGGCTTAATATGGCATTGCAAGCGTTGAGACACGTCGTTCCCGGAGCACGGCGGTGAGCAAGTTCCGGGATATCGCGCAGCCATGTGTAGTGGAAATCGTCATGAGTCTGTACTTTTTTCCTTCCTGTCTGCGTATAATACCAGTCAATATATGCGCCGTCCACATAATCCTCGGGGCGTCCGCCTATGCCGCGCATACAGCCGCGCGTTATACCCATCAGCATTCCGTTGGCTGTGAAGAGTGTCATCTGCGTGTCATCGCTTATCAGTGCTTTCTTTTCCCGATTCAGCTCAAAGTGCGTGATGCCACGGGCGCCGTAGTGTGCAAGTATATCCTTGCGGCTCATGAACTCGACAGGATAGCCTAAGGCGTCACCTGACGCACCTGCCGTCAGGCAACCGCGTATGCGGTCGTGAATACGGTTCATGACCATCTCTTTCCTTTGTCGGCAACTTTTTATAAACCGTTCTATGAAATTCAGCTGCTCTTTCGTTTCCGGGGTCACGCGGTGAGCTGATTTCGGCATTTCTTTAAATGCGGCTCTGAGTCGGTTGAGAACTGTCTCCTGAGTCGGTCCATTTATTGTTCGGGCAAAATAACAGGCTGTGATTGTTCCGGTGCGTCCTACGCCGCCCCAGCAGTGCAGATATGTGTATCCGTTCATTCGTGTCAGATATTCTATCCGGTCAATCAGATTGTGCACTGCTTCAATCGACTCTGGGGCATTCAGGTCTTTTATGGGAAACCGCATATAGGTAGTGTCCTTAGGCAGCAGATTGCTGTATTGGCGGAGTTCGCCTTCTTCCGTAAGATCGATGAAATGTCTTACGCCGAAATGATGCATCCTTTTCAGTTTCGTTTCTGCGGTATCTTTATCCCTGTCGCCCGGATATTCACCGGCATATAGCTTTCCCGACACGTGGTATGACTGGTTGAGAGGTCTTGAAACAGACGCATCAAAGTTGTCGTCAGCGTATTCTGTTATTGTTTCGGACATGGCTTAATATTTAAAATAAGAAAAATAGGTATGGATAAAAATTTCCTATTGATTATATTCTCAGGAGGTCGCGCATTATGGCGTCGGATTTGAGCCAGTGTTGTTCGGGGATGGAGAGGGCGGTGTCGGTCAGTGTGAGCCGGCCGGCGGCAATTAGGGGCGCGGCATCGGAGAGGAGACCGGTGAGGAAGGCGGCGGGGAACAGGCGCCGGAGCGTTTCGAGCGAGAGGCCGGAGGCGGTGCGCAGGCCGGTGATGATGTAGTCGTTGAAAATTTCGTCAGTGGTTTCGTCTTCGGTTTGCGCTACTGAGTCGCCGCGGGTGAGCGCCGCCATGTACTTTTTGATGTCGGGGGGATTGATACGGCGCAGTCGCCCGTCGTAGGAATGTGCCGATGCTCCGAGTCCCAGATATGGTGTCATATTCCAGTATGAGGAGTTGTGGCGCGACCGGTAGCCGGGTTGCGCATAGTTGGAGATTTCGTAGTGGAGATAGCTGTTGGCACGGGCGGATTCCGTGACATAGAGCTGCATTTCGGAGGCGAGCTCCTCCGACGCTTCGCTTACTTTGCCAGTCTGCAACATCGCGTATAGGCGCGTGCCCGGCTCGTAGGAGAGCAGATAGGCCGACATGTGGGGCGGCTTTATATCCATAAGCCTGTCCACATCGCGTTGCCAGTCATTTAAGGTCTGGCCCGGCAGACCGAACATCAAGTCGGTGCTGTAATTCCAATCCTGGCTCCCGAGCAGTTCGATTGCAGCGAGCGCCCTGCGTGCATCATGGCGGCGGTTGATGATCCGAAGCATATTGTCGTCAAATGACTGCACACCCATGCTTACGCGGTTTATACCCATGTCGCGGCACGCTGAAAGCAGCTCGGCGGTGACATCCTCCGGATTCATTTCGATAGTAAACTCCTCGATACGTGAAATGTCGACATTACCGGCGATTGCGCCGGCAAGCCGCTGTAGCTCGGCGACAGGCAACACCGACGGGGTTCCGCCGCCGATATATATCGTGGTGAACGGTTCGCTGATTTCGCCCCTGCGCAATGACAGTTCCGCAATCAGGGCATCGATATACCCCGCGGAAGCCGCAGGCCGCAACCCCGAATAGAAGTCGCAGTAGCTGCACTTCGAGTGGCAGAATGGGATATGTATGTAGAGTCCGGCCATAGTGCGTCAGTCGATTACGGGTGGTATTATACCGAGCATAGCTCCTTGAATTTGCAGTATTTGCAGTTGTCCTTGTCGGGATATGCGTAAAACGGTATGTCGGGATTGTATATCTCGTCGAGCATTTCGCCGAGGCGTTCGAGAAAACCTTCGTTTATGTCGCGGTAGTCGTTGACAGGCAGGCGGTTGAAGCTCAACGGACGGAACGGCTCGACAGCGACTTTGCGCAATTTGTAGATGAACGGCTGTATGGCGCCGTCATATTTCTCCTTCTGCGCGTAGGCGTTGCAGTACAGTAGCAGCTGGAACATTGCCTTGGGCTGAGCCATAGCTTTGCCGTGCTCAAACAGACGGTCGAACCCCGCTGCACTCATCTTGTCGTCGCCGGTCTTGTAGTCGACAATACGTATCATCGGCTCCGAGCCGGGCGTTGTCACGCGGTCGATGCGGTCAATGCGGTAGTTGAGGTTGATGGTGTAGCGGTCGTTGACCTTCATTTCGACATACTGCGATTCCTCGCCTGATATGAATTCAACTCCCGCAAATTCACTCTCGCGCTCAAACATCTTGAGCAGCGTGCGTACCATGATTTTCCGGAATATGGCGGCATCGCCCTGCAACGGGCGCGGATCGTCGGCCGGAAGGCTAAGATAATGCGTGCGTATGGAGCGGGCCACATACTCCTCCACGAGCTTTTTGTCGGAAAGACGTGAATAGATTTCCGGTGTAAGCGCCAGCGACGGAGCGTCCCCCTTGAGGTCGATATACATCTTCTCGGCCACTTCGTGCACGATGGTGCCGTATGTGCCCTCGTCCATGAAATCGTGTACCTCGTTTTCGGGATAATACCTCTCGATGTTGGCGAGATAGAACTGCATCGGGCAGTTGATATATGTGTTGAGCGAGTGAGCCGAGAGGTAGCGGCCGTTCTCTTTCGATAGATAGCGCTGCAGTTCCTTCATTATCGCGGGAGTCTTTTTCACGGCGAGTGCCTCGGGATTAATCGAAGCCATGCGGTATTGTGAGCCTGTGAACCGTACCTTCCCGGCCGGGAATTGATATTTTATCTGGTTGATGTAGCGCGACATGTCGCCGGCACGCAGTCCCGATGTGCGGGCATCGTAGAGGAGGTGCACGTTTTTAGCGCGCGCAATCAACCTGTAAAAATAATAGGCGTACATGCTTTCCTGGTGGTCGACCGTGGCCATGCCGTAGCCTCGGCGCAACGCGTCGGGGATGAACGTCTTCGCGTAGTGCTTTCGCGGGAATATACGTTCGTTCATCGACATCAGGATTATATTGTCGAAGTCGAGGCCGCGCGATTCGAGCACACCCATCACCTGCAGTCCTTTCAGCGGCATCCCCTCGTAGGCTACCGACTGGTTGCCGAGAATGCGTTCGGCGAGGTGGAATACCGTCTTATCCTCAAGAAATATGCGCCCGTTACTGAGGTATGTGTCGTTGAGGCGACGCAGTTCGTCGAGAGCGGCGCGGTAGGAGCGGATATATTGTATCTCGAGGCGCGTGGAGCTTGTCACGGGCAGGTCGGTTGAGTCAGACAAGTCGGACCGGTCGGACATGTCCGAATCTTTGAGATTGTCAGACTCATCCGCTTCTTTATCCTTGTCGATGGTGTCGGCCGGCTCGATGACGTCGGCAAGCCATAGCAGCAGACTGTCGAGGTAGTCGATGACACCGTCGGAGTCATTGAGATTTTTAACGATGCTGAACACCGGCCGTAGGGGTGCGTATTCCTTGGCGTCGAAAAATGTCAGCGGCACGTTGAAGATACGCTCCTTGTTGATTGTAGCGACAATCCTGTCGCATAGCGATGCATAACGCGCGCGTATAAGCGGGTGGGAGAGGAGTGCTATGACATCTTCAAAAAAGAATGTGTCGAGCGAACGCAGTTCACGCGCCCTAAGCTGCATCGACACTATGTTTTTAATCAGTGAGGCCACCGATGTATGGCTGAGCGGAAATCCCATCGTGACATTGACGGTGTCAATTTCCTTCGGCATGGCATTGAGCAGCGGCGACACGAGATTTTCATCAGGAAGCACTATCGCAGTCTGTTCGAGAGCCGGGTCCTGAGTCTCGGCACCGGAAGAATTTGCGGCGTGAGAAAACCTTTGCGGATAAAGGCGGCGCAAAATCGGCACGATTGCCTTTGCCTGACCGAATGTCGACGGAACGGCTACCACCGTTATATCCGGATAATCCTCCATCTTGTCGAGCCCCACGCGGTAGCGCGACGGGAACACCTTAACGTAGCGGCTTATGAACCGCGACGCACGGTTCCCCTTGATATACATTGCCGGGGAAGCATAGTCCCAGTAGAAATCGGCTATGCCCATGCGCTGCATCGACCTGAATATCGACTGCTCCGACTCCGACAATACGCTGAAACCGGTGAACACATAGCGGTCGCAGTCGAAATCGTCGGCATCCATCTCCTTCAACAGTTCGGCCACCTCGCGGTAAATCATGCCGCCGTAGCCGTAGCCTGCTGCGCTAAGCCGTTCCCTGAATCCGTCATATACTTCCTGCATCACCTGCCACAGCTTTACGAATCCTGCCACATTCTTATTGCCCGCTTTCCCTTTGCGGGATGAATTCACATGCACGGCATGATTCCAGAATTCCCTTACCGGCTCCGGCACAAGGTCTTCGTTCCAGTATTTGCGGATTACCTCGAGCTGCTCTTCGGTAAGGTAGTTGGCGCTTATCTCCTTCAGTCCTTCGATATTGCGGAACAGCTGACGGGCGTCGACCATATATCTGTCCACATCGCCGAAGTCGTTGATAAGTATGTCGCCCCAGTATTGGAAACGGTTGAAGTCGACCAACCCCTTACCGGCGGCGATGTCGGCGTCAGATAGATGTTTCTTTACTATCTCGGAGTATACCTCATAGAGTATGAACAGCATCTCTATGCGTGATATTTCGATTTTGTCGCTCAGGTCGGATATGAAATCGGATATGGTGATTACCGGCGGAGTGAGCGCGGCTTCCGCGCCTCCGGCCGTCAGCACTTCGCTGAAATATTTCGACAGGAATACTGCGCTACGTTTGTTGGGCACGACAAAGCAGTAGTCGGCAATGTTTCCCGGTTCGTTGTCGGCGTAAGCCTGTGCGACCTGTCTGAGAAACGGCATACGGAGCATGGTGCCTCCGTCGGTGTTGTCATGACTCATGGCTAACGATATATTGTGAAATGACGGTCGGCGTCCGTTACTGTTTAAGACATAATATGATGCTGACGGCAACATCAAACAGCACTATTTTGGCGTTGGCGTTGCCTGCTATGTCACGGCGCGCGTCGATGAACAGGCTTCGCAGCCGCTCCACATTGCGCTCGTTGATGAAGCGGGCGAAGTTGGCGCTGAATCGGCTCTCGTCGTTGTCGAGTGCGACGAGACGCGGGTCGCGGAGATTGTATATGTAGTTTTCTCCCGTCAGCCGTTCGCAGTATTCCATGAAACGGCAGCATTTCTCCCGGCCGAAGTCGGCGGCGTCATTGCTCCATTTGCGGAGTGCGCCCACTTTTTTCTGATATGCGAGACGCATCAGCGACATGAACATGTCGAGGAACTGCCTCGACTCGTCGGATGCTGAAAGACGGTGGAACGCCTCGAGCATGCTCCCCTCGGCAAGACGTGCTATACCCTCGGCGGCATCGTGTCCTACCTCCCGGTAATTCTCGAGATATTGCGCGACTGTACTGTCGTCAAGTCGTTTTACCTCGATGCGGCGCAGGCGCGAATAGATGGTCGGGAGTATTCGGGCAGGTTCGTTGCTCACGAGTATGAACAGCGTGTCGTCGTGCGGCTCCTCGAGCAGTTTGAGCAGTTTGTTGGCGCATGGCTCGTTCATACGTTCCGGAAGCCACATCAGCACAATCTTGAAGCGTGCGGCATGCGACGTGAAATTCAGTTTGCGTATCAGCTCTCCGCTCTCGTCGACGAATATCTGCGGCTGTGCGTTGACATTGCCGAGCATTTCCACCCACGTGTTCATGTCCATATAGGGAGAGTCGGTAAGGAACTGCCGCCATTGCTCTATCCAGTCGTCGGATACGGCGGCTCCGGTCCTGTTTTTCAGCTTTATTACAGGAAATGAAAAATGAGTGTCGATATGGTTGAACGATTTGTGCTGGATGCATGACGGACACACTCCGCAACTGTCGCCGTCGCGGCGGTCGGTGCAGTGGATATACTGCGCAAGGGCGCGGGCGAGCATCATCTTGCCGATACCGCTTTTCCCCTCGAGCAGAAGCGCGTGGGGTATGTGATTGTTGTCGACCATCTCGACGAGCTGTCGCTTGACGGAGTCGTGTGCCGGTATGTCGCTGAATTTCATGCTGCCTCTACATTATGGTGTTATAATGTGTTCCTTACAATCTCGCGCACTGAGTCGACGGCGTTGAGCGAGTAGTAGTGGATTGACGGTGCTCCGGCTTCATAAAGTTCGTTGACCTGTCGGATGCCCCATTCGATGCCCGCGGCTTTGCGTTCCTCGTCGGTGGTGCAGGCCATAAGGCGGCCGGTCAGCTCGCTCGGTATGTCGACCTTGAATATCTTCGGAAGCACCGAGAGCTGGTTGATATTCGTTATCGGTTTTATTCCCGGGATTATCGGCACATTGATGCCGATGGCACGGCACCGTTCCACGAAGTTGAAATATTTCGCGTTGTCGAAAAACAGCTGTGTCACGATATAATCGGCGCCGTTGTCGACCTTGGCTTTGAGAAACTGCAGGTCCATGTCGAAGTTGGGCGCTTCCTCATGTTTCTCCGGATAGCCGGCCACTCCGCATGAAAACGGTGTGCCGCGGCCTGTGTCCATGCTCGTTCCGTCGATGAAATATCCCTTGTTGAATTCGTTTATCTGCTGCTGCAGCTCCGTGGCGTGGAGATACCCGTTTTCATTGGGGGTGTACTTGCTGTCGTGCTTGGCTTTGTCGCCGCGCAGCACGAGCACGTTCGTGATGCCGAGAAACGACAGGTCGATAAGCGCGTATTCGGTTTCCATCTTCGAGAAGCCGCTACATATCATGTGGGGTACCACGGGTATCTTGTAGCGGTTCTGTATCGCTGCCGCCACGGCAACCGTGCCGGGACGTGCGCGCTGTGCCACACGCTGGTAAAGACCGCCGTCGGTCTGTTTGAAGACAAGCTCGCTGCGGTGGGTGGTGATATTGATGTAGCGCGGGTTGAATTCGATTAATTTGTCGATGCCGCGGAACAGTGTCTCTATGCTTTTGCCCTTCAGCGGGGGGAGAACTTCAAATGAGAACCCGCGTCCCGGGGTCGATTCTATTATCTGGGGAATGTTCATTGCATTCGTTATGATTGATTGTAGTATTATTATTTTCGTGGGGATTGGGTTTTGCAATACCTTTCACGCTATTTTATTTGCCGTCAGGATGCGGACGCGATGAATCGCGTCCCTACGGTTGGCCGATGTTTAGTTATCTGTTTTCTCCGTGTCAATCTTTGTCGCCGGGGCTGCGTCAATCTGCTCGCGGAGTTTGGCGGCGCGTGCGTTGAGGCGGTCGCGGTCGATGGTGGCGTCGCGCATCTCGTTGACGGCGCATGCGTAGCGGTAGGCTGTGGCTATTCCGTCAATCTGGGCTGCATTGAGCGATATGCTGCTTGTGCGGCCGTTCTGTCCGTTGAACAGTATCTTTACCGGCAATCCTTCGTGCGCCGCTACAAGTTCGCCTATGCCGCGGCTTCCGGCGGGAGTGAAGGTTATGACTTCGGAATTGCCTGTGCGGAAGTTGAGCGTCCCGTCATACGGAACGGTATCCGTAGTTGCAATCATGTCGCCTACGACAGCCGATACCGACCAGTGTCTCAGTGCGCCCGCGGGATTGACCGACGATACGAGATAGAATTCGCCGTTCTCCGATACGCGCGGCGACAGTCCCGTCTTGTTCATGAAAGCGGGGTCGACCATTGAGCTTTTAAGCATATAGCCTTCGGTGCCGGGCACGTTGACATGTGTCATAAGCGGCTTCAGGCTGTCGAGCATCAGTTTGTTGGCATTTACAGTGGAGTCGGCCGCGGCCATATCCTCGACGGTAATCTGCATAAGCGCTTTCGGGCGCAGCTGCATGCTTTGCTTAATTATATCGGTATCGTCGGCGAATCTGCTGTCAAGCGAATCGAGCAGCGATATGCATTCACGGGCATTGCCGTTGTTGAGGGCGTTCTGTGCCTTGTCGAAAGCAATCTTCGCCTCGGCGCCCTTGTTGTCGGCGCCACCCTTGCATGAGGTCATCGCAACAGATGCGATGGCTACGGCACATGCCGCCGCGGCTATATGTCTATATGCGTTGTACATCCTTTACTCCTTTTATCGTTTTTATTTTCTTTATAAGCATTTTCAGCACGCCTACGTCGTTGACGCCGACCGACAGATGCCCCTGGAACAGGCCGTCGTTTGAATCGATTGATATGGCACGCAAAGTAATGTCTTTCTCCTTGTTGATGATTGACGTGATATTGGTCACGATACCTATGTCGTCATGACCGACAACCCGCAGCGTCGTGGCAAACTGGTCGCCGACTTTACCCGACCACCGGGTGGGAACGACACGATAGGGGAAACGCTGACGCATGTGTATGGCATTGGGACAGTCGGCGCGGTGTATGCTGACCACGCCCTCCGACGATATGAAGCCGAATACTTCGTCGCCGTGTATCGGGTTGCAGCAGCGTGCCAGGCGGTAGTTTATCCCCTTGATGTTGTCGCCGATTACGAGAATGTCGCTTGCCGACGCATTGGACGAGTCGTCGGCCACGGGGAGTATGAACTCTTCGGCCGAGCGGGTCTCCGCCTCCGGCAGATTGCGCCCCGAGGCAAGTTCGTAAGCGTCGGTTACGGTAGTGAAGTCGAGGGTCTCGTTGGCGATGTCGTTGTAGAAATCGGTTACGGTCTTGTAGCCGAGTTTCTTGATTGTGCGCATCATCGTGGCCTCGTCAAGCTCTATCTTGCGGTTCTTGAAACGGCGCTGTATCATTTCGCGCGCAAGCTCCGAAGCCTGGTTGGAACGCTCGTTGAGGGTCTGGCGTATCTTCGTGCGGGCTTTCGACGTCACCACGAAGTTAAGCCAATCCTGCTTGGGCGACTGTGCGGCCGAAGTGAGTATCTCCACCGTGTCGCCGCTCTGCAGCTTGTAGTTTATCTTCTGGTTCTTGCCGTTGACACGTGCCCCGGTGCACTGGCATCCGAGACGAGAGTGTATGTTGAACGCGAAGTCGAGCACCGTGGCTCCGAGAGGCAGTTTGTAGAGGTCGCCTTTGGGGGTGAACACAAACACTTCCTTGTCGTAGAAGTCCATCTTGAAGTTGCGCATAAGCTCCATCGGGCCTTCCGTGCCCCCTTCGAGTATGTTGCGCACCTTGTTCATCCACGAGTCCATCTCACCCTCGCTCTTTATGCCCTTGTAACGCCAGTGGGCGGCGACGCCCTTTTCAGCCACGAGGTCCATGCGGCGCGTGCGTATCTGCACCTCTACCCAGCGTCCGTCGGGGCCCGATACCGTTATGTGCAACGACTCATAGCCGTTGGATTTCGGTATGCTTATCCAGTCCTTCATACGGGCCGGATTGGGCTGGTACATGTCGGTGACGATGGAGTAGGCGAGCCAACATTCGGCTTTCTCGCGCTCCGGCGGAGTGTCGATTATGATGCGTATGGCGAAGAGGTCAAAGATATGGTCTATGTCGTTCTTCTGCTTTATCAGCTTGTTCCAGATGGAATAGATTGATTTAGTCCGTCCTTTGATTTCATATTTGATGCCCGATGCGTCGAGTTTCTCACGTACCGGACGTATGAAATCGGCTATGTAGGCGTCGCGCTTGGCCTTGGTCTCGTTGAGATGGCGCGCAATGTCGTCGAAAGCCTTGCGGTTGGTGTATTTGAGCGACATGTCCTCAATCTCTCCCTTGATGGCATAGAGGCCGAGACGGTGGGCGAGCGGGGCATACAGGAAGTTGGCCTCATAGGCAACCTCGCGCACAAGCCGTTCGTTGGGATGGTGATTGATGAGTTTCATCAGCTCCAGACGGTCGATTATCATGATGATGATGACGCGGATATCCTCGGCAAATATCATCAGAAGCCTGCGGAAGTTGTCGCTCTCCACGGCCACCTGACGCGAATAGAGCTGGGTGATGTTGCGGAGACCGCCGAGGAGTTTTGCCACATCGTCGCCCCACTGGGCTCTGACGTCGGCCATGGATATGAAATCACACTCCACGAGGTTGCGCAGCATTATGGCCGCCACCATGTTGATGTCCGGACTCACGCGGTTGCATAGCGCGTGGGAAGTGTAGAGATTGTGCACTACCGGACTTATGCCGAAGCGGTCGGGCCGCAGGTGGCCTCCTTTGGCTGCTTCACGCAGCAGGCCGGTGAGAGTGCGCAGTTTGTCGGCGTCGATGCCTTGAGCCTCCATCTGGCGGTATAGTCCGCGACAGAGACCGAGCATTGTAGTTTTGCCTGACTGATGTAGTTGTGCGGTTGACATGTGCGTTTTGCTTTTTATCAACAAAGATAGCAAAAAAAACAGAAAAGCAGGCTGAATGGCGATTAAATCGTAGTTTCAGCCTGCAAAATTTTTTTAATTTTTTAAAGTGTAGACCGCTCATACCGGCTTTCCTTCGTTGCGCGGATTGTTGTTGAGCGTGCAAGTGCGTTCTTTTACCAGTTCTTTTGTGTCGGCATCGTCGTCTGCCTCGTTGATTGCCACTCCCGGATATGTCTGTTCGGCCTTTTCGATTTCGCTCTTCGGAAGTTTTTCGTCTTTCTTATCCATAATGTTGATATTTTAGTTAGCTGTAATGGATGCTTGGCCGGGCCACGGGGCCGCGGTTGAAATATTAACACCGGAAAGATCTAAACGGTTTGCAACGGGAGCTGATTAAGCTGGTCGATATAGTCGAGGATGGCATCGCGTCCGCGGCGGTCTTCGCTCGATGTGGCGAATATGGGCGGAAGCTCCTCCCACTGCTCGAGAAGGGTAGTGCAGTAGTTGGAAATTGATTTTTTGCCGGCTGCCGACGACAGTTTGTCGAGTTTCGTGAACACGATGGCGAAGGGGACACCGTTCTCTCCGAGCCACTGCATGAATTCAAGATCGATTTTCTGCGGTTTGTGGCGCACGTCAATCAGCAGGAAGAGGGTGGTCATCTGCATGCGGTTGAGGATATAGCTCCGTATGATTTTGTCTATTGCCTGCCGGCTGTCTTTGCTGCGCTGTGCATAGCCGTAGCCGGGAAGGTCGACTATGTACCATGAATCGTTGATCAGGAAATGATTGATAAGCAGTGTCTTTCCCGGTTTGGACGATGTCTGGGCCAGCGATTTGTGGCCGGTGAGCATATTGATGAGCGAGGATTTGCCTACGTTGGAGCGGCCTATGAAAGCGTATTCATGACGGGTGTCGGAGGGGCATTTGTCGACTGACGTATTTGAGATTACGAAGCGTGCGCTGTTGATTATCATGCTTTTGTGAAATGTTTATCTGTTTGTTATATGCAAAGATAACCAATTTGGAGATAAATAGTTGCGCAAAGGAACTAAAAATTGTAATTTTGCATTGAATCTGTATCAAAATGAATAAAAATCGCGAATCGACATTCCGCTTCAAACAGTTTTCGCTTTCCAACAGCCTCAGTGCCATGAAAGTGGGAACTGACGGCGTGTTGCTTGGCGCATGGGCACAAGTGCCGGGCGATAAAGCGGACGCCGCCGTGCTCGATGTGGGTTGCGGTACCGGAGTTATCGGACTGATGGTAGCGCAACGCTATCCCGGAGCATCTGTTGTCTGCATAGACGTCAGCGCGGAGGCCGTGACTGAGTGCGCGGACAATATCGCCCGTTCGCCGTTTGCCGGAAGGGTCGAAGCGCACGAGGCTGATTTCATGCGGTTTGCGAGCGACCGCCCGTTTGATCTGATAGTGAGCAATCCGCCATTCTTCACCGAACGGATACAATCACCCGACCGGATGCGCGCTGCCGCCCGTCATGACGATAGCCTGCCGCTTTCGTCGCTTATGCGGGGAGGTGCGGGATTGCTGTCGGATAATGGAAGGTTGGCTTTGGTATTGCCTGCCGGACGTGATGACGAGGCATTGTTTGAAGCATCACTGGCCGGGCTGGCTCCGACAAGATGCTGCCGCGTGTTTACTCGTGCAGGGAAACCGTCGCGCCGCACTTTGTGGGAGTTTTCCGCTTCGGCATCGGCTCCGTGCGTCGAGTCGCAATTGTTCATTCAGAACGCCGACGGTACTTTTACTGATGAATACAAGGAATTGCTCAAGGATTTCTATCTTGATTTCTGAACGGAGGTATTACGAATATTGAAAAATTGAAATAATATAATAATGGATATAAAGGAAATAAATTCGACATCGTTCAATTCACAACGCGGCAGCGGTTGGCTGCCTGTGGTTAATCAGCCGTTGCGTGCCATAGGCGTGCTTTTCGGTGTGTTTTTCATTATGCTCGTACTTCTGTCGGTCGTTTCGTCGCTGCTGATAGGTGACGGTTTTACAGCCAAGGGTATGAGAATATTCGCCATCGTGCAGGACCTCCTTGTCTTCATTCTTCCGGCTGTTGTCGCCGCTTTTGTGGCGACGCGCCTGCCTGCTTCGCTTCTGACTGTCAATGTCAGGCCGCGGCTGTTCTCGATAATTATGGCTATCATCGTGATGCTGACTTCACTGCCTGCCATGGAATTGCTGATAGAGTGGAACAACAACCTGCATCTTCCCGAGTCGATGAGCGGACTGGAAGAGAGTCTGCGCAATATGGAGGACTCGGCATCGACCGGCATCAGCGCGCTGTCGGGCGGAAACGCCGTAGGCGACCTTATAATGGGGATACTGATAATCGGTATTCTTACGGGAATAGCGGAGGAACTGTTTTTCCGCGGAGCATTGCAGAATCTGTTCATGACCATGCCGAAAGTGAAGAAGCATTTCGCCATCTGGGCGGCTGCATTTATATTCAGCTTCATGCATTTTCAGTTTTTCGGCTTTGTGCCGCGACTGCTCCTCGGCGCATATTTCGGTTATCTGATATGGTGGACCGGCTCGGTATGGGTGCCCGTGATAGCGCATGCTTTCAACAACTCCCTTGTGGTTCTCCTCTCATGGATTGCAGCCCGCAGCGGCGTAGCCGAATCGGTTGAAAACGCCGCCGCAATCAACCTCGGCACCGACTGGTACACGATAACACTCAGCGTGGCCGTAACCGCACTCGGCCTCATTGTCCTCCGCCGCGATGCACTCCGCCACCGTCGATTATAATTATTTGTGTACTCGCTTGTTGGATATTTAGATTTAGTCTTTATATATAATACTTCGTTAAATTTATAGCTAATCCGTTGATAACAA